>Ga0134124_10002583_pt1 | contig 14633 bp, 15 predicted proteins | sample KB304_FD_96880 | JGI IMG/M metagenome (GOLD analysis project Ga0134124, IMG submission 96880) | Terrestrial soil microbial communities without Nitrogen fertilizer from Kellogg Biological Station, Michigan, USA - KB3-0-4 | ecosystem: Environmental > Terrestrial > Soil > Unclassified ... | reverse complement strand
CGTCTCGCGATACGCGTCCGGCAGCGATCGGACGGTATCGAGAATCGCCAGTGCTTCCAACCGGTCCGGGTCCCTTGTCGACACCGCGTCTTGCGTCAGCTCGTCAGTGGCCACCATCCGCCGGGCGTGATCCGTTGCCCGATGCCTGGCGATGGTCGCGAGCCACCCGCCGAACGCCTCCGGCTCACGAAGATCTCCCAGCCGGTCGAGGGCGGCGACGAAGACGTCCTGCACCACATCGTCCACTTCCGTGCGGGCGATACGCGCCAGCACGATGCCATGCACCATGCGCGTAAACCGCTCGTAGAGCTGCGCGAAGGCCTCGCGGTCGCCGCGCTGCGCGTCCCGCACGAGCCGGGCTATCTCAATAGAGGCCGGAACCAGCAGGCTCGGGCTGGGCATCGCGTCTATGAATAAGGACGGGTTTTCGGAGGTCGTGTTAACCGAGCGCGCCGAGGATCTGCCGGACCTGCTCGTCGGTAGCCGACTTCTCGCCGTCGGTTCTGATCACGAAGTCGGCCAGAGCGGCCTTCTCAGCTGTCGGCTTCTGTGCCGCGAAGACCTGGCGGGCGCGCGTCTCGCTGAGCCCCCGCGCCATCAACCGCTTCAGCTGCAGGTCATCGCTGCACGCCGTGACGATGACTTTATCGAAGTCGGCGGCACGGCCGGTTTCGTACAGGAGAGGAATCTCGGCGACCGCCAGCCTGGCGCCGCCGACCCTGGCGAACCCGCGCATAGCCGCCTCGATGGCGCGATAGACGGCCGGGTGCACGATCGCTTCAAGGTCCCGGCGCGCGGTCTCGTCGGCGAACACGATCGCCCCGAGCGCGTCGCGGTCCACGGCGCCGTCATGGCCGATGGCACCCGCGCCAAATCTCGATGCGATCGCCGCCGTCGCCTCGGTCCCCGCGCCCGTCACGCCGTGGGCGAGATCGTCGGCGACGACGCAGGGAATGCCGTGTCGCCGGAACTGTTCGAGCACGTAGCTCTTCCCAGTCGCTGCACCGCCGGTAAGAGCCACTCTGATCATTCGCAGTGTCCGGCTTTAGCCTGGACCAGGAGAAGTCCACCTAAAGGTGGACACTACACCAGTCGCGCCTGCGCGGCTCGCAATGTATTCCGCAGCAGCAGCGCGATCGTCAACGGGCCGACGCCGCCGGGAACAGGCGTCAGGGCGCCCGCGATCTCCGCGACATCTGGATGCACGTCTCCGACGATCATCGATCCGCGCTTTTCGAAGCTCGCGAGCCGAGCCGCGTCGCCCGGAAACATCTTTTCGACGGCGGCTTTCGTGTCGAGGCGGTTGATGCCGACGTCGATGACTGTCGCGCCTGGTTTGACGAACGCCTTCGTCACGAAGCCCGGTCGTCCAATGGCCGCGACGACGATGTCGGCTTCGGCGGCCAGTGCCGGAAGATCGCGGGTCTTGGAGTGCGCGATCGTGACGGTCGCATGCCGGTGTAGCAGCAGCAGCGCCATCGGCTTGCCGACGATGTCGCTGCGTCCGATGACGACGGCGCGCGCGCCCGCAATCGGAATGTTCGAGCGCTCGAGGATCTCGATGACCCCCGTCGGCGTGCACGCGACGAGCGTCGCTCGGTTCTGAACGAGGTAGCCGACGTTTACCGGATGAAAACCGTCGACGTCCTTGTCCGCCCGGACGGCGTCGAACACGCGGCGTTCTGCATCGGCGCCCATCGCGTCCGGCAACGGAGACTGGACGAGGATACCGTCGTGCGTCTCGCTGTCGTTCAAGCGGTCGACAACCGCCAACAGGTCCTGCAGCGACGCGTTCGCCGGTAGCCGAATGAGCTCCGCGAACATGCCCGTCTCGCCGGCCGATTTCAACTTGTTGCGAACGTACACTTCCGACGCCGGGTTGTCGCCGACGAGTACGATGCCAAGGCCGGGAGGCCTGCCGGTCTTCGCCGTGAACGCGGCGACGGCCGGTGCGACCTCACCGCGAATCTGATTTGCTATCGCCACGCCATCGAGCAGCCGCGCAGACATGCGTTCGTTGAGCCTCGGTTTCTCCGTACAGACGTCCAGCTCAAGCCGGACGCGACATTATGGGATTGACGTCGAGATCAGGCGCGCCGGGCTCCTCCGTGTGCGACGCCGCTCTTCATCTGTTGGGCGAGCACGCTTCGCTTGTACCCGTACGCGAAGTAAATCACGAACCCGACGGCCATCCAGATGATGAGGCGGTACCAGTTCTCGGCGGGCAGCGAAAACATCAGCAGCAGGCACGTGAGAATCCCGAGAACCGGCGTCACCGGGTAGAGGGGCACGCGGAATGGCCGCTCGGCCTTCGGATTCGTCCGCCGCATGATGAGCACGGCGGCGCAGACAATCACGAACGCGAGCAGCGTGCCGATATTCGTCATCTCGGCAAGAATCCTGAGAGGCAGGAATGCCGCAAGGGTCGCCACGAAAACGCCCGTGAGAATCGTCGACTTCCACGGCGTCCGGAACTTCGCGTGCACGTCGCCGAAGAATCCCTTCGGCAGCAGGCCGTCGCGGGCCATCGCCAGCAGCACGCGCGGCTGGCTGAGCATCATTACCAGAAGCACCGACGTGATACCCGCCAGCGCTCCAGCCGCGACCAGGTATTGCGCCGTCGTCAGCCCGTGGCGGCGGAACGCGTCGACGACCGGCGCATCGACGGCGATCTCTTTGTAAGGCACCATGCCTGTGAGAATGGCCGAGACCGCAATGTAGAGCACCGTGCAGAGCAGCAGGCTCACGATGATGCCGATGGGCACGTCGCGTGACGGGCGTTTTGCCTCTTCGGCATGCGTCGAAACGGAGTCGAATCCGATGTAGGCGAAGAAGATGATGGCGGCGCCCGCGAACATCCCCAGCGGTTCACCGCCCGCGCCGGTCTGCCCCCACAGCGTTTTGCCGAAGAAGCTGATGCCCGTGTAGCCGTAAGGGGCGAAGTTGTCGGTCCAGTTCCGGCTGTCGATGTAGAACGCACCGACAACGATCACGAACAGCACGATGAGGACTTTGAGCACCACGATCGCGGTGTTGAGGCTGGCGCTTTCCCGAATGCCCTTCACCAGGACGATCGTGACCAGCGCCGCGATGACGATCGCCGGCAGGTCGAAGTAGGCCCCCGTCGAAATGATCTTGCCGAGCGCCGGGTCGTAGTCCACCGGCGCTGTGGACAAGGCGTGCGGCACCGACAGGCCGAAGAGGTGTATCAGCTCCTGGAAATGCGCCGACCATCCGTGTGCGACGACCCCGGACGCGACCGCGTACTCGAGGATGAGGTCCCAGCCGATGATCCATGCGAACAGCTCGCCGAGCGTTGCATAGGCGTACGTATACGCCGAGCCCGCGACGGGCGCCATCGACGCGAACTCCGCGTAGCAGAGTGCGGCGAAGATGCAGGCCACGCCCGAGGTCACAAACGAGAGGATGAGTGCGGGGCCGGCTTTGTCGTGCGCCGCCTGGCCCGTGAGAATGAAGATGCCGGTGCCGATGACGGCGCCGACGCCGAGCGCCGTCAGCTGCACGGGGCCGAGCACCCGCCGAAGGCGCTCTTCGCCCTTCATCTCCTCCAGCAACAGCTCGAGCGATTTGGTCTTGAACAGATGACTCGCCATGGTGCGCGGATTATACCCTTCCCTCAGAGCCCAACCGCTCGAGATACTCCCGCACGCGCGCGCGAGGATCACCGCTGGCGACGAGATCGCCGATGACAGCCACCGAGTCGGCGCCGGCGCGAATCACGTCGGCCGCGCGTTCGAGCGTGATGCCGCCGATGGCGACGAGGCTCAGACCGCGCGCGCGTGCGCGATCTGCCGCCAGCGTCACCATCTCGAGTCCGACGGCGTCGTAGCCAGTCGCCTTCGAAGCCGAGCCGAACACGGGTCCGACGGCCAGGTAATCGATGGGTTCGCGAACGGCTGCCTCGATTTGTGCCGGCGTGTGCGTGGACAACCCGATGATCTGCGTGGGACCGACGATGCGACGCACGGCGCCGGGCGCCAGATCATCCTGGCCGACGTGGACGCCGGTGGCCTGCGCGAGTCTGGCGACGTCGGCGCGATCGTTCACGATCAGTCGTGCGCCGTGCCGCTCGCCGAGCGCAACGATCGTTTCGGCGGTTTCGAGCAGCCAGCGGCTTGACGCGTTCTTGGCACGCAGTTGGAGAAACGTCGCGCCGCCGTCCAGGCAGGCGCTGGCGAGATCGAGGACGCCCCAGCCGGCGCGCGCCGCCGCATCGGCGTCGATGATCGCGTTCAAACGCGAAAGCGATGGGGTTCGGGGCTCGGGGCTCGTGACTACACGGCTTCGGCCAGGCGGCCGCCGCCGGTGGCGGGACGCCCGGCGAAGCGTTCCATGAACGCCGTGCTGAGACGGCCGGCGACGAAGTCGCGGTCGGCGAGGATCTTCAGGTGCATCGGGATGCTGGTCTTGATGCCCTCGATCACCGTCATCTCGAGCGTCCGCCGCATCCGCGCGATCGCTTCCTGTCGGTCGCGGCCGTGGACGATGATCTTGGCGATCATCGAATCGTAGTACGGGGAGATCGTGCAGTCGGAGTGCGCGAACGTCTCGACGCGGACGCCGGGGCCGCCCGGCACGCTGAAGACGTGAATCAGGCCCGGCGAGGGCACGAACGTATCGGGGTCCTCCGCGTTGATGCGGCACTCGATGGAGTGTCCCGTGAACGTGATCTCGCTCTGCTTGAAGGACAGCCGCCCGCCGGCGGCAATGCGGATCTGCTCTTTCACGATGTCCACGCCAGTGACCATCTCGGTGACCGGGTGCTCGACCTGCAGCCGCGTGTTCGCTTCCATGAAGTAGAAGTGGCCGCCAGGATCCATCAGGAACTCGAACGTGCCGGCGTTCGAGTACTGCACCGCCTTCGCGGCGTCGATTACGATGGCGCCCATCTTCCGGCGCATCTTCTCGCTCAGTGCCGGAGACGGCGACTCTTCAATCAGTTTCTGATGCCGGCGCTGGATCGAACATTCGCGCTCGCCGAGATGCACCACGGCGCCGTGCTGATCGCCGAGGATTTGGAACTCGATGTGCCGCGGCGACTCGACGTACTTTTCGAGATACACGTCGGCGACGCCGAACGCCGCCTCCGCTTCGCGCTGCGCCGTCTTGAACGCATGCGGCAGCTCGGACACATGCTTCACGACGCGCATCCCGCGGCCGCCGCCGCCGGCCGTCGCCTTGATGATCACCGGATAGCCGATGTCCTTGGCGATCTTGATGGCCTTCTCTTCACTTTCGATCGGGCCGTCGCTGCCGGGAAGAATCGGAACGCCCGCCTTCCGCATCACGCGGCGGGCGCGAGCCTTGTCCGCCATCAGCCGAATGACCTGTGGATCGGGGCCGATGAACTTGATGTGGCACGCGGCGCAGACTTCCGCCAAGTACGCGCTCTCCGACAGGAAGCCGTAACCGGGATGGATCGCATCGGCGCCGGTGATCTCCGCGGCGCTGATGACCGCCGGGACGTTCAGGTAGCTGTCGGCGCTCCGCGCCGGTCCGATGCAGACGTCCTCGTCGGCGAACTTGACGTGGAGGGAGTTCTCATCGGCCTCCGAGTACACGGCCACCGTCTTGATGCCGAGCTCCCGGCAGGCGTAGATGATTCGAAGAGCGACTTCGCCGCGATTGGCGATCAGAATCTTTTTGAACATAAGAAAGGTCCGCCTAAGGGCGGACGCTACCTTCGCTCACGCCGTCCTTATGGCGAACAGCCGTTCGCCGTACTGGACCGGCTGCCCGTTCTCCACGTAGATGTTGACGATTTCGCCGTCGTACTCCGAGTCGATCTCGTTCATCAGCTTCATCGCTTCGATGATGCAGAGGACCTGGCCTTTCCTGACGTTCGCGCCTATCTCCACGAACGCGGCCGCGCCCGGTTCCGACGATCGATAGAAGGTCCCGACGATCGGCGACTTGACCACCGCGAGCTCGATTTCCGTCTCGCCGCCCTCGGCGGCCGGTGCCGGATCGCCCGGGGCCGCCGGAAGCGGCGGTGGCGCGACGATGCCGCTGTGGGTGTAGGCGGCGGCCACGATAGGCGCCGCAACCATCGGCCCGGTGGAGTCTTTGCGCAGCCGCAGCTTGAGGCCGTCGCGTTCGATCTCGAATTCAGAGAGCCCGTTGTCGCGCATGAGCGCGAGGATTTCCCTGACGTCGTCCAGATTCACAGTTCCAACAGGTCCGTGGTCACGGTCGTGAGGAGTTCGACGCCGTGCTCCGTGACCAGCACGTCGTCTTCGATTCGCACGCCGCCCCAACCGGGGAGATACGCGCCGGGCTCGATGGTGAATACCATGCCGGCCGTCACTCGTTCGTCCTCGGGCGCGCCGGCCGTCTCTCCTGTCCGCCGCGTAATCCGAGGATCCTCGTGAATCTCGAGGCCGAGCCCGTGTCCTGTTCCGTGGCCGAACGCCTCGCCAAGCCCTCGAGCGGCGAGCGAGTCACGAGCAGCCGCGTCGATCTCGAATCGCGACCGGCCTGGGGCGACCGCCTGAATGGCGCGATCGTGGGCCTCCAGCACCGCCGCGTGGACCTCCCGAGCCTTGCTTGACGCCCGGCCCACCATGACCGTCCGGGTAAGGTCGACGCAGTATGAGCGGTAGACGCCTCCGAAGTCCAGCACTACGAGGTCGTTTTCGCCTAACGTTCGCTCCGTTGGATGCGCGTGCGGCAGCGCCGACTGCGGCCCGCTCGCCACGATCGTGTCGAATGCCGTGCGCTCGAAACCAGCCCCGAGAATCCGCGCGTCGATCGCGCGAGCGATGTCCTGCTCTGTCCGGCCGGCCCTGATCTCGTGGAACACGCCGCTCGCGACGGTCGACAACCGGCGCGCCGCCTCGCGGAATAGCGCGATCTCGTGCTCGTCTTTCCGAACGCGGACGCGTTCGACGATCTGTTCGGTGGGCACGAGCTCCGGAGGCGACTCGGCGCGGCGGAGGGCCTCGATGAGCCAGTTGTAGCGGCTGACCGTGATATGCGCCGCCTCGAAGCCGACGCGTTTGAAATTGAGCGAGGCGAGAAGCCGGGCCAGGGTCGCATCGTACGTGCCGTCGACGACGGTCAGCTCGAGGTCGGGACAGGCGTCGTCCGACTTCTGAAGGTCTTCGACCGCCGTCACGTAGCGGAAGTCGGTGACGAAATGCAGCCGGTCGCGCGTCAGCACGGCGAGCGCGGAGCTTCCGGTGAAGTTCGTGAGATAGAAGATGTTGGGGCGCGACGCGACGACCAGCGCGTCTAAACCGCCAAGGTTCCCTGTGGCCTGACGCGCGAACGCCTCACGGACCAGGTTGTGTCGTCGGTTAAGCGCAGCGCTGCGCGCGTGCAACATGGACGGCGTGAAGCCACTGCTCGAGGGCCGCGATCGTGGCACGGGCGCGTGCCTTCCCCCGCTCAGCCGCTTCGTCTATTGGCAGGCCGGCCTCGAGCGGGGCTGATGATACCTCAGCGTGCTCGGCCTCGCTTCGCAGATCCTGCGCGGCAACCGGCGGCGCCGGCGCCTGGACCTCGACCCTGCGACCGAGGTCGCTCACCATTTGTTCGAGGTCGGGATCGTGCCGCGCGATGGCGAGCGCTGCGCGATACTGCGCGAGCGCCTCGCCGAACGACCCCTGCTCTTTCAGCGCCTCCGCGAGCGCGCGGATCGCCGCGAGATTGTCCGGCGCGTGCTTGACCACTTGCTCGAGCTCACGCTGCGCCTCGTCGAACTGGTGCAGTTCGAGCAGGGCGCGGCCGAGCGTCACGCGGGCGGAGTGATATGCGGGGTGAATGTCGAGGCCGGCCCGGCAGGTGTCGACCGATTCCTGGAGTTGTCCCGCGCGGCGGTACTCTTCGGCGAGTTGCGCAAACGCAATCGACGACGGGTCCTGCTGGACCCGTCGTCGGAGACTTTCAAGACGTGAAGTGTCTGTCACGCCCGTCGGAGGCGGTTACGGAGTAACCGCCACGTCGTGTTGGACCGTATTCGTTTGACCCAGGTCGTTCGTCACCGTCAGCGTCGCTTTCCAGGTGTTCGCGCTCGTGTACAAGTGCGACGTATTCGGCGTGGTCGTACTCGTGGTCACACCGTCCCCGAAGTTCCAATCGTACCGAACGATGGCACGGCCGGTGCCCCCGGAGGTGCTCTGACTGCCGTCGAAGAACGCCGTATTGACGCCCACTTTGATCGTCGTGGGCGAAACCACGAACTCCGCTTTGGGCGCGACCGAAGGCATCACGACGACGTTCTGCGTGGCTGACGTCGAGATCCCGCGATCGTTTGTCACGGTGAGCGTCACCACATAGGTCTTCGAAACACCATAGATGTGGCTGACCGTCATCCCGCTGGCGCCAGTACTGTCGCCAAAGCTCCAGATCACGGACACAATCGAGCTCGCCCCCGGACACACGCCACCCGACAACAGCGCGGTGCCGCAGCTCGACGACGCGTCGAACACAATTGGACTGCCGGCGCCGAGTGACGTCGCCGGTGCTGTCGGCGCGGCCGTGAAGCTCGCGACTGGTGCGTTCGGAGACAGAGTTGTGGCCGGCGCGACATTCACCGAGACCTGATTCTGACTCGACCCGTTGGCGCCATCACGTCCCACGGCACTCGCGACGATCGTGACGATGACATCGGACCCGCTCGTGCTGGCCGGCGGCACGTACGTCACCACGACGGGATTGTTGGCATCCGTTCCTGTCACGATGTCTTGTGCGGAAAGGGTCCCGAAACTCTGCGGGAAGTTATTCACGAAGGTCGCGAGGTGCACGGACACGGCGACTGCCTGGCCAGCGCTGTTGAACGCCGCCACAGCGATTCGCGATGCTTGAGCTCCATCTTGGACGACGCGATCCGGCGTTGCGCTCATCCTGACTGAAAGCGCGACCTCCGAGGGCCCGGTCACCGACGGCTCCACCGTATGCTTGACGGTGCAAGCCGAGCCGGCTGCGACTGCCGCCGCGGTTAACAGGACGCGAGTGACATTTCGCATGACGCTAGAAATCCCCAAAGTTTGCGAATTCGATCTGAATCGATCCCGTCGCGCTGATGGCGTTGCCCGCCCGATCACTTCCGTAGAGCGTGACATCGGCGACGGCGCCGATGACCTGCCCGTTGTTGACCAGTTGAACGAGTGGTGTCTCCACCTTGGCCTGGCTGCGGACGAGCTCGAAGCTGACGTCGACCGATCCACTCGTTGGCACCACCGCCGTCACGAAGGTGTCATATGCGAACGGAACGTCCACTCCCTGCGTGTTGCGTCCATCCGTGCGCCGGTACTCAACGTGGACGCGGCTGATCGTGACCTCATTCGTCGTCGAAGGGTCTGTCCCGGAGATCGGGTTCTTCGGCACAAGGCGGAGTGACGCCGTACCGCTGTCGCCGAATACCGTCGGACACGGCGCCGCCGTTGTGCAGCCGCCGCCGTTCGTGACGAGCGTCAGCACGTCGGAAACGAGCGTCGCCGACGGCTGCCCGGGCGACGCCGCCCCTCGCCTGCCGGCCAGGCTGTCAATGGACAGGAACATCGCGGCGCTGCCCGTTCGGACAGCGGTCCCGCAGGAGGTCGTCGCGGTGACGAGCACCGCCGCGGTCATGATTCGAGTGATGATGCGCATGCGCCTCATAGTGCTGCCTGCTAGTTCTTCACGATCCGGGGAGTGATGAAGATCAGCAGCTCGGTGCTGTTGTCGAGCGCCGTCTCACGCTTGAACAGCCAGTTGAGGATTGGAATCCGCCCGAGTCCTGGCGTCCGATCGGTCTGGTACTGTTCCGAGCTCAGGTAGATGCCGCCGATGACCGTCGTCTGTCCGTCGTTGACGAGGACCGACGTGTTCGCGCTCTGCGTGTTGATCGGCGGGATGCCGTTCACCGCCTTGGTGAAGTCGGCCTGGCCGTTCTCGAGCGAGATCTTCATGATCACGGTATTCGACGCCGTGATCTGCGGCGTCACCTTCAGCACCAGCGCGGCGTCCTTGAACGACACCGTCACCGTGTTGTTGGCGACCGTCTGAATCGGAATCTGCGTGCCCTGCTTGATTTCCGCCTCGACGTTGTTCTGGGTGGACACGCGCGGCGTCGACAGCACGCGCCCGTTGCCGGTCGTTTCGAGGGCCGTCAACGCCACGTCCAGGTTGAACGAGCCGTTGACTGAACCGAGCTGCAGGCCAATGCCGCTGTTCGGAGCATTCGCGGGAAGATTCACCGCCGTCGAATTACCGCCAGCGGTTGTTCCGCCCTGAGCGCCGTTGATCGAGCCGTTGTTCGGGAAACCGAGCACGGTCGTGTTCCCGAGCTGGGGGCTGACGAGGCCGTTGAATCCCCACTTGACGCCGAGCGCGCGCTGGAAATTCTTGTTCACCTGAACGATCCGCGCTTCGATTTCAACCTGCGGCTGCGCTCTGTCCAGCGATCCCAGCAGATCGCTCGCCGTCGCCAGGCGCTCCGCGAGGTCGGTGATGATGAGCGTGTTCGTGCGCTTGTCCACCTCCACGTTGCCGCGCGAGGACAGTGCACTCTTCAGCAGCAGCGGCTTGACCTCTTCGGCCAGCGCGTAGCTGAGCGTCTTCGTGAGCACCCGGACTTCGCCGGCGAGCGCCTGTTCATCGCTCAGCTTGCGCCGCGCCGTTTCTTCTTCCGCGAGGACCGACAGCGGCGCGATGCGGACGATGGTGCCGTCGACCATATACCCCAGCTTGTTCGCGCGGAGGATGATGTCGAGGGCCTGATCCCATGGCACGTCCTTCAGCGCGACGTCCACCGAGCCGTTGACCGCAGGATCGATGACGATGTTCAGGCTGCTGATTTCCGAGAACGTGCGAAGCACCGCTCGAAGATCGGCGCCCTGGAAGTCGAGGCTGACCGGATTGCCGGTGAAGCGGCGCTGTCCGGGCCGCGGGACGCCCGGCGGCTCCTGCGGGGCCGCTGGTGGCGCGGCGGCCGGTGGCACGGCGGCTTGGCTCGAACTGCCCTGTGCCGCGGCCGGCTTCGCCGCAGACGAGGCCTTTCCACCGAGGCCGAGCGCCGCAATCGGATCGACAGCGGCCCGGTTGGACATGACGAGGGCCTGCATCGCATCCGGCGTCGTTCCTGGGTTCGGCGTGGGCGCAGCCGTCTGCACGAACTGCGGCGCCGCCGTCGATCGCGCCGGCGTCCTGTCGAAGTCGATGACGACGGTGTTGCGGTCGGAACGCACGTGATGGGCGACGGGCTCGGTCAGCCGCACGCGAATCCGCGGGCTCCCTTCGCCGATCGGATCGGCCGGCTCCGCCGCCACGCGCTCGATGGCTCCCTTGCCCGCCGCTGCCGCCGCCAGAGTCGCCAGGCCGTCCGAGGCGACGTTGCGGAAGTCGATATACAGCGTCAGCGGATCCGGGCGCGTGGCCACGTACGGCACCGGCTCGCTCGCTTCGATCACGAGCGACGTCCCGGTGCTAGTGACGCGCGAGCTGATCGCCTTGAGACGGACGAGCGGCGCTGTCGCGGCGTGTGATTCGGAGCTGGACGCGGCGACGAACTCGCCCGCCAGCAGCACGGCTAGAACCAGGGCACAGCCCTTGATGGCTTTCACTTGGCGTCCTCAAACCCACGCATCAGCCGCCTCACTTCGCGCTGCTTGACAACCGAGAGCGGGTCGTTGACTTCCTGCTCGATGATGAGTCCCTGCGTCGTGATCGTCTTGATGGAACCGTCGAGTAGCCTGTCGCCCTGATGGACGATGTAGGTCTTGTTGTCCGGACCCGCCACCATCGCCAGCAGACCGCTGCGGCTTTGCATCACGCCGCGAACGGAGATCTCGGCGACGGCGATTCCCGACGCGCCCTCGCCCTTCTTCGAAGCCATTCGCGCGTCCAACCCGACGCCGAGCAGGTTCGTGAACGGGTCGCGCCGGCCGGCGGGGTCGTAGGAATAGCTGTCAGGTGTCGGAGGTTTTGGGACGTCGGCGGCGGGCGCCACGGGCGCCGCAGCCGCGGATGCCGAGGCTGGTGTCGCCTTCGGCGTGGTCGAAGCAGCCGTCTTCTGCGCGCCGAGAACGGCGGTGGCCGACGCGACGAGCATGACGAACGTCAGAACGCGCACGTTATGTGCCCTTCGGAGCATTTGGCCCCGCTCCCCTCGCCCCGGCTCCCCGTCCTCCGGCCGCCTTGGCGCCCGGCTTGGCCGCCGCCGGCTTGTCGAGGAGCACGAAGGTCGTCGCGACGCACGACGCAGAAATCGTGGTGCCGTCCTTGTTCTTGTCTTTCCCCTTCACGTCGAGACTGCTGATGTTCACGATGCGCGTGAACTTGCTCACGCGATCGAAGAAGAGCGCGAGGTTGTGATAGGTGCCTTCGAGCTCGAGGTTGATCGGCCACTCGGCGTGCAGCTGTTTCGTGACGGTCGGCGCCGGCTTGAAGCTCTTGATCGTCAGGCTCGATTGCGCCGCGACGGTCTGCATCCGGCGTAGCAGGTCGGCGGCGTCCTTCTCTTCGGGCAGCACGGCTTTCAGGTTCGCCAGCCTCGCTTCGAGTTCGGTGACCTGCCGCCGGAACTCGGGCAGCTTCTTGGCGGTATTGACACCCATCGCGATGTCTTTTTTGAGCCCGTCGAGTTGCGACTCGCGCGACGTGAAATCGGCGCGCACGGGCATCTCGTAGTAGTAGACAAACGCGCCCACGCCGCCAAAGGCCAGCAGCACGAACGCGCCGACCTGGCCCCACCAAGGCAGCCGTGTGAGACTCAGCTCCATATCGCCATCCAGCCGTATCGGGGAAACGTCACGTGCCCTTTACTTCGGTTTTGCCGCATTTTTCGCGGGAGTTGCTTCCGCCGGCGCCTCGCCGGGCGTCTGAAAGACGCCCTTCAGCGAGAAGCGAACCAGCTGTCCCGGCGGCTGGGGAATCGTGTCGGTCTGGCTGACGAGGATGTCGACCGACTTCTTGAAGTAGCCCGACCCCTCGAGGTTGCCGACGAAATCGGAGACGCCGGTCTGCGAAGTGCTCCGTCCGTCGATCGTGATGCTCGCCTCGTCCTGCTTCAGGCTGGTGAGCCACAGCATCGGCGGCATCGATCGGCTGACCTGGTCGAGCATGTGAACCGGCCCGGTCTGGCTCTTGCGAAGCTGCTCGATCAGCACGACGCGCTGCTGCAGCTGCGCCTTCTGCTGCTCGAACTGCTGCACCTGCTGAATGACGCCGTGCAGACGCGTCGCTTCGGTTTGCGCCTTCGCGATGTCGTCGTCGAGCTTCCTCGACTCCTTGGCGATCTCGAGGTACCGCCACCCGATCACAACGCCTGTCAGGACCAGGACGAGGCTGCAGGCGATGGTGACTTTCTGGCCCGACTGGAAGGTCGCCTTCTTCTTCTTGCTCTCGCGCTCGGCGGCGAGGAGGTTGATGCGAATCATCGGTCGCCTGCCCTTCGCAACGCGAGCCCGACGGCCACGGCCGTTGACGGCAGAACCGCCTCGGGATTCGCAATGCCCAGCTTGCCGGCGTCGAAGATCACCTTCTGGAACGGGTTGAACGGCTCGATGACGGTCGAGAATCGATCCTCGAGCGCTTTCTGGAACCCGTCGACCCGCGACGCGCCGCCGCTGAGGAGCACGCGATCGATCCGATCGGAAGTGGCGCTCGCCTTGAAGAAGTCGAATGTCTTCTGGATTTCGAGCAGCACGTTCTCGGTCATCGCCTGGAGGATCGGCCGCGCTTCTTCGAACGTATGCCCTTCGACCGGCTCGCCCTTCTTCAGCTGTTCCGCGCTTTCAAACGGCAGGTTCAGCTCTTTCTGTACCGCCTCGGTATAGGCGTTGCCGCCCACCGAGATGTCGCGGGTGAACACCGACTGATCCCCGCTCAGGATGTTGATATTGACGGCGCTCGCGCCGGCGTTGAGGAGAACCGTGACCGCGTCGGGCTCGAGCCCGTAGTTGATCTCGAAGGCGTTCTGCAGCGCGAACGCGTCGACGTCGACGACGACCGGCACGCGGCCCGCCTGCGCGATCACGCCGGTGTAGTCCGCGATCTTCTCTTTCTTGGCGGCCACGAGCAGCACGTCCATCGTGCCTTTGGAAACGGGGCCGGTGCCGGGGTCCAGAATCTGGTAGTCGAGGTTGACGTCCTGGATGTCAAACGGGATGTACTGCTCGGCTTCCCAGTAGATCGACTCGCTCAGCTCGGCCTCCGTCATGACCGGCAGGCTGATCTTCTTGACGATGACGGCGTTGCCCGAGAGCGAGGCGGCGACCTCTTTCGTCTTGAAGGCCTTGTTCTCGAACAGGCGGCGGATGGCGTCCGCGACGGCGGCGCCGTCGATGATCGCGCCGTCGACGATGCTGTCGGGGGGCACGGGCTCGCTCGCCAACGCGACGACACGGAATCCCTTGCCGGCCGGCTTGAGCTCGACCGCCTTGACGGCACTCGAGCCGATGTCGAGGCCGACCACCGGTTTCGATTTTTTAGTCAGACCAAACACGTGTCGTCCTGTCTGTCGTTAAAGGCCCGGACAAAGCGTCTGGGCGTTCCGCAAAGGCGATACCACTTCAAACCCAGCCAAACCTGCTCAAAATCGGGTCCGCATCGCCAGAACTGCAATGCCAAACCTCAGTTGAGTTGGCACATTGGTTACAGTTCCGTCGGTCGATCACGAATCTCGAAGG
>Ga0134124_10002582_pt1 | contig 14635 bp, 9 predicted proteins | sample KB304_FD_96880 | JGI IMG/M metagenome (GOLD analysis project Ga0134124, IMG submission 96880) | Terrestrial soil microbial communities without Nitrogen fertilizer from Kellogg Biological Station, Michigan, USA - KB3-0-4 | ecosystem: Environmental > Terrestrial > Soil > Unclassified ... | reverse complement strand
GACAAGGAGAAGTTTTATGGTTTCAGCTCCGCGTTTGTTCATGTGAACGACGACAAGCTGCTCGATCTGATCGTCATAAACGATTCGACGCCGAACCAGCTTTATATCAACAAAGGCAACGGCACGTTCGAGGAGATCGGTTATCCGTCAGGTGTGGCGCTAAACGAGAACGGGCGCGAGCAAGCGGGGATGGGCCTCGCGGTTGGTGATTACGATAACGATGGGCGTGTGGATTTTCACGTCACCAACTTTTCAGACGACTCGAACACGCTGTATCACAACGACGGCGACGACAACTTTACGGATGTGACGTTCCAGGCAGGACTTGGTGAAGTGTCGATTCCGTTTCTTGGTTGGGGGACGAGTTTTGTTGATTTCGACAACGATGGCTGGCTGGATCTGTTTGTCGTGAATGGTCACGTCTATCCTGCGGTTGATGAGCACCAGTGGGGAACGAGTTACGCGCAACAGGCGCTGCTGTTTCGTAATTTGAAAGGCAAGTTTGAGCGTGTCGGCGCGCCGCCGGGCAGTGCGCTCGCAAACGCGTGGGTCGGACGAGGACTCGCGGTCGGCGATCTCGATGGTGATGGCCGGCTTGATCTCGTGATCAATAATCTCGATGCGAAGCCAGCGGTGCTGCGCAACGTCGCGACGACTAATAGCCACTGGCTGGGGTTGCGACTGATCGGCGATGTGACGAAGAAGAGTCCCCGCGACGCGATCGGAAGTACGGCTTATGTGACGACGGGCGCGGTGAGACAGCGACAGGATGTTCTGAGCGGCGCTGTGTTTTGTTCGCAAAACGACATGACACTGCACTTCGGGTTGGGCGCTGCGACAAAGATCGATAAACTCGAAATCAAATGGCCGGACGGCAGCGTCGAATCGTTTGACGTCCCAACGGTTGATAAAGTAATCACGATTACTCAAGGCAAAGGAAAGTTGTAGACAAGATTTACAAGATTGTTCAGGATTAACATGTAAATCTTGTTCCATCTTGTAAATCCTGTCTAAGATTGACCCAAGAATCACGTGCGACGACTTGATCTCAGAAAGGCGCAGGCAGCGCGACTCAACACGATCCGCGATATCAATCGCCAGATCGTCTTGAACTACGTGCGTGAGCGCGAACCCATCTCACGCGCTGAGATCGCGCGCGAGACGGATCTACAGCGCTCCACTATCTCAGCCATCGTCGAAGATCTGAAAACTGAAGGACTCGTCGAGGAAGTCGGGGAAGGCGAGTCGACTGGCGGCCGCCGGCCTACTATGCTGAAACTACGAGCCGCCGGTCCGATCGCGCTCGGCGTATCGATCACTCCAACCTGCACCACGATCGCCACCAGCGATCTCGCCGGCCGCGTGATCGATCAGGAAGAGTTTCTTACTGACGCCAACACGACACTGAACCAGGTGATCGACGTCGTACACAATTTTACTGAACGCTACAAAGGATCGATCGAAGGCGTCGGCGTCAGTCTTCCGGGCCTCGTCGATCCATCAACCGGCACGGCGCTCTATATCCCTTACTTCCTCTGGCGCGATCTCCCGATCTCGGAAATGATCTCGAACGCCGTCGGCTTGCCGGTCGTGATCGACAACGACGCGAACGCAGTCGCGCTCGCTGAGCTGTGGTTTGGTCGACCAGAAGTCCTCGACGCGCGCGATTTCATACTCGTCCTCGTCGCGGAAGGCGTGGGCACGGGCATCATCTTCGACGGTCAGGTGTATCGCGGTCAGCGCGGCGCGGCGGGCGAGTTTGGACACATGGTCATCGGTAGGGGCGCGCCGGTTCCGTGCTCGTGTGGCAGCGACGATTGCTGGGAGGCTTTCTCTTCGGAGCGTGCCGCGATTGCGCGTTATCTGAAACTATCCGGAGCACCTGCTGAGACGACATTTATCGAGGTCGTCGATCGCGCGCTTGCCGGTGAAGCGAATGCGAAAGCCGCACTCGTCGAAACGGCGCGGCACCTCGGCGTCGGTATCTCGAACCTGATCATTGGGTTCAGTCCTGAGGCGGTCGTGGTTGGCGGCGAGATCGCCCGCGCCTGGGACCTGATCGAGAGTGCTTTGACGGAAACGATTGGAAACAGCGTCCGCCGCGGTCTTCCTTCCGCACGCATTTTGCCCTCGACTCTGGGAGAAAAACCCACCCTACACGGGGCCCTCAGCCTCGTCCTCGCGAGTAAATTCGCCGCCGCCTTCGCTGCTTAACAATTACCTCAAGAGGCATTTTCGCTGATTGAAGAAATGGATAATTCAGAAAATTGCAGTGATCTCCAAAATTTTGTCCGGGCAATGAACTGGCAAGATCAAATTTCCTAGGAGAATCGCGATTTTTTGAAGACACCTTGAGGCATATCTCTTGCCGTTAGCACTACTGCACTTACCCCGCATTGGAATAAACCGGTCTTACTTTTCGATCTGATCTATTCGAGTTTCATTGCTCCTTGACTAGGGCAATAAATCGGAATTCCAGTGAACGTCCGTTTACTGTCCTGATTACTTCTAGTCGGGTTTTGGCTTTTTAAACAGCCAGTTTCACTAGTTCCACCACTCTGATTTGAGATTCCCACCGTAGGAGGAAGCATGAGAAAGATTACGAAAACGTTGATAGTGGGTACGGCCATTCTGTTGGCTCAAATCGTGATTCAGGGTCAAACAACGACGGGTTCTCTAGCGGGAACGGTTACTGACCCAGGTAACGCCCTCATTGCAGGCGCCACCGTTACCGTAACCAACGTCACTACTGGTGCAGAGCGCACTGGAATAACCAACAGTTCCGGAGCATTCGATTTCCAGACTCTGCTCCCCGGCACATACACCATTGCCGTCGAGGCGTCAGGCTTTAAGAAAGCAGTAGTCCGCGACGTTGTTGTCTCGGTTGCCTCAACTGCTCAACTCACCATACCGCTGGAGATCGGCTTGGCAAATGAAACGGTTACGGTCACGACTACCCAGGAAGTAATTAATAGTACGAGTCCGAGTCTGACCAACGTTATCAATACGAGACAGGTCGTTGATCTGCCGCTTGGTGGTCGAAACCCTGTCGAGCTTGCCGCATTGCAGGCTGGCATCGCGGTAGTTGGAACCGATACGCGCGGCGCGTCAGTGGGAGGACTCCGGCAGACCGCAGTAAACCTCACACAAGACGGCATCAATGCAATGGACAACTTCGTCAAGACGAGTTCGTTCTTTGCGATCACTACTCCGTCGCTCAACTCCACGCAGGAATTTAGTATCACTACCGGCACTGTTGGCTCAGACGCGGGACGCGGCGCCGCTCAGGTCAACCTGGTTACTAAAGGTGGCACCAACGAATTTCATGGTGGCGCTTTTCTCCAACTGATAAATGAGAGCTACAACGCCAACACGTTCTTCAACAACTTCAACGGCACGGTAATACCAGTACTGCGGCAACACTTTTATGGTGGCGACATTGGCGGCCCAATGTACTTCCCGAGATTTGGTGAAGGTGGGCGAAGTGTTTATAGCGGCAAGGACCGGGCCTTCTTTTTCTTCTCGTATGAGAAGTTCAACCAGAACCAGGGCCGGGCGAATAATCGGAACGGTGTGCTAACGGCGGAAGCGAAGACGGGTATCTTCCGCTACGTCGGGACGAATGGTGTGCAGCAGACGGTAAATCTGCTGGCGATCGGCGCCGTGCATACACTCAACCCCGTTATGACGTCACATCTTGGCCTGATACCCAACGCCAACAACTTCAACTGCACAAACAGCGATGGCTTCAACATCGGCTGCTACACTTTCAACGTCGCAGAGAGTACGGTTAACGATAAATATGTTTTCCGTTATGACCACGAGCTCTTTAAGGACACCGGTTTGGGCTCTCACAAACTTGAATTCGTCTACAGCAGAGTCGTGACGGCAACGCATCCGGATGTTTTCACAAACGGAATTGACGCTCCATTTCCAGGCGGTGTTAACGGATTTCAAGCCTCTACTCGAAATCTGGTTACGCCGGCCCTCGTCTCGACGTTTGGTAGCCGCTGGACCAATGTCGTCCGCTATGGCCGTCAGTGGGCTCCGGTAGACTTCAATCGCGACTCAATGCCGTCGTCCGCCTTCATTTCGCTGCCCGGCGTGCTGGTTAACTATGACAATACCTTCATGCCGCAGCCGCGAAACACCATCGTCAACCAGGTAACAGATAACCTTTCCTATACCAAGGGCAATCACCTTTGGAAGTTTGGTGCTGACTGGCAGAACGTGTTGGGAATAAGCCGCAACGATGCCGGCATCAATCAGACAAACCAGTTGGGAACGAATGCCGCTAACGGCGCCGGGTTTTCACTGGCCAATCTGCCCTTCGGTTCAAATGCCAATCTGACGGCGGCTACGACCGTTTATGCTGCGATTGTGGGAAATCTACAGTCCGCCAGCCAGACCTACAACGTCACGAGTCCCGATTCCGGTTTTGTAGCCGGCGCTACACGATTACGACTGGTGCAGGAAAAAGATTTGGCACTGTTTGCACAGGACCAGTGGCGCATGAAGACCAACTTCACACTCAACTACGGAGTGCGTTGGGACTACATGGGTGTGCCCACCGTTCCGAACGGGCTGGCGATCCAACCGAATTACAAAGATCTCTATGGCATCTCGGGATTTGGAAATCTCTTTAACCCGACAGCCACTCCTGGTAGTCAAACGAAGGGATTTGCTACTCTGGACTTCGTTAGCGGAGATACAGGAATTGGTCTTTACAACAACGACTGGAACAACTTCGCACCGTTCCTCGGTTTTGCTTACTCGCCAGCATTCAGGTCTGGACCGCTTCACTTCTTATTTGGGGATGAAGGTACGAGTTCCATCCGCGGCGGTTACTCAGTCAGCTATTTGCATGACGGAGTCACTACCTTTACTAACCTTCTGGGCGTTGGCACAACGAACCCGGGGCTGATCGCGACGGCTAATCTTTCGTCGTTGAGCAATACGAATCCGCACACGTCTAACCTTGTCGGGGTACTCGGTCCGGGCGGTGTACCTCTCGATACACCGGCATTCAAGGTTCCGATCACGGATCGAGAAAACTTCCTGCTCAATTCGGCCAACGGGCTTTGGACAGTTGATCCAAGTCTCCGCAGTCCGTATGTCCATCAGTTTAGTTTCGGTATCGAGCGAGAGATTTTCAAAGACACGGCTCTCGAAATCCGTTACAGCGGCAATCGTGCTCCGAACGGTTGGCGCGCGCAGGATATCAACGAAATCAACATTTTTGAGAATGGTTTCCTGCAGGAATTCCTCAACGCGCAAAAGAATCTCGCGGCTCGTGGCGGAACGAGCTTTGCTCCGGGCTGCGCCGGCTGCGTGCCAACGCCGATTCTCGATAGATTCTTTGGGATTGCCGGTACGGGCGGAACACCAGTAGTGGCCACCAGCGGTTATTCGAGTACCACATTCATCAGTCAACTCACTGCTAACAACGTCGGCAACATGGCAAGTACGCTTGCGTTCAATGCAGCATACAGAGCGAATCGCGAGAACCCGGCAGTCGGACTACCCGCGAACTTTTTCGTTGCCAATCCCAACGCTGCTTTTGCCCGCGTCTTGCTCAACGATGCGAGGTCTACTTACAACGCGCTCGAGGTCGAGGTGCGCCGGCGGTTCTCGAAAGGCCTGCAATTCCAGGTCGACTACACCTGGAGCAAGGCGATGGGCGATGCTGTCGATGCCCAGGGAAACAATCAGAGCGATCTAGTTCCACGACTCACGCTGCGTGGCGACAAGGATTTGGATTATCGCCGCTCGACTCAGGATCAAACGCAACGGTTTGTTGCAAACGGCATCTACGACCTTCCCTTCGGCAGGGGCCGTACCTGGTTGAGTGGTGCTAACAATATTGTCGACCGGCTTGTCGGAGGCTGGACCATAGGAGTCATTAACGTATGGTCAACCAGTCCGCCATTCTATATCTCTGCGGGCCGATCGACATTCAACTGCACAGCGCCACAGGTCAACGGCGTCTGTCCTACGCCTAATAATGGCGCTCAATTGGTCGGGATGAGTTTTGAAGACTTCAAGAAGAATGTAGGGCTGTTCTTTGATAAGGGTGGCGTGTTTTTCGTCAACCCGGCGATACTGGACATCACCTACAACTCGGCTGGTAAGGTTGCTACTTCGAAGCTGAAGCCAGGCTTAATGACATCTCCGGCGCCGGGTACGTTTGGTAATTTCCCGGTGAACAGCCTTAGTGGTCCAAACTATTTCAACCTCGACATTAGTGTCACTAAGAGGATTCCGATTAGTGAGCGAGTGAAGTTTGAAATCAAGGCCACGGCCATCAACATCCTGAACCATGCCAATTTCGTGTTCCCGGGTGTCAATGTGACTAATCAGAATTTTGATTCAACCACATTTGGCCTGGTCACCAATCAGCGCGGTACGGCCCGCAATATCAATTTCATCGGCCAACTGCGGTTCTAGCCTTCGAGGTTCGATCAATTCAGGGGCGTTGGTCGGAGATATCCGGCAACGCCCTTGTTATTATTGAGGCCACCTGACTCGAGGGAGAAGCGATGTCTGCATCAAGATTAGCCTTCGTAGTTCTTTTTGCCTGCTGTGTTATTCCAGCCAGAGCGCAGATGAGTCCGCCCGGAGCAGGTGACACGGGTCTTGGCGGAGTGAACACCATCAACGGGTCCGTGATTGCCGCCGGGCAGCGACTACAGCGGCGAATTACAGTTCGTCTGCAAAGCATGACCAAAGGCGATCGCGTTGTGATGACAGACGACTACGGAAACTTCACTTTTCGCGGCCTCATCTCTGGTGATTACACGATACTCATCGACAAAGAAAAGGACTTCAAACCGTTCTCACAAGTAGTTACCATTATTCAGCCGCGCGGTTTTCCACCCCAAACCTACAATCTCAGTGTTCGTCTGGAGTGGAAGGAACCAAAAGATGCGAAACCCGCAGTTCTTAATGTCGAGTTTGCGAATGTTCCAAAGCCTGCGCTGGTCCATTACGACAGCGCCCTCGAACAAGCCAAAAGGAATGATCACTCAGCCGCCATCGAGGAGCTGAAATTGGCTATCCATGAATATCCCTCTTTTAGCCAGGCATTTAATGAGCTCGGGGTTCAATATTTAAAACTCAATCAATTGGAAAAAGCCGACGAGTCGTTCCAGGAAGCAATAAAGATTAACCCTGACGCTGTTTCGTCTCTCATCAACCGCGGTATTACAAACGTTCTTATGAAACGGTACGGCGAGGCGGTACCGATTCTTCGCAAGAGCCTGCTGAAGAATAAGCAATCAGCCGTTGCGCATTATTTTCTTGGGCAGGCTCTGGCAAACCTCGGGTTGTTTGACGATGCAGAAAAAGAACTTTTAGCTTCGTTGGAACTCGGAAAAGAAGAAATGAAAGAGGCCCACAGAATCCTGGCAATCATATACGCATCTCGAGGCGCCAGGCAGCAGGCCGCGGACCAACTGGACGCTTATCTTAAATTGGCTCCAGACGCACCTGACGCTCAGAAGCTAAAAGACAAGGTTCGACAACTGCGAGAATCGAATTAAATTACTCCATCCGGTTTTCCTTCTTGTTAACGATCACAGGCCGCCGCAGTAGTGAGTTTAGATTGTGGCGTTCCGTTTTGTAAGGCCGCACCTTTTTACCTTCGACGAAATCTCCCCAATCGCTTTCTCTGTAAAACCCGAGAACCATTGTGTCGCCTTTGTTTGCGATCATGCGAACCCAGCGGCGAAAGAAAACCTCGCCTCGCCAGGGATCGACCACCGCAAGATAGGAGGCGCCTAGACCACCGTCTTCCATCGTGACCAGTAGAGCTCGTTTCCCAGTGCTTGTAATGACCTCTTTGACCGTTTCAACCATAAAATACTCGGACATTATCCGCTTGTGATTCCCCGTGTCCACGTCGTAAAGATGCAAGCTTTGACCTTCATTCTCATAACCACCGGCGCCCTTATCTGATGAATACACAACGTGTCGCCCACCGTTGATGATCCACGCCTGTTGTACCTGGTCTGTTACCTTTTTCTCTGTTCCCGCAATCGTGACAAACAGCGCTCCGTAAATGTCCCGCATGTCAATTCGTACCTTCGTGGCGCGCGGCGTTACTGTTTGAGCACTTCCCGCCGGCCCATACACGGCCGAAACGATCACGAGCACTACTATGGCGAATATCATTTCGAATCTTTTGCGATTTTTCATATTTGATCTCTTCCGTTTACTGACTTCCTATCCACAATGGCCCACATATTCACGCGCTAAAACGCAACAAATAAGACCAGCAGGCCGCTAGCCTGCATCCCGGAAACCATTCGACTCGGATGTTAAGGCGGAAAGCGGAGGCGAAAACTATCATCGCGGCCGATACATCTGGATTCTCTCGTCTCAGGAGTTCTTGAAAGAGTCCGTCCAAAACTAACTTTTAGCCACGGATTACACAGATACCACAAAGACACGTTCAAGTACTTCTAATGATGATAGGTCCGAGCACTTGCGGGTTTAGTAGCGCGTCCGCAGACTCCGTTATAAAGTCCTCTGCCTGTTTCCTGTCTTTGAACCTGAAAGCCTCATTCGCATCGTTGGTGAAAAATTCGGGAACGCCGCGTATGTAACCCTCAAACGTGACAACGATCACGCCTTCGGTCGTGCCGATCGCTGCTCCTACTTCGTGGATTTCAAGCATCCGCTCCATCATATCCCTGCGTTGCCCGCTGAATGTCGCAAGGTCGATGTCAATGCTTTTGTCTGAAAGGTCACCGACCAAGAAATCCTGAGCCCTGTTGCCGACCATAGCAACCAAGTAAATATCCTCAATTCCGATCTCTGTGTCGTCCGGCAAATCTGCTAACCAATCGATCAGTTTCTCTCGCGTGGTTGCCATTCAGCGTGCCCAAAATTGCGTAATAACTATCTGCGCAATTCAACTATCCGGTCTGTATCCTGCCGCGCGTCTGTTGAAACGGGCGCACGGCATTCTCCCTTCTCAATCAGATCGCGCTCTTTGATCAGAGCATCCCGAAATCGGGTGAGCACGTCGATTAACAGGTTTATCTTTTTCAAGCTGATTCGCCGCGCTGTCTTCGTGCCGAGAAAAAATTCCAGTTGAATGCGGCGACGACAGTCAGCAATCGTGAGCATGTAGTGACCCCACTTGTATTCACCGTCGGGTGATGATTCGACTTCGGCAAGAATGTGAGACGTGTGACCTGATGAAACAGGATCAAGAAATACGCGCTTGCGAAAACTAAAAGGAGGTTCATTGATGCTCCATGAGTTAGGAGTTTTAAGCAAAGGCGTCACCGCGTGCCCGCTCATTAGGTGACGGTGACCCCCCACCCCACTCTGGGCGGTCGCGTGGGGCTATCTGAGCATTTAGCGATTGGGAGGATCTGCTTTATATCTACCGACAAAGGCGAGTCACAACGTTTTCAGTTGAGGCCAACGTCCAGCGATTTTTGTGGGGTCGGTCATTAAATGAAAATTCTTGTAGGTCATAAAAATGAAATTGCTCAGACGACCTCATGGAGAAGCAGGCGGGCAATAAAAGCGCTCTGCCAAGCTCAAAACGGACTTTTGAGTAATCTCCGGGCTGGGAGTTTTCTATTTCTTCTTAAGAGCACAAGGCGGTCCTTTCACCGTGACTGTCACTGTAGCAGTACTCACGCATCCGGTGGCGTCAGTTACGGTGACCGTGTAGGTAGTCGTCTGCCCAGGCGTCGCCGTTGGATTAGCAATCGTTGTACTGCTCAGTCCTATCGCGGGAGACCATGAATAAGTGTACGACCCGGTGCCTAAGCTTGCGGTCGGCGATCCGCCGATTGTGACTTGACCGCCCGGACAAGTTGTGACGTTCGGTCCCGCGCTGGCAACGACCTTCTTCTTGCAAATGGTCACCGTGTGGGTTGCAGTTGCCGTGCATCCGATGGCATCAGTTACCGTCACGGTGTAGTTTTGATTTGTGGTCGGGGACGGGTTAATCGTCTGGCTGGTTTGACCGGTAGACCAGAGGTACGTCACACCGCTACTGGGTACTGCACTCAAATGCACAGAATTCTGCAAACAGACGCCGCATTCGCCCAGTATTGCCGCGACGGGTTTGCTGGCTTTTACTTTAATGATGTTGGATTTTCCAGATCCGCAACTATTCGCGCACACCACATAGTAGTTTCCGGAAGCAGTTGCCGACCAAGTCATGAGCGTTGCGTTCGGGATTGGTAACCCGTTGTGATACCACTGACACGAGCCGCCATTTGCGTTGGTTGCGGTGAGCGTCACGCTTCCTGGCGCGCAAAATGTCGCTGGGCCTCCAGGGGAGATGAATGGGTTCGGCTTATGATTTAAGGTGATTTGGACAGGAGGCGAATACATAAGCCCGCAGGGGCCGTTCTTGACTGCAACTTGATACGAGCTGTGATGTGGGGGAACCTGGTTAGTGTACCAGGTGTAAGAGCCACCAGAGCCGGGAATAGGTAGGAAAGTGTTTGAATTGCCACTGAGTGATGACTCCCACTGGACGACGTCGCCACAGGAGTTTGCGAGCCACAGAATCGCGCCCGCCCCTTCGCAGATCGTAGGAGACGTAATAGTTCCTGCCTTCGTTGGACTGTAGACATTAAAGGAAATTTCCGAGTAAGTGATCGGGCAAGCGGAACAGGAGTAGACGACCCGAAACTTCGCCGGCACGAACGGGCACGTGGACAAAGTTAGCGTTTGGGTCAGCGTTGCTCCATTGGCACCGGTAATGGGCTGCCAAAGCGATCCGTTCCATTGATACCACTGGCGACTGCAATTCGGACCGGGAGTGTTTGGATCGGTAAGATTCACCACCGAGCCAGAGCACAGCTCGTTGTTAATTGGACAGGCATTCCCAACGAAATCAGTGCACGCGATCAGACCCGGACTCGAAGGACTGACGACGGTAACCATAACCGAGTTAGAAACTCCCGTGCCGGTCGGGCAGCCGCTCAGGTTCGCAACGACTGCCTGATAACAAGTGTTCTGAGAGGGCGCCACAGTCACCGACGACGTTGTGCCTCCCGATACCTGCGACCATCCGGGCGGTACGACTCCGGAAGTTGGAATAGGACTCGCGCAAGGCGATGAAGAGTACCAGGTGATGTTTCCAGAGGTGGTCGACGGAAGATTGATTTGTGTAGAAGCGCCTTTGCAGATTGTCTGGTTCGTGGCAGTCGCTTGAACGTTACAGGAACACTTCTGCAGAGACACCGGAACCACTACAGTGCAAGACGTTCCTGGCAGCGAAAGTGTTAGTGAGGCCCCCGTCGTTCCGCAAGATACCGAGAGCGTTCCGGTTACGATGTTACCGCTGCCGGCATGGAAGATTGGGCTTGTGTAATTAACTAGGCCGCTGCCCGAAAGGGTCGCCAAGCCAGTGAAACCGGTATTATTGGTGACGTCGAGTGTAAAAGAGTACTGGCAGGAGTTCGCGTCGGTGCCCGTGCAGGAAACTTGCGTGACTTTGACCCCGCACGATTGCATTGAGTTGTGTGCGAACATTTGAGCGCCCACGACCAGCAATACGACAAACAAGCCGGCTATTGCGTTCCTCAAATAATGTGTTCGTTTCATGCCTTTATTTCTTTATGGGCATACAGTCGCGGTAAATGAATCCATAGCATGGCAACCATTTGCATCGGTAACCGTGACGCTATAGGTGGTCGTAGTATTTGGGATGACCAATGTGCATTGAGTCATCATGCCACCTGCGTTTGGGCTCCACTGATATTGATATGGCGGGGTTCCGTTTATCGGTTGAGCGCACAACTGGATCTTCTGCCCCTTGCAGGGACAGCATGGTCCCGTGATATCCACAGCCAACAAGTCTGGTTGGATCGTCAAGATGTTCGACGAGACTGTCGAGCACCCGTCATAACAATCCAATTGGTAGTTGACGGGATCTGTGTCTGAGTAAGTTGGGAACGGAAGAACAGTCATGGACGGAAGATTGGGCCCGCACGGCACACCATCGCAATACCATTGAAGGGTTGTGCAGCCGGCGCTGCCGCTCGTCACATTCACCGTCGCGCTGGCGCCAACGCACAGAACCTGCGGTCCCGAGATTGTCACTGGTCCGTGAGGCGGCTTCACGGGTACTTGGACAATCGTGTTGGCCGAGGGACACGCTCCGTTAAGAGAAGAAACCTGTACTCCAAAGTAAGTTGTTGTGTTCAAAGGGTTCGTGTTTTGAGTCGTATTGCCAGTTGAAATCAGGTTCGCAGGAACAAAGAATGTAGTCGGATTGGGATTGGTTGAGGAGTACCACTCGACCAGCCCCGGAATGGACTGCCCGTTGAGAGTCAATATTGCAGCTTCTCCGGCACAGAGCGGGAGTTGTGTTGCAGGTGGATCGGGCGTAACGGTGATAGTTCCCGCCACGGGTTGCACATCAACAACGACAGTAAAATTCACCATTTGGGCGCAGTTTCCCCTGGTGACTGTCAAGGTATACGTATAAGTGCCGGGTGTTGTAGGTAGCGCGCTGGCTGGGATAGTAATTGTAGGTGATAGTGTCTGACCTGAGGCTAAAGGAGTTGTCGACACTATCCATGTATAAGGGCCGGTACCTGTCATAAGCGCAGTTCCGACCGTCAGTCCTGACATTTGACCAATACAAAAATCGAGATTCGCGCTCGACAAGACAAAAGCGCACAAAATCCACATGGGCCACTTCTTAACGCCAAAGAACGATGGGCCGCCGTAGCTGACTTCCTTCCCGCTCAGATCGAAAGCTGTGACCCGCCAGGCGTAAACTTTTTCGGCGACGAGTTGCGTACCCCTTTCAGGAAATTGAAACAGGTTCTCGGCGAGATCGCGTCTGTCAATCACCGGCGGGTTTGCCGTCAGTGCTTCCTCGAGAGTCTGGCCTTGCCGCAATTCGGCGACAGTTAATCTATGGAGAATTCTCTCCCCGACGATTTGCTTCCAACGAAATGTCGGACGCGCCTCAGCGACCAACGAGCCTGCTGCTGGAGAAAGCAATGTGATCTCTTGAGGATGAAGGGCAGCTCTTTCGTTTTTCTGACGGCTGCTGAGAGAATTCCACGCGTGTCTCGCCCTGTCAGGACGTGTGAACCGAGTACTGGAAAATATCGTTAGGGGAGCGAAGATGAAAAGCAAATACAGAACAACTCGCCGCCGGGTGCGAATCGTGGGAGCTGTTCCGTGAGAGTTGTATGCCATGAGGAGCACTCCCGAAACTGGTTCTAGCTGTGTCAGGAATTAACGATGAGGCATCGCACGGAGCAATCTTGAGAACTCGCAAAACAATCCGCCTTGGTCTCAGGTCAGCGAAACTACTTTGAGAGGACCAGGTGAGACTCCGGTGACGATGCAATGGACACATACATTGTGCCGTTTACAGAATTCGTCAATATCGCACGGACAGTAACAACCGCAAAGGGCACCGTCTGTGCGGTAACACACATAGCGGAACAGTGAGGTAAGGAGGAGTCAACAGTTGGGCCATTAGTCGAACTCCGCGATGACGAAGTATGGCTGAAGGCACTAAGTGAACAACAACAGCATTGAGAGCTTCTTATTCTCACTCTTCCGCGACTGTATCGAGTCTGCTCCACTTATAAGAAACATCACCGCATTCGATGAGCCATCGACTGCCGGAGGACCACTCAATATCATGCAATACATACCCGCGCTGAGAAAGCCTTATCTCGTCGTACAGCCAATCGCCATGACTAGAACCACCCTGCTGGCGCCAAAAGAAAGGCTGACAGTATGTCTACGCATGGTAGCGCATCAGCGCTTGAAGAAACACCTCACGAAACCGAAACAACTCAAATCACAATCAGCGATGCTCTCCGGCGTCGCGCTCAATTAGTCATGAACGACAGATCAATCGATCCACAGTGGCGAACCATTATTCGCTACGCTTTGGAGATAAACGATCCGTTGCTCGCCGACCTCGTCCGGCGTGCCGGTGCGGGCGAAAGGATCATCGATGCGACGGAATTCGCGACCGAGTCTGAAACCAGTGAAGACGATTCAAGCGAAGGGAAGGTAGAAGCGCTCGCAGAAATAATCTGTCGAGCTGGTGACGAAGCTGCGGCTGCACTCTTCGTGCTCATGGGAACGTTGGAAAACTCCAGGGATCCGAAACTACTCGCGAATACGCTAAAGCACTTTGCTTTCACACGCTGTAGTGAACTGAACATTTATGGAATTGTCGACGCTCAGCTTCCGGTAGTTGAAGGTGAGTTGTTGGCGGACAATCCGCTTCTGTGCTGATCGGCTCGACTTCACCCTCGATGCTTGTCGACGAACAACCGAAGCCCCGGGATGACTCGGGGCTTTCAGCTCGTCATGCTAGGTAACAGGTAAGTTCTTGACTGGATCTCAGCCAGTCTGTGTGAACTTCTGCGTTTGACTTCTTGCGGGTGCGAAAACCGATACCGGAATTAGGCCATCCCGTCGGCACTTCGGCGGATTGATATCTCGGAGCCGGAAAATTGCTGCTGGGAATTGGCAACTGATAAATGAGAAACGGGAGCACCTATTTCGGTGTTGCGCGCTCCGAGGTGGAATTGGGCGTTTGCCTTTATAAGAATTCTCAAACCCTGAAGGGAAGCTGCAAAGATTCAGACAGGAATTTGCGGATCCGGCAAGG
>Ga0134124_10002581_pt1 | contig 14639 bp, 12 predicted proteins | sample KB304_FD_96880 | JGI IMG/M metagenome (GOLD analysis project Ga0134124, IMG submission 96880) | Terrestrial soil microbial communities without Nitrogen fertilizer from Kellogg Biological Station, Michigan, USA - KB3-0-4 | ecosystem: Environmental > Terrestrial > Soil > Unclassified ... | reverse complement strand
GTTCGGCGTGCCCCTGCTAGTGCTGGGCGACCCGGCGCAGCTCCCCCCGATCCAGGGCGGCGGTTTCTTCACGGAGGCCGAGCCGGACGCCATGCTGACCGAAGTGCACCGGCAGGCCGTCGACGATCCGATCATCCGGCTGTCGATGGACGTGCGCTCCGGCGAATATCTCGAGCCCGGCCGCTACGGCGTCACCGAAGTGGTGGCGAAGAGCGATCTCGATCCGCAGCGTGTGCTCGAAGCCGACCAGGTGCTGGTCGGACGCAATGCGACGCGGCGCGCTTACAACATCCGCATGCGGCAGCGGCGCGGCTTCGACGATCCGATGCCGTCGGCCGGCGACAAGCTTGTCTGTCTGCGCAACAACCGCAAGAAAGGCCTGTTCAATGGCGGGCTGTGGACCGTGAAGGATCGTGGCGGGCGCAAGACCGGCATCATGACGATGCGGCTGTTGCCGGATGACGAGACCGCGACACGCGGCGTCAAAGTGTCGGTGCGGCCGGAATGTTTTTCCGGCGGCATCGAGCAGATCGACTGGCAGCGGCGCAAGCCTTACGACGAATTCGACTACGGCTACGTGCTCACCGTGCACAAGGCGCAAGGCTCGCAATGGGACGATGTCGTGCTGTTCGACGAGTCGTTCGCGTTTCAGGACAGCCGGCAGCGCTGGCTCTACACGGGCATCACCCGCGCGGCGAAAAGACTGACGGTGGTGATGTAGCTAGCGAAGCCCTTCGCTCTCGAAATACTCTCTCAGGATTTTCATGTTGCGCCGGTTGGCGCGGAACATGACGTCGAAGGCATCGCCGAGCACCGGAACCGCGCCGACAAGGCCGTCGATCGCCACGTTCGCCACCATGCGCACGATCAGATGACGCGGGGCGCCGAGTTGATGCGCTTCCTTGACCAGCCAGAGCGAGATCAGCGTGGTCACGGTGTCGCCAATGCCCGGCGCGAGACCGATCAGGGCATCGAGGCCAACGGTGATCTTGGTGCCGGGGATGACCACGGCACTGTCCATCAGGGTGGCGAGCCAGTCGAGCCGTTCGAGCGCGGCGCGCCGGCTCTCATGATTGCCGTAGCTGCGGTCGGTGTAGGAACCCGGGGGGTCGATGTCGATGGTGCGTGCCATCGTCAATAGATAAGAAGCTCGAAGGCCATCGCAAGAACACGTCAAATAACGTAGTGGCGCTTAGCTTTTCTTCAGCTTTCCCGCCCGCCAGCGCACGAACGGCAGCGCGGCGAGCGCAATCGCCGTGAAAGCCGCGCCGGCGAGGAAGGTGCCGGCGGGACCGGCGACGTCCCACAGCGCGCCGGCGACGATGCTCGCGGCGAGCATGGCGATCCCGCTCACCAGATTGAACACGCCGAAGGCGGTACCGCGCAATTCCTCCGGCGCGGTGTCGGCGACCAGCGCGGAAAGCGGGCCCTGCGTCAGCCCCATGTGCAGGCCCCACAGCGCTACGCCAAGCATCACCACCGCAATGCTGTCGCCGATGGCGAGCGCGAGGTCGGCAAGGATCAGCAGGGCGAAACCCACGGTGACGACGCCGTAGCGGCCGATATGGTCGGACAGCGCGCCGGCCGGCCAGGCCGTCAGCGTGTAGACGACGTTCATCACCACCAGCACCGCCGGCACGACGGAGACCGGCAGCCCGGCCGATTGTGCGCGCAACAAAAGAAACGCCTCGCTGAAGCGCGCCATGGTGAAGATGGCGGCGACGCCGACGATCATCCAATAGAGTCGGGACAGACGCGCGAGTTCGGCACGAGATAGCGGCGACTGCACCTTGCGCAAGCCCGCCGGGCGGTCCGGCTCGCGCACACCGAACACGATGATGGCGACCGAGATGAAGGCCGGAATTACCGCGATCCAGAACACCGCGGTGAAATCGTTGGCGAAGGCTGCCATGAATACGATCGCCAGCAGCGGCCCCAGCACCGCGCCGATGGTGTCGAGCGACTGACGAAGGCCATAGGCACCGCCGCGCATATCATTCGGCGTCAGATCGGCGATGAGCGCGTCGCGCGGCGCGCCGCGGATTCCCTTACCGACGCGGTCGACGAAGCGTGCCACCGTGAGCCAGCCGATGCTCGAGACCAGCGGGAACACCGGCTTGGTTACGGCGGCAAGACCGTAACCAAAGGCAGCCAGCCATTTGCGCTTGCCGAGATAGTCGCTGAGCGCACCAGAGAATATCTTGGTGATCGAGGCGGTCGCCTCGGCGATACCTTCGATGACACCGACCGTGAGCGCCGAGGTGCCAAGCACGGTAACAAGATAAAGCGGCAGCAGCGCATGAACCATCTCCGAGGAGATGTCCATGAACATGGAGACGAGCCCGAGCGTCCATACTCCGCTGGGAATTTCGCGCCAACGGAAGAAGGAAGGGGATTGTTGGGGCATAATGCTGGTCCGCTCTACCCTCCCCTGGAGGGGAGGGTCGCGCGCTGACGGCGCGCGGGGTCGGGTGCGCGGCGAAAAAGATCACGCCCACCCGCCAGCCTCAGCTTCGCTTCGGCTGTCGACCTCCCCCCTCCAGGGGGAGGTGAAGTAAGCTAAGCCGCTTCTTTCTTTTTCTGCGGCGCGAAGCGGCCGTAGAAAGTCTCGCCCTTCTCCGCCATTTCGACCAGCAGCTTGGGCGGCGCGAAGCGCTTACCGAATTTCGCCTCGAACTTCTTGCAGAGCGCGACGAAGTTCTTGGTGCCTAGCATGTCGATGTAGGACAGCGTGCCGCCGGTGAACGGCGCGAAGCCCCAGCCGAGGATGGAGCCGACGTCTGCTTCTCGCACGTCGGTGACGACCTTCTCCTCGAAGGTGCGCGCGGCTTCGACCGCCTGCGTCACCAGAAAGCGTTGCTTGAGCTCCTCGACGTCGAGTGCCTCGATTTCCTTGACCGACAGCTTCTTCGTCAGCAGGTCGTTGAGGCCCGGCCACAGCCGCTTCGGCTGGCCCGGCGTGTAGTCGTAAAAACCCTTGCCGTTCTTGCGGCCGAGACGGCCGTGCTTTTCGACCAGGTCTTCCATCAGCTTCTTCTGCGCCGGATTGACGGCGCCGGCGCCGAGATCGGCTTCCGCGGCGCGCAAAATCTTCAGGCCCAGGTCGAGCGCGGTCTCGTCGTTGAGCGATAACGGGCCGACCGGCATGCCGGCCATGCGTGCGGTGTTGTCCACCATCGCCGGCGGCACACCCTCGAGCAGCATCAGATAGGCTTCCTGGATGTAGTTGAGCACGCAGCGGTTGGCATAGAAGCCACGCGAATCGTTCACCACGATCGGCGTCTTGCGCACGGCGCGCACGTAATCGAGCGCAACCGCAAGCGCGCGGTCGCCGGTGTTTTTGCCGAGGATGATCTCGGTCAGCATCATGCGATCGACCGGCGAGAAGAAATGGATGCCGATGAAGCGCGGCTGATCCTTGAACTCGGCGGCGAGCGAGGAGATCGGCAGCGTCGAGGTGTTGGAGGCGAAGATCGCCTTGTCGCCGATCACCGCCTGAATCTTGGCGATGACGTCGGACTTGACCTTGCGATCCTCGAACACGGCCTCGACGACAAGGTCGCAATCCTTGAGCGCGGCATAATCGGGCGTCGGCGTGATGCGCGAGAGCAAGTCGTCGCGCTCGGCGCTCTTCATGCGGCCTTTGTTGACGCGGTCGGTCAGCGACTTGTGCACGCCGGCCTTACCCTTGTCGGCGGTCTCCTGGTCGCGGTCGATCAGCACGACCTGTAGTCCCGCCGCGGCGCTCACCTGCGCGATACCGGCGCCCATAAAACCGGCGCCGACGACACCGACCTTCTTGAGCGAGGACGGCGGCTCGGCAGCCGGGCGGCGCGCGCCTTTGTTGAGCTCCTGCATGGAGACGAACAGCGAACGGATCATCGCCGCCGCTTCCGGCGAGCGCAGGATCTTTGCGAAATAACGAGACTCGATGCGCAGCGCGGTGTCGAACGGCACCTGCAGGCCTTCGTAGACGGTCTGCAGAATGGCACGGGCCGCCGGGTAGTTGTCGTAGGTCTCGCGGCGATAGATCGCGTTGGCGGGCGGGAAGACCATCATGCCGGCCTTGGAGTAAACTAGCCCGCCGGGATTCTTGAAGCCCTTCACATCCCAGGGCGCTTCCGCCTTGCCGCCGGCCTTGATCCAGTCCTTGGCCGCCTTGATCAGATCGGCCGCGGGTACCACGGCGTCGATCAGCTTCATCGCCTTGGCGCGGTCGGTCTTGAGCTGGTCGCCCTTCAAGAGGAACTGCAGCGCGTCGGCCGGCTGCAGCATACGCGCGATGCGGGTCGTGCCGCCGGCGCCGGGGAACAGGCCGATCTTGATCTCGGGCAGGCCGAGCCGCGTCTTCGGATTGTCGGAAGCGATGCGCTGATGGCAGGCGAGCGCCAGCTCGAAGCCGCCACCCATGGCGGTGCCGTTGAGCGCGCAGACGAACGGCTTGCCGGACGTTTCCATGCGGCGATAGAGCAGCGAGAGCTTGCGGCTCTCGTCGAACACGAATTGCGCCGCGGCTTCCGCGCCCTGCTTGCGCACGGTGTCGGCGTAGATCGCGCCCATGCGCTCGAGCATCGTCAGGTCGGCGCCGCCGCAGAACGTGTCCTTGCCGGAGGTGATGACCACGCCTTTGACCGCAGCGTCGGTCGCAACCTTCTCGACCAGGCCGGACAATTCCTCGATCACGCTCATGTCGATGACGTTCATCGAGCGTTCGGGCATGTCCCAGGTGATCAGCGCGATGCCGTCGCCGTCGATCTCGAATTTAAAATTGCTCATGGGAAACCTCGTTCAGTACGGCTCGCCGTTTTTCCGGGTATAGGTAAAGGTCGTGCCATTCCGCACGGCCATCATGTCGATATCCGAATAATGCGCGCGTTCGGTCGGCGCGCGCGTGCCAACCTCGATGATCACCGCGTCCCGCTCCGAGCGGTTCACGATCGAATGACCATTGGCGACGCCGGCCTTCCAGGCCGCAGCCTCGCCGGCCTTCAGAACGGTTTCGCCCTCATCTTCGCGCAGCACGACTTCGCCCGACAGCACGTAGACGAACTCATCCTCGTTATCGTGCCAATGGCGCTGCGACGATGCCGCGCCCGGCTTGAGCGTGCAGATATTGACGCCAAACTGAGTGAGGCCGGCGGCGCGGGCGAGCCGCTTGCGCGACCTGCCTTCGACAACTTTGTTGAACGGCGGCGGATAGCCGGTGGCAACGTCGATCGGGACCTTATCGATGTCGATCTTGGGCATTGGCTGCGCCGCTCAGACCCGCTCGATGATCGTCGCGGTGCCCATGCCGGCGCCGATGCAGAGCGTGATCAGCGCCGTCTCCTTGTTGGAGCGCTCGAGCTCGTCGAGCACGGTGCCGAGGATCATCGCGCCGGTGGCGCCGAGCGGATGGCCCATGGCGATGGCGCCGCCGTTGACGTTGATCTTGTCGTGCGGGATCTCGAGCGCCTGCATGTAGCGCAGCACCACCGAAGCGAAGGCCTCATTGAGTTCGTAGAGATCTATGTCGCCGATCGACATGCCGGCTTTCCTCAACACCTTCTCGGTCACCGGGATCGGCCCGGTCAGCATGATCGCCGGCTCGGAACCGATATTGGCGAAGGCACGGATGCGCGCGCGCGGCTTCAAGCCGTGCCGTTCGCCGGCTTCCTTGCTGCCTATCAGCACCGCGGCAGCGCCGTCGACGATGCCGGACGAATTGCCCGGCGTGTGCACGTGGTTGACGGTCTCCACTTCCGGATATTTCTGCACCGCGACTGCGTCGAAGCCGCCCATCTCGCCCATCTGCACGAAAGACGGCTGCAACTGCGCCAGCGTCTGCATCGTCGTAGACGGCCGCATGTGCTCGTCCTTGGCGAGGATGGTGAGGCCGTTGATGTCCTTCACCGGCATCACCGATTTGGCAAAGCGGCCTTCCTCCCATGAGCGCGCGGCGCGCTTCTGGCTCTCGACTGCGTAGGCGTCGACGTCGTCGCGGGAAAAGCCGTATTTGGTGGCGATCAGATCGGCGGAGATGCCTTGCGGCAGGAAGTAGGTTTTGACCGCGATGGCCGGATCGACCGGCCAAGCGCCGCCGGAGGCGCCGATGCCGACGCGACTCATCGATTCGACACCACCGCCGATGGTCATGTCGTGCTGGCCACTCATCACCTCGGCCGCGGCGAAATTCACCGCATCGAGGCCGGAGGCGCAGAAGCGGTTGATCGAGATGCCGGCGACGTTCTCGCCGATGCCGGACACCAGCGCGGCCGCGCGCGCGATGTTGCCACCCGCTTCGCCGACCGGATCGACGCAGCCCATCACCACATCGTCGACCAGGTTGCCGTCGAGCTTGTTGCGCTGCTTGATCGCAGCGAGCGTCTGCGCCGCCAGATTGAGCGCGGTCACTTCATGCAGCGAACCGTCGGACTTGCCGCGGCCGCGCGGGGTGCGCACGTGGTCAAAGATGAATGCATCGGGCATGGTCGTCTCCAAACCTTGACGCGCGTCACAAGCTCCGCGCGATCAGCAGCTTCATGATCTCGTTCGTTCCGGCGTAGATACGCATCACGCGCGCGTCGCGGTAGAGCCGCGAGATCGGATATTCGTCCATATAACCATAGCCGCCGAACAATTGCAGGCAGCGGTCGATCACGTCGCAGAGGGTGTCGGTGAGGCGGTATTTGGCCATCGAGGCCGTCACCGTGTCGAGCTTGCCCTCGACGTGTTGGCCGATGCAATGGTCCACGAAAACCCGCGCGATCGTTGCTTCAGTCTTGCATTCGGACAGCACGAACTGGGTATTCTGAAACTCGATCACGGCCTGGCCGAAGGCCTTGCGCTGTTTGACGTAGTCGATGGTGAGTTCGACCGCGCGTTCCATCATCGCCACGGCGTGTAGCGCCACGATCAGGCGCTCCTGCGGCAGCTCCTTCATGAGCTGATAGAAGCCCTGCCCCTCCTCGGTACCGAGTAGCGCCTCGGCGGGCAACTGCACGTCCTCGAAGAACAACTCGGAGGTATCGGCGGAATCGAGGCCGAGCTTTTTGAGCTTGCGGCCGCGGCGGAAGCCCTGCGCGTCGTCGGTCTCGACCACGATCAGCGAGGTGCCCTTGGAACCGGCTTTCGGATCGGTCTTGGCGACCACGACGATCAGGTTGGCGTGCTGGCCGTTGGTGATGAATGTCTTCGAGCCGTTGAGCACGTAGCCGTTACCGGACTTCTTGGCGCTGGTGCGCACGCCCTGCAGGTCGGAGCCGGTACCGGGCTCAGTCATGGCGATGGCGCCGACCAGTTCGCCGGTGGCGAGCTTGGGCAGCCAGCGCTTCTTCTGCTCTTCGGTGCCGTAATGAAGAATGTAGGGTGCGACGATGCCGGAATGCAGCGGCGCTCCGAAGGTGTCGAAGCCGGCGTACGAGAAGGCGCGGTTGATCACTGCCTCATGCGCGAAGGTACCGCCTGCGCCGCCATAGTCCTCGGGCATCGAGGCGCACAAAAGCCCGGCGGCGCCGGCCTTGGTCCAGACGTCGCGGTCGTACATACCCTTCTCGTGCCACTTATCGAGATGCGGCACGAATTCGTCGGCGATGAAACGCTGCGCCTGCTCCTCGAGCAGGACCAGGTCCTCGGTCATCCAGGCCGGGCGCGGCAGGTTGAGCGCGGTCATGGGGATTGACCTAGCGCGACGGGCCTAGGCCCGGCAAGGTGGCGAAATGCGGCAGGACTAATAGGTTTATGTCAGCCGGCGCCCATCGCGACGGCGATGTGGTAGGTGGCGAAGGCGGCGATGTAGGCGAGCGCCAGCATGTAGCCGAAGGTGACCGCCATCCACTTCCAGCTTCCGGTCTCGCGCCGGATCACCGCCAGGGTCGAGGCGCACTGCGGCGCGAAGATGTACCAGACCAGGAAAGCGAGCGCTGTAGCCAGGCTCCACTTGTTGGCCAGCGCCTGGCCGATTTGGTCAGCCGCTTCCTTGCCGCCCTCGATGGCGTAGACGGTGCCGAGGGCTGCGACGGCGACTTCCCGCGCGGCCATACCCGGAATAAGCGCGACGGCGATCTGCCAGTTGAAGCCGACCGGCGCCAGCACCGGCTCCAGCCATTTGCCGATCATGGCGGCAAGGCTGTAGTCGATTGCCGGTCCGACGGCGCCCTCTGGCGGGCGCGGGAACGAGGCCAGGAACCAGATCAGCACCATCATCGAGAAGATCGTGGTGCCGGCGCGCTGCAGAAACATCATCGCGCGCGTGTACATGCCGATCAGCACGCTCTTCAGCCGCGGTAGCTTATAGTCGGGCAGCTCGAGCATGAACGGCGGCGTCGCGCCTTCATTCAGGAAGAAATGATTGGCGATGAACGACATGGCCAGCGCGCTGACGATACCGGCGGCATAGAGCCCGAACATGACCAGGCCTTGCAACCCAAACCATCCCCACACCGTCTGGTCCGGAATGAAGGCGGAGATGATCAGCGTGTAGACCGGGATGCGGGCCGAGCAGGTCATTAGCGGCGCCACCATGATCGTGGTCAGCCGGTCGCGGCGGTTGTCGATCACACGCGTCGCCATGATGCCGGGAATGGCGCAGGCAAAGCTCGACAGCAGAGGGATGAAGGCGCGGCCATGCAGCCCGGCGCCGCCCATGATGCGGTCCATCAGGAAGGCCGCGCGCGACATGTAGCCCACGTCTTCGAGCAGCAGAATGAAGAGGAAGAGGATGAGGATCTGCGGCAGGAAGACAATGACATTGCCGACGCCGGAGATGACACCGTTCTGGATGAAGCTCTGCAGCAGGCCGGCCGGCAGATTGTCGCGCACCAGCACGCCGAGCCAGTCGAAGCTGGCAGCGATCAGGTCCATCACCGGCTTCGCCCAGGCGAACACCGCCTGGAACATGACAAAGAGCACGCAGAACAGGATCGCGAGGCCGGCCACAGGATGCAGCAGCACGGCGTCCACCTTACCGGTCATCGTATCGGGCCGCGTCGGCGTACCAACGGCGACGGCGATGACGCGGTCGGCTTCGCGTTGCGCTTCGCGCAGATCGGCGGATGAGGGCGCTGACCAGGTGCTCTCCACGCGCGGCGCCCCGAAGGCGGTCACCATCTCGTCCATGCGGCGCGTCAATTCTTCGGTGCCGCCCTTGCGTACGGCAATCGAGGTGACGACCGGAACGCCAAGCTCAGCCGACAGCTTGTCGAGATCGATATCGATCCCGCGGCGGCGCGCGATGTCGATCATGTTGAGCACGAGCATCAGCGGACGTCCGACGCGCTTGAGCTCGATCACCAGCCGCAGTGCAAGGCGCAGGTTGGTGGCATCGGCCACGCAGAGCAGAAGATCGGGCTGCGTTTCGCTGGCCAGCTTACCGAGAACGATGTCGCGGGTGATCTCTTCGTCGGGACTACGGCCGCGCAGCGAATAGGTGCCGGGCAGATCGATCAGGTTGACGCGATTGCCGGCCGGCGTGGTGATGACGCCGACTTTGCGTTCGACGGTGACGCCGGGATAATTGGCGACCTTCTGACGGCTGCCGGTGAGCGCGTTAAACAGCGCGGTCTTGCCGCTGTTCGGCGTGCCGACCAGAGCGAAATGCCAAGTGCCCTGTTCGCTCGAAGCGGTCATTACGAAATCCGCTTTGAATTTTTACGAGACGAGGATCGCCATTGCCTCGCGACGTCGCAACGCGACAGTGGCGTTGTTGACCCGCACCGCGATCGGATCGCGGCCGATCAGTCCTTCGTGCAGGATCTCGACGCGGGCGCCTTCGACGAAGCCGAGTTCGATCAGGCGACGCTCGATCTCAACGGCGGGAATGGCCGATAACGCCTCCGACGTGCTCAATGCCTCGATCTGTCCGCTGAAGCCCTTCTTGGCGAGGCCCAGAGGCACCCGCAGGGTTCCGTTCGTCATCCGGCTCAGTCCTGACATGTACTCGACCCGCTCTTGAATGGCCCAGACGCAGCAGCCTGGATTGTTTGCCCGCTGCACATCGGAATAATTCGCATATTCAAGTGAGCCCGACCGTGACATAAATCAAGTTGAAATGCATTTATATTCAGTAACTTAGAGAGATTCTAAGGTGCGAAAGGCCGCTGTTGAAATTGTTGGGGTTCTGGCGGCGAAGACGGTGCGATGGTACGAGCGGCAGACGCTTGCCGGGACTTCGTATCTGTGAATCCTTCCGCCGCTCCTTCCGTGGATCCAACCGATTCCGCCGCCGCCTGGCAGCGGCTTGGCGTCGCGCTGCTGTTGTCGACCATCGGCGGTGTCGGCATGTGGTCGGTGGTGGTGGCGCTGCCGGCGATCCAGGCCGAGTTCGGTGTCGATCGCGCCGGGGCGTCGCTGCCCTACACGTTTGCCATGATCGGCTTTGCCGGCGGCGGCGTATTCATGGGACGCCTCGCCGATCGCTTCGGCATCGCGGTGCCGCTGGTCGTCGGTACGCTGGCGCTCGCACTCGGCTATTTGGCGGTCGGCTATTCGGCAAACCTGACACAGGTCGCGCTGGCGCACGGGCTGCTGATTGGCATCGGATGCTCGGCGAGTTTCGGGCCGCTGATGGCCGACATCTCGTATTGGTTCGCGCGCCGGCGCGGCATTGCGGTTGCCATCGCCGCCGCCGGCAATTATCTCGCCGGCGTGGTGTGGCCGCCGCTTGTGCAGCATTTCATTGCGAGCCATGGCTGGCGCGCGACTCATATCGGCATCGGGCTATTTCTTTTCGTCACGATGATGCCGCTCATCCTGCTGATGCGGCGACGCATCGACCATCAGCATCACGCCGCCGCCGGCATCGCGGCCGCTCGCAAGCAAGCAGAGGCTCCGTTCTCGGGACGGACGCTGCAGGTCCTGCTGTGCATCGCCGGCGTCGCATGCTGCGTGGCGATGTCGATGCCGCAGGTGCATATCGTCGCCTATTGCGGCGACCTCGGTTACGGCGTGGCGCGCGGCGCCGAAATGCTGTCAGTGATGCTCGGTTGCGGCGTCATCAGCCGCGTGGCGTCCGGCTTTATCGCCGACCGCATCGGCGGCGTGCGCACGCTGCTGATCGGCTCGCTGCTGCAGGGGCTGGCGCTCACGCTCTACTTGGGGTTCGACGGGCTGATCTCGCTTTACGTTATCTCGGCGCTGTTCGGTCTATTCCAGGGCGGCATCGTCCCGATGTATGCAATGATCGTCCGCGAATATTTCTCGCCGCGCGAAGCCGGCACGCGCGTCGGCCTGGTGTTGATGGCGACACTGCTCGGCATGGCGCTCGGCGGATGGATGTCGGGCAAGATCTTTGACCTCGCCGGCTCTTATCAGGCGGCCTTCCTCAACGGGCTCGGCTGGAATCTTGTCAACGTCACCATTATCAGCTGGCTGCTGCTGCGGACCACGCGCCGACCTTCGGTTGCACCCGCGTGATGTCTCACCTGGTGAGACAAGTCTTTCACTATGATATGGTAGATACGGAATAATTTATCGCGAATCGTGTTCACGCAAGATGTCGAGGTGATTGCGCGCGAGCCTGGGGGGCTGGGGTGGGCGGCGAAAGCATTGCCATCGAGTTTTCGGTTGCGCGGCCCGACGTCGTGCGGGCGATCAATCAGCGCTGGCTGCTCAATTTCTGGAAGCGCCACCTGGGTCAACAAAAAATCCCGCGCTGGCAGGAAATCGAGCCATCGACGCTGAAAGCGATGTCCTCGCAGCTAAGTTTTCTCGATGTCGTCGGCAGCGGAGAGGACCTACGCTTCATGTTCCGCTATCAGGGCGCCGCAGTCACAGTGATGCACGGCTCGGTGGACTGGCGCGGCAAATATCTCGACGAGGTGATGCCGGCGGAACGTAAACGGGAAAGCTTACCTGCCTACCGTCAAGCCGCGGTCGGCGGACGACCGGTGTACACCATCTACGATGTGCGCGACTGCAATGAACGAGTGGTGCACTACGAGCGGCTCCTGCTCCCCTTTGCCGGCGATGGTGTTGCGGTCGACCGCATCCTCGCGTCGTTCGAGTTGGTGTGCGAGGACGGCGCGTTCGAGAGCCATGCGATCATGATCTCGCAGGAAAATCCGCCGGCGTTGCGCCGCGCGGCGATCATCGAGCCGATCTGACTTGATAATCATCGCGTGAAAACCGACGCTTGACTTGATGTTCATCAAGCCATCGCGCGCTGCGACAATCTTTTTTCAGTCGCACGCCGCTTTAGCACCATCGTTCAGCGAATTCGGAAACTTCATTTTAAATACCGACTAGTACGAACGTACCAGCAAACGAACGAGCGGCGTCGACATTCCTCGGCGCATTGTCGGACGAACGAAGCACGGCGAGGTCCAATGGCTTTCAAGTTTACGATGAGAAGCAAGATTTACGCGGCCATCGGACTGACGTTCGTGTGCTTGGCGGGGCTTGCCGTCTTTCAGCTCAGCGAAATCAAAAACGGCCTCGAGCAGCAGAAAGCGGTCGAACTCCGTCACCTCGGCGATGTCGCCTTGCGTATCGTGAGCGAGGAGCACGCCGCCGCCGAACGCGGCGAGAAATCGATGGAGCGTGCGCAGAAGGACGCGGCCTTGCGCGTCGGACAATTGCGCTACGGATCGGGCGACTATTTCTGGATCAACGATCTTGCGCCGCGCATGATCATGCATCCGATTAAGCCGGAATTAAACGGCCAGGACCTCAGCGGCTCCAAGGATCCGAGCGGCAAGCTCCTGTTCGTCGAGTTCGTCAACACGGTCAAGACGAAAGGCGCCGGCTTTGTCGGCTACGTATGGCCGAAACCCGGCGCCGCCGCGCCGCAGCCCAAGCTCTCTTACGTCGTCGGCTTCAAGCCCTGGGGCTGGGTGATCGGTACCGGCATCTATATCGACGACCTTCAAGCGCAGGTCTGGTCGAGCACCCAGCGTTCGGTGATTGTCGGCGCCATCATTGTGCTGATACTGGGCGCGGTCACCATCCTGAGCGCGCGGCGCATCTCTGCGGCGCTCACCGCGATGACGGTGGCGATGGGAGAGCTGGCGGCCGGCAATTTCGATGTGGCGCTGCCGGGCCTCGACCGCGGCGACGAGATCGGCAACATCGCCAAGGCCATCGAGACCTTCAAGCACAAAGCCATCGAGAAGGCGCAGCACGATTCGCAGGCCGCCGCGGACGTTCACCGGCACGAGGTCGAAGAAGCCGCCCGCCGTCAGCGCGATCAGCACGAGATGGAGATGCGCGCTGCGCAAGAGCGCTCCAAAGCGGCCGAGGAGCAGAACCAGGTCGTGCGTGCGCTGGCGGACGCCTTGCAGCGGCTGTCGGCCGGCGACCTCACTGTTCGTCTCGACGACGGCTTCTCCCACACTTATCGGGAGATCAAGGACGACTTCAACAGCGCGCTCACCCATCTGCAGGAGACCGTCGGCTCGATTGCCGATGCCGCGCGCGAAGTCACCACCGCCTCGGTGGAGATCGCCGGCAGCACCACCGTGCTGTCGCAACGCACTGAGGAACAAGCCGCGGCCCTCGAGCAGACCGCCGCATCGATGGAGCAGATGGCTGCTACGGTGAAAAAGAACGCCGACAACGCCCAGGCCGCCGATCAGCTCGCCGTTAGCACGCGCACCGTCGCCGACCGCAGCGGCCGCGTGATCGCCGATGCGGTGCAGGCGATGTCGCGCATCGAAGAATCGTCGACCCGGATTTCCGACATCATCGGCGTCATCGACGAGATCGCGCGGCAAACCAATCTGCTCGCGCTGAACGCGGCGGTGGAAGCTGCTCGCGCCGGCGAAGCCGGCCGCGGTTTCGCCGTGGTCGCTTCCGAAGTGCGGTCGCTCGCGCAGCGCTCCGCTCAGGCCGCCAAGGACATCAAGGAGCTGATCACGGGCTCCACGGCCAAGATCGAGAACGGCGTCGAGCTGGTGAACCGCGCCGGCGGCGCGCTCAACGAGATCGTCGACTCGATCAAGAAAGTGGCCGACATCGTCACCGAAATCGCCAGCGCAAGCGCCGAGCAGGCCGGTGGCATCGAGCAGATCAACAAAGCCTTGCTCACCATGGACGACATGACGCAGCAAAATTCAGCGGTGGTCGAGCAGAACGCCGCCACGGCGAAGACGCTGGAGCAGCAGGCGCTCGCGATGACCGATCAGATCGGCTTCTTCAACCTTGCGCAGGACGCGGAGGGAACGCGCAAGGCCGCCTGACGTCGAAAATTTATGAGCTTTTTATTGCCGTGCCTCCAGACGACGATATCGTCGCTGCGGTTTTCTGCGAGGACGGACGATAATGAAAGTTGCAATCTGCGGACTGATCGTCGGAAGCCTGCTCGTGCTGAGCTCGGTGCGAGAGGCGGCGGCGTTTTATACCAATCCGGGCTGTCGCGGCACATTTGGCTACGACAAGAACGGCAAAAAGCACTGCAACCTGGCTGAGTGGGAAGCTCAGCAGGCGGCGAAATCCGGCAAAAAGAAAAAGTAGCGGCTATTCCCTTTTAGCCAACGCTTCCGCGGCCCTGTTGGAACGGTGCGGGCAGCACCGGAATTCCCTTTTTCCTTTCTCGTAAGAGAAATGGAGCGCCGGGAGGGCGCCTCGGAGGGTTTGCGAGACCCTCCTTTGGGGCGCCCTTGCGATCGGGAGCCCCGCACGCCTTGCGAGGACGTGCGCCGGTCTTGCGAAGACCGGCTGCGCCC
>Ga0134124_10002580_pt1 | contig 14639 bp, 8 predicted proteins | sample KB304_FD_96880 | JGI IMG/M metagenome (GOLD analysis project Ga0134124, IMG submission 96880) | Terrestrial soil microbial communities without Nitrogen fertilizer from Kellogg Biological Station, Michigan, USA - KB3-0-4 | ecosystem: Environmental > Terrestrial > Soil > Unclassified ... | reverse complement strand
CTTGCATGGCGGCGCCGCGGCCGAGGTGGGCTCATTGGCGCAGGCGCTGCTCCCGGCCGTTCGCGGCCCCGCCCATCCAACCGCCGCGGACGCCGTGGTGCGCGCCCGGCTGGAGGCGGGGCCGCTGCCCGGCTTCGGACATCCGCTTTACCCCGGCGGCGACGTGCGCGCCCAGGCGCTGCTGGGGCGCTTCAAGGTGCCGGAGGAATTCTCGCTGTTGGCCGATTCGGTGCGCCGCCTGAGCGGCGAGTCGCCCAACGTGGATTTCGCCTTGGCCGCCCTGGGCGTGGCCTGCGACCTTCCGCGCGACGCGCCGCGCGCGCTGTTCGCGCTGGCGCGCTCGGTTGGCTGGATGGCGCACGCCATGGAGCAGCGCGAGCACGGCCGGCTGATCCGGCCGCGGGCGCGCTACGTGGGTCCGCCGCCCGGCCTGGTCGATCCGCGGCAGACCAGGTGAACCGCGTCCTCGGCAAATGCATGCATGTGACCGGGCACTTTGGGACGGGGATTCGGTTACGCTAATACCATGGCTTCATCTTCCACTGATGTCGGCTACTTGCGGGCGCTGTCGGTGTACTCCAGATCGGCTTTTGCGCTGGCGCTGATTGCCGCGCTGTGCGCGCTGGCCTCGGGTCCCGGCACGCGTTTCGGCTGGTGGGGCTTCCGCGCCGGCTTCGAGACCCTGCGCTGGGCGGCCACGGCGGGCGGCATGGCGGCCGTGCTGTGCGCGGTCGGCGTGCTGTGGGGCCTCAAGGCGGCCCAGGGGCGCGGCGTGGCGTTGTGCGTCATGGGGCTGTTCATCGGCTTGCTGACCTTTGGGCTGCCGCTGCCCTGGCTGCACGGCCGCGACCACCTGCCGGCCATCCACGACATCAGCACCGATACCCAGGACCCGCCGCGCTTCGTCGCGCTGGCCCCGGTGCGCGCCAGCGCGCCCAATGGCGCCCAGTACGGCGGCCCGGCCGTGGCCGCGCAACAGCGCGCCGCCTATCCCGACATCGTGCCCATGAGCCTGGCGGTCGATCCCAAGGAAGCCATGGCCGAATGCCTGCGCGTGGCCAAGTCCATGGGCTGGGACATCGCGCCCGGCCAGCCCAGCGGGCTCACCTTGGAAGCGAGCGACAGCACGCTGTTCTTCGGCACGCGCAGCGATATTGTCGTGCGCGTCACGCCCGTGGGCACGGTGAGCCGCGTGGACGTACGCTCGGTGTCGCGCACCGGGCGCGGCGACCTTGGGGTGAACGCGGGGCGGATACGCGACTTCTACCGGCTGCTGGCGCGCTTGCAGCCGTAGCACAGGTTTCATCCAGACCATCCGGCCGCGATCCCGGCGTCCGCGCGGCAAGCCGCTGGCCTCACCCCTAACCGTCGGTCTCGTTCACCATCCGGAGCGCCGAGAGGTCGGAGCGTAGCCCCTCCGGCGTGACGAAATGCAATGCCTGGAAACCGGTCGCACGGCCCGCCGCCACGTTCACCGCCGAGTCGTCGATGAACACTGTACGAGCCGGGTCGAGGGCGCAGCGCTCGATGGCGTGGGCATAGATGCGCGGGTCGGGTTTGATCAGGCCGACGTGTCCTGACACCACGATGTGCTCGAACAGGGACAGGGTCGGGCAGGCCGCCAGCGCCAAGGGGAAGGTCTCGGCCGAAAAATTGGTCAGGGCGTACAGGCGCGTGCCGCGCGCCTTCAGTTCGCGGACAATGCGCGCCGTGCCCTTGATCTCGCCGCGCAGCATGTGCGGCCAGCCTTCCAGCCACCGGGCAATGAGATGGGCGTGGCGGGGATGCAGGCGCTGGCGCTCGGCCATGGCCTGGGCGGCCGGCTTGCCGCCGTCCATTTCCACAATCCATTGCATGGGGACGACTTCCGACAGGAAATGCTCGAGCGCGCTCGGATCGGCGAAGTGGCGCGCGTAGAAATAGCGCGGATCCCAGTCGAGCAGCACCTTGCCCAGGTCGAACAGCGCCGACTCAGGCATGAAAATGGGACGGCGCTGCCACCGGCCAACCCTTTCGATCGGCTTTTTTTCCAGGAACTTGAATCGTTCGCGTCCTGGCGGCGGCGCGATCGTGCAATGGTTTTGACATAACTTTCATCATCACAGTGCGGCCTTACCCGTCCGGGCACCAAGACGGTGCCGTATGCTATTGCAATTTCACTGCGTCCTGTCTTAATTGTTTGATAAAAAAGAAATTTTATTCACGGGTTAAACATCCCGCGTTGGTATGTTTCCTGCGTGCGCCGGTTTCCTCACGGAGACGTGATCATGGCGCAAATTCCTTTTTTGCAGAGTGTAGCGAACCACCACTTCAAGGGCGATCAGCAGCGCTTTCTCACCACGCTGCTGGAGCAACTGGAAGGCATGGTGTACCGCTCCCGCGACGACGAGCACTGGACCATGGAGTTCGTGAGCGTGGGCTGCACGAAGCTCACCGGCTACAGGCCCGAGGATCTGCTGCTGAACAGCCGCGTCTCGTACGAGGAAATCACGCACCCCGACGACCGCGCGCGGGTGCGCGGCGACATCCACCGCGCCATCGCCCAGCGCCGCGGGTTCGAGTTCGAATACCGCATCCTGCACGCCGACGGCTCGGTGCGCTGGGTGTGGGAGCGCGGCGCCGGCATCTTCCGCGATAACGGCAGCCTGGAGGCCATCCAGGGCTTCATCGAGGACATCACCCTGTGGCGCCGCAACGAGGAGGCGCTGCGCGAGGCCGAGACCCGCTACCGCGGCATATTCGAGAACGCCGTCGAAGGCATTTTCCAGACCACGCCCGACGGCCGCTACCTCAGCGTCAACCCGGCGCTGGCGCGCATGTACGGCTACGACTCGCCCGAGTCCATGGTGCAGGCCTTCAAGGACATAGGACGCCAGCTCTACGTCAACCCCGAGCGGCGCGCCGAGTTCGTGCGCCTGGTGCGGGAGACCGGCGTGGTCGGCAATTTCGAGTCGCAGATATACCGCCGCGACGGCGAGGTGATCTGGATTTCCGAGAACGCGCGCGAGGTGCGCAACGCCGACGGCGTGGTGCAGTTCTACGAGGGCACGGTGGAGGACGTGACCGCGCGCAAGAGCTACGAGTCGCAGCTCACCTACCAGGCCACCCACGACGCCCTCACCGGCCTGCCCAACCGCACCCTGTTCGCCGACCGCCTGCACCAGGCCACGCTGTTCTCGGGGCGCGAGGGCACGCGCGTGGCCGTGGTGTTCGTGGACCTGGACAATTTCAAGTACATCAACGACAGCCTGGGCCATGAGGCCGGCGACACCATGATCCGCGCCATGGCGTCGCGGCTGGCCTCGTGCGTGCGCGAAAGCGACACCGTGGCGCGGCTGGGCGGCGACGAGTTCGTGCTCATGCTGCAGGGCGTGCAGCCCGGCGACGCCATGATTTCGCTGGCCATGAGCCGCGTGCTGGAAGAGGTGAGCCGGCCGCTCAACCTGCGCGGGCGCGACCTCACCGTGACCTGCAGCATCGGCGTGGCCATCTACCCCGACGACGGGGCCGACACCGACACCCTGCTCAAGCACGCCGACGCCGCCATGTACCAGGCCAAGCAGAGCGGGCGCAACAACTTCCAGTTCTTCACCGCCGCCATCAACCGCCGCGTGCAGGACCGCCTGGAACTGGAACACCGCCTGCGCCAGGCCGTCGAGCGGCAGGAATTCCTGCTGCACTACCAGCCCAAGCTGGACCTGAAAAGCGGCGCCATCGTGGGGGCCGAGGCGCTGATCCGCTGGCAGGCGCCGCAGCAGGGACTGGTGTCGCCGGTGCGCTTCATTCCCGTGGCCGAGGAGACCGGGCTCATCGAGCCCATCGGCGAGTGGGTGCTGGAGACGGCCTGCCGCCAGACCCTGGCGTGGCAGGAGAAGGGCCACGGCCCGCTGACCGTGTCCGTGAACGTGTCGCCGCGCCAGTTCCGCAACACCGAACTGCCAGGCATCGTGGCTTCCATCCTCGAGCGCACCGGCGTCGATCCGGCCAGCATCGAGCTGGAAATCACCGAGAGCTGTCTGGCTGCCGACCCCGTGCGCTTCATCGCCACGCTGCAAAGCCTCAAGCGTCTGGGTGTTCAGATCGCCATTGACGACTTCGGCGTGGGCTATTCCAGCATGGCCTATCTCAAGTCGTTTCCCCTTGACCGCCTGAAGGTGGACCGCACCTTCGTCACCAGCCTGGCCACCAGCGAAAAGGACCGGGCGATTTTCAAAGCAATACTTTCATTAGCCCACAATTTGGGATTGCAGGTCGTCGCAGAAGGCGTTGAAACCGCCGATCAGTATTATTTTCTGCGCGACATCGGCTGCGAAGAAGTACAAGGCTTCTACTTCAGCATGCCTTTGCCGGCAGCCGACTTTGAGCGCCTTCTTCAGCACTGAGCGCGGTCTGATTGAAGAAAAACAATCTGGTTCATTCGGTAGTCTTGTTCCACGGGCCGCGCCCTTCGCACACGTTCGAGCCGGATGACCGTTCTGTTCTTCTTCTACAATTCCGCAGTCATATGCCTGTAACACGTCCTCGATAAAAGCGTTCGCTTAGCCGGGGTTTCTCCGGCCCTCTTCGCCGTGGGCACCCAGGGCGGACTGTGTGCCCTGCGGTCAGGTGGTTTTCAGGGATCGGTGGGACCAGGGCGAGTAAACTCGGGCGGTCTCTTACGCCCTCACTTTTCACCTGGTCGCCCGATGAGCAACAAACGGCAATTTTTTCCGCGCCAGGTCATCGAGGCCGGCGGCAACCGCTGGGACTGGGCGCTGCTGCCCCTGGCGCTGGCGCTGCTCGTCCTGCTGGCCTACGCGGCCCAGCAGATGACCCGCCCCTACGAGTTGGGCGAGGTGCTGCCGCTCACGCTCGACCCGCTGTATCTGCCTTACTACCTGCTGCGCACCACGCTGCGCATGTTCATCGCCCTGGCCGTGTCCATCCTGTTCAGTTGCGCCTTCGCCGCGGTCACGACCAAGTACCGCGCCGCCGAGAAGGTGCTGGTGCCGCTGCTGGACATCCTGCAGTCCATTCCCATCCTGGGCTTCCTGTCCATCACGGTCACGGCCTTCATCGCGCTGTTCCCGGGCAACCTGCTGGGCGTGGAGTGCGCGGCCATTTTCGCCATCTTCACTTCGCAGGCCTGGAACATGGCCTTTTCCGCCTATCAGGGCTTCCGCAGCGTGCCCGCCGAGCTGGCCGAAGCGGCGCGCGTGTTCCGGCTGTCGGCCTGGCAGCGCTTCTGGCGCCTGGAGCTGCCCTTCGCCATGCCCGGCCTGCTGTGGAACATGATGATGTCCATGTCCGGCGGCTGGTTCTTCGTGGTGGCGTCGGAGGCCATCTCGGTGTCCAACCAGAACATCAAGCTGCCGGGCATCGGCTCCTACATCGCGCTCGCCATCGAGCAGCGCGACCTGGGCGCCATCGGCTGGGCCATGCTGGCCATGCTGATCGGGGTGCTGATCTACGACCAGCTGTTCTTCCGGCCGCTCCTGGCCTGGGCCGACAAATTCCGCTTCGAGGAGTCGGGCGCCGAGGAGGCGCAGGAATCCTGGCTGCTCAATTGGCTGCGCCGCACCGAGCGCGTGCAGGGCCTGTCCACGGCGTTTGGCCGCCTGCTGGAGCGCTCCTTCGGCCTGTTCCGCGTGCGCTTCGACGGCACGTCGGTGCGCGCCCGTCCGAAACCGGCGTCGCGCCTGCCCGAGCGCATATGGGACGCCTGCGTGGCCGCCATCATTTTCTACGCGCTGTGGACGCTGGGGCATTTCATCCACACCGAAGTGGGCTGGGCCGACGTGGCGCGGGTGTTCGTGCTCGGTTTCTACACCATGCTGCGCGTGGTCATCCTCATCGCCCTCGCGGCGCTGATCTGGATACCCATTGGAGTGAAGATCGGCATGAACCCCAGGCTGGCGGCGCGCTCGCAGGCCATCATCCAGTTCCTGGCCGCCTTCCCGGCCAACCTGATGTTTCCGGTGGCGGTGCTGGTGCTGGTGCGTTTCCACCTCAACCCCGACATCTGGCTGTCGCCGCTCATGATCCTGGGCACGCAGTGGTACCTGCTGTTCAACGTCATCGCCGGCGCATCCAACGTACCCACCGAGCTGCGCTACGCGGCGCAGAACCTGGGGCTCACAGGCTGGCTGAAGTGGCGGCGCTACCTGCTGCCGGCGATTTTCCCCAGCTTCGTGACCGGCGCCATCACCGCCTCGGGCGGGTCGTGGAACGCCAGCATCGTGGCCGAGTACGTCACCTGGGGCGACACCACGCTGGAGGCGCACGGCATCGGCAGCTACATCGCCGAGAAAACAGCAACAGGGGATTTTCCGCGCATTGCTCTTGGCATTGCCGTGATGTGCCTGTTCGTGATGGGGTTCAACCGGTTTGTGTGGCGCAAGCTATACGAAATGGCAGAAAATCGGCTGCATTTCTAGTTTTTCGTGGAGGCAGGTTGCTTGTTTCACGAGGCTTCCCGCTCCGCGGGAAGGGGCTTTGACCTCGCGAGATTTTGACGACGAAGCGCCGGGCTAGACTCTCCCCGCGGAGCGGGGAGCATCGAGAAAAATTTAACGCAACACCGACCCACAATGAGGAAACGGTAGCCGAAGTGCAGAATAATGTCACTGCAAGCGATCTGGCCCAACCCGCAAGCGCTACTTCTTCGCCAGCCCCAGTTATAGAACTAAAATCGGTTGGCAAGTCGTTCATGTCCGCGGACGGCACCCACCGCTCGGTGCTGGAGAACGTGGACTTCTCGCTCAACGAGGGCGAGATCGTGGCGCTGCTCGGCCAATCGGGCTCGGGCAAGTCGACCATGCTGCGCATCATGGCCGGCCTCATCCCGGCCGACAAAGGCCAGGTGCTGTACCGCGGCCTGCCGCTGTTCGGCCCCGCGGCGGCGGTGGGCATGGTGTTCCAGTCGTTCGCGCTGTTCCCCTGGCTGACGGTGCAGAAGAACGTCGAGCTGGGGCTGGAGGCCAAGGGCATGGACCCGGCCGAGCGCGAGCGCCGCGCCGAGGCCGCCATCGAGTTGATCGGGCTGTCGGGCTTCGAGGGCGCGCTGCCGCGCGAGCTGTCGGGCGGCATGCGCCAGCGGGTGGGCATCGCGCGCGCCCTGGTGCTGGAGCCCGAGGTGCTGCTCATGGACGAGGCCTTCTCGGCGCTGGACGTGCTCACCGGCGAGCGCCTGCGCGACGACATCCTGGAACTGTGGCAGTCGCGCCAATTGCCCACCAAGGCCATTCTGGTGGTGTCGCACAACATCGAGGAGGCCGTGATGATGGCCGATCGCGTGCTGGTCTTCTCCAGCAACCCCGGCCGGGTGCAGAGCGAACTGCCCATCAGCCTGACGCGGCCGCGCGAAGTGGAAAGCGCCGAGGTGCGCGCGCTCATCGACAACGTATATGGGTTGATGACGGCGGGCGCGGGGCGCGCCGGCCGCGTCACCGCCAAGGAAGTGAAGCTGCAGCTCGGCGACCGCCTGCCCCAGGCCGACATCCAGCGCATGGAGGCCATCCTGGAGCGGCTGGCCGACGACCCCTACCGCGGGCGCGCCGACCTGCCCAAGCTGGCCGAGGAAACCGAGCTGAGCGACCAGGAGTTGTTCACCGTGGCGAGCGCCCTGACGCTGCTGGGTTTCGTGCAGCTCGACCAGGGCGACATCATCATCACGCCGCTGGGAGAGCAATACGTCCGCGCCGGCAACGCCGAGCGCCAGGCCATGTTCGGCGTGCAGCTTCTGGAGCATGTGCCGCTGGTGGCCTACATCCGCCAGGGCCTGGAGCAGGACCCCTCCCACGACCTGAGCGAGGAATTGTTCTTGAGGTTGCTGCGCTTCACGCTCAACGAGGCCGATGCGCAATCGGCGCTCAGGGTGGCCATCGAGTGGGGGCGCTATGGCAACCTGTTCGAATTCAACTACAACACCGGGGTGATTTCGTTTCCCGAGGATGAGCATCCGGATGAGGATTTTTAGAGCTACATTTATTACAAGAAAGCGTGGTCTGTCTCATAGGGGGAGGGAGTCAGTGGGCGGGCCGCTTGGGATTCCCTTGATGCTTACAGTCCCCAAGCCTCTACACAAGCGCCCGCCCGACAATCTCCGCCACATCCTTCGACAACCCTTGCTTGTCGCGGATGCGCTCCAGTGCCGCCCGCGCATGCACCCGCCGGTGATGGTCAAAACGCTTCCAGCGGTCGAACGCCCGTGCCACCCGCGCCGCCACCTGCGGATTCAACTCATCCAACTCGATGATCCGGTCGGCGGCAAACGCATAGCCTGACCCGTCCGCGGCATGAAAGCGCACGTGGTTGGCGCAAAAGCTTCTGATCAGCGCATACACCTTGTTGGGATTGCGGATGTCGAAGGCCGGGTGCGTCGTCAAACGCTTCACTTCGTCCAGCGTGCCGGGCAGGCGCGACAGCGCCTGTGCCGACAGCCACTTGTCCATGACCAGCGGCTCGTCCTTCCAGCGCTGGTAGAAGGCCTCCAGCACCTCGGTGCGCTCTGGCGCTTCGCTGTTGGCAAAGGCGGTGAGGGCGGCCATCTGGTCGGTCATGTTGTCGGCCGATTTGAACTGGGCCAGGGCGCGCTCGCGGATGCCGGCGTCGTCCAGTTCCATGAGCAGGGCCATGCACAGGTTCTTGAGCGCGCGTTTGGCGGCCGATGCCGAATCGGGCGAGAACGGGCCCTTGCTCTCGCAGATATCCCAGGTGAGCATGAGCGCCACCTTCAGCTCTCGAGCCAGGCGGCGGCGCAGGGTGAGGCGCGCGACGTGCAGGCTGTCGGGGTCCACGCTGTCCATCTGCTCGGCCAGCCAGGCCTCGGCGGGCAGCGCCAGCGCTTCGGCGGCGAAAGCCGGGTCGCCCCCGGTTCTATTGGAGTCGCCTCTGGCTCCATTCGACTCGCCTCCGGCTCGGGTGGCATCGGCCAGGACGCGCCCGAAGGCATGCACGAAGTCGTCGGGAATGTCCATGGCGCCGCCGTCGCGCAGTGCCTCGGCGCCGCGCAGGATGAGCTTGGCGGCGAGCTGCTGGCCCGCTTCCCAGCGGTTGAAGGAATCGCTGTCATGGCCAATGAGGTGGGCGAGGGCGGCCTCGCTGTAGTCGTATCTCAGGATCACCGGCGCGGAGAATTCACGCAGCAGCGACGGTACCGGCCGCGCCGGCACGTCCTCGAACACCAGGCGCTGCTCGGGCTGGGTGATGCCGATGACACGCGTGCCGGCCACGGCTTGTGATTCGCCTTCGAGCCGCAGCGGATAGTCGCTGCCCTCGGGCGACACCAGCCCCAGGGCCAGCGGAATGTGGAAGGCCAGCTTCTCGGCCGACTCGGGCGTGGGCGGGCAGCTCTGGCGCACCGTCAGCGTATACCGGCGCGATGCCGCGTCGTAGTCGTCGCTGATGTCGAGCCGCGGCGTGCCGGCCTGGTCGTACCAGCGCTTGAATTGCATGAGGTCGACACCCGAGGCGTCGGCCATGGCGGCGACGAAATCATCGCAGGTCACGGCCTGCCCGTCGTGGCGCTGGAAATACAGGTCCATGCCCTTGCGGAAGTTCTCCGCGCCGATCAGGGTGTGGATCATGCGCACCACCTCGGCGCCTTTTTCGTACACCGTGGCCGTGTAAAAATTGCTGATTTCCATGTAGGACTGCGGGCGCACGGGGTGCGCCATGGGGCCGGCGTCCTCGGGGAATTGCGCGCCGCGCAGGCCGCGCACTTCCTGGATGCGCTGCACCGGGCGCGAATAGGTGTCGGCGCCGTATTCCTGGTCGCGGAACACCGTCAGGCCTTCCTTGAGCGAGAGCTGGAACCAGTCGCGGCAGGTGACGCGGTTGCCTGTCCAGTTGTGGAAGTATTCGTGGGCCACCACGCGGTCGAGCTGCATGAAGTCGATGTCGGTGGCCGTGTCGGGCCGCGCCAGCACGTACTTGGTGTTGAAAATGTTGAGGCCCTTGTTTTCCATGGCTCCCATGTTGAAGTCGCCCACGGCCACGATCATGTACTGATCGAGGTCCAGTTCCAGCCCGAACACATCCTCGTCCCACTTCATGGCGCGTTTCAGCGCCTGCATCGCGAAGCCGCACTGGTCGAGCTTGCCCGGGTCGACGTAGATGGCCAGCTTCACCTCGCGGCCCGAGCGCGTGGTGAAACGGTCTTCCAGCACATCGAGCTTGCCCGCCACCATGGCGCAGAGATAACAGGGCTTGCGGAACGGGTCCACCCAGCGCGCCCAGTGGCGGCCGTTGTCCGAATCACCGGATGCGTCCAAGTTTCCATTGGAGAGCAGGATGGGGCAGGCTTCCTTGTCGGCGGTGATGGTCACGGTGTAGCGCGACATCACGTCCGGCCGGTCCATGAACCAGGTGATGCGGCGGAAGCCCTGCGCCTCGCACTGGGTGAAGTAGCCGGCCCTGGAAGCGTACAGTCCCATGAAATGGGTGTTGGTCTGCGGCGTGATGCGCACGCTGGTTTCCAGCGTGAAGCGCTCGGGCAGCCCGGCGATGGCGAGGCGCCTGTCGTCGTGCTCGAACTCGCCGGCCGCGAGCATGCGGCCATCGACCGAGACGGACTCGAGTTGCAGCTCGTCGCCGTCGAGCTCCAGAGGTGCATGAGGATTTTGCGAGGCCGGATTGCGCTCCACCTTGAGCTTGGCCCGCACGCGCGCGTGATCCGAAAAGATCTCGATGAACAGCTCGGTCTCGGGGATCAGAAAAGCGGGGGGTGTGTAATCCTTGAGGTGGATGACCTGGGGAGATGGTTCACGCATCTTTCGCTGGCTCTGGTGCAGGAGGGAAGGTGGCTATTTTACTCTTCGCGGTCAACGCCCATGCCGCGGGATGGATGATCGGAGCCGAGCCGCGCTCATCTCCCATTGGGAGAGGGTCAGGGTGAGGGACTACGTGAACAGCTGGTTCAATGGGCTTATTCGGGTTCCGCCGAAGGCGCCGCCGCGCGCCCGAACGGCGGCCGGGCGAACCAGACCAGCACGATGATGGAAAACATGATTGAACTCGTCACCCAGTAAATGTCATTGCTCGCCAGCGTGTAGGCCTGCTGCGTCAGCACCTTGTCCATGAAGCCGTGCGCCTGATCGGCGGGAACACCCACCCCGCCAAGGCGCGCCACGTAGTCTCCGCTTGCCCACGCCGAATCGGTCACCCGCTCGGCCAATTGGGTTCTGTGCAGCGCTTCGCGCCTTTCCCAGAACGTGATGGAGAGCGAAGTTCCGAAGCTTCCCAAAAGATTGCGTATGAAATTCTGCAGGCCCGCCGCCGCGGCCAATCGTCCGGGTTCTATGCCACCCAGGCTGATGCTCACCAGCGGCGCGAAGAAAAACGCCATCGCGATGCCCTGCACGAAGTTCGGCAAGGCAAAGGTGTAAAAGTCCGCGCTGTCGGTGAACTGCGCCCGCCACGCCATGCACGCCACGTGGATGGCGATGGCGCCGCTCGCCAGCAGGCGCGGCGCGCGCTCGATGTTGCGGCCGGCCAGCGGACCCAAGAGCAGCGCCATGATGCCCGACGGAGCCAGCACGTAGCCCGCCCACAGGGCGGTGTAGCCCACCTGGGTCTGCAGCCACAGCGGCAGGATGATGGCGCCGGCGCGAAAGGCGCAGAATGACAGGCTGAGCGCCAGCACGCCGATGACGAAATTGCGCCGGGTCAGCAGCGTGAGGTCGACGATGGGGTGCCGCTCGGTGAGTTCCCACACCATGAACAGCGCGAAGGCGACCACGATGATCACGGCCAGCGCCGTGATGAAGGGCGACTCGAACCAGTCCAGCTCGTGGCCCTTGTCCAGCACCACCTGCAGCAGGCCCACCCACACCACGAGCAGCAGCACGCCCACGCGGTCGAGCGGCCGGCGGCGCAGTTCGGTCTCGCGATGGCGCAAGAGCTGCCACACCGCCGCGGCGGCGATGAGGCCCACCGGCACGTTGATCAGGAATATCCACGACCAGTGGAAGTTGTCGGTGATCCAGCCGCCCAGCAGCGGGCCGGCGATGGGGGCGATCACCGTGGTCATGCTCCACAGCGCCAGCGCCATGCCGCGCTTGCCGGCGGGCGCCGAGCCCATGAGCAGCGCCTGCGCCAGCGGGATCATGATGCCGCCGGCCGCGCCCTGCATGACCCGGAACACGATCAGGCTGGGCAGGCTCCAGGCGATGCCGCAGAACAGCGAAGTCAGGGTGAACAGCGCCGTGGCCAGCGCGAACACCCGCACCTGTCCCCAGCGCTCGGCGATCCAGCCGGTGAGCGGCACCATGATGGCGTTGGAAATCGAGTACGAAGTGATGATCCACGCGCCCTGGCTGGGCGCCGTGCCCAGGTCGCCGGTGATGGCGGGAATGGACACGTTGGCGATGGACTGGTCCAGCACCTGCATGAAATTGGCCAGGGCCAGCACCACGATGACCAGCAGCGGCGCGGTGGTCGGCTGCGAGAGGCGGTACAGGCTGGTGGCCATGTCCTGGGAACTACGCCCGGGCTGAAGCGCGTCGGACCACCGCGAGCCTGGGCAAAACCGTGGGCGCGCTGCGGGGCATTCAGTCCAGCGCCACCGGGACGGCCGCGCGGCGGAAGGGCGGACGCGCGCCCCACAGCATCAGCGCGCAGGCGACTTGCAGCGCCGTCGCCACCAGCGAGATGTCGTTGGCCGCCATGGTGTAGGTCTGCACGGTCAGCATGCGGTCGAACAGCGACCAGCCCTGCTCGGGCGGCAGCCCCAGCGCATGCATGGTGTCGGCGAACTGGCTTCCCGCCGGGGCGAAGGTGCTGGCGTGCTGGGCCAACTGGCTGTGGTGCAGGGCCTCGCGGCGCGACCAGATGGCCACGGCCAGCGAGGTGCCGAAGCTGCCGAACATGGTGCGCATGAAGTTCTGCATGGACGCGGCCGCGGCCAGGCGCTGCGGCTGCATCTTGCCCATGGCGAGGCCGATGATGGGCACGAAAATGAACGCGCCTGCGAAGCCCATCACGAGCTGCGGGATGATGAGCGTGTCCGAGTCGACGCCGCTGTGCATTTGGGAGCGGTATAGCGAACCCGCGGCCATGCACAGCAGGCCGAAGCTGCCCAGCACGCGCGGGTCGAATTTCTGGATGTGGCGGCCGAGCAGGGGCGAAACGATCAGCGTCATCACGCCGCCATAGGCGGCCACGCGGCCGGCGGCCTCGGCGGTGTACCCGAGCTGGGTCTGCAGCCACAGGGTGGTGATGAGATTCGTGGCCATGAAGGACATGAACATGGTGGACATGGCAAACACCGCCAGGGTGAAGTTGCGCTGGCCGAACAGCCGCAGGTCCACCACCGGATGCTTTTCGGTGAGTTCCCACACCAGGAACAGCGCGAAGCCCAGCGCCACCGTCACGGCGAGGCCGGTGATGAAGGGCGACCCGAACCAGTCCAGTTCGTTGCCCTTGTCCAGCATGAGCTGCAGCGAGCCCACCCACACCACCAGCAGCACCACGCCCACCCGGTCCAGCGGCAGCTTGCGAATGGGAGTGTCGCGGTCCTTGAGCAGCTCCCATACCCCGAAGGCGCAGATGCCGGCCACCGGCACGTTGATCAGGAAAATCCACGACCAGTGCACGTTGTCCGTGATCCAGCCGCCCAAGAGAGGACCGACGATGGGCGCGATCACCGTGGTCATGCTCCAGATGGTGAGCGCCACGCCCTGCCGGTCGGGCGGATAGTTGCGCATCATCAGCGCCTGCGACAGCGGCACCATGAAACCGGCGCCCACGCCCTGCAGCACGCGGCAGGCGATGAGCAGCGGCATGGTCCAGGCCAGGCCGCACAGCAGCGAGGCGATGCCGAACAGCAGCGTGGCGAAGACGAACATGCGCACCTGCCCGAAGCGGTCCGCCAGCCAGCCGGTGAGCGGCACGCCCACGGCATTGGCCACTGCGTAGGAGGTGATGATCCAGGCGCCCTGGCTGGGCGCCGCGCCCAGGTCGCTGGTGATGGCCGGCAGCGAGACATTGGCCACCGTGAGGTCCAGCACCTGCATGAAGTTGGCCATGGCCAGCACCACGGTCAACATGCCGCGGCCCGCGGCGGGGTAGTGGTGCGCCGGCTCGGGGCGCTCGGCCGGGACGGCGCTCATGCCCGCCGTCCCACGCCGGACAACCCTTGATGGCGGCCGCCCGGCACCGGGCGGGACCGCGCCATCAGCGGTTGGCCTTGATGATGGCGGCCACGCGCTGCGCGGCCTGGGCCATCAGCGCCGAGTCGCCTTGCGACTGGTTGCCGGGCTGGGTGTCCGCCGCAGGGCGCGACACGCGCGGCAGCCGCTCCCCGTCGCGGCTGTGCGTGTCCACTTCGGCTTCCATGGACAGGCCGAGCTGGAGCGGGTACTTGGCCAGTTCGGCGGGGTCGAGAGCGATGCGCACCGGCACGCGCTGCACCACCTTGATCCAGTTGCCGGTGGCGTTCTGCGGCGGCAGCAGGGCCAGTGATTCGCCGGTCCCCATCGTGAAGCCGGTGATGCGGCCCTCGAATTCGCGGCGATGGCCGTACATGTCGACTGCGCACTCTACCCGCTGACCGATTCGCAGGTCGGCAAGCTGCGTTTCCTTGAAGTTGGCATCAATCCAGATCTCGCTGAGCGAGCGGACGGCCATCAGGCCTTGCCCCACGGAGACGTTGTTGCCAG
>Ga0134124_10002578_pt1 | contig 14643 bp, 13 predicted proteins | sample KB304_FD_96880 | JGI IMG/M metagenome (GOLD analysis project Ga0134124, IMG submission 96880) | Terrestrial soil microbial communities without Nitrogen fertilizer from Kellogg Biological Station, Michigan, USA - KB3-0-4 | ecosystem: Environmental > Terrestrial > Soil > Unclassified ... | reverse complement strand
TCGCCGAGCCCTTCTGTAAGCTCAACCGTGGGTCACTTCTGCAGTTGGATGCCCGCGAAAACGGAGTTCGACGACGCTTTCGCGGCGCCGTCGGCGCCGTTCATCGAGTGGGCGAATCCGAGCACCATCTTGGTGCTGTAGCCGTCCAAATAGTACGCGACCTGACCGTCGATCATCGTCACCGTGTCGCCGCTGCCGCCGTCTTCGACCTTCTTGCCCTTTGCTTGCTGAACGCGAACCAGGGGCTGGAATTTTTCGATCAAGTAGCTTGCCAGGCCCATGTAGGAGAGGTCGAGGCCTTGGCCGTCACCGACGTACTTGTAGAAGGCACCTTCGACATCCAGCACGCCGGACCCTCCGAGATCCTTCTCGAACAAGAGGTCGGCTAGGACCATGCCGTAGTCGGAGCGAGCCGTCGGGTCCGTCAGCTTGACGTCACCGTTCTTCTGGTACTGGCCGCCGACGCCGATCGCGAAAATGTCCTTACCGAGGTAGGTGCTGCTGCCGTAGTAGCCGGGCTCCGGGTTGAGCAAGCTCAAGGCGAGACGGCCGCTGATCAACGGCTTCTGCGCGGCGTCGAACATGTTGTATGCGCCCAAGTAGTACTTGAGCATGCCACCGTTGAATTGACCCCAGATGGTGGCACCGTCGTTACGACCGTAGGGTCCTTCTTTCGGGCCAACCACGGCGTACGGGTTGCCTTGCGGGCCCAAGAACAACGGATAGATCCAGGGCGCCATGAAGTACGGGCCGCTGAAGTTCGAGCGATCCGAGGCGACGAGCATGCGACCAACCCAAATGTTGAACGCAGGGTCGGGCTCGTACTGCGCGATCAAATCCATGACCGCGAGGGTTCCGGTAATTCCGCCACCGGGGGGGAATGGCGCAACGTACGACCCACCGTCCGGAGCGCCGTAGCTCGCGGCGAAGTTCGCGGTCCACGACATGCCTTTGCGCATCGTGTTGCTGAAGTGCACTTCGGCTTCGCCGCCCATGCCGATGCCGTCGAGCTTCTTGGGGTTGCTCGCGTTCTGCAGAGCAAAGCCCGTGCGCATCCACACACCCATGCTGATGTGCTTGTAAGTCTCCGCTTCCGGATCATTCGGTGCCGGCGGAACCTCGGGCGGAACTGCCGCGGGAGCAGGCGGGGTCTCGGAGGCTGGCGGGGTAACGACCGCGGGGGCGGGCTCGGGTGGCGGCGCCGGAGCCGGTGCCGCAACCGCTGCGGGCGGCGGCGCGGGGGCCGCGGCCGGCGCGGGAGCCGGTGCTGGTGCGGGTGCCGGGGGCGGCGCCGGAGGGGCCGCTTGTGCACTCACCAAGCCGGAATACAGCGAAGGCAGCGCCGTCGCAGCGATCACGAGGGACCGCTTCGCAAAGCTATTACCGAAGGTCGCTTTCATATTTTCTCCTAATCGAGTTCCAACCAAGTTTTAGCGATGTGCTGTAAGGGAACACACGCCGCCTCTGCCAATGAACACCCGTCTACATTGCTCAGTATGAACACCGTGTTTCGGGCGAAGAAAAAACGCACCTCAAATCAAAGAACGAACGGTTTCCGTATCTGCGGCGGGCACCCCTCAAGGAATTCTGGCCCTACAAAGGTTCTCGGGGGACGCATCGAGGCTTGACCGAGCGGCCAACGCGACGAGCACCCAACGTGAGACAGCGGTCGGCGGACTCCGGAAACTCCGCCGCAATTCGCGGAATTTCGCATTCAAGCCAGGGCAGAGAGGATCTTCTTGGAGTCCGAAACCCAGCCGAAGATGCCGCCTTGGGCCTTGATCATCTTCAAGCCCATCTCGTGGAACTCGGGAAAGTAAGAGGCGCAGCAGTCACCCGGCACGATGCACTTGAACCCGCGATCATTGGCTTCACGGACGGTGGTATGGACGCAGACTTCGGTCGTGACGCCGCATACGATTAGGCTTTCAATGCCTTTGTGCAGCAGAATCGAATATAAATCAGTGGCGTAGAACGCGCCCTTGCCGGGCTTGTCGATGACCGGTTCGCCAGCGATGGGATAGAGCTCCGGAATGATGTCGTGACCGGCTTCTCCCCGGACTAGGATGCGACCCATGGGGCCCGGCGCGCCAATCCGGGTGGCCGGGTCGCCGCGTTCGACCTTGGCCTTCGGTGCGTCGCTCAAGTCCGCGCGGTGGCCCTCACGCGTATGGATGACGAGCATCTTCTTTTTTCGCACGCCTTCCAAAAGCGCCTTGATCGGCGCGACGGCGCGCCCGAGCAAAGAGACGTCATTGCCGAGTGATTCGCCGAAGCCGCCAGGCTCCAGGAAATCACGCTGCATGTCGATCACGACCACGGCCGTGCGTTCGGGATTGATTGCGATAGCCTCGGGTTCAGCATCGACGAGCGTAGCCATCAGGACCTTTCTCGCGGCAAGCGCGCGATTCATCCGATCGGTCGCGAAGGTACCAAATGGGAGTTTCGGACGTTTTTCGCGTTCGTGAATTGCGCTCGAATCAGCTTGTTTTTCGCTGAATCAGTCGATAGAGCGCGCTGCTACCGATCTCACCCTGCTCACCGGAAGCGCTCGCTCGCGCAGCCACGACGGGGCGCCTGCGTAGGACTACCCGCCGCAAAGAGTTCGACCCCGGCAAGCCTGAGTGCAGATAGCAGATTCGGGCCACACGTAGCAATCAGCCACGTTGAGCGGGGAAGCGCTCGCGGCTCGCGGCATTGTGCATCGAATAGCCAGCGGTATTGCCCTCGTCGAGCTGGCATCACAATTGCGTAGACGCGCTTGAACGGAGGTCTCAGCCCAATGAAACTCATCTCTCTCGGCAAGCAGTCCCAGCCCCCCTCGGCCATCGAGCTACTCAAGACCCAGCACGAAGAGGTCAAGGCGCTCTTCAAACGCATCGAAAAAGCCAGCACCCGCTCGGCAAAGACCAAACTCTTCGACGAACTCGCCGCGAACCTTGCGGCGCACGACGCGATCGAGCGCGAGATATTCTATCCGGCCTGTGAGAAGGCGATGGGCATGACCGACCTGCTGGGCGAAGCGTTGGTCGAGCATGGGGTCGTCGAATTCAGCTTGTATCAGGCCGACCAAGCGCGAAAAGACAAAGACTTCTCGTTCAAGTGCCAGGTGCTGAGTGAGATCGTCGAGCACCACGTGGAGGAAGAAGAGGGGGACTTCTTCCCCAAAGTACAAAAGGCCTTGGGCAAGGAGAAGCTATTGGAGCTCGGCGCCCGGATGCAGGCGCGCTTCGAGCAAGCCAAGGGCAAGGACTACCACTTTGCCTTGAACAGCAACCTGAAGCAGGTCTTGGCCGGTGCTTTGAAGCCCTCGAAACGCTCGGCCCGCTCGGCCTCGAGCCGCAAGTCGCCGGCACTCCCATCGAGCAAGCGACGCAAGGCCGCCGCTTAGCACCGCTTGATCGGTCGGATTTAGGTCGCGAAGGCGTTGGCTTAGCGTCGCTTGACGCGGCTGTAGCCGCCTAGATTCGCGCGGCTGATGTACAGCCACAGTGTCTTGGTCCAAGAGCTGTGGCTGTACAGCGAGTCGTAGTACTCGGGCGCCAGTGCGCGCAGCTCGGCCAAGCGGGAACCGGGGATATACGGGAAGTCGTGATGCTCGTTGTGGTAGCCGACGTTGAACGTCAATCGATTCAATGGCCCGTAATACGAGTACGTCTCCTGCCCCGGCCGGAACACGTAGTGCTCGGAGATGTAGTGCCCCGCAACCGGGTGCAGTCCCATCACCAACAGCGAACCGATCGGCAGATAGGCGAGCGCCTTGACCCCCCAGAAATGCAGGATGAGGGCGTTGAAACCGAGCTGCAGCAACAGATTGCCGAGCTCCGCAGCCGAGGGACGTTTGGGATGCACGAACAGCGGACGCAAGGCGTACGCAAACCCCTGCCCCATCACCCACACCAGCTTGAGCGGAGCACGAAAGCTCCCGCTCAGCAGCCGCCCCTCGCGCGCAGTCGGAAGGTCGGTATCCGTTCCCTCTAGGCCCTGATGCACGTGGTGCAAGAGGTGGTAGTAGCGAAACGTCTCCGCCACCGGCACGCCAATGGGCAAGTTGATGAACAGGGCAAACAGCCGATTTTGCCAGGGCTTTTGAAACGCCAAGTTGTGACTCAGCTCGTGGATGGCAAGCATCAGAGCCTGATTGACCACGCCACCGAACAAGTAGGCGACGGCGACCAATGACCACCAAGAGGCGTCGCGCAGCAAGTAGGCGCTAGCCACTTGAACCAAAACCAGCGCGGTGCAGATGAACTTCGTGCGTGGGCACGGCCCATACAGCGCCTTGATCTGGGGGTACTTGTGCAGCATCTCGCGACGACGCGCCGCGTGCGGTTCGGGGTCGCTCGACCAAACGAAGTCAGTGCGTTTGGTTTCAGGCGTGTGTGCGGGGGAAGACACGACGGCGATTGTCCCCCGTCTTTGGCCCGCCGTCGACGGTAGGCGCGCTGACAGCCGCGCTGACCGCCCCGAAGGCGAGAGGAGAAACTCACCCCCCGCAGCAAATTCTGCAAAAAACCCTAGTAAATGCCTAGCGACGGTGCGCATCGTGTGAGGTGCTGAGTCAGGAGACCCGCCGTGATTGAACCGACCCTCTCGGAGCTTGCTACTGCCACGAACATCGTCTGGATCCTGATCTGCGGCTTCTTGGCGCTGTTCATGCAGGCCGGCTTCGCGCTGGTCGAAACCGGCCTGTGCCGAAAAAAGAACGCCGCCCATGTCATGTCGATGAACTTTCTGGTCTACGCGATCGGCATTCTGGGCTTTTGGGCGCTGGGCTTCGGCTTCCAAATGGGCGGGGTTGGTGCGCTGACAACCCTCGGGGGTGACGCCACGCTTTCCCACGAATTCGTGATCGACGTCGGCGGCAAGTCGTTCGGGCTGTTCGGGATGCAGGGCTTCTTCCTCACGTTCGCCAACTTCACGCCCGCGGTCGCGGCGCTGTTCTTGTTCCAGAGCGTGTTCATGGATACCAGCGCGACCATCCCCACGGGCGCGCTCGCTGAACGCTGGAAGTTCATCTCTTTCGTACTCTTCAGCTTCGCTATTTCGACCGTCATTTATCCGATCTACGCGAACTGGGTTTGGGGTGGCGGCTGGCTTTCGAAGCTCGGCGTGAACTATCACCTGGGACACGGGCACGTCGATTTTGCGGGCAGCTCGGTCGTACACCTGACCGGCGGCGTGGCCGCGCTCGTCGGCGCAAAGCTCTTGGGCCCACGAATCGGCAAGTACGATCGCTTCGGCAAGGCACAGCCCATCCCAGGCCACAACATTCCGATGTCTTTGCTGGGCACGTTCATTCTCGCCTTCGGTTGGTTCGGCTTCAACGCGGGCTCCACGCTCGCGGGTACCGACACGCGCATCGCGATCGTGGCCGTGAATACCCTACTCTCGTCCGCAGCGGGCGCCTTCAGTGCCTCGCTGTTCGTCTGGATCCGTTACGGAAAACCGGACCCGACCTGGCTCGGCAACGGCTTGCTCGCAGGCTTGGTTGCCATCACCGCCCCCTGCGCGTACGTCGGAGCACCTGAAGCCGCTTTGATCGGCGCCGTCGCGGGCGTACTCGTGATCGTGTCTGCGAATTTTCTGGAAAATGTGCTCAAAATCGACGACCCCGTGGGCGCGTCGAGTGTGCACGGCGCGTGCGGCATCTGGGGAGCGCTCAGCCTCGGCCTGTTCGCGAACGGCAGCTATGGAGACGGGCTCAACGGGGTGGCTGGCAAAGTGACGGGCTCACTCTTCGGTGATTCCTCGCAGCTCGCCGCACAGTGCATCGGCGTGATCACGAACGTCGTGTACGTCGGCGTGATGACCGCTGCCACTTTTTGGGCGACCAACAAGCTGGTCGGCAATCGCGTCTCCCGCGAAGACGAGGTGAGCGGCCTGGATCTGCCGGAGCTAGGCGTGCTCGCCTACCCCGACGACGCACGCACGCTCGAGCCCTAGCACTACTTGATCAGTTCTTCAGCAGGAGCAGATCGCGATCGGCGCGAGCGGACACAAGTCAAATGAGAGAGCCGGCGAAACCGGGCGCCGGCTGGCTCAACCATCGGAGGCGACGCGGGGCGGCTGGGTACACTTCACGGCAAAACTCAGCAGTTGCCGCGATCTCTCGATCTCGAGACAAAGTGACCAAGTAGTACTAGAGCAGCTCCGCGCGCGTTACGCGCGCCGAGCTCGCCCGCGAATCCCCAAAGACTCCGCAGCTTTGCCTGCGTGAGTCCGACGCACGACGGAATTCGCCAGGCGCCCTTCGCGGCGCGCTGTTTTGACGGCGTGGCCATCAGTTGCAAAGGTGAGCGACAGAGGCTCTTTTACCCCGCTTCCATGCCTGCCGCACTGCACATCTTGGGCGCGCACGAGCTGGCCAATGTCGTTGGTTCGCTGCGCGAGGGCATTCAAATAGTCGATCGCGAGTGGCGCTACGTGTACCTGAATCTCGCAGCCGTCGCGCACGCGCGAAAGCCCGCGCAGGAACTGCTCGGAAAGACCATGCTGGAGTGTTACCCCGGCATCGAAAAGACGGACATGTTCGCGCTGCTGCGCCAGTGCCAAGACAATCGCGCTGAAGGCTCGCTGCGCAACGAGTTCGTGTATCCGGACGGATCGAAACGCACCTTCGAGCTTCGGGTTCGCCCCTGCGACGTCGGCGTGGTCGTCATGTCCGTGGACGTCACCGACGAGCAACGACTCGAAGCGCAGCTCCGTCACGCCCAGAAGATGGAAGCCGTGGGACGGCTCGCGGGCAGCGTCGCCCACGACTTCAATAACGTACTGTCGGTGATCCTCAGCCTGACCAGCATCATCCTCGATGATTTGAAGGCGGTCGATCCGCTGCGCATCGATCTGGAGTCAATCAAGAAGGCGGGCGAGCGCGGCGCTGATCTGACTCGCCAGTTGCTGGCGCTCAGTCGGCAACAAGTCATTTCCCCGCGCACCGTCGACATCAATCAAATCGTGCTGGATTCCGAGCGAATGCTGCGACGCTTGTTGCGTGAAGACGTGGAGCTGAACACCTTTTGCGAACGCGGCTTGTCCAAGGTCCGCGTCGACCCAGGCCAGATCGATCAAGTGATCTTGAACTTGGCGATCAACGCCCGGGACGCCATGCCAGAGGGCGGCAAGCTGACCATCGAAACCAAGAACGTGGAACTCGAAGAGTCGTACACGACGGAGCACTTCGGCTCCACGCCGGGGCCACACGTGATGCTCGCCATCAGCGACACCGGCATCGGCATGTCACGCGAGACCCAGGCGCGCATCTTCGAGCCATTCTTTACGACCAAGGAGCTCGGCAAAGGGACGGGGCTCGGGCTCTCGACCGTGTTCGGCATCGTCAATCAGTGCGGCGGGAACATCTGGGTTTACAGCGAGCTGGGCGGCGGAACGACGTTTCGCGTGTATTTCCCGGTGTTCGAGGGACCCGACACGCTGGCGCCCGAGGCGCAGGAGCCCGTCACACTGAAAGGTAGCGAGACCATCTTACTGGTGGAAGATCAGGACGACGTGCGGCGGGTGGCCGCGCAAATCCTGAAGCGCTACGGCTACCACGTGATCGAAGCGCGGAACGCCGGCGAAGCGTGGCTGTGCACGGAACGCCATGCGCGTACGATTCACCTGCTGCTGACGGACGTCGTGATGCCGCAGATGAGCGGTCGCGAGCTCGCCGAGCGATTGAGCCAAGCGCGCCCGGAGCTCAAAGTCTTGTACATGTCGGGCTACACCGAAAACAGCGTGGTTCAGCACGGCATCTTGGACTCCGGCATCGCCTACTTGCAGAAGCCAATCTTGCCGGAATCACTCGCGCGCCGAGTGCGTGAAGTGCTCGACGCGCCGAAATTTCCGTAGCTTCGTTGGCCTGGAGCTAGCTGTGCGGCACACCGGCGCGCCGCTCGAGCAATGCGCGGAACTGCGCGACGAACTCGCTAGCGAGTCGCTGCAAGTCGAAGTGCCGAGCGGCGTAGCTCTGCAGGGCAGCCCGCTCGGCTTCAGTCGGGGGCGACTGCAGCGCGGCGATCGTGGCTTGCGTGAAGGCTTCTCGGTAGGCCTCGCTGTGCGGATCCTGGGCTAGAAGCCGCCCGCGATCGCCGACCGTCTCGTTCAGAGCGGCCAGCGCGGAAGTGACGATTCCGAGACCAGCGGCCTGTGCTTGCATGGCCGTGATGCACGACGTTTCGTGAGTCCAGTCGGGGTACGCCCACACGCCAGAGAGGGAGAAGTCTCTGGCCAGATCGGCGGGAGGCGTTCGCCCGTGAAAGACCACGCCGTCAGTGTTGGCGATCTGTTGTTTCATTCCTGCGATGGCGGCTAGGGCCACGCCGTCCGAGTTCAGACGAGCACTTCGTTCCCAATTCTCGAAGCCGTAGTAGATATGCAGGCTCGCGCCGATAACCTCGGCCTTGATTCGCGGCCATGCGTCGAGGGCGACTCGAAGGCCGCGCGACGGGCATGAAGAGTAGACCACGCGCTGCGGATCTCGCTGTTCGTCCGCGGCGTGCGCGTAATCTTCGACGTTGATCCCATTGCGCGTTTGCAGCACCTTCCGCGGATTTAGCCACGGGTAGTGCCGGAGGAAGTAGCCGACGTGCCAGGCGCTGACGCACAAGTAGGCGTCTATCCGAGCGTCGCGCGCTGCGGTCAGGAGCTCCCCGCAATGCGCTTCGTGAACCCACAGCAATCGGATCTTGGCCTTCACGGCGTGCGCCGAGTCGACCGCGGCCGGCTGTCGACTCGTGAGCAGCACGTCACAGCCGAGAGCGTGGAAGCGCCGGAAGTCGAGCCACTCCACGCCTTCGAACACCCCCTCCAACCCCGCGGAGTCCGCAAAAACCCGGACGCGATGGCCGAGGGAGACCAAGTGGCGACCGAGTTCCCAGGCCATGGTCTCCGTGCCGCCCATGCCCGTCGCTTCCAGAGTGTGTGGATTCCAGCGCTCGAGTCCAGGACCGGTAAAGATCACGATGTCGAGCCGCTCGCCATACAGCGAGCCTGACTCGATCGTCGCACGAGCGAGCACGTTGGCCGCGACGGAGCCGATCAGGCGCCGCGCGTCGACCGTTGCCCCAGGCTGCCTCCCGAGCAGAATGGCGCTCGGGGCTCGAGCGAGCATCGAAAAACGTCCACGACGCATCAAGGCGCCTTCACACGGGATCGCGAACTCGTCGGCAAGCAATGCCAGTTTAGCACGGCTTTTTTGGCCGCGAGCAAGGGGCGCGCGCTAACGTTTGACGCGCCCGGCCGCTCGTGGACCCATTGCCTTCTGATGTCATTGGTACCAGCACCGCCCGTCGCTACCGAAATGAACTCAACGAACGGCCCGCGACGCGCGCTGTTTTTTCTGGCAACACCGCTCCATGACGGGCGTGTGCATCACAGTTACCTGTCCGGCGCCGTGCAGTTGAGCGCGGCCGCGCCAGGACAGCTGATGGTCGCCACGTACACGAACTCGTTTTTGCCGGTAAGCCGGGATCTCCTGACGGCACAATTTCTGCGCTCCCCAGCGACCCACATGTTGTGCATCGACTCCGACATCGGTTGGACTCCGGCGGACGTGGAGAAGCTGCTCCATGCAAACAAGGACTTCGTGAGCGGGATCTATGCGAGAAAGCAGCCTGACGGCGCACCCGCTTCCTACTTGCTCGAGGCACGCGACGGCGACTTGATCGAATGCCATCACGCCGCCGCCGGCTTCCTGCTTCTGACACGCGCGTGCATCGAGCGGCTCGTCGCCGCCCATCCCGAGCTCGAGTACAAGACCCCGCATGGCAGGACCTGGGCCCTGTGGTCACCCGTGTTCAACGGCAAGCCGTACAGCGAGGACACCGCCTTTTGTGCGCGCTGGCGAGCGCTCGGCGGGCAGATCTGGGCGCACTCGCAGGTGCTCTTGAAACACTACGGGGAGAAAACGTACTTTCCGAGCGGCTTCGGCGATCCGCCACCTTGAAGTTCAGCATGCGGATTCGAAAGCAGCGGACGACTTTTGATAAGCTAAGCTCGTGAAGGTCATCTTCGGATTCAAGTCGAATCACCTGTCCGGCAATGAGGACTGGGAGTACGGGGAAACACACCCCCTCGGCGGCGCTGAAACCGCGCTGCTGCGTATGGCCATCGCCCTCCGCGACCTGGGTCACCAAGTCGAGCTCGTGAACTATCCTTCGACTACGAACGAGATACGCACGCTGATGGCGGGGAAGACCTGCGATGTGTTCATCAACTCACGTGCACCCGCCGGGATTTTGGCGCTGTCCAAGCTACCCGGCAAAGTGAATTATTATTGGGCTCACGACGACGCCGATCAACAGCTGCTCGATCCCCTCAAACAGAAGCCCGAATGGCGCGCAGCCTTTTATCAGCGGCTGAACGGGCTCTTCCTGCTTTCGCGCTATCAGCGCTCACGCTGGCTCGCAGAGCTCGGTTTGGCCTTGGAAAAGACGCACCTGATCACCAACCCGATCCCGTACCAGCGGTTTCGAACTGATCTGACTCGAATCCGCGATCGTAGCCAGCGCGCGTACTATGCTTCGACCCCACTTCGCGGGCTGAGGTACCTGATCGAGGGCTGGCCGCTGGTACGGCAGCGTGTGCCGAATGCCGAGGTGCACGTCTTCAGCTCATTTCGCGTCAACGCCCTTCCGGAAACGCCAGAGAGTGAAGAGCTGTATCGCCGCGCTCGGCAAACACCGGGCATCGTCTATCGCGGCGCAGTCTCTCAAGCTCAGCTGCGGCAGGAGGCCCAGAGCGCGCGCGTCCTCGCGTACCCCTGCTGCTTTCCAGAGACGAGCTGCATCGTCGCCATGGAAGCGATGGCGGCAGGCGCGGTCGTCGTGGCCACCGAGCTCGGCGCTCTCCCCGAAACCGCCTGGCAAAATCCAATGCAACCAATCGTCAAAGGCTGGTTGAATCGCTGGGCGTCGGACGTCGCTCGGCAGTTGACGGATGACGACGAGTACGAAGCGCGTGCCAAGCAGAACGTCGAACTCGCACGACTTTACGACGCCGAGGTCGTGGCGCGGAGCATGATTCGAGTCTTCCAGAGGGACCTCGAGATGCTCGGCGTTCTACCCGATCCAGCCATCCGCTGAATCGACGAGGGTCGAACGACACCGTTTCGCGGGTCAACCGTCAGACTCGTCGAGCAGTAAGACCTGCATGCGTGCCAGCACCGCTCGAAAAAAAGGTCCTCTGCTTCCCGCAGCCTACCGAGCGGACGCGCTAACTGCGCTGCCTCCAGGCGCTCGGCTGCCGTTGTGCTCACCGTCGTGGATCGCGCCAATTCAACACGTCGCGGCCGTCAACACCGCGCCGCTGTCGAACCTGCCCCGACAATCTGCCAAGCTCGCCCGCGAGCGCGAGCTCGCGCGGGCAGAGCCACAGCATTGCTCTCGCAGAAGCAGTGGGTCGTCGGTTGACGAAGCACGCAATCCGTGGGCCAATCGTGCAGAATGTCGGCGGCAAACACGTATTTCTTGGCGACCCCGATCCTGGATGGGCGGGTGCACCATGCATACTTGACCGGCGCTTTGCAGATGAGCCTGGCAAGCGAAGGGCGCTTCATCATCCACAAGTCGACGGGGTCGTACATGCCCCAAAACCGCGATTCGTTGACGCATGGATTCTTGAGCTCCGGTGCCAGCCACATGTTGTGTGTCGATCCGGACATCGGCTGGGGACCCGCGCAGGTGGAGGCCTTGGCGCAAGCGAAGCAGGACTTCGTGAGCGGGATTTACGCGATGAAACAGCCCCATCGCGCCCCTTCCGCGAGCTTGCTCGAAGCACGCGAGGGCGCGCTCATCGAGGCTTCGCACACGGCACCGGGGTTTCTGTTGCTGACGCGAACGTGCGTGGAGCGTCTGGTCGCCGCTCACCCGGAACTCGTCTACGAGAACGGCACTGAACGAATTTGCGCCTTGTGGTCGCCGAGCTTCGAGGGGCGCCCCTATTCGGAGGACCTGACCTTTTGCGCACGTTGGCGGGCGCTCGGTGGTAGGATTTGGGTTCACCCGGGGGTTGTCGTGAAGCGCCACGGTGACGCCGTGCTTTCACTTCCGAGCGTGCCAGAGGCTGGAGTAAATTCGGGATGAGCGACGCGCCGCTATTGTTCCTGGCAACGCCGCTCCACGACGGTCGAGTGCATCAAGCCTACATGTCTGGAGTGATCGAGCTGGCGCACGCGCTTCCGGGACGGCTGATCATCGGCAAGTTCAGTGGCGCGTTCTTGCCAGTGAGCCGAGACGTGCTTACCGCCCACTTTTTACGGTCGAACGCGACGCATCTGCTGTGCGTCGATTCGGACATCGGCTTCACCGCTGCGGACGTGCAGAAGCTGCTCAACGCGAAGCAAGATTTCGCGACTGGTCTGTATGCAAAAAAGACCACTGACCGCCTGCTCGCGACGCCCCTCCGCAACCAACGCCAAGGGGACTTGGTCGAGGCGCACTACGCCGCGGCTGGGTTCCTGCTGCTGACGCGAAGCTGCATCGAGCGTTTGGTCGAGGCGCACCCAGAGCTCGCGTACGACACACCGCAAGGGCAAACTTGGGCGCTTTGGTCGCCGTTCTTCGAGCTGCGGCCGTACGGGGAAGACGCAGCATTCTGCAAACGTTGGCAGCGGCTCGGCGGCAAGATCTGGGCGCACCCTCAGGTCGTGGTGAAGCACTACGGAGACCACGCTTACCTACCGGTCCCCACGGAAGACGGCGCGCCCTTCGAATTCGGCAAGCTGCCGGTCTAACCCAAAGCGCTGGCGCGAATCCAGTCGCGCCGGATGGCTCGAGTCCGACACGGCCCGTGGCTTTTCAGTGTTCCCGACGTCGGCTACGCTTCGTCGGTGTCCGGCTCGCCCGCGATTTCCATCATCACCCCCACGTACGGGCGCGAGCGGCTCCTGCAATTGCAGCACCACACCGTGTTGCACCAAACCGAGCAGAATTTCGAATGGCTCATATTGGACGATAGCCCCAAGCCATCGGCCTATTTTTCGCGTCTGAACGATCCGCGCATTCGGTACATGCATCACGTGGGCAATCGACTGCGCATCGGCGCCAAGCGCAACTGGCTGGTGGAGCGAGCTCGCGGCGAGTTCATCGCGCACTTCGACGACGACGATTTCTACGCGAGTGACTACCTGCGGATCATGCGCGAGCGGCTGCAGCGCGGAGCGGACCTGAGCAAGCTCTCCGCTTGGTTCGTCTACACCACGCGTGTGCAGAAGCTCGGCTATTGGGACACGCTGATCACGCGTGGCTTGCACTTTCGCTTCTCGGACGAGCTGATCAAGCCCGTGATGCTCACTGACGCCAACGCGCAATCGTTCGACGCGCACTACGCGGGCTACGGCTTCAGTTACGTTTATCGCAAAGCCCTGTGGCGGAAAACGCGGTTTCCGGAGCAAGACTTCAACGAAGATTGGGGGATGGTCAGCGCGGCTCTGGCGCAGGGCTGCAAGCTCGACCACTTTGCCGACACCCAGGGCTTGTGCCTTCACGTCATGCGCGGGGACAACGCTTCGATCTGCTATCCGCAGTACATTTTGCCGGACTTCATGCTCGGGCGGATGTTCCCGCCGGAGGTTGCCGAGCATCTGCGTCCCGAGCCAGCCGGCCCATGAAGGTCGCGATCGTCACGCCCTACTACAAGGAGCCGGACGAGACGCTCGAGCGGTGCCTCGGCTCGGTGCGCAATCAGGATCATCCGGTGACGCACATTCTCGTTGCGGACGGCTGCCCATCGGAGTTCGTGGACCGTGCCAGCGTGCGGCACGTTCGTTTGGACCGTCCTCACGCCGACGCCGGCAACGCCGCGCGCGGAGTGGGTGCGCTATTGGCCGTGGCCGAAGAGTTCGAAGCGATTGCGTTCCTCGACGCCGACAACTGGTTCGACCCGCGGCACGTATCCACCTGCATTCAAACCAGCCTTTCCACTGCCGAGTTTCCCGACTTTGTCGTTGCACGCCGTCGCCTGTGCCGGCCGGATGGCAGCGAGCTTCCGGGGTTGACCGAAGCGGAAGCTGGCGGTGAACACGTCGACACCAGCTGCTTTTTCATGCTGCGTCCCAGCTTTCACGTCGTCGCGCGCTGGGCGGTCATCCCGAAAGCGCTCGGGCCGGTCGGAGATCGCGTCTTTCTACGGATGTTGATCGCAGAAAACCTGCGCGCCAACCGCTGTGGGCCAACGACCGTGAACTACCTGTGCACCTATCGCTCCCCCTACCTGGCGCTCAACGAGGAGCCACCGCCTTCGGCCAAGCCCGACCCGGATCCCGCACAGTTCAGCAATTGGTGGCGCTCGCTCAGTGCCAGTGAACGAGCACTGGCCAGTCGCTTGGTCGGGTTTCCTCTGGTCAAGGGCCAGTCTGGCTAGGAGCTGCAAATAGTCGAGTCGGCCCAGCCTGACTATGTGGCGGCGACTTCACCCAACGTCGAAATCCAAGCTGGGGATTGATTGCGTGGAGGAGCCGCTCGACTCGCGAGAACTCTCCGCGCGCGCCAATGCGCTCGCTCGTCGTTGTGATTTGCCCTTGCCGTTCTTGGTGCGAGAGGATTTCCAACCCACCGCTTCTCGGCCATCGCCACTCGTGCAGCGGCGCGCGGCCATGCTTGCCCGGCGCTATGGTCTGAGTCCGAAGCAAGAACAGATCGTCGCTTT
>Ga0134124_10002577_pt1 | contig 14644 bp, 15 predicted proteins | sample KB304_FD_96880 | JGI IMG/M metagenome (GOLD analysis project Ga0134124, IMG submission 96880) | Terrestrial soil microbial communities without Nitrogen fertilizer from Kellogg Biological Station, Michigan, USA - KB3-0-4 | ecosystem: Environmental > Terrestrial > Soil > Unclassified ... | reverse complement strand
GAGGGCGGCGTTGTGCTGCGCTATGGACAGTTCTACGGGCCCGGCACCTATAACGAGCAGCAACCACCCGAGGAACCTCGGGTTCACATCGACCGAGCCGCCGAACGAACGGTGGAGGCGCTGGGCGAGCCAACGGGCGTCGTCGTCATTATCGACTGAGCGCGCGACCGCGATCCGGCCGACCGTCGAGCTACAACGAAGCTGAATTGGAGCTGCTCGCGAGCTTCCTGCAGAAGTAACCGCGCTTTGTCGCTAAGTCCCCGCCGATTCAGCGGGCTTGTGTGACAGCAACGCCAGCGAGAGTGGCTTCGCCAGCGGCGCCTTCAGATGGAGCAGTGCGTCTCCGCCCCCTCCGCGTCCCTCCGGCCGCGCTGGTTGACTGTGCGTAGGTCTACGTACTTGACCGGGCACCGTCTGAGCGCAATAGTGGCGACGCTCGATGGGTACTCCCGCCTGGACCTCCTGGATGTCGGCACCGTCACCGTGACGGCCATGACCCGATGTGACGCACCTTCCCAGGCGAAGAGGAAGGCGTGACCCGCTAACGCCAATGGCTGGGCCCCTCTCCGGCATCCACGTCGTCCTTGTCGAGGATCATCAGGATAGCCGCGAGCTCTTCGAGCAGGTGCTCCGGATGAACGGCGCGAGCGTGACTGCTGCCGCGTCCGCCCCAGCCGTGCTCGGCGCCCTGGCCAGCGCGCACATCGTGATCACCGACATATTCCTGCCGGGCGAGGATGGCGTTTGGCTACTCGCGCAGGTTCAGCAGCTGCCGCGCGCTATCCCGGTCATCGCGCTGACCGGCATCTCGCCCGCGCACGATCCGCAACTCGCCGCTGCAGGTTTCGCGCGCACGTTCCTGAAGCCGATCGATCCGTGGGACTTGTGCCAGGTGATCGCCGAGATCCTCGAGCGCGGAGCGTGACGACCGCACGCGATACACGTCTGCGTTGGCTCTGAGTGGGCTGACCGCGTGTGTTGCTGATACGTGAGTTGGCCACAACTGTTTGCCACCGTGAAGTGACCGCTCGGTGAACCGTGGTGGTCAGGTGGCCCGCCGCCGTTGTCCGCCGCGGTCATAGCGGCCGAACAGGCAGTGGTGGGTCAGCTTAGAGGGCTTCTGTTTCGATTCTGAGCGGACCTTCCGATCCCAGCAACCCGCATGGTAGGTCACGCCCGGCACGGTCCGACTGCTCGCGGTCGGTCGGATGGGCGTTCGGCACAATGCACAGCGGGTCATTTGATCGTTCTCGGTGGTGATCTCCCGCAGGCCTTCGCGTTCTTCTCTCTCGGTTTCACGCGGCCAGAGGTTGATGCACCTCGGATGGAGCAAGAGCTTCACCCCGGCGGGCAGGACGAGGTCGAACTCAGTCTCTCCCGCGGCGATGGTGGCGCCGCACGCGACGCACCGGTGATCCTCGCGGCATGGGCCGGCCCACACGCGAGTCGGGCGGACTCGTGGCAGCACGCCATCCTCGATGAGGGCGCGGAGTCGCTCGCGGATGACGGATTCGCCGCTCGGTTCAGAATCTGGCATCAGCTTCGATCCCCATGCTTCGAGGGGAAGTCCCAAGCCAAGGACCAGAGGAACAGGACGCAAATCCCGCGAGCCGGCGGGCCAAAGACCTCACCACCGCCCACACCGCCCCCCTGGATCCTCCCCCCGCATGCATGCGGTCGGCCGGACGTCGGTCGACGGCACGGCGCTTGCGCTACCTCCGGATCATCGAAGACCGGCGGACGGCCTCTGCGTTCAGTGAGACGTGGTGACGGCGTCCGTTTCGGGTCGATGGGGATAGGAGGGCACGATGAACGCGATCCAGTTGCTCAAGGGCGAGCACGAGAAGGCCAAGCGGACGTTCGAGGAGATCCAGGCCGCGAGCGCGGACCAGCGGGCCCCGCTCTGGGCGAAGCTAGAGCCCGAGCTGAAGGTGCACGAAGAGATGGAAGAGGCAGCGCTCTATGGCCCGGTGGCACAAGAGGTCGGGTCGAGGGACGAGACACTGAAGGAATGGCAAGAGCACCATCACGAGGAAATCACGGAGGCGGAAGCGCTGATCAAGGAGATCGGTAGACTCGACGCGGCCGCTGACCCGTGGATGGAGAAGGTCGAGGAGCTGCAGGAGATGCTGGAGCACCACATCCTGGAAGAGGAAGGCGACATCTGGCCGCGGATCCAGCACGTCTGGGATCAGTCGAAGCTCGAGCACGCCGGACAGCAGATGGAGACCCTGAAGCGCCAGAGGATGCCCCGCGCGGCCTGAGCCATCGGTGGGAGTTCGCCGCAGTGAGGTCGACGAGCCCGGTACTCCGTGGCAACGCGTGAAGAGCAGAGTGGTGCCGTTCCCAGCGCCGGGGCTGCATTCGCTGAGGAGCGCCGTGCTCGCGCCTCTCGTCCTGCTCGCGACGTTCCTGCTGAGCGACACGGTCGCGCATGCGTTCGGCCTGGACGACGTCGCGGCTCGAGCCGCGAAGCTCGCGTCGGCTCCCTACCAGGCCCCGAGCGGCGGCCTGCCCAAGACGATCAAGGCTCTCGGGTACGACCAGTATCGGGACATCCGGTTCCGTCCCGATCGGGCGCTGTGGCGCAACACCGCGCTGCCCTTCGAGATCATGTTCTTCCACCGGGGCTGGTTCTACGAGGAGCCGGTCACGATCCACGAGGTGAGCGCGGACGGCGACCGCGAGATCCCGTTCGATCCGGACGCGTTCGACTACGGGAAGAACAAGATCGACCGCGACGAGGTGCGGGGCCTCGGCTTCGCCGGCTTTCGCGTCCACTTTCCTCTCAATCGACCGACGTACAAGGATGAGGCACTCGTCTTCCTCGGCGCCACCTATTTCCGGGCGCTCGGCCGCGGGCAGCGGTTCGGGCTGTCGGCGCGCGCGCTCGCGATCGACACCGCCCAGAACACCGGCGAGGAGTTCCCGCGGTTCGTCGAATTCTGGATCGAACGACCGAAGCCGACGGTGAATGAGCTGGTCATCTACGCCATCCTCGATTCGCCCCGCGCGGCGGGCGCGTACCGGTTCGTCCTCAGGCCAGGCGTCACCACCGTGCTCGACGTGGACGCGAGGCTGTTCCTGCGCAAGAACGTCGGGAAGCTGGGGCTCGCGCCTCTCACCAGCATGTTCTTCTTCGGCGCGAATCAGAGTCCGGCGCGCGATGACTATCGCCCGCAGGTTCACGACTCCGACGGCCTCTCGATCCAGGCGACGGCAAAGGAGTGGATCTGGCGCCCGCTGGTGAATCCGAAGCGTCTGCTCGTCACCTCCTTTGCGCTGACGAACCCGATGGGGTTTGGTCTGATGCAGCGCGAACGCTGGTTCGGCCACTACGAGGATCTGGAGTCCCGCTACGACGCCCGGCCGTCGGCCTGGATCGAGCCGAAGGGGTCGTGGGGCTCCGGGAGGGTCGAGCTCGTGCAGATCCCCGTCCCGGACGAGACCAACGACAACATCGTGGCGTACTGGGTGCCGGATCGGTTGCCAAAGCCCACGGAGCCCTTCGCATACGCCTATCGCGTGCTGTGGCAGAAGGATCAGGAAGTGCGGCCGCCGATCGGGTGGGTGCGTGAGACGCGTCGAGGTCACGGCTACACGAAATCGCCGGAAGGGAGCGTCGAGCTCCACGTCGACTTCGAAGGCCCGACCCTCACCCGGATGCCGGCCACGGCCACCGTGAACGTGACCGCCTCGATCGACGCGAACGGCGAGATCCTGGAGCAGCACACGAACCGTAACGAGGTCACGGGGGGTTGGCGCTACGTCGTGCGATTCCGCCGCATCGGCGGCGGCAAACCGGTGGAGCTGCGGGCGTACCTGAACAACGGGGACGAGGTCCTGTCTGAGACGTGGAGCTACATCCTCCCTCCCGGCTAGACTCCGACGCGGTCCGCGTCTGCCGCCGCTACCTGGACCGGCTGCCCCTGGCGCCTGACCGCAAGCGCGCGCTGCTCGATCTGGCGCAGAGGGAAGCGGATGTGGACCGAGCCATGGCGAGGCTCCACCATGCCCTGAGCGGCGGTTCGTGGCTCGGAGAGCATGGCGCCTCGGCATCGATTCGGGCTCGGCTCGAGCTCGCCGCGCCTGGCCTCGCCGGCCACGGCAATGGCGGCGCGCCCGTCGTCGCCGCGGTTCCGCCCGTTCACCGTACGCCCATGGCCCCGGCCGGATGGCCGACCCCGATCTGGGTCCGCATCCTGGGCGGCCGGAGGACGGGGTTCCCCGGCCGCTGGGCCTCGACGAGCCTAGGCGAGGACGTGCCGGCGGCGTCGGACGGTCGGAAGCTCACGCGGACGGCGACCGTGCGTCGGACGGTCTTCACACTCCTGGCGCTGCTCCAGACCGCGGTGTTCGCGTACTACATGACCACCAGGGTCTTGCCGTACCACGGGGGAGAGCCCCTGGAGCTCGCGATCCTCAGCCTCTTCACGATCCTGTTCGCCTGGGTCTCGCTCGGATTCTGGACCGCGCTGAGCGGCTTGGCGCTCCTGTGCTTCGGCCGTGATCGCCACGCCATCACCCGATCCGCGGCGCCGGGGACCGCCATTCCGCCCGAGGCCCGCACGGCCGTCATCATGCCCATTCGCAACGAGCAGGTGGCGCGTGTGTTCGCGGGCGTGCGGGCGATGTACGAGTCTCTCGCCGCGACCGGGGCCCTGCCGCATTTCGACTTCTTCATCCTCAGCGATAGCAACGAGCCCGACACGCTGACGGCAGAACGCCGGGCCTGGCTGGACCTCTGCGCGGCCGTCGGCGGAGCGGGCCGCATCTTCTATCGCTGGCGGCGCCACCGCATCAAGCGAAAGAGCGGAAACGTCGCGGACTTCTGTCGGCGGTGGGGCAGCCGGTACCGGTACATGGTCGTCCTCGATGCGGACAGCGTCATGAGCGGCGAATGTCTGGCGACGCTGGTCCGGCTGATGGAGGCGAGCCCGACCGCCGGCATCATCCAGACCGCCCCCCGCGCCGCGGGGCGGGAGACGGTGTACGCGCGCATCCAGCAGTTCGCCACCCGGGTCTACGGGCCGCTGTTCACCGCGGGCCTCCACTTCTGGCAGCTCGGCGAGTCGTACTACTGGGGCCACAACGCGATCATCCGGATCGCGCCCTTCATGCGTCACTGCGCCCTGGGGCGGCTCCCCGGCCGCGGTCCGCTCTCGGGCGAGATCCTGTCCCACGACTTCGTGGAGGCCGCGCTGATGCGCCGCGCGGGATGGAAGGTGTGGATGGCCTACGACCTCCCCGGCAGCTACGAGGAGATGCCACCGAATCTACTCGACGAGCTGAAGCGCGACCGGCGCTGGTGCCAGGGGAATCTCATCAACTCGCGGCTCTTCCTGTGGGAAGGCCTCCACCCCGCGCACCGCGCCGTATTCATGACCGGGGTCATGACGTACGTGTCCGCGCCGCTCTGGCTCCTCTCCCTGGGCCTGTCGACCGCCTTCATCGTGCTGCAGACCGTGATCGGCCCGCGATACTTCGTCCAGCCCCGCCAGCTCTTCCCCATCTGGCCCGAATGGGACGTGGCGTCCGCCATCGGCTTCGCCGTCGCGACGGGGGTCGTGCTGTTTCTGCCCAAGGTCCTTGCGGTCGCGCTCGTCCTGGCGCGGGGGGCCGATCGATTCGGCGGCGTGCTCGGCGTCTCGCTCAGCCTGCTGATGGAGCTGCTCTTCTCCGCGCTGCTCGCTCCCATCCGCATGCTCTTCCACACGCAGTTCGTCATCGCGGCGGTCACGGGCTGGGGCGTCCAGTGGAGGAGTCCCGCGCGCGAGGACGCCGAAACGACGTGGAGGGAGGCCGCGCGTCGCCACGGAGCGCACACGCTCGTCGGCGTCGTCTGGGCCGCCGGCGTGTACTGGCTGGCCCCCTCGTACTCGTGGTGGCTGGTGCCCGTGGCCGGCGCCCTGGCGCTCTCGATCCCCATCTCCGTCTACTCGAGCCGCGTGTCACTCGGCCGCGCGCTACGGCGCGCCCGGCTGTTGCTGATCCCCGAGGAAGCCGATCCACCAAGAGAGCTTCGGGTCATGCGCGCGTACCTCGACGGCGCCCGCGAAGCGCCGCGGTTCGTCGACGCGGTGGTAGATCCGCTCAACAATGCGATCGCCTGCGCCGCGCTGTTCCCCCACGCGAGGCGTTCTCCCGGAGCGCAGTCGCGCCGAGACCACACGATCACCACCGCGGTGCAGGGGGGCCCGGGGGCGCTGACCGACCCGCAGAAGCTCTTCCTCCTGACGGATCCGCTGGCCCTCGCCCAGCTGCATTTTCAGATCTGGACCTCGCCGGCTGCTCACGAGAGCTGGTTTGCCGCCCGCGCCCCCCGCGCCGTCAGAGATCGCGCCGAGCTCCGCGCGGCCTCCTGAAGATCGGCGAAGCAACCCCGGGTATGCTGAAAGCAGATGCCGTTCATCAGCCTCACGATCGCGCACGGCCAGACCCTCGAAGAGGCCCGCCGCCGCCTGGAACAGGCGGTCCGCGAAGTCTCCGACCGGCTCAAGTCGGGGATCCGGCGCGTCGAATGGACCGCTGACCGCAACCGCGTGAAGCTGGAGGGGCCCGGAATCTGGGTCGAGCTGTGGGTCGATGCTCGGGACGTCCATGCGACCGGCGATATCCCGATGCTCGGCGCGCTGTTCGGTGGTCCCGTGGCGGCAGGCCTGAAACAGGTCATCGAACACACCTTCCAAAAGAAACTGCCGTGAGGGGCTGAGACAACGGCTCCTTACTCGCCGCCCGCCGCCGGGCCAATGACCTTCGTTGTGGGAGCTGTTCGGGCACTCTCGTTGCCGGAGACATCGACGGCCGTCAGCGTCACGGACAGCGTGCCGCTGGTGGCCGGCACCGTGAGGACGAAGCTGCGCACGAGACCTCCGGTGGGCGATGACGCCGGAAGCGTGACGACGGTTTCGGGGCCGTCATCGACTCGCCAGTACAATCGCAACGACGCGAGCCCCTGCAACGGTGTTCCGTCGGCCTTCGTGGTCGGCTCTCGATAGTCGATCGTGTGGGTGGTGGTCGGCCTCGCCGGAATCGCGAGGGTCGCGCAGGTGGCGCCGAGACTCACATTGCCGGCCGCGTCCTCGGCGAGGACACAGACGAACCCGGACGATGCCCCGCTCGCGTGATAGGGAAGTCGCAACATGAGAACGGTACTCGCCACGGCGCCTTGGAGGGGCCCGCTGCCGTCGTTGAATCCCGCGGTCCAGCGATAGACGGGGACAGGCACGTTCGCGGGCGGGTCGAGCACGGCCTCCCACGAGACCTTGAATGTCGCGCCCGTCGACTGCAACGCAGGCTTGCCCACTGTCAGAGGACCGGGTGGAGGCGGCGGGGTGATATCGCTCTGCGCCCACACAGGGGAGGCCGCGAGCAGCAGCGCCAGTCCAATCAAGACGGCTCTCATGGGCTCCCTCACGGCGCGCCTGTGGTCAGCGGGGCACCGCACGGCTATCCTCAGGCGCCGGTACGCCCAGCATACTGAAGGGCAGGCACCCCGTAGTCCTACCTAGGAAAAGATTTACCTGTATTGACGCCGCTTGGCCGGTTTCGGGACAATCGACGGCGGTGATTCCTCGTTCGCTCCTCCTCGCCCGTCGTACCAGACTCCAGAGAGTTCGGTGATGGCGTACGAGGTCATACAGTCTCTCCTCGGCGTGCGCGTCCTCGTCGTCGAGGACCACGACGACAGTCGCGACATCCTGGAGCAGGTCTTGAGTCACGCCGGCGCGCACGTCGTTGCGGTGTCGAACGCCCGCGCGGCGCTCTCGCTGGTGTCGGATGTCGACATCGTGGTGACGGACTTCGCCATGCCGGGCGAGGATGGATGCTGGCTGTTGCGGCAGGTGGAGGGTGGGCCTCACCGTGTCCCCGTGATCGTCGTCACGGGATTCAGCGATGACCCCGACGTGAAGAGTGCGTCGTTCGCCCGAGTGCTCCGGAAGCCGACCGATCCTTGGCGCCTCTGCGCCGACATCCGAGAGGTTCTCGGACAGCCCCACCGCTGACCCGCCTCATGACCGGCTCGCTCGGCCGCGTCCTCGTGGTTGACGACGACCCCAACATCGGCGTGATGCTGCGGGATCTCCTCATCGAGCTGGGCTACGTGGTGAAGAACGCCGTCCGCGGGGCCGAGGCGTTGCAGCTCGTGCGGGTGTTCGAGCCCGATGTCGTGCTGCTCGACCTGCTGATGCCGGAGATGTCCGGCGCGGAGCTGCTCGATCTCCTGCGCCGCGACCACCCGACGGTGCCGGTGATCATCGTGACCGGCAACGACGACGTGGAGGTGGCGCGCCGAACGCTGCGAAGCGGGGCCTTCGACTACGTGTGCAAGCCGTTCACGGTCGACGTGCTCGCCCGGATCGTCGCGGCGGCCATCGCCATCCCCCGGTAACGAGGAGCGCCGACTCAGACCAGCCGCGGCCGATCGCCCTCCACGATGATCCGCCACAACACCCGGTTCTGGCTGCGATCGTAGTCGCCGTGCGCGCGGTGCATCGTGGCGCGATCGTCGATGATCAGCACGTCGCCCTTGCGCCAGACGTGGTGATAGACGATCTCGGGGCGGATCATCCGGTCGATGAGATCGGCCATGTAGGCCCGGCTCGCCTCCGGGGTCATGCCGTCGATATGGGTGGCCTTGGAGATGTGGAAGTAGACGGCTCTCGATCCATGCACGGGATGGGTGCGGACCATCGGATGCTCGATCGGCTTGCCGTACTTGGCCCGGTCTTCCTGCCGCGTGTCCGTGTGGCCGCTGTCCAGGCTGTTGAACGTCTTCAGCGATTCGAGGCGCCGGCGCTCGACATCGGGAAGCGCGACGTAGGCCGCGCGCATGTTCGCCACGCTGGTCCCGCCGCCGGCCGATGGAATCTCCACGCCATACAGCATGGTCGCGGCCGGCGGGCGCTCGCGGTTGGTGTGGTCCGTGTGCCACTGCTCGGCGGGTTGCTGGCCGTTCCGGTGCCAGATCAGGCCGATCAGCGGGAAGTCCGGCATGTTGTGTTGTGAGTAGTGCTGCTCCATCGGCGGCCCGAACACCGAAGCCGCGACGAGATACTGCGCCGGCGTCAGGGCCTGGTTTCGAAACGCCAGCGCCAGGTGGTCGGCCAGCGCGCGCGACAGCGCCTGGCGGGTCGGCTCGTCGACCGGCGTGCTGAGATCGACGCCCGCGACCTCAGCGCCGAGCGAGGGGTGCAGTGGTGTGATCTGTAGGTGGGCCATATGCCGACGGCCTCAGCGGGCCAGGCCGGGACTTCCGGCCGGCACCGCGTAGAAGTTCATGGTCAGGGAGGCGGCCGTGTAGTAGCCCATCAGGACGATCAGGTCGGTGACGCGCTCGTGCCCGAGCATCGTCACCGCGCGGTCGTGCAGGCCCTGCGGGACGAGCCGGCCGACGGTGAGTGCCATCGCCAGCTCGTAGACCACCTGCTCTCGCGGGTCAGCGAACGAGGCGGGAAGGCCGGCGATGATCGCTTCCACCGTGGCGGCCGGCAGGCCGACCTCCTTCCCGCGCTTCTCGTGCGCCGCGGTGGGGTAGGCCGAATGCCACTTGCTGGTGATGACGACGACCGCGATCTCTCGCTCGCGCTCCGTCAACGACGACTGGCCGGGCGTGAAGTGCTGCCCGAGCGGGGCGGCGGCGTACACCAGCCTCGGATTGTGCACCCAGACCTTGTAGGGTCCGGGGAGCCGGCCCCGCGGGCCGTCGATCAAGAAGCGGTATCCCTCGCGCTGCTCGGGCGTCATCTGGTCGACAGGGATCTCGGCGTATCGTCCGAACGTCGCTGTGCCGCTCATGGTCGCGCCTCCTGGTCGCGGCACCGCACGCCGCGTGAGCCTGCCGTGAGCCAAGATCGGCCGCTCGCGCCGGCCTGTCAAGGTCCCGCCTTTGGCCCCGGGTACTCCGGGCGTGGTGCTACTGTGGCTGGCTCGATGACTGGATCCACGCGACGCCGCTCGTCCGACGCGCTCCTGCGGCTCATCGCCGTCTTCAAGCTCGCCAAGGGCGTGCTGCTGCTCCTCGCCGGAGCCGCGGTCTTCGGCCTGGTGGACCGGGACATCGCGGACACCGTCGGCGCCTGGTCACGGCACCTCCACCTCGACCCCGAGGGACGGCTCGTACGCGCGCTCTTGCGGCATACCGACGGGGTCGACGGGCGGCGGCTCCTGGAGATCGGTGCGGGGATGTTCGTCTACGCGGCGCTCCTCCTGACCGAGGGGGTGGGGCTCTTGTTCCGCGCGCGGTGGGCCGAGTACTTCACGGTGGTGATCACGGCGTCGCTCGTCCCGCTCGAGCTGTACGAAATCGCTCGGCATCTGACACTCGCGCGCGTGACGGTGCTCGCCGTCAACGTGGCGATCGTCTGGTACTTGATCGTCCGCCTCCGCCGGGAGCCCGGCGGACGCGTGATAGGATCGCCGCCATGACATCCGCGGACGGGATGCGCTTCGGCTGGCTGACGCTCGCCCACTCGCCCTCGGCCGAGGACGACCATGCGGCGATCGAGGATCTGCTCGACGAGGCGATCTTCGCCGAGACGGCCGGCTTCGACGGCGTGTGGCTCACCGAGCACAACTTCACGGGCGAAGCCGTCTACTGCGATCCGATCCCGTTCGCCAGTGCCCTGGCCGTCCGCACCTCGCGCGTCCGCATCGGGTTCGCGGTCATCCAGATGGCCCTGCGCCATCCGATTCGACTCGCCGTGCAGCTGGCCCTGCTCGACAACCTCTCCCGGGGGCGGATCGACGTCGGCGTGGGGCGCGGCTCGCTCTACAACGAGTACGAGTACGTGGGCTACGGCCTTCGCAGCGACGACAGCCATGAACGCAGCTCCGAGGCCATCGAGGTCCTGACCCGCGCGTGGACCGAGGCGCCGTTCGTCCATGAGGGCAAGTACTACCAGGTGCGGCTGCCGGCGCTTCGACCGCGCACGTACCAGCGACCGCATCCGCCGATCTGGCGCAGCGTGGTGACGCCACGCTCGTTCGCCGAGTGTGGGCGTCTCGGCGTGCCGATCCTGACGGCCCGCGTACCGGTCGACCGCCTTCCCGAGCGACTCACGCTCTACGAGGACGGGCTCATCGAGGGTGGCCTCCCGGCGCCGGTGCGCGAGCGCCTGCGGCGTGACGTGGCGGTGTGGCGCCACGTCTACGTCGGCGACAGCCAGGCCGAGGCGGAGGACTCCCTGGCCGCCGCCGTCCTGCACACGCGGCGGCACATGCTGCACGCCCGCGCCGCGTACAATCCGGCGGACTTTCAGATCGACCCGGCCGTGCTCAACCCGTTCAACGACCCCGCGACATCCGACGACGACGCGGTGCGCTGGTCGCTGCAGACGGGCGCGCTCTGCGGCACGGCGACCCGGGTGGCGGAGCAGATGGCCGAGCTGCGGGACGTGGGCGTGCGCCACGTCCTGTGCCAGATGAGCTTCGGGTATCTGGCCCACGCCAAGATCCTCGCCTCGATGCGCCGCTTCGGTGAGCACGTGCTCCCGCACTTTCGCGGAGCGCAAGAGCACGCGCGGTGACGACGCCGCGCCTCGTGCTGACCAACGCGCGCCTCATCGACGCCGTCACCGAGGGCGTCACCGCGGGCGCCAGCGTCACCGTCGAGGGCGAGCGCATCGTCGAGGTCCTGGACGGTCGTCGCTCACCGGCCACGGCCGGCGCGCAGGTCGTCGACCTGCACGGCGCCTATCTGCTGCCCGGCCTGTGGGACGCGCACGTGCACCTCGAGTGGCCCCGGGTTCCTCAGGCCGGCGTGCCCGAGCTGACCGCGCAGTACCTCGCCAACGCGCAGCGCGCGCTGATCGAGGCCGGCGTGACGGGCCTGCGCATGGCGGGCACGCCGCACTTCATCGACGTCGCCCTCAAGCGCGCGTTCGACTCCGGGCAGCACGTCGGCCCGCGGCTCTACACCTGCGGCTGGTTCCTCACGACGACGGCCGGCCACGCGCTCGGGACGGGCTTCGCCCTGCCGGTCGATGGTCCCGAGGGGTTCGTGCGCACGATCCGCGAGCACATCCAGGCCGGCGTCGACCACATCAAGGTCAACCTCACGGGCGGGATCATGGGCCCCTCGTGGGATCGCCACTGGCACTCGTTCTTCACGCCGGACGAGCTGCAGGCGGCCTTCGCCATCTGCCATCAGCGCGGCCTTAAGGTGATGGCGCACGCCGCGAGCCCGGACGCGGTCAAGATGGCCTTGCGCATGGGTGCGCACTCCATCGAGCACGGCTACATCATGGACGACGAGTGCCTGACGCTCTTCCGCGAGCGCGACGCCTGGTACGTTCCGACGCTCGGCATCACGCACCTGACCCCCGGCCAGGCGACGACGCCGTGGGAAAAGCAGTGGGTGGAGCAACGCGGCCTCTCGCCCGATCTCGTCAAGCGCGCCGAGGACGCGGTGGACGAGCACCGGACGTGGTTCCGCCGCGCGCTGGCGGCGGGCCTCAAGATGGCGCTCGGCTCGGACGTGCGCCCGGTCCGCGACGGCGCGCTCCTGGAGCTGGGGCTCTGGGTCAAGTCCGGTGCCACCCCGTGGCAGACCCTGCAGGCCGCGACCCGGCACGCGGCCGCGGTGAGCGGCGTCGGCCGCGACCTCGGGACGATCGAGGCCGGCAAGCTCGCCGACCTGATCGTCGTGCGTGACAACCCGCTCGAGGACATCGACAACGTGCGGACGCTGCAGCTGGTGTTCAGGGGAGGGCGCCTCGTCGCCGACCACCGCGGTCGGTGAGCGAGGCGCCGCTCGCGGTCAGTTCCTCACGGTGACGGGAATGCTCGTGCGGCCGGTATTGCCGGCCGCATCGCGGACCGTGGCCGTCAGCGTGTGGCTGCCGTTCGACGTCGATGTCCACGGGATGACCACCGGGCCTCTGGCCCCCGTCGTCTGACTGCCGACCACGGCCCCGTCCACGCTCAGGGTGAAGGCATTGTTCGACCCCGTCGAGCCCTCGACCCAGATCACGACCCAGGCGGTGCCGCCGACGGTGGCGCCCCCCTTCGGCTGCGTGATGAAGACCGATAGTGAATCGTTCGCCGTCGGCCCGGGTGCAGGCGCGGGAGCTGGCGCAGGCGCGGGTGTCACGACCCCACCGCTGGCCCCCACGACGTTGACCCGGACAGTAGTAGCGCCCGTGTTACCCGACGCATCTCGCACCGAGGCGGTCAACGTGTTGCTCCCGTTCGTCGCGGGCGTCCAGGCGATCGTCACGGGACCGCGCGCCGAGGTCGTCTGACTGCCGACGACGGTACCGTTGGCGCTCAGCGTGAACGTGTTCGAGGACCCACTGGTGCCCTCGACCCACAACACGACCCATTCCGTGCCGTTGATGGTGACTCCCGCCTTCGGTTGCGTGACGAAGACCTTGAGCGAGCCGGTCGGCGCCGGCGGTGGTGTCACCGGCGGCGGTGTCGAGGTCGGCGGCGAGGTGGTGCCTCCGCTCGCGGCGCCGCTGACTCCGCGCGACAGGGTGTCGCCGGCGGCCGTGAAGTTGACGTTGCCGGCGAACGATCCGGCCGCGGTGGGCTGGAATCGAACGACGACGTTCTGCGTGGCGCCCGCCGCGAGCGAGAACGATCCGCCGGAGGCGATCCGGAAGGGCGCGCCGACGCTCACGGTTCCCGACAGGGACGAGGCGCTGGTGTTCTGGACCGTGAAGGTGCGGTCCACGGTGGCGCCGGTGGCCACGCTGCCAAAGCTCACCGTCGTGGTGGGCGTGACGCCGAGATCGGAATGCGCCACGCCGCTCGTCACCGGCGAGCAGGGGCTCTCGTTACCGCCCTGATCGACGGCGGTCACGCGCGCGAAGTACGTCGTATTGGCGTCGAGACCGGTGAGGCGGTCGCTGACCCGCTGGGCCGCGGCCGGCGCCGACGTCGGTGAGGGCACGTTGAGAAACGCGCCGCCGGGGCAGCTGGGCGTGCTGGTACCCACGTACAGGCGATAGCCGGCCAGATCCCGGAGCGGCGTTCCGTCCGCGTTTGTCGTGGGCGCGGTCCAGCTGACTTCGACCGAGGCGGCGTCGGCACGCGACATGGATCCGACGATGGCGCCGACGATGATGACGGCGAAAGCCAGTCGGCAGAAGCCCTTGGCGACAACTCCGTGCATACGTTTACCGTCTCCTTCGTGCAAATGTTAGAAAGACCAACGGTGCTTCGCGACGGCGCCTGGGCAAGGACAGGGCCAGACCGTCGCCCACGACTCCAAGCCGCTTGAACACTCGCGAAAGTTGACGGAAATGCCAATCGTAGAAAGGTGACTGGGCGTCGAACTCGTGACGCCGGCGTCAAGGGGAGGTGTGGCGTACTTTCAATCGAGGCGCCGAGAGCGGGCTCAAAAAGAGGGCCGACGGTGCGGGAGAGCACCGTCGGCCTTGGGCTGAAGCTAGAACTGTTGCGGAAAGATCTAGCGGCCGGGCCGTTGCTCCGGTCGATCCGAGCGCTCGTTCTCGCGTGGTCCCGGCTGGCCCGTCTGGGGCTCGCCGGCTCGGCCGCGAGGCTCGACCGCACCCTTGGCACGCGGCTCGGGCTTGCCGTCGGGTCGCCCGTGCTGCACGGCGCCCTCCGCGTGCGGACGAGGCGGTGCCTGGCGTGACGCCGTGGGGTCGTGCGCCGGCGGTGGCGGCGGCTGCGG
>Ga0134124_10002575_pt1 | contig 14659 bp, 14 predicted proteins | sample KB304_FD_96880 | JGI IMG/M metagenome (GOLD analysis project Ga0134124, IMG submission 96880) | Terrestrial soil microbial communities without Nitrogen fertilizer from Kellogg Biological Station, Michigan, USA - KB3-0-4 | ecosystem: Environmental > Terrestrial > Soil > Unclassified ... | reverse complement strand
GCTTCTCTCGCGCGATCTCGGCATTCTGGTAATTCGGCAAAGCCTTTGGGTGTACGCTCCTGCCACCATTCGCCATCCACTCTCCTTCGATGAGCCAATTCGCGCAGTGGCGCAATGTCCCACTTGTGGCCGCGTTGCTTATACCCAGGAGTTTCTAAGATAAATCGTACTTCTCCGAACATCAAGGTAAGCATCAGCGAAACATCAAAGTTTGAAGATGCTCTCACTCTTGTGAACCTGAAGGCCAATGCCGATACTACCTTGACGAAGTGAAAGCCTTCGACTCCAATCACACAAATGATTAAGCAGACATATCCAGCAATATTGATAACGGTTCTTCTAGGCGTCTCACTCGCAGGCCAAACTACTCCGCGGCTGGGGCCCGGGCGCAAGTACTCAAGCATCGAGCGCATGCAGATCGAACGCTTAAAAGCCGTTCACGCCGATCGACTCCGCTATCAAACCGAACGAAAGCCGGTCTCACTCGCAACCGGCTACAACGAATATCGAGCGGTCCTGCACGCACACGCCGAAGACGCACCGCATACCGGTGGGACTCGGCCCGAGCTGCTTGCGGCCGCGAACCGAGCCGGCGTTAGCGTCGTCATGCTTACCGATCACGTCAGGCCGGAGCGCGACTTCATTAATGACAGTTGGCGCGGCTTTCACGATGGCGTGTTGTTCATTCCTGGAGCCGAGGACCAGGGCTTTCTGTCGTTTCCTATGAAATCGATCAAAGGAAACGAAATGAAGCCGATCAAGGGAATCGAAGCCGGCAAGCGCGAGCAGTACATCGCAACGGTTCGTGAGGGCGGCGGGAATATCTTTCTATCTCACGTCGAGGAGCGCTTCGATTGGCCGACCGATCAACTGGACGGCCTCGAGATTTACAATCATCACACCGACGTCAAAACCGAAGGCGCGTTTAATCTCTGGCTTCAGGGAACGTTGACTGATCCGGTTCGGCTGCCGCAACTGGTAGTCGCGCTCAATGAATATCCGGAAGAAGTCTTTGGCGCCCAGCAGGATTATCTGGCCGACATCCTCGCCAAGTGGGATCGCGACGCACAGCAGCACCGACTGACCGGCGTCGCGGCGAACGACTGTCATCACAATCAGGTATTTACGGTTACAGCGATCGACGAGAGCACGGTCGAAGTCGGCTACATAACGAGCAAGCCTACGACGACTCGGATAACAACCGACAAAGTGCGCGGCGTCGCTGCGTTGGTCAAAGGAAGAAGGCCGGGTGAGTTGATCGCAAAGCTCGACTTCGATCCGTATGAGCGTAGTTTGAGATACGTGTCAACGCACATACTGGCTCATGAGTTGAGCGAGGCAGCCGTACGCGACGCGCTGAGAAGCGGGCACGCATTTGTAGCGCACGATTGGTTATGCGACTCGACCGGGTTTGCTTTCGTTGCGATGAAGGGCGGAAAACGCGCCGCAGTAATGGGTGACGAAGTTAAGCTGGGCGGCGCGTTGGTTCTTCGCGCTGCGACGCCTGTCAAATGCACGATGAAGCTGATCCGCAACGGCGAAGTGATTCAAACTACGAACTCGACGCGGATAGATTCCGACGTAAAAGCGCCCGGCGTGTATCGCATCGAAGCCTGGCTTGAAGTGGATGGCGAGCAGCGCCCGTGGATTTACTCTAACCCAATTTACGTTAGATGATAGCGTTGGAGACTCGCGTTAGCGGGCGGCAGTCCAATGCTTTGAGACAAGGCGTTATGAGGTATAATTCGAGCGTCAAACAGGACAGTTTGGAGCGGATCTAATGAGTGCGGCTACCGTAGATTATCTGGAAGTAATCGAACATCTCCCGGACGGCGCAATGCTGCGGCTTGAAGGCATCAGTTGGGATGAATACGAGCACCTGCTCGACCAGTTGACTGAGTGGCGGGGAATGCGCGTGAGCTACGATCACGGGAGAGTTGAGATTACGGGTCCAACCTTTGAGCACGAAAACTACATAGGCTTTTTTTCAAGAATGGGACACATCCTATCCGAGGAAATGAACATAGCCATAGAGGCGGCCGGCGCTACGACCTATAAGCAAGAGAGGTTGCTGCAAGGCTCAGAGGGGGATCAAAGTTTCTATGTGAAAAGCGCGAGCGCGATCATCGGCAAGCGTCGAATCGATCTCGACATTGACCCGCCGCCGGACGTTGTTGTTGAAGTCGACATCACCAACGAATCGCTTAGCAAGTTTCACATCTACGCAGCGTTCCTGGTGCCGGAAATCTGGCGGTATGACGGACAACGAGCCCGCATCTACCATCTGGCCATCGATAGTTATCTCGAACGCGAGGCTAGTCTGTCGTTTCCTTTCCTGACAGCTCAAGCCATGACCGATTTCCTCGATCAAAGCAAGACACAGGGCCAAACTCCTGCCCTGGCGGCATTCCGTCAATGGATTCGAGCGGCTATCCAAGCGCCGCCCTCGAGCGACCAATGAGAGTCGATCCGGTCAAACTCGAAATCCTCAAATCCCTCTACTCATCTGTCGCCGAAGAGATGGGTGTGAGCCTCCGCCGATCGGCTTTTTCGCCAAACATAAAAGAGCGCCGAGATTACTCCTGCGCGGTTTTCAACAGTGAAGGCGCGCTTGTCGCTCAAGGCGATCACATGCCTGTGCATCTCGGCTCGATGCCGATGTCCGTGCGAGCCGCTCTTGAAACAGTAGATCTCAATCCCGGCGACATAGTCGTGCTCAACGATCCTTACGCGGGCGGAACGCACCTGCCCGATGTGACGATGGTTGCAGGCGTATACGGGCAAGGGGAGACGGGGAGACAGGGCGACGAGGCGAGAGGGCGACGCAGAGAGAAGTCGCCCCGTCGCCGAGTCGCCCTGTCTCCCCGTCCGCTCTTCTACGTTGCAAATCGCGCGCATCACGCGGACATCGGAGGCGCGACGCCGGGCTCGATGGGGCGAGCAGATGAGATCTACCAGGAAGGTTTGAGGATTCCGCCGGTTCGGTTGATGATCGGCGGACGCGTAAACGACGACGTCATGCGATTGATCTCGGCCAACGTTCGAATCCCCGAGGAGCGCGAGGGCGATCTCACGGCGCAGCTTGGCGCGGTCGCAACCGGCCAGCAGCGGCTGCTTGAAATAGTCGAGCGATACGGATTCAAAGAAGCCGATCAGTATGCTTCGCACTTGATCAACTACACCGGCGAAATGATGAGGCGAGTGATTCGAGACTTGCCCGACGGGGTGTACGAAGGCGAAGACTTTCTCGACGATGATGGCTACACCGACGACCCCGTTAGAATCGCCGTTCGCATCGAGATCAAAGGCGATCGCGCGACAGTTGATTTCACCGGCAGCTCGCCTCAGGTGCGTGGTCCGATTAACGCGGTTGAAGCGATCACAGTCTCGGCGGTGTATTACGTCTTCCGCTGCCTGATCGCGACGAACGTGCCCGCAAGTTGGGGAATAATGCAGCCGATCAAAGTTACGGGGCCGCTTGGGACGGTGGTCAACGCCGCGCCCCCCGCGGCGGTCGCCGGCGGTAACGTCGAGACCTCTCAGCGAATAGTGGACACGGTGTTGTTGGCTCTCTCAAAGACAGGCGCTCCGGTGCCGGCGGCGAGCCAGGGAACGATGAACAACCTGACGATCGGTGGAACGGATTCGCGAACGGGAAAGCAGTTCGCATATTACGAGACGGTGGCCGGCGGAATGGGAGCGAGGCCGGGGCTCGACGGCATCGACGGAATTCACACTCACATGACTAACTCGCTGAACACGCCTGCCGAAGCGATGGAATACGCTTACCCGATGCGCGTGCGGCGGTACTCCATACGCCGTGGAAGCGGCGGTGGAGGCCGGTTTCAAGGCGGTGACGGGATCGTTCGCGAGATAGAGTTGTTGAGCGATGCTCAAGTGACGATTCTTTCCGATCGGAGAAAAACGCGGCCTTACGGTCTGAAGGGCGGCGAGCCGGGAGCCGCGGGCCTGACTGTGTTGATAACAAAGGACGGCGAACGAGTGCTCGCAAGTAAGGACTCGACTCGTGCCGACGCAGGCGATCGCGTTCGGATTGAGAGCCCCGGCGGCGGCGGCTGGGGTAAGCCTGGGCGCAGTGGTTAGTGGTCAGTGGTTAGTGGTCAGTAACTAACCACTGCCCACTGCCCACTGACCACCGACCACCGACCACTGCCCACTGACCACTACTTTCTGTTCACCCGCGCCATTGATCGAGGACGGTTTCTATTCTCTCTTTCACTGTTTCGCGCGCAAGCTGGCGGTCGTCATATCTGAAGAGCAATTCATCATAGTCTGTGTACGCGTGCCGCACGTGAGCTCGCACGGCGAGGAACACAGCATCAGGTTCAAACGATTTGGCGGCTGCCGACCTTCCAACTCGCCCGCTGTACTTCAAACAAGCGTGCTCGGCGATCTTGATATCCGCGCCGGCAGGTACCTTGGGAAATTGTTCGCGAATAGCCTGGGCAAACTCCGCAACGTACTTGCGATCGAGCGCGTCACGACGCACAGCTTCTCGTTCGCGCCGGCGTTCGCGTTCTTCTGAATCGGCGTCTGACTCAGCGACTGCGCGTTCGATGGCTTCGGGCTCGGCAAGGATTCCCTGGCGTTCATTGCGACGGCGAGCGCGAGAAAACTTGACGACTACCGCCCACAGTTTCGAGTATTTCCTGGACCGCCGCGTAATGGCCGCGTCGCCGCTCGGCAGGAACTCGAGGTGGTCCAGATCGGAGCACTCCAGACAGATCGCGCCCTTCTCACGCTGAAAGCGGATCAGATATCCCTTGAACAATTCCTTCCCGCATTCCACGCAAGTCGACGAGACGTGGTGCTGTATGAACACGACCAGATCCTGGCGTTTCTCGGAGCGCGTCATGACGGTATTTTGCTCCCGCCGCCCGGCCAATCTCAAGGTAAGCGATTGTTTACCTGGATGTGTCGTGGCGTGCAGTAGTGGGTCGGTTTGATGTTCAGAGTTCTTGATGTTCAGAGTTCAATCTTTAGCTTGCTCTTTGAGCTTCACGCGTCGAAAAACAGCAAGCTGAAGCTTGAACTCTGAACCGCACCTCAAACCACCCGCTACGGCAAGGCCCGTTTGCTTGTCACCGTCTGAGGGCCGCTGATAAGATTGCCACGCGATGTCGGAACATATACGAGAGCGGCTTGCGCGGGTCCGCGAACAAGTCGCGCGGGCGGCCGAACGCGCCGGCAGAAGCGCCGAAGACATAACCCTCATCGCCGTATCAAAGACATTCGATTCAGCGACAGTGCAACAGGCGGTTGATGGGGGTGCCCGCGACCTGGGCGAGAACCGCGTGCAGGAAGGCATCGCAAAGGCAGCTCAGATAAGCGGAGACGTTCGCTGGCACTTGATCGGGCATCTCCAGTCGAACAAGGCCCGACAGGCAGTTGAAACATTTGAGGTCATTCATACAATCGACCGCGTGGAGTTAGTCGAGCGGCTCGATCGGATCGCGGGAGAGTTGAACAGAAGGCCGGAGGTTCTGATTCAGGTTGATCTCGCTCACGAGCCGACGAAATCGGGCGCGGATGAAAATGAATTGGCGCCGATCATTGAAACGCTTGATCAGGCGCAGCACCTGGAGCTGAAAGGCATGATGGTGTTGCCACCCTTTTTTGATTCGCCCGAGCAAACGCGGCCTTACTTTCGAAAGCTGCGCGAAGTATTAGAGGGCCTGAATAGGAAGCGAACGGCTGAACGAAAATTGACGGACTTGTCCATGGGTATGAGCCACGACTTTGAAGTGGCGATCGAGGAGGGGGCGACTATGGTGCGAGTGGGTACGGCGATTTTTGGAAGAAGAGAGTAGTCATTTTCCATTTGAGATTGGAGATTGGAGATTGGAGATTGGAGATTTGAGATTGGAGATTGGAGATTTGAGATTGGAGATTTGAGATTGGAGATTTGAGATTGGAGATTTGAGATTTCAGATTGGAGATAATTGGACATTTGAGTTTTGTCATTCCGGCGACCTCGAGAGCATTGATTTCGGCAATCTCCAATCTCAAATCTCAAATCTCAAATCTCAAATCTCCAATCTCCAATCTCAAATCTCAATCTCAAATCCCCAATCTCCAATCTCAAATGGAAAATGGACAATGCAAACGGAAATGGAAACGGAAAATGGAATGAAAATGGACAATGAAAAATGAACCGAACTGATGGTGAGGGCTGAGAGTGACCTTTATCGTAATCGCACTGTACTGGATATCACAGATTGTTTTCTGGGGGACGATCGCCGTTTCGTCTTTGTTGTTCCTGCGTGTTCTGCTGACGTGGCTGGGAGCGAACCCGTTCGGGCGAATACCTTATCATCTCACCCGGATCACCGAACCGATGGTCCGTCCTGTAAGGGGGCAATTCGGCGGCGGACGCTATTTGAGATACGACCTCATCCCGCTGGTGATGGGAGTGCTGATTCTGGTCACCGGTCTTTTTATCGCCAGCATGCTAGGCCAGCTCGGCGGCATTCTGGGCGCGATAGTCCGCAACATAATGATCGGAGCAATCGCTTCGGGGGCGATGGCGGGCGAGTTGATAAGGCTCTTGGGTTTGTTGTACGTGGGCGCAATATTCCTGCGGTTTTTCCTGCCGTTTTTTGGCGTTGGCTACAGGAATCGCGGGTTTCATTTCCTGTTCGCAATTACAGAGCCGCTGCTCAAACCGCTTCGCCGCGTGTTCGTAGCCGGGATGTTCGACTTCTCACCGATCGTAGCGATGTTTATAGTTCAAATTCTCACCGGCTTCCTCGCGGATCTGGTCAGCCGGTGAGTGGCAAGATGTGCTGGACCTGAGTGAAAAAGACAACGCGGTCACAATCAGACTAAGGGTCCAGCCGCGAGCCTCACGAACGGAAATAGTCGGCGAGCACGCGGGAGCAATCAAGTTGAGAGTCGCGGCGCCTCCGGTCGACGGCAAGGCTAATGAAGAGTGCCGGCGCTTCCTTGCAAAGCTGCTCAAGGTGGGCGCAACATCGATTGAAATAATTTCCGGAGAGTCATCGCGCGACAAGGTTATACGCGTTTCCAATATCAGCGCCGAGCGCGTTCTCGAACTGCTGGGACCGGAAGAGTCAGGGCGCGCCAGGAGGTAAGAACTAATGTCGGGACATTCAAAGTGGCATTCGATCAAACATAAGAAAGGCGCGATCGACGCCAAGCGAGGCAGAGCGTTTTCAAAACTGATCAAGGAACTCACCGTAGCAGCGCGAGGCGGCGGCGATCCTTTTGGCAATCCGCGGCTGCGCAAGGCGATGGACGACGCCAAAGCGCTCAACATGCCCAAAGATACGATGACCAACGCGATCAAGCGCGGCACGGGCGAGATCGCGGGCGCGGCGATCGAAGACATCAGTTATGAAGGCTACGGACCCGGCGGCGTTGCGGTGTTCGTCGAATGCCAGACGGACAATCGCGTCCGAACCGTAGCAGAGATCCGGCATATCTTCTCCAAGCATGGCGGCAATCTTGGGGAGTCCGGATCGGTCGCATGGATGTTTCAAAAGAAGGGCGCAATCATCATCGACAAGAGCGCGGCAGACGAAGAGAAGATGATGGAACTCGCGCTCGAGGCCGGCGGCGAGGATGTACAAGGCGATGAGGAAACCTGGGAAATGATTACTTCGCCTGAAGACTTCAACGCGGTGCTCGACGCGGTCAAAGCCTCGGGCATCGAGCCCATCTCGTCCGACATTACGATGCGGCCCATCAACTCGGTTCAAGTAACCGGCTCGACCGCTCAACAAGTGCTGCGTTTGATGGAAGCGCTCGAAGACAACGAAGACGTCTCAAACGTCGCGGCTAATTTCGACATACCCGCCGAAGAGATGGAAGCGGCAGGGTAGCGTAAACTGTCCAGTCTGCGCAGGTTCACGTAGTGGAGTATTAGTTAGTGTGTTGCCGGCAAGCATTCCTCTGTGTCCTCGGCGTCCTCCGCGGTTTTCTAGATCAGTGATGGGAATCAACCGCAGAGGACGCCGAGGACGCGGAGGAACGATGCGATTGGACAATCCACGCGACAGGATCATGGATGCGGATAATCGGCGTAGATCCAGGCAGCATTACAACGGGCTACGGCGTGATCGAAAGCGACGGCCGTCGTTATGAGTTGATCGAGTACGCCGGCATTCGAGGACCTAAGCATCTGAGCTTCCCGGAGCGACTGCTTGCCATCAGCCGCAAGCTTGAAGAAGTAATCGAGCGCCTGAGTCCTGAAGCGTGCGCAGTCGAAGATACCTTTTATGCAGCCAATGTGAAGAGCGCGCTCAAGCTGGGACAGGCGCGAGGCGCAGTGCTGGTGGCCGCGGCACGCGCCGGTGTTGAAGTGTTTGAGTATTCACCGCTCGAGATCAAGTCGGCTTTAGTGGGTTACGGCCGGGCCGAAAAACAGCAGGTCCAGGAGATGGTGCGTGTGCTTCTGGGACTTAAGACGGCGCCGGAACCTCTGGACGCAAGCGACGCGCTGGCAATAGCGATCTGCCACATCAACGTCGCATCCACGCGAGCACGGCTCTTAAAGAAGGCTTAGCGTGAACGTCCGACAAACTTTTCAGTTTGTCGTCTGTTTTCAAAAAGGCGAAGTCGGCCACAAACTGAAGTTTGTCGAACATTCAAGCTTGAGGCCGGCCATTGCCGGTAGTAAGATGAAGGCGTAACAGGCCACGTTTTCAGCTCGGCTCCTGCCGGCGAAGTACGCGACGGCAGCAGACGATCAAGGTAGAGCGCCCAATTTTATGGATTGAAGCTTACAGCCATGACGGACCTCTACGGCATTCTTGGGCTCACTCCCCGCGCAACCGCAAGCGAAATCAAGTCGGCTTACAGAAGGTTAGCGCGCAAGTACCATCCCGATGTGTCGGCTTCACCCGACTCCGCTACGCGATTCGTCGATATCGGCAGGGCATACGAAGTTCTCGGCGACCCGCATCGACGCGCGGCTTACGATAGCGGACAGTACACGGACGCTCAACGGACTTTCTATGCTTCACGGCAGGCTGAAGTTGTTGCTATGCAGCGGCACTTCGACCGGATAGTCGACGAGTGGCTGGCCCGCGAAAAGCAGGAGACCGCTGCCCGCTCGCACGCCGTGTTGATAGTGGTGCCACTCTTCCTCTCTGCGTTCTATGTAATGGTTTCCAAACCGACAATCATCGAAGAGTCGCGGTTCATCGGTCGAGTGGTCATTCTTGCGTTAGCGCTCTATGGACTGGTGTACCTGATGAAGAACCTTTCGGTTGTGCTTTCGCGCTACACGTATCACATCCCAGACCATCTGACGTCGGTGTTCCGCGAACAGGAGGTCCCGGAAGACAAGGCAATCAGCCGAAAAGCCGGACTGATCTTTCTCGTGTGCGGATACCTTGTCTCGATCGGTTTGGGCTACGTCGTCAGCAAGTTCGTGCCCGGGCGCTACGGCGCGGCCCTGAGCTTCAGCACTCTGGTCGGACCGCTGGTGTACCCTCCGATCGCGGTGCTGATCATCGGAGGTATTCGCCGAATCGGCGGCCTTCTGGATCGGTTGTGAGTTCCGGTTGCGAACTATGAAATACTCAGACCTGCCGATCGGAGAGCAAGCTCCTGACGTGTTCAACGTCGTCGTCGAAATACCAAAGGGTAGCGCGAACAAATACGAGTACGACCCCCAGTTAGAGGTCTTCAAGCTCGACCGCACGCTGTATTCACCGATGCATTATCCCGGGGACTACGGATTTGTGCCTTCGACGATTGCGGCCGACGGCGATCCGGTAGACGTGCTCGTACTGGTCGAGAGCGCTACTTTCCCGGGCTGCGTGATTGAAGCAAGAGCCGTTGGCATGCTTGAAATGGTCGACCAGGGTGTTGAGGATCTGAAGCTTCTGTGTGTCTCAACGAAAGACCCGCGCCAGGAGACGGTCAAGAACTACAGTGACGTACATCCGCATCGACTGCGCGAGATAGAGCACTTCTTTGGGATCTACAAAGAACTCGAGGGTAAGGAAACCGAAACACGAGGATGGCGAAGCGCGGAAGATGCGCGGCGAATTTTGGTGACGGCGAGCGAAAGGTTCAGGAAAGACGGGAGCGTGATGCGTGAAACGTGATTCGTGACCGGAATCGGTGCTGTCACGAATCACGTTTCACGCATCATTCCTTACTTCTTAAAAATCCGCTTCGCTATTGTTCCCATATCAGCCTTCCAGATGCTGCCGCTCGCGGCTTTGCTCCGGTCAGCCTCCGCATTCATTTCACGCCGAGCCGTTCGATTGTCCGGGTCCATCTGGAGCGCCTCGCGAAAGTAGTGGTCGGCTCGTTTGGTTAAGCCCGCCTCTTTGTAAAGCAAACCGAGCTTCACTCGAATCTGCGCATTGTAAGGCTCCAGCTCAGCCGCCTTCGAGAGATGCAACTCCGCATCGCGGCGCGTGCGGGGATTGCGGATCAACGCGATGCCGAGGTGATAGTGGTACGGAGCTCGATTTGGATCCAGCTTGATCGCCTCTCGAAGCAGATGAACCGCCGCGTGATATTCCTTTCTTTCGAATCGCGCTCGTCCTTGCTGGTAATAGAGCTCGGCCGTCTGGGCGGGCGTCATATCCGATTGCGGCTTTCGTGTCGCCGAGACAGTCTCGGTGACCGGGGCTTCAGTAGTGCGCGGCAACGGATCGCTATCGCTACGCCGGCCATTGGTCGAGCCGAGATCACCGCTGGGTGTGCGGGGCTCAGGATTGACACGGTTGTCATGAGAACCGTCAACGGCTGCTGCTCTTGACGCCGTACCCGTAAGTGGGCCTGATCGCGCTCTAATCCTCTCATCGTAAGCCGCCCGCTCCGCCGACTGGCTCAGCGTGTCGTATGCCTGCGTGATGAGCGCAAACAGACGTTCAAGTTTGGGTCGCAGGTCGGTGGTATCGCGTTGATGATGCCGGTCCGGATGATACTTCTTGGCGAGGTGATAATACGCGGCCTTGATGTCGGCGCTCGACGCCTGTCGAGTCAGACCCAGAATGTCGTAGTAGTCTGCGGTAGTCGCAAAGTGAAGCTTACGCGCGACGTCTTCCGACAGCCGCTCGGACGAATTATCAGCTTCGACAGCGGGCGCTTCGTCACTTTCCTGGTCTCGACCCAGCAGTTTCAAGAACCCGGCCGCGACCAGCGCGCAGACAGCGCGATGCGCGTCGGCATCCGCGAGACCGCTCATAGCGCCTACTTCGTTGACCGTTATCGGAGCCTCGATGCGGGATAGGATGTAGCTCTCGAGTGGGATCAACTGGCCCGAATCTGTGGACAGCTTATTCGACTTTGCTTTCAACACGACGCCGTCGGCTGGAACCAAAGCCTCGGCTACCTGCTCAATCTCTGCCGCGTGGCGAGCGCCTTCAAGCAGGACGTCGGCGGCGTTCAGCCCGAGCGTGACGTCGTGCGCCGTTCGGATTCGGGAATCAAACGAGTAATCGCCTTCAATCCATTCGAAAAGCGACAGGATTATACCCATCACTTGCTGGCTTACGAGCTTGCGCATCTGCGGTTCCTGGAGCAGTCCCATGGCGACGAGAGCCGGCCCGAGACGATGCGCCTTGCCGTCCCGCTCTTTAGCGCGCTCGATCTGATCAAAGGTCACAAGCCCTTCCTTTATCAGCTTGTTATCGAGCTGCTCGTTTGTCAGATTGCTGATGGCGAAGGTAGGAGTGCCGGACTCAAAGAAGATTGCTTTTATCGCTTTGCCGCGCGACAGCCGAAGCAAACCGCTCGCGTTTTTATGGGCTATCTCGCGTATCAGGTCTGGAAGAAGTTTTTCGCCTAGCTGTCCTTGCACCGGAGCTTCCTGTGAGGCAGAACTATAGTCAACAGGTGTAGGGCATAAGGGCAACTCGGGGGATCGTACGGCCCTAGTGTAGACGGAAAGAATGCCGTGTGCAATAGTCTTCGCAGCGCCGCAGAATTGCTTGAACCTTGACATCGGATCAGTCAATCGGGTAGCCTCTAATGTTGATTCGACACGAAAATTCGCAACAGGAGTGAGCCGCAAAGTGAAGCCTGATATTCATCCAAAGTACGTTACCGCCAACGTTCACTGCGCCTGCGGTGAGACGTGGCAAACGCGTTCGACGAAGTCGGAGATCCGGCTCGAAATATGTTCCAGTTGTCACCCGTTTTTCACCGGAAAACAGAAGCTGGTTGACACCGCCGGCCGCGTCGAGCGATTCAACCGCAAGTACGGACGCAAGACCGAAGCTTAGCTGGTTAACAGATTGATCCTGGTTGCCGGGGCCGCCCGGTCGCATAGCTTGCTGATTGTTCCTCATATGTATTGGAAGAGTGAGCAGGCTGAATGCGAAGATAAAGCGGCGCCCGGCAACCATTCTTTTTTGTGTGGTGGACACTACGGTCGGAAGTGAGTTGTTATGAGGGAAGACCAGATTATCGTTGGCGGACAAGCGGTCATCGAAGGCGTGATGATGCGAGCCCCGCATTCGTACGCGGTTGCAGTCCGCCGGCCCGATGGACAAATCGTCTCCAAGGCCGAACGCTTGCCGGCGCTCTCGGATTCATATCCCCTCCTAAAGCTTCCAGTGCTTCGCGGCTCAGTCGTGCTGATCCAGTCGATGCTGCTGGGCATCAAAGCTCTGAACTTTTCCGCTAACGTTGTTTTTCATGAGGCAGAAACCGCGGCCGAAACCGCGGCCGAAACTGAAGCGACCGACGTGAAAGGACCGCTGCACCCCGCAGGCCCGCCGGTTAGCCCGTCTTTTGGAAACATATCCCGCCCTGTTACCTCGACCACAAATGTTAGTTCGGTTGGAGTCATAACAGAAGCGAAGCCGGCCGTTTCCGAGACGTCGGTGGCGAAGTCGGGCAAAAGCGGAACCGCGGCGGCCGGAGCCGCCGGCTCGATAGTCTTCGCGCTCATCTTCAACGTTCTGCTTTTCATCGTTCTGCCTCTGCTGCTGACCAATATCCTGTTTGTTTATCTTGGTGGCGGCACGATTGACGCCCACTCGAGCAGCGGAGCGTGGTATGCAAACGCGTGGGCGTGGATTCGCGCGGCGCTTAATCCGATTCGTCCTTCGATTGCGTTCAACCTCGTAGACGGCGTGATTCGGATGACGTTCTTTCTCATTATGATCACGACATTCTCGCTGCTGCGAGACATCCGCCGCGTGTTTGAATACCACGGCGCCGAACACAAGGTCGTTTATACGTGGGAAGCCGGGGAAGAGCTGATCGTCGCGAACGCTCGAACCAAACAGCGCCAGCACCCGCGTTGCGGCACCAGCTTTCTGATGATCGTGATGCTGGTCTCGATAGTCGCTTTCTCTGTCGTCAAATTTGACTCGCTATTCCTGAATTTCCTCGTGCGAGTGTTGCTGATTCCGGTCATCGCCGGCGTGTCTTATGAAATCATCCGGGCTTCGGCGAAGAGCAGCGCCCAATGGTTTTTCTCGATCATCACAAGACCCGGGCTCTGGCTCCAGAACATCACGACAAAAGAGCCGGATGACTCCCAGCTCGAAGTCGCGATTTATGCGCTCAAGGAGTCGCTCAAACTTGAGCCAATTAGTCCTTAGTCAGTAGTCAGTAGTCCGTAGTCGAGTTGAGTGAGAGACGCAGAGCTACTGACGATGGACTACGGACTACGGACTACGGACTACGGACTCCTGACTCCTGACTACGGACGGCTTTCGCATGTTAGATAAGCTCGAATCAATCGAAGAAAAATACGAAGAACTGACGCGGCAGTTGAGCGATCACGAGCTGCTGTCGGATCAGGTTAGGTACACCAAAGTAGCCAGGCAGCACCGCGAGCTGGAAGAGATCGTCTCCAAGTACCGTGAGTTCAAAGCGCTTGATCGCGGGTTGAAAGAAACAAAAGAAATGTTGGAAGCGGAAGAAGACGCCGAGATGGTCAACCTGGCCCGGGCTGAAATGGGGGAGCTTGAACAGCGGCGCGCGGCTGTCGAAGCCGGCTTGATAGTTCTGCTTCTTCCCAAAGACCCCAACGATGAGAAGAACGTCATTCTCGAAATTCGAGCGGGCACCGGCGGCGATGAAGCTACTTTGTTTGCCGCGGAGATCATGAGAATGTATTCCCGCTACGCCGAGCGGCAGGGCTGGCGCGTCCAGGTTCTCGATGCATCGGAGTCCGGAATCGGCGGCGTCAAAGAAGCCATACTGCTGATCGAAGGTAACCGCGTTTACTCGCAGCTCAAACACGAATCGGGCGTACATCGCGTCCAGCGAGTTCCACAGACGGAGGCATCGGGCCGCATACATACCTCGGCGGTCACAGTGGCGGTGCTTCCCGAAGCGGAAGAAGTGGATATAAAGATAGACCCGAAGGACCTGCGGATCGACACGTTCTGCTCGTCAGGTCCCGGCGGCCAGTCGGTCAACACGACTTACTCGGCTGTGCGAATCACTCATCTTCCTTCCAATACGGTTGTCTCGATGCAGGACGAGAAGTCGCAGATCAAGAATCGCGAGAAGGCCATGCGAGTCTTGCGCTCGCGGATTCTGGAGATGGAGCAGGAGAAACAACACGAGGCGATCGCGAGTGAACGGCGCTCGATGGTCGGATCGGGCGATCGATCCGAGAAGATCAGGACTTATAACTTCAAAGACAACCGCGTGACGGACCATCGTATCGGGTACACTTCCCATCAAT
>Ga0134124_10002574_pt1 | contig 14659 bp, 17 predicted proteins | sample KB304_FD_96880 | JGI IMG/M metagenome (GOLD analysis project Ga0134124, IMG submission 96880) | Terrestrial soil microbial communities without Nitrogen fertilizer from Kellogg Biological Station, Michigan, USA - KB3-0-4 | ecosystem: Environmental > Terrestrial > Soil > Unclassified ... | reverse complement strand
TGGATGACCTCCTCGATGTTGAGGTAGATCTCCTTGCCCGTGCGCATCTGGAGCTCGTTCTTGAGCTTCTCGACCTCGGAGCCCTTGCGGCCGATGATGATGCCGGGCCGCGCCGTGAAGATCGTGATACGCGCCCGATTGGCCGAGCGCTCGATGTCGATCTTCGCGATGCCCGCGTGGTAGAGCTGGTCCTTGATGTGCCGCCGGATCTTGACGTCCTCGTGCAACAAGTCGGCGTAGTTCTTCGTCGCGAACCAGCGCGACGACCACGTCCGCGTGGAGCCGAGGCGGAAGCCGATCGGATGTGTCTTCTGGCCCATCGCCTATTTCTTCTCCCTTGGCTTCGTTCGGCTCTTGCCCCTCGGCGCCGACGATGACGTGCGGCCCGGCCGCGCCTTGGCCGCCGGCGCCGACGCGGCCGGCGCCGCGGTGGCGGCCGGGGCCGTGCTCGGGAGCCGCCGCATCCGCATGTGCCGCGGCCGCGTCAGGACACCCCGGGTACCGTTGACCTCGTCGCTCACCGCGATCGTCAGGTGGCTCGTGCGGTGCTTGATGAAGAATGCCCGGCCCATGGCGCGCGGCTGCACGCGCTTGAGCGACGGCCCGCCGTCGGCGATCGCCTGAACGACCCGGAGGTCGTCCAGGTTGCGCACCTGGTGGTTGTGCTCGGCGTTGGCCACGGCCGAGCGCAGCACCTTCTCGATGAGGCGGGCGGCCGCCCGCGGCGTGAATTCCAGCGTCGCCAGGGCGTCACCGACGGACTTCCCGCGGATCTGGTCGAGGACCAGGCGCGCCTTGCGAGCCGACACGCGAACGAACCGAGCCCGAGCACTCGTGATCATATCGACCTACGACTTCCCCGTCGGCGTCGCGGAGGCCTTCTCGGCCTGGCCGTGCGCCTTGAACGTCCGGGTGAGCGCGAACTCCCCGAGCTTGTGGCCGACCATGTTCTCGGTCACGTAGACCGGGATGAATTTCTTGCCGTTGTGGACGGCCAGCGTGTGACCGACGAACTCCGGCGCGATCGTCGAGCGCCGCGACCACGTCTTCAGCACCTTCTTCTGGCGCGTGCGGTTCAGCTCCTCGATGCGCTCGTAGAGCTTCTCATCGATGTACGGGCCCTTCTTGAGCGAGCGTCCCATCCCGAGCTCCTATTTCTTCCGGCGCGTGATGATGAAGGCGTCGGTGGGCCGCGCGCCTCGCCGCGTCTTGTAGCCCTTGGTCGGCTTGCCCCACGGCGTCATCGGGTGGTTGCCCTTGCCCTTGCCCTCGCCGCCGCCCATCGGGTGATCCACCGGGTTCATCACGGTGCCGCGCACCGTCGGGCGGAACCCCCGCCAGCGCACCCGGCCCGCCTTGCCGATGGAGACGTTCTCGTGGTCGAGGTTGCCGACCTGGCCGATCGTGGCCATGCACTCCAGCAAAACCAGCCGCACCTCGCCCGAGGGCAGCCGCAGCGTCGCCCGGTCGCCCTCCTTGGCCAGCAGCTGGGCCTGGGTGCCGGCACTACGGCACATCTGCGCCCCGCGCCCGGGCTGCAGCTCGACGTTGTGCACGAGGGTGCCCACCGGAATGTTCCGGATCGGCAGCGCGTTCCCGGGCACGATGTCGGCCTGCGGTCCCGACATCAGCGTGTCGCCGACCTTCAGGCCGTGGGTGGCGATGATGTACCGCTTCTCGCCGTCGCGATAGTGCAGCAGCGCCAGGTGAGCCGAGCGGTTCGGGTCGTACTCGATGGCGGCGACCCGGGCCGGAATGCCCAGCTTGTCGCGGCGGAAATCCACCTGCCGCAGCATACGCTTGGCCCCGCCGCCCCGGTGACGGACCGTGATGCGGCCGTAGCTGTTGCGGCCGTTGGTCCGCCGCTTGGGGACGAGCAGGCCCTTCTCGGGCTCGGTCTTGGTGATCTCCTCGTACGTGACGTACGTGAGATAGCGCCGCGCCGGCGACGTCGGCTTGACGGTACGAATGCCCATGGCGCTCAGGCCCCCTCGATGAGGTCGATCTTGTGGCCGGGCGCCAGTGTCACGACCGCCTTCTTCCAGTCCGAGCGCCGGCCCTGAAAGCGACCCATGCGCTTGAGCTTGCCCTCGTAGGACGCGGTACGGACCGCCGTCACCTTGACGTTGAACACGCTCTCGACCGCGGCCCGGATCTCGACCTTGTTGGCGTCGGGCCGGACACGGAACGCAACCGTGTTCAGCGCTTCCTTCTGCTGCATCGACTTCTCCGTCATCATCGGCCGGATCAGCACGTGGCGTGGATCCCTCATTGCACCGATCTCCACGAGCCCGCCTCGAACCGTGGGATTGCGAAGCCGCAGCGCGCCAGGCGTGCGAGGCGAGCCCGCGTCGAGCGGCCTGTTCTAGAGTGCCGGGGCTCCATCAGCTGAGCGCCTCCTCGAGGGACTTGAGGGCCGCGCGCTCGAACACGACCTGCCGCGCGTGCAGCACCTGGTACACGGACACGTGGTCCGGCGTTTCGACCGTGAGCCACGGCACGTTGCGGGCCGCGCGCAGGAGCGTGTCGGCGAGCGTGGCGACGACGACCAGCGTGGAGACCGGCTTCAGCCCCAGCTGTCCGAGGCCGGTGACGAGCGTCTTGGTCTTGCCGTCGCCGCTCACGCTCTCCACGACCCGCAGCGTCTCGCCGGCGATCGTCGAGGCCACGGCCTCGCGCAGGGCCTCGCGCCGCATCTGCCGGGGCATCGCCTTGTCGTAGCTGCGCGGCGTGGGACCGAACGGCTTGCCGCCGCCCTTCCACTGAGTCGCGCGGATGCTGCCCTGGCGGGCGCGGCCGGTGCCCTTCTGCTTCCACGGCTTCCGGCCGCCGCCCGAGACCTCGCTGCGCCCCTTGGTGTCGTGGGTGCCGACCCGACGGTCGGCGAGCTCGCGCACGACGGCCTGGTGCAGCAGCGGCCCCTTGATCTCCCCGCCGAACACGTCGGGCCGTAGCTCGAGCGTGCCGGTCTGCTTCCCCTTGCCGTCCAGGACCTGTACCGTCGGCATTATTTCTTTTCCGCCGCTTTCTGCTGCTGTTGCTTGGTGGTCTTGATCGACTTGCGGATCATGACCAGCGAGCCGTTGGCGCCCGGCACCGAGCCTCGCAGGAGCACGAGGTTCTGCTCGGGCATCACGCGCACCACCCGGACGTTCAGCGTGGTCCGCCGTACGCCGCCCATGCGTCCCGGCAGCCGGTGACCCGGCCACACGCGGGAGGGATCCGACGAGGCGCCGATCGAGCCCGGAGCGCGGTGGAACATCGAGCCGTGCGTCGCGTCGCCGCCGAACCAGCCGAAGCGCTTGACGCCGCCCTGGAAGCCCTTGCCCTTGGTGATCCCGACGACGTCGACGAGCTCACCGGGCGCGAAGACCTCCGTGGTCAGCGCCTGACCCACCGGGTAGGCCTGCACCTGCTCGGACTTCTCCAGCCGGATCTCGCGCACGACGGCCATCGGGGCCACGTTCACCTTCTTGAACACGCCGGCGTCCGGCTTGTTGACGTTCTTCTTCTTGGCCTCGAACCCGATCTGCAGCGCGTCATAGCCGTGCTGCTCCTGGGTCCGGTGGCCGATGACCGTGCACGGTCCCGCCTGGACGATCGTCACGGGGATGTGATTGCCATCATCCCCGAAGATTTGCGTCATCCCGACCTTGCGGCCGATGAGTCCTTCCTTGCGTGCCATGAATGCTGGTCCTTATCGATTCCCGAGAGCGATCAACAATGGCCAGATGCTAGGCGCTGACGAGCGACGACTGAGGCGTAGGCGGCCTACACCGCAGGGAGGAGCGAGGAGGCAACGACGCCGATGGCCTTTTTTCATCGCTCTCAGAGCTTGATTTCGACGTCGACGCCGGCGGGCAGATCCAGCTTCATGAGGCTGTCGACCGTTTGCGGTGTGGGGTCGACGATGTCCAGCAGGCGCTTGTGCGTGCGCATCTCGAACTGCTCGCGCGAGGTCTTGTCGACGTGGGGCGAGCGGAGCACCGTCCACCGGTTGATGATCGTCGGCAGCAGCACGGGCCCGGCCACGCGGGCGCCGGTGCGACGAACGGTCTCCACGATCTCCTTGACCGACCGATCCAGGAGGTGATGGTCGTACGCTTTGAGTCGGATGCGGATCTTCTGATCGGCGGTCAGGGTGACCATGAGTTACTCCGCGATCTCCGTGACGACGCCGGCCCCGACCGTCCGCCCGCCCTCCCGGATCGCAAACCGCAGCTCCTTCTCCATCGCGATCGGCATGATCAGCTCGATCGCCATCGTCACGTTGTCCCCCGGCATCACCATCTCCGTCCCGCTGGGCAACGTGCACACCCCCGTCACGTCCGTCGTCCGAAAGTAAAACTGCGGCCGGTACCCGTTGAAGTACGGCGTGTGCCGCCCGCCCTCTTCCTTCGTCAGCACATAGACTTCCGCCTTGAATTTCTTGTGCGGCTTGATGGACCCGGGCTTGGCGAGGACCTGGCCGCGCTCCACTTCCTCTTTGTCGATCCCCCGCAGCAGCGCGCCAATATTGTCCCCCGCCTGCCCCTCGTCCAGCAGCTTGCGGAACATCTCCACGCCCGTCACCACCGACTTGCGCGTGTCGTGGATCCCCACGATCTCGATCTCCTCGCCCACCTTCACGATCCCCCGCTCCACCCGCCCCGTCACCACCGTCCCCCGCCCCGTGATCGAGAAAATGTCCTCGATCGGCATCAAAAACGGCTTGTCCACCGGCCGCGGCGGCGTCGGTATGTACGTGTCCACCGCCTCCATCAGCTTCCAGATCGCCTCCGCCGCCTTCGGGTCCGTCGGGTTCTCGTTCGCCTGCAGCGCCGACCCCCGGATCACCGGCACCTCGTCCCCCGGAAAGTTGTACTTCTTCAGCAGCTCCCGGACCTCCAGCTCCACCAGGTCCAGGATCTCCGGGTCATCCACCATGTCCACCTTGTTCATGAAGACCACCAGGAACGGCACGTTCACCTGCCGCGCGAGCAGGACATGCTCGCGCGTCTGCGGCATCGGCCCATCATTCGCCGCCACCACCAGGATGGCGCCGTCCATCTGCGCCGCCCCCGTGATCATGTTCTTGATGTAGTCCGCGTGCCCCGGACAGTCGATGTGCGCGTAGTGCCGCTTGTCCGTCTCGTACTCCACGTGCGCCACCGCAATCGTGATCCCCCGCTCCCGCTCTTCCGGCGCGTTGTCGATCGAGCCGTACTCCCGCACCGCGATCCCCTTGTTCTTCGTGTGCAGCACCTTCGTGATCGCCGCCGTCAACGTCGTCTTGCCGTGGTCGATGTGCCCAATCGTCCCCACGTTCACGTGCGGCTTCGTCCGCTCGTACTTGGCCTTCGCCATCCCTCGTTACCTCCCGTTGACCGAAGCGGTCACTGCCGCCCGAAAACTGGAGCCCATGTCCGGGTTTGAACCGGAGACCTCGTCCTTACCAAGGACGCGCTCTGCCAACTGAGCTACATGGGCCCGAACGATCCCCTCGTGCCGATCTCTGGAGCGGGAAACGGGATTCGAACCCGCGACCCCCAGCTTGGAAGGCTGGCGCTCTACCGCTGAGCTATTCCCGCAAACGTCATCCATCGCGTCACCGACAACGAACATGGTGGGGAGGGGAGGATTTGAACCCCCGAAGGCGTACGCCAGCAGATTTACAGTCTGCCCCCTTTGGCCACTTGGGTACCTCCCCGAACGCGCCGGCATGGCGATGAGAGACCTCTCGAGCAAAAAAAACGTCCTCAAGCTGGCGCTGGCGGGAGGATTTGAACCCCCGACCCACTGCTTACAAGGCAGTTGCTCTGCCCCTGAGCTACGCCAGCACAGGCAAAGTTCCAATCTAATCGCGGGTTGGCGCCGCGTCAAGGAGTTTTAGGGCCTTGGGCTCGCTGACGGATCACTTCGTAGCAGAGAACGGCCCCGGCAGCCGCCACGTTGAGGGACCCCACGGCGCCCCGCATCGGTATCGACACAAGGACATCGCAAGCCCGGGCGACGAGCGGACGCAGCCCTTCATCCTCGCCCCCCAGAACCAGGCAGAGGGGCCCGCGCAGATCGGCTGACCAGGGGGCGATCCCGCCTGCCGAGGCGGCGCCGTATATCCAGGCGCCCGATTTTTTTAACTTTTCCAGAGCGCTCACGAGATTGGTCTCGCGGGCCACGGAGACGTATTCGAGGGCCCCCATGGCCGTCCGGGCCGCAGCCTCGGTCAGCCCGACGGCGTGATGCTTGGGCACGATCACCCCGTGTACCCCGAAGGCGTCGGCCGTCCGGAGCAGGGCCCCGAGGTTTCGAGGATCCTGCACCTGGTCCAGAGCGAGGAAGAAGGGCACCTGGCCGACGCGGCCCGGCACCTCCAGGAGATCCTCCAGGTCGGCGTAGTCGGCGGCGGCCACCCTGGCCACCACGCCCTGATGATCCGGGGTGCCGGCCATCGCCGAGAGCTGGTCGCGGGTGCGATAGGAGACCTTCACCCCCGCCCGCCGCGCGAGCGCGACGACCTCCGAGAGCGGTCCCCGCGCCCCGGCCAGCACGGCGATCTCGTCGGCGCGCCGGCTCCCGCTGCGCAGCAGCCCGAGCACCGGGTTGCGGCCCCAGACGCGCTCGTCGCTCACCGCCCCTTCCACCTCCATACGGTCCCGGTCGCCTTGTCCTCGAGGATCGCTCCGAGCCGTTCGATCTCGGCGCGGATCTCGTCGGCGCGCGTGAAGTTCCGCTCGCGCCGGGCCGTCGTCCGCTCCTCGATGAGCCGGTCTATCTGGGCTTCGTCAAGGCCGCCCCGCCGTGGCCCATACAGGCCGAGGGCGCCGGCCAGCGTCTTCAGCTCCTCGGCGCCCCTCACCAGAGCCTGCGGGCTGAGGCCGTCCGACCGGAGCGCGCGACTGAAGTCGAACAGGGCGCCGAGCGCCTCCGGCGTGTTGAAGTCGTCGTCCATCGCGTCGAGGAAGCGCTGGCGGAAGGCCGCGAGCTCCGGCGGCAGCGGCTGGCCCGCCACCGGGGTCGACGCCCCATGCTTGGCCGCGTCGTCGATCGGACGCCAGAGTCGCTCCAGCGCGCGCGCGCTGTCCGCCACCCGCTCCTCCGACCACTCGAGCGGGCTCCGGTAGTGCGTACCGAGCAGGAACAGGCGCAGCGCCGCCGGGTCGTGCCGCGCGACCAGGTCGCGGATCGTGAGCGTGTTGCCGAGCGACTTCGACATCTTCTCCCGGCCCATGTTGACCATGCCGTTGTGCACCCAGTAGCGCGCGAACGGCTTGCCGGTATCCGCCTCGGTCTGGGCGAGCTCGCACTCGTGGTGGGGGAAGATGAGGTCCTCCCCGCCGCCGTGGATGTCGAACGACTCGCCGAGATAGCGGACGGACATCGCCGAGCACTCGATGTGCCAGCCCGGCCGGCCCGGCCCCCACGGGCTCTCCCACGCGGGCTCGCCCGGCTTGGCCGACTTCCACAGCGCGAAGTCGCGCGGGTCACGCTTGCGCTCATCCACCTCGACGCGGGCGCCGGCCTGCAGCTCGTCGAGGTTCTTGCCCGAGAGCTTGCCGTAGGCGGGAAACCGCCTGACCTCGAAGTAGACGTCGCCGTCCACCACGTAGGCGTAGCCCCGCGCGATGAGGCGCTCGATCAGGCCGATCATCTCCGGCACGTGCTCGGTGGCCTTCGGCTCGATGTCGGGCGGCAGCACGCCGAGTGCGGCCATGTCCTGCTCGAAGGCGGCGATATTGCGCTCGGATACCTCGCGGGCCGAGGTCCCCTCCTGGCCGGCGCGGCGGATGATCTTGTCGTCGATGTCCGTGAAGTTGCGCACGAACGTGACGCGATAGCCGGCGAAGCGCAGATAGCGCGAGATCACGTCGAAGACCATCAGCATCCGGGCGTGGCCGACGTGGGAGAGGTCGTACACCGTCACCCCGCACGAGTACATCTTGATCTCGCCCGGGGTCATGGGGACGAGCTCTTCCTTCATGCGCGCCATCGTGTTGTGAATCTTCATAGCCTCGAAGAGGAGCTACGCCCCCCTTCCGAACCTCCCCCAGGAAGTACGCCGGCGGAGCCGGCGCTCGGAGCGACCGTTCATTCGTGCACGTCCAGACTGACGACGGCCATGGCGGCGATGCCCTCGCGCCGGCCGAGCAGACCGAGGCCCTCGGGACTCTTGGCTTTGACGCTCGTACGCTCCAGAGAGATGCCGAGCACGTCGGCGAGGCGCTTGGCCATCTCCGGCAGGTGGGGCGCCAGCTTCGGCGCCTGTGCCAGCACGGTGGCGTCGACGTTGATCAGCGCCGCCCCGCGCCCGCGGACCAGCTCGATCACCTGCCCCAGCAGGAGCAGGCTCGAGACGCCGCGCCAGCGCGGGTCGGTGTCGGGGAAATGGCGGCCGAGATCGCCCAGCGCGAGCGCGCCCAGCAGGGCCTCGCCCACCGCGTGCGTCAGCACGTCGGCGTCGGAGTGGCCGTCGAGACCGACCTCGGACGGCACGGTCACCCCGCCGAGAATCAGCGGCCGTCCCGCCACCAGCGGATGCAGGTCGAACCCGAAGCCCACGCGATTCATCGCCGCCCCCGGGCGCGCCGCAGATCCTCGGGCGTGGTGATCTTGACGTTACCGGCCAGGCCCGGGACCACGCGTACGGGATGACCGAGGCGCTCCACCAGCATCGCCTCGTCGGTGCCGACGATGCCGTCGCGCCGCGCCTTGTCGTGGGCCTCCCGCAACAGCGCGGTCCGAAAACCCTGCGGCGTCTGCACCGCCCACAAGCCCGCGCGGTCCAGCGTCGTCTCCACGATCTCATCGCGCACGCGCTTGATCGTCTCCACGATGGGCAGCGCGCAGATCGCCGCCCCGTGCGCGGCGGCCGCGGCGATCACCGCGTCGATGAGCCTCCGGTCGATGAACGGCCGGACGGCGTCGTGCACCAGCACGATGTCGACGTCGGTCGGTGCCGCCTGGAGCGCGCACCAGACGGACTCCTGCCGGGTGGCGCCACCGGCGACGACCTCGACCGGGCGGCCGCCGCCCCGCCCGACGAGCCCACGCGTACGGGCCAGATGCTCGGCCGGCGCCGCCACGACGATCGCGCGCACGCCGGGATGGCGGCGGAAGTGGGTCAGCGTCCGGTTCAGGATGGTGGCGCCACCCAGGCTCAGGAACTGCTTGGGCGTGCGACGGCCCAGGCGGGCGCCGACACCACCGGCGGGCACGAGCACGGCCACGCTAGGCATCCCGCACCCCTGCCTCCTCGCCGCGAGGGCGCGCGAAGATCATCCGCCCGGCTGCCGTCTGCAGCGCGCTGGTCACCACCACGTCGAGCGGCTGGCCGATGAACCGCTTGCCGCCCTCCACGACCACCATCGTGCCGTCGCCAAGGTAGGCCACGCCCTGCCCCGGCTCCTTGCCCTCGCGCTGCACCTGGACCTGGATGCCCTCCCCGGGCAGGGCCGCCGGCCTGAGCGCCGTCGCCAGCTCGTTGAGGTTGCCGACCGCCACGCCGGCCACCGCCGCCACCCGGGCCAGCCCGGTGTCGTTGGTCAGCAGTCGCGCGCCGCGGACGCGCGCGAGCGCGACCAGCTTGGCGTCGACCTCGCCGATGTCCGGGAAGTCGGTGTCGACGAGGTCCAGCCGCACGGCCGGGCTCCCCCGCAACCGGTCCAGCACGTCGAAGCCGCGCCGTCCGCGATTGCGGCGCAGCGTATCGCCGGCGTCGGCCAGGCGCTGCAGCTCGCGCACCACGAACTGCGGGACGATCACCGTGCCGTCCAGGAATCCGGCCTCGGCGATGTCGGCGATGCGGCCGTCGATCAGCACCGAGGTGTCGAGCACCCGCGCGGCGCCGGCCGAGGCGGCCGCCGTCGACCCCGACAGCTCGCCGGCCCGGCGCGCGGCCACCGCGCCCCCGACCCAGGCGCCGAGCATGGCGACGCCGCCCCGCACCGCCGACCCGGCACCGCCCGCGAGCGGCGCGAGCGCGGTACCCAGCGCGAGGCCGGCCAGCAGCCCGGCCACCGCCCCGCCGGTGGTCCACAGCAGGGGTCGAAGCGGGGCGGCGCCGGCGGCGATCTCCAGTCCGACGGTCACCACGCCGGCAACGGCACCGAGCACGGCACCGCCGATCGGACGGATCCCCACCGAGGGAGCGAGCTTGAGGCCCGCCGCCGTGCTCGCGGCGATCACGAGGAGGCGCCCGATGAGGAGGGCCATCACCCCAGCAGCGCGGCGAGCGCGTCGCTCACGCTGGCCACGCCCCTGACCGGCAGCGGCAGCGTGCCGTCCACGTTGCTGCGCGGCACGATCGCCGACTTGAACCCGAGCTGCGCCGCCGCCCGCAGCCTCGCCTCCACGCCGCTCACCGCCCGCACCTCGCCCGTGAGCCCGACCTCGCCGAGGACGAGCACGTCGGGCGGCACCGGACGCTCCATGTAGCTCGAGGCGGCGGCGATCACGACGCCGAGATCGGCCGCCGGCTCGACGACCCGGCCGCCGCCCGCCACGTTGACGTAGACGTCCTGGTTGCCGATCGGCAGCCCCGCGCGCTTCTCGAGCACGGCGAGCAGCAGGCAGACCCGGTTGTAGTCGGCGCCGAGCACGGTCCGGCGCGGCGTGCCGAACGAGGCGCGCGCGACGAGCGCCTGGAGCTCGAGCAGGAGCGGACGCGTCCCCTCCAGCGCGGAGACGATGACCGAGCCCGGCGCGTCGGCCGGCCGCTCGGCCAGGAAGAAGCCCGAGGGGTTCGGCACCTCGATCAGCCCGCCGGCCGCCATCTCGAACACGCCGATCTCGTTCGTGGAGCCGAACCGGTTCTTCACTGCACGCAGCACCCGGTAGGCGTGGTGATGCTCGCCCTCGAAGTACAGCACGGTGTCGACCAGGTGCTCGAGCACGCGCGGCCCGGCCAGCGAGCCCTCCTTCGTCACGTGTCCGACGAGGAAGGTGGCGATGCCACGCCCCTTGGCGAGCGTCATCAGCCGGGCGCCGCACTCGCGCACCTGGGCCACGCTGCCCGGCGCCGACTCGAGGTCGGGCAGGAACACGGTCTGGATCGAGTCCACGACCAGCGCGCGCGGCTTGATCGTGTCGAGCTCGGCCTGGACGAGGGACAGATCGTTCTCCGCCCACAGCAGCAGGCCCTCGCCCTTCACGCCGAGCCGATCGGCGCGCATCTTCACCTGGGCCGCCGACTCCTCGGCGGACACGTAGAGCACCGGCGGCGTGACGCGGGCCAGCGCGCGCGCCGCCTGCAGCAGCAGCGTGCTCTTGCCGATGCCGGGGTCGCCGCCGATCAGCACCAGCGAGCCGCGGACGACCCCGCCGCCCAGCACGCGATCCAGCTCGGCGATGCCGACGAGCGTGCGGTCGCCGTGCTCCATCACCACGTCGGACAGCGCCACCGGGCGGGTCCCGGCCGGCGCCGCCGCGCGCCGCCCGCTCGGAGCCGGCGCCGCCCGCTCTTCCACCAGCGGCACCAGCTCGCCCGTCGCGCGCTTGCAGTCGGAGCAGGTGCCGGGCTTGGGGCTGGCGAACCCGCATTGCTGGCAGCGATAGACGCTCGTCGCCCGCGGCATCGCTATTCCTTGGCCTTGCCGTCCCGCGCCTCGGGCTTGCCGTCGCGACCGAGGCCGCGCAGCAGCCCGCGCAGCAGGAAGCTGCGCTGGGCACCGTCGAGGATGGTGACCAGCCGCTCGTAGATGGTCGGGTCGGCGATCAGCGCGCCGACGGTGCCCTCGCCGTCCTTGATCTTCTCGGTGATCTCCCGGAGATTCGCGACGGCGGCCTGGAAGTCCTGCGACGCCTGGCGGATGCCGCCGTCGGTGGGCTCGTCCTTGATCAGGCTGCCGAGCGTGCCGCGGCCGCCGGCCAGGCGATCGGAGACGTCGCGCAGGTTGTGGGCCACCACGCGCAGGTCCTCCAGCACGGGCCGGTACTTCGGATCGAAGAGCAACGCGGGCAGGATCCCGTCCTCGGCCGACGGCTGCTCCACGACGCGGCTCAGCCGGTCCATCGCGGCCACGAACCGCTTGGCCGCCGCCGTCGACTGCTCGGAGGTGAGCACGCCGGCGGCGCCCTCGCCGCGCTGCACCCGGTCCAGCAGCGTCTGGGTGGTGGCGACGATCTCGTTGACCCGGCGCAGCGCCACCGGTTCCTCGTAGATCAGCACGTGCGCCCAGCCCTTGCCGCGCTCGACCTCGCCGACGATCTTGCCGACCTGGTCGGTGACCTTGCGCGCCGTCTGCACGGTGGCGGTGGCCTCTTCGATCAGGCGCGACTGGTTCAGCGTCTGCGCCGTCTCGCGCAGGCTGTCGGCCAGCGCGCCGATGCTCTTCACCACGCCGGCGCTCTCGCCCATCACGCGATTGATGTCGAAGGGATCGCGGGAGGCGAGGGTGTCGTTCGGGCGCACCGGCGGCGCGCCGGCCGTGCCCACGGTGATCTCGATGATCCGATCGCCGAGCAGGCCCTGCGTCTCGATCCGGGCCACCGAGTCCTTCCGGATGCGATCGCCGTAGCGGCGGGCGATGGACATGTCGACGCGCACCTTCCCCCCGGGCTGCGCGGGCAGGTACACGCCGCTCACGCGCCCGATCTGGACGCCGGCCAGCCGTACGGTAGCGCCCTCGACGAGCCCGCCCACCTCGGTGAACTCGGCCGAGACGGTGAAGCGCGGCTCGAACAGCCGGGCCCGCGCGCCGAGCGCGTAGATCATCCCGAGAAACGCGGCCAGGCCGATCAGCACGAACACCCCGACCCGCAGCGTCCGACCCCGCTCCCTGCCCTCGTCGGTCATATCGGTATTCTCGCCTCGCCGGCCAGGAACGCCTGCACCGCCGGGTCCTCGGAGGCGAGGACCTCGTCGCGCGGCCCCAGCGCCGCGAACCGTCCGTCGATGAGGATCGCCACCCGGTCGGCAACCGTCCTGGTCAGCTCCAGGTCGTGGGTCACGACGATGGAGGCGTCACACACACCCGCCCTCAGCTGCACGATGAGGTCGGCCACCATCCTCGAGTTGGTCGGATCCAGGCCGGCGGTGGGCTCGTCGAAGAGCAGTATCTCCGGCTCCTGGGCCAGGGCGCGGGCGATACCGACGCGCTTGCGCATGCCGCCCGACAGCTCCGAGGGCAGCAGCTTCAGCACGTCGGCACCGAGCCCGACCAGCGAGAGGAAGTGGAGCACGCGCTCGCGGATCTCGGCCTCCCCCAGGCTCGTGTGCTCGCGCAACGGATACGCCACGTTCTCGTGGACCGAGAGCGAGTCGAACAGCGCCGCCCCCTGGAAGACATAGCCCATGCGCCGACGGATCGGCAGCAGCGCCTCCTCGCCGAGGGTGTCGATGCGCACGCCGAAGACGCGGACGGTGCCGCTGGTGGGCCAGATCAGGCCGGCGATCAGCCGCAGGGTCACGGTCTTGCCGGAACCGCTGCCGCCCATGATCACCATCGTCTCGCCCCGCTCGACGGTCAGCGACACCCCCTTGAGCACTTCGTTGCCCTCGAACCGCTTGCGGACGTCGAGCATCTCGACGATCGGCTGGCCGTTCGTCGACGTGGAGCCCAGCGGACCCGGGGAGCGCGTCATGGGCCGCCTCACCAGAAGAGCATCAGCATCAGCTTGGTCAGGAAGAAGTCGGAGATGATCACCCCCATGGTGCAGTGCACGACGGTCGCCGTCGTGGCCCGCCCCAGCCCCTCCGTCCCCCCCGTCGTGCTGAGCCCGTTGTAGCACCCGATCAGCGTGACGATGCCGCCGAAGAAGAACGACTTGGCCACCCCCATCATGAAGTCCCGAGGAATCACCCAGTACGTCGTCGTGTTCCAGTACGCCCACATGTCGGTGCCACGCTCCAAGTACATGATGACCATGCCGCCGAGGACGCCCAGCACGTCGGCCATCACCGTCAGCAGCGGGAACACCAGCAGCGCGGCCAGCACGCGCGGCACGATCAGCCGCTTGATGAAGTTCACGCCGATGGTGCGCAGGGCGTCGATCTGCTCGGTGACCCGCATCGAGCCCAGCTCCGCGGTGATGCCCGAGGCCACCTTGCCGCCGACCAGGATGGCGGTCAGCACGGGCCCCAGCTCGCGCAGGATGGCCAGCGCCGCCAGCGGTCCCACGTAGTTCTCGGCGCCGAACCGCGCCATGTTCACGGCGCTCTGGAGAGCGAAGACCATGCCGGTGAAGATCGACGCGGTCAGGGCCACACCCAGCGAGCGGACCCCCATCACCTCGATCTCGACCACCACCAGGCGGAAGTACTTCGGCGGCAGGGCCAGGCTGCGGAGCACCTGGGCGGTCAGCAGCCCCACGCCGCCGTACCACATGGCCGTGCGCCGGAGATAGGTGTCCATCCCTCACTCCCCGGCGAAGCTCTCGACGAAGCGCTGGAAGTCTCCGCGCCAGGCGTCGAAGGCCTCGGGCGCGGCGACGTAGAGCAGATCGTACACGCAGCGGTCGCCCTTCAGCGTGTAGCTCTCGATCCGTACGCGCTCGTCGCTCTGCCGCATCCGTCCTTCCAGCACCTGGTGCGAGGCCACCCGTCCGTTCACCGGCGCCTCGCCGGCTTCCACCACGACGCGATCGCGCATGCCGATCAGCAGGTGCTGGCTCAGCACCTCCCAGCCTCGCCGCACGACCGCCGGGTCGCACACGGCGTTGGCCAGCATCCCGACCGGCGCCG
>Ga0134124_10002573_pt1 | contig 14664 bp, 18 predicted proteins | sample KB304_FD_96880 | JGI IMG/M metagenome (GOLD analysis project Ga0134124, IMG submission 96880) | Terrestrial soil microbial communities without Nitrogen fertilizer from Kellogg Biological Station, Michigan, USA - KB3-0-4 | ecosystem: Environmental > Terrestrial > Soil > Unclassified ... | reverse complement strand
TCCGCCGAGATGATCTCGACCCCGAATCGTCTCGCCTGGACCACGGCTCGACGCGCGAGATCTGCGCCCGTGAGTCCACTGGGAAAGCCGAGGTAGTTTTCGATACGACTCGACATGCCGGCCTGTCCACCAGGCGCTTCACGCTCGATCATGACCGTTCGCAAACCTTCGCTCGCGCCGTAGACGGCTGCTGCGAGTCCGGCTGGACCACCGCCGACGATCGCGAGATCGTAGAACGCTTCTGTAGCGCGAGTTTTGAGTCCGGCATGTTCGGCCAGATCGGCGAGTGACGGTTGTCGCAGACGCACACCGTTGGGAAGAATCACGATCGGTAGGCTTCTCGTCTCTTCCTCATCCAGCAACTCGACAAGGCTCCGGACTTCTGAATCCGAAGCGGCAGTTTCGATGTCGAGCCATTGATACGGAACGTGATTGCGGGCGAGGAAGTCTTTGATGTTGTGCGACGTCGGCGACCAGCGATTGCCGAGCACGCGGATGCCTTCAAACTGCGGCGGGAATGCCGCTTCCCAATCCTCGAGTAGCTCGTCGAGCACCGGGTAGAGGTTTTCTTCCGGCGGATCCCAGGGCTTGAGCAGGTAATGATTGATGCCTGCTTCGTTAATCGCCGCGATTGCTGCGTCAGTGTCGGCGTAAGCCGTCAACAGCACGCGCTTCGCATCCGGAAAGAGAGTGATCGCGTGCGCGAGAAACTCGACGCCGGACATGCCGGGCATCCTCTGATCGATCAGGAAGAGCGCAATGGAGTTGTTTCTGATCTTGAGCTCTCGAACAATTTCGAGCGCCTCCGGTCCCGATCCCGCTCGTAACACACGGTAATCGCTCCCATACTTCCGCCGCAGGTCCCGCTCGATCGCCCGCAACACCTCACGATCGTCGTCCACCGTTAGTAACACCGGTTTCGCCATAACGTATTAGTGCTCCATTAATGCCGCAAAAAACAAAACCCCATTTTGCCACGTAACGCCCACCGGCGCATCACAGCATCGAGGATACGCGCGGTAACACTATTGAGGTATCGGTAGACGGTTGGTTGCAACTGCCAACCATAGCCACTAATCTCTTAGCCTGCGAAGCAGGCGAAAGCATAAAGCCTGGGGCGCGAGCCCCAGGATCACAAAATAAGGAAACAGAAGAGCCCGCGAATGCGGGCGACAGCGTTCGCACTTTCAAGCTGCCGCCCGTATTCACGGGCTCGAACGTGTTTTTTTACGTTCGAGCCTGGGGCTTGCGCCCCAGGCTTTATGCTGACGCCTGCTTCGCAGGCTAAGAGATCGTGGAATCGACTCTTCGCAAAACCGTAAAGTGAACTCGGGGAAAGTATGCAGCTAAGAACAATCGTACTTCTAATAATCTCCAACACCTTCATGACCGTTGCCTGGTATGGGCATCTTAAATACAAGAAAGCGCCGCTCATTGCGACGATTCTTGTTAGTTGGGGGATCGCTTTTTTTGAATATATATTTCAGGTGCCGGCCAATAGAATCGGGTCAGATTACTTCAGCGTCACTCAGCTTAAGATCATGCAGGAATGCATAACCTTAGTCGTGTTTACGGTGTTTGCGTTTCTGGCTTTTCGTGAGCCTTTGCGGTGGAATAATGTGGTGTCGTACGCGCTACTGATCGGAGCCGTCGGATTCGCCTTCTGGCGGCATTGACAGCACGCTTCGCGGACTCGGACAGTGATCTTCAGTTATTTCTCCGCACGCCACTCACAACGTGCAACACGGCGCCGGTCGCGATCGTGTAGGTTCCCCAGTGAGTCAGAGGTGTGTGCAGGTTGGCCATAGTCGGCTCATAGAAGAACGCAATGAGAAATAAAAGCGATGCCGCGAAGATAAATAGCGATCCGAGCAGTTGAAGTGTTCGCGCCCACGGTTGGATTCGATAAGTGAAATAAGCGCCGATCCCAAGATTTAGCAAGCCTGATAACAGTATGAAGATGTGCCTCGTGCGGTACAGCAGCCGTGGACCATCAGCCATGCCATCCAGGTGGTTGTAGAACTTGTCCATGTACTGACCAGTCAACAAAAAACCAACCACGATCAATACTCCGAATATCAGGTGGGCCTTCTTCATCCCCACCATCGTAATACAGCTTGGCGCTAACTCCATCGTGGTATCAGTCGATCCTCAATCATAGTTAGTTAAAAAGTCTCCGATTGCGGGATGGCACATCCACCCGACCTGGCCAGAATAAATCCTCAATCATGAACTTAATCGAATCAGTAGCAGTGCGGTTGCGAGTTAATGGAACGAACTACGGACTTCGTCTCGACCCGCGTACGACGCTGCTCAACCTTTTGCGTGAAAAACTCGATCTTCCCGGCACGAAGAAGGGCTGCGATCATGGGCAGTGCGGCGCATGTACGGTCATCATCGATGGCAGGTGTATCAACTCGTGCCTTGCTCTTGCAGTGATCTACGACGGCAGCGAAATCACCACGGTTGAGGGTTTAGCGCAAGGTGACGAGCTGCATCCGTTGCAAACCGCGTTCGTGCGTCATGAAGGTTTTCAGTGTGGCTATTGTACGTCCGGACAGCTCTGCTCGGCTGTCGCGATGTTGACCGAGGTGGACCATGGCGCCGCCAGTCACGTCACCGCCGATGTTCGCAAAGAAGGAAACGTCGTACTCACCGACGACGAAATCCGCGAACGCATGTCAGGCAATATCTGCCGTTGCGGAGCTTATCCGGGAATCGTCGCTGCCATCCGTGAAGTCACAGAGGGGAGTCTAATCTCGCAATGAATCCGTTTGCTTATACACGCGCGACGAACCAACAGGCCGCCATTCAGGCGATTGCGCAACAGAACGCAAAATTCATCGCCGGGGGCACAAACCTGCTCGACTTGATGAAGGAACACGTCGAGCAGCCCGCGCGACTGATCGATATCAATCGTCTCGAGTTCACGCAGATCGTCGAGCGTAACGGCGGGTTACGACTCGGCGCGCTGGCGAAGAACAGCGACACGGCGAACCATCGCCTTGTTCGTGAGCGTTACCCGCTGGTCACGCAAGCAATTCTCGCTGGCGCAAGTGCGCAACTGAGAAATGCCGCGACTAACGGCGGAAACCTGATGCAGCGCACACGTTGTTATTACTTCTACGACACCGCGATGCCCTGTAATAAACGCGAACCGGATTCAGGTTGCGGCGCGCTCGAGGGCTTCAGCCGCATACATGCGATCTTCGGCTCGAGCCGGCAGTGTATCGCGACCCATCCGTCGGACATGTGCGTCGCGCTTGCGGCACTCGACGCTACGGTGCAAGTTGAAGGACCACAAGGACCACGCAGCATTCCGTTTGCCGAGTTTCATCGTTTGCCTGGTGAGACTCCGCAGATCGACACCAACCTGCAACGCGACGAGCTCATCACGGCAATCGATCTTCCCTCGACAGGAAACGTCTTTGCCGATCATTCCTACTATCTCAAAGTGCGCGATCGTGCTTCGTATGCTTTTGCACTCGTCTCGGTCGCGGCGGCGCTCGACATTCGCAACGGTGTGATCCAGGAAGCGCGGGTCGCAATGGGCGGCGTGGCCCACAAACCCTGGCGCGCGACGAAAGCGGAGTCAACTTTAAAAGGACAACGTCCTGAAGAGAATAGTTTCCGCATGGCGGCCGAAGCCGAAATGCAGAGCGCGGTCGGCACTGAGCACAATCGATTCAAGATCGAACTAGGGCGTCGCGCGATTGTTCGTGCGCTAACAATCGCAGCTAGCAGCGGGAGAGCGGCATGACTCCGGAAGTAAGACCGGCGATCGGGAAACCTGTCGAGCGCGTCGACGGCCGCTTGAAGGTAACCGGCGGTGCGCGTTATGCCGCTGAGTTCAAAGTCGCGAACCTCGCGCATGGCGTACTCGTGATGAGCACGATTGCGAGTGGACGCATACGATCGATCGACACTAAAGCAGCGTTGAGCGCGCCGGGTGTGCTCACAGTCATCACGCATGAGAATGCGCCGCGATTGAATTTTCCAGAGCGTCCGAAAGCAAATGACGACTTTGTCGCGCCGACTTTCGGACGTTCTTTCCCGGTGCTTCAAGAGAGCATGATCTACTTCAACAGCCAGCCAATCGCGGTTGTCGTCGCCGAGAACCTCGAGCAGGCAGAATTTGCAGCCACATTAGTTCGCGTTGTTTATGACGAGACCGGACACGTAACGAGTGTCGAAGATGAAATCGCGCGCGCGTTTCCATCGCAGGAAAGCCTTATGAAAGAGCCGCTGATGGGGCGCTTTGCAGATGTCGTTCGCGGAGACACGGACGCATTGAGCAAGGCGGAGGTTGTTATCGATGAGAAGTACACGATGCCCATCGAGCATCACAACCCGATGGAGCTGCTCTCGACGATCGCCGAATGGTCTGGCAACAAACTGACGCTGCACGACAAGACACAATGGATCTCCAACACGCAAAGACACGTGGCGCTTGTGTTTGGGCTTAGTGAAGAAGACGTACACGTGATCTGCCCGTTCGTCGGCGGCGGTTTTGGATCTTCATTGCGTCCCTGGTCGCATCCGACAGTTGCAGCGATGGCCGCGCGCGTGGTGGGTCGTCCGGTAAAACTGGTCGTGCAGCGGAGTCAGATGTTCACCTCGCATGGGCATCGTCCGTACACGATTCAGCGCGTCGCACTCGGCGCCAATCGCGATGGAGAATTGACGGCGATCATTCATGAAGGTTACGCGCAGACGTCGCTTTACGAAGAGAACACCGAGGCGCTCGTGAATGCGACCCGAATGCTTTACGCGAGCCCGAATTGCATCACGAAGTATCGCCTCGTGCGCGGCAACATTCAGACGCCGCTCTACATGCGCGCTCCAGGGGAATCCTCGTGCCTGTTTGCACTCGATAGCGCGATGGACGAGCTGGCTTACAAGCTGAAGATTGATCCGCTCGAATTCCGTATTCGCAATCATGCCGATCGCAATCCTGAAAACGGTTTGCCATGGTCCAGCAAATCGCTGCTCGAATGCTATCGGCGCGGAGCTGAGGCGTTTGGCTGGTCGCGCCGCACGATGGAGCCGCGTTCGATGCGCGATGGCCGGCATCTGGTGGGGATGGGAATGTCAACCGGGACTTATCCGGTGGTTCGCTTTCCGGCGAGCGCACGGGCGCGTGTGTTCAATGATGGAACCGCAGTAGTCCAGTCATCGGCCAGCGACATGGGACCGGGAACGTGGACCACAATGGCGATCGTCGGTGCTGAAGCTTTGGCGATGGATCTGAGTCGCGTGCGTTCGGAGCTCGGCGACTCGAAATTACCGAAAGGATCTGTTCATGGCATCTCCAGCACCACAGGCAGTATTGGCTCAGCAGTACACGAAGCGTGTTTGGCGGCGCGGGCGAAGTTGTTGGTGCTGGCGACTAAGGATCAACGTTCACCGTTGAATGGCGCCAGTGAGGAACAGGTGACGTTCGCGGATGGTCGCATCGCGCTGAAAAGCGATCCTTCACGCAGTGAAAGCTACGCGGATATCCTGCAACGCAAACGGATGGACTCGATTGAAGCGACGGTCGACTCGAACCCCGGCGACGAAGAGAGCAAATTCTCGATGCATGCCTTCTGCGCGGATTTTGTCGAGGTGCGTGTGGATGCGGAACTTGGCGCGGTGCGCGTGGCTCGCGTCGTCTCAGCATGTGGGGCGGGACGGATCATGAACGAGAAGACGGCAGTCAGCCAGTTCGTCGGCGGTATTGTCGGCGGTCTCGGCCAGGCTTTGTTCGAAGAGACGGTGATGGATCATCGCATGGGTCGCTTCGTCAACGCGAATCTCGGTGAGTATCACGTTCCTGTGAATGCGGATGTGCCGTCGATTCATTCGTTCTTTGTTGAGGAGCGTGACGATCACGTCAATCCCCTCGGGACTAAGGGAATCGGCGAGCTTGCTTACGCCGGCGTGGCTGCGGCTGTCGCGAACGCCGTCTTTCACGCGACGGGCAAGCGGATCCGGCGGCTGCCAATAACTCTCGACAAATTATTGTAATCGTCCGGGTGGCCACGGAGGGCCACCCCTACAGTTGTTTCTCATCGGGCGCATTTCAATGACATGGCGTTTCGGCTTCAACTGTAGGGGTGGCCCTCCGTGGCCACCCGTTCTCGGAAGATAGATCATGAATGAATTTCAACGCCCGTTCGCGGCACTCGCGACTGTGGTCTCCGTTGAAGGCTCATCATACCGACGTCCTGGCGCACGGATGCTGATCACTGAGAGCGGAGAGACTACAGGCGTTCTGAGTGGTGGTTGTCTCGAGCGCGACGTCTGCGAGCGTGCGCAAAAGGTGGTGCGCTCGGGCACGCCTGTCGTCATGAGATACGACACGACCAACAAGGACGACACCGTTTGGGGCCTCGCGCTCGGTTGCAACGGTATTATCGACGTGCTGATCGAGCCCGCAGCTACCGAGCGTGTTGCTGGTGTGATGCAGTTGCTCGCTGAATGCGCTGAACGCGATGCGTCCGGTGTGATAGCCACTGTGTTCCACGTCGACGGTGACGTTGAAACGACAATCGGCGCGCGGGCGCTGCTCTATCCGGACGGCACGATCGATGGAGACTTCCCGCCATTGATCTTCGACGACTTGCGCGAAGCAACCAGCTCATGCGTCAGACGCTACGAGGTCGCTGGCGGCTACATCGACGTCTTCATAGAAGTTGTTCAGCCACGTGTGCGTCTCGTTATTTTCGGCGCCGGACCTGACGTTTTGCCGATCGTCGATCTGGCTAAAATGCTTAGCTGGCACACGACGGTAGTCGATACGAACGCACGTGTCTCGAGTCGCGAACGATTCAGTAACGCCGATGCTGTTTTGCTTTGCCGGCCTGAAGATGTGACGTCGCAAGTCAGTTTGTCTGAGCGCACGTGTGTCGTGGTGATGACGCACAACTACCTGCACGACGTCGAGATGGTGCAGCAGCTTTTGCCGTTACCGTTGAGTTACCTTGGGTGCTTAGGTCCGAGGCAACGAACTGAACGACTGCTGAATGAAGCATCTGGCGATACCAGATACCTGCATCGTTTGCACGCGCCAGTCGGTTTGGACATTGGGGCGGAAACCGCTGAGGAGATCGCGCTCTCAATCGTCAGTGAGATCAAGGCAGTGTTATCTCAGCGACGCGGTGCGCAACTGCGTGAACGTGTGGGTTCGATTCACGGATGGTCCGGCGTGACACCGCCGGCGTTGTCGAGGGAAGTATGGGAATCGGCGCCATCGTTCTAGCGGCCGGTGGATCTTCCCGGTTAGGCGTTCCGAAGCAGCTCCTGGAATTTCACGGAGAGACTCTCGTGCGACGAGCGGCAAAGGCGGCATTGGAGTCGGTTTGCGATCGAGTTGTCGTAGTCGTTGGGAGTCACGAGATACGACACGAGATCGACGATCTGCCGGTGTCGATAGTCGAAAACAAAAACTGGAAGAGTGGAATAAGCTCGTCGATCCGCGCCGGTCTCGAACAGATTTCCTCACAGGATGGAGTTGTCATTACGTTATGCGACCAGCCCTTCATGACTGCTGCTGTTTTGAATGAGTTGATCAGCACTCACTGCAAAACACGCCGTGCGATCGTTGCTTCGACTTACGGCACAACTCGCGGTGTCCCAGCCTTCTTCGCACCAGAGCTATTCAACGAGCTGGCGTCGTTAACGAAAGACGAAGGCGCCCGACGAATCATCGCCTCACATCCCGAGAAGGTCGCCACCGTAGAATTCCCTGAAGGCGCCATCGACATCGACACACCTGAAGATCACGCGCGGTTAATTCAAACCATCTTGTGACCCAGCGTTTAAGCGCTCCTTAGTTGCCGTCCGAGGCGCAAGATATTTGTCGATAAGCGCACTCCGCAGATGATTGCCAATATTGAAAGCACCAGAGCGAACCACTCGATGCGCCGCTTGGCTGTCCATGATCGGACCAGCAGTATGCTGTTTGCCAAGAGCGGCAAAGCCACCAGTGAGGCCAATGTCAGCGCGCGACTCATCCTATCGGGAAACAAGGCTATCCACGGATAACTCTTCAACTCCTCCCGATGAGGCTCACTGAATGACGCGATATGCCGCAGATGCACAAACAAGTAAAGCATGGTCATCAAGAGCGCCGCCGGCCCGGCAATGATCGCAATGCTCTCTTCTACACTCAATCCCAAAAAGGACACTTGCTGGCGACCACTTTTTCTTTTGTCTTCAAGGGTGACGAGTGCCCCATTAGGCGTAGCCGTCAGCACTTCGTTCCACACTACATGTAGTTTGGGAAATACAGAGTAGGTTTCCGGGTTTTCAGGCGACGTGAGGACAAGGTCTTTGAAGGTCGGCTGGTCGCGAAACCAAACCTTGAAAGTTTTTTCCTTAAGCGGAACGAGATAGCCGCTAAGCTGTCTCGCACGGACTGACTCTCCGGCATCAGTCCTGATCTCGATGTCAAAAAGCGCAGTCGCCGGAATAGTATCTTTCGACGTGCCGCGAAACTCGTCAACCGCTTTCTGCATCGCCTCGAGATTGTACCGGTTGGAATCATCTTTGAGAGTTACTTTCGTGAGGGCGAATGAGTCACCCTTCCGGCCTGCGTCTTTTCGTTCTAGCTTGACGGACGCCAAAGACTCCGCTAGCTGTTCCTGTAGCTCACTCGTGTTTGGCTCGAAGACATAAATAAAGTGATCCGAGTTGAAGTATTTATCTACCTCGGCTAATGGCGCATCGAGCGACGGATATTTGAATATGACAGGCACGGCTGCGTTCGTGCTTAAGTCAACCGAGTCTGCCACGGCCAAACGAGATTTGCGAATAAACTTTTCGACATTCTCCTTGAAAGTGCTGCTTCCACTATTTGCTGCAGCACGATGTACATAATCCCTGAGACTATTGAGATCGACGTTCTGTAGCACGTTCAACTCCACTATCGCCGATTCATATGCACGTGATTCTCGTGGTGAGATGGCAAACACGATAATGGTCGCGCTAATGCCGATAATCACTAAGTGAATGAAGCGAGCATTTTCCAGGCAGTCGCTTATGATTGCATTCATCGCAAGAGGTGATTACGAAAGCAAGGTTCGAACGAACGTGAGTCACGATGCCTTATATCACCTAAGCTCGCGCTCATACAATGTAAGATGCCTTGCTCTGACAATTAGCCCACAAAAGGCACATAAGGGAACACATAGGCACAAAATCATTTCTTATTTGATTTATGTGCCTTTTTGTGGCAATTTGCCGGACTTCCAAATCATGCATCTTCCCGGCGATCACACTTCGGGTGGCCGTCCCGGCATGCCCACGCCGAAAGCGCACATGGCTGACAATGACCTCGCGCTCGGGCGAATCGTGGAGGCTGTTTCCAACTCGCCTTACTGGAAAGATACGGTTCTCTTCGTGCTGGAGGATGATGCGCAGGACGGACCGGACCATGTTGATTCGCATCGCTCGGTGCTGCTGGTCATATCGGCATACAATCGCGTTGGATTGATTCATCGCTTCGTCAACACCACCGACGTGTTCGCGACGATGGAGGAAATCCTTGGCCTCGACAAGCTTTCGAAGTTTGACTATTACGGCCGGCCACTGCGCGAGATCTTTACGAACACGCCGAACTTAACTCCGTACGCGGCTCTGAAACCGGAGCAACGATTTGATGAGCTGAACCCGGCAAAGGGGCCGAATGCGCAAGCTTCTCTCGAGCTGAATTTCGAGCGGGTTGATGCCGCGGGTGAGGATACATTTAATCGAATTCTTTGGAGCATAATAAAAGGCCCGCAACCATATCCGGGAACGAAACGCATGTCGTCCCTCGACATAGCCCGAGAACATTAGCTGTATGACGAACATCAAGATCAGAGTAGCGACGGAGTCTGATGCGCCGGTGCTGGCAAGGTTTAGATATGAGCTGCGCTCTTCGGCCACAGAAGTGATTGAGAGCGAAGCAGAATTCAGCGAGCGATGCACGCGCTGGATCATGGCGCGACTTCAAATGGGAAGTAGTTGGCGGTGTTGGATCGCTGAATACGAGCAAACGATCGTCGGGATATCTGGAGTCAGCTTGTCGAGAAGATTCCAAACCCCGCGGCTGAAACTGAGTGCTACGTCTACGTGACAAGCTTCTATGTTCGCGAAGAATACCGCGGCAAAGGAATTGGGACCATGTTATTGTCTGAGGCCATGGACTGGGCCAAAACAAATAACGCGCACACGGTAATTCTATGGCCCAGGGAGCGGAGTAAGTCGTTATACTTGCGCCACGGATTTACTGCTGCGGATGATCTGATGCAGCTCAACCTCGGACATTGAGACAATGACTAAACCTCAACGCAATATTCTTCGAAGTGTGGGAGCCGTGGTGGCGGGTTTACTTTTCGTGATCATAATCACTACCGCTACTGATGCGCTGTTGCACTTCACTGGAATTTTTCCGCTGTGGGGTAAGCCGATGTCGGATTCGCTCTTTCTGTTGGCCTTCGCTTATCGCATCGTTTACGGAATTGCTGGTGGCTACATCACTGCTCGACTCGCGCCTGGCAAACCCGTAAAGCACGCTGTTTTGCTCGGCGTCGTCGGCTTTGTCCTGAGTCTCGGGGGCGCGGCCGCAACGTGGGATCGCGGTCCCGAGTTTGGACCGAAATGGTATCCCCTCGCCCTCATAGTAATCGCCATCCCCACAGCGTGGCTCGGCGGCCAAATGGTGTCCAGACCAAGGTAATAACAAACGGGTGGCCACGGAGGGCCACCCCTACAGTTGTTTGGTTTCACGACCGTTCTTGGAAACAACTGTAGGGGGTGGCCCTCCGTGGCCACCCGTTCTTTTTTTTATTCGGCGAACTTCGGCAGCGGTAACGATCGCGCCAGCGCGTAACGCCCTGGCCCGGCGATCAAGATCACGAGCAGAATCGCAATCGCCAGGAGGTGATACTCAAATCCCTCGCCTCCCTGATTGCCCATCCAGTTCATGAAGAACCCAACCTTGCCGTGGACCATCCCGATCGCGCCGAGCATGATCACAATGATCGACGCCGCCGAAAACCGCGACAAGAACCCAACCACGAGCCCCAACCCACCAAAGAACTCACCAATCGCTACGAGATAACCCAACGGCCCCATCATGCCGACGAACGCCGACAACCCCGGCCCACCAAAAGCACCGAAGAGCTTCTGCGCACCGTGCGCCATAAACACCACACCCACTATCACGCGCCCAAGCAACAGCGCCAAATCAACCGCAGATCTGTCATGAAATCTTACTTCAGCTACCATCGTCTTTCCCTTTCACAGAATCTCGCCCATCTTCCCCTCGCGATAATCTTCGATCGCCTGATAAATCTCTTCACGCGTGTTCATCACGAATGGTCCATAACGCGCAATCGGCTCGTTCAAAGGCAATCCCGCGATGAGCAACACTTCGAGCGCACCAGTGGCCTCCGACGGATTCTCGATTCGCACTTCATCACCGTCCGGCGCGAGTAAAACCATCTGTCCATCCGCAGCGTGTTCGCTCTCAGCTCCAAACTTCCCTTCGCCCTCGATCACGTACGCAAAACCGTTGTAGTCGCGTGGCACGTATTGAACGACCGAGCCGCCCGGCTTGATCCGGTAATGTAGATACATGATCGGCGTGCGCGTCTCGATGACGGCTTTCTGGCACAACGCTTCCCCGGCGATCACCGTCACGCTTACGAGTCCATCAGCCGAAGTCGCTTTGGGAATCTGCGAGCCCGGAATTTCCTGGTAACGCGGCGAAATCATCTTTTCGCGCTTCGGAAGATTTACCCACAGTTGAAACCCATGCATCCGCCCGCCCGTGTGCTGAAACTCGGCGCTCGGCATCTCCGAGTGAACCACCCCGGCTCCGGCAGTCATCCACTGCACGTCACCCGGTCTCAAACTTCCGGCGTGCCCGCGAGAGTCCTTGTGCTCCATCTCACCTGACAACATGTAGGTCACAGTTTCAAATCCACGGTGTGGATGATCCGGCGCGCCCTTTGCCTCGCCCGGTCCAACCTTCATCGGCCCCATCTCGTCGAGTAACAGGAATGGATCAAATTCTGAAAACGCGGGCGTTGGGAAAGGCCGGCGCACGAGGAAGCCGCCTCCCTCCAAAGTCTCGATGCTGTTCACAATTCCAGCCACCGTGCGTCCTTTAATCTCCGATTTCAATACTTTACTCACTTCGTTCCTTTCTGTTTGTACCAAGGCGATCCGTCGCCTCAAATCCGATCTGCTTACATAATTTAATCAGTGTTTCGCGTTCCTTTTTGCTCAGCGAGGCAGCGGCGAGTTGTTCCATGTCGACGGCATGATCCGTGTAGACGCGGGTAATCAGTTTTTTGCCGTCTTTAGTTAAGTGAACGACCTTCGCGCGCCGGTCGGTGCCATGAGCACGCCGTTCGACCAAGCCTTTATCTTCGAGGCGGTCGACGGCCGTCGTTATGGAGCCACTCGTCAACAGGATCTTCTTCCCGATTTCGTTGATTGGGAGCGGCCCCTTGTGCAACAGCGCTTCGAGAATAGCGAAGTCGCTGCCGCACATTTCCAGCTGCGAGATGCTGTTCTGCGCGTACGCCTCAACCGCCCGCAGCGCCTTCCACAACACGAGGAAAACGTGAACGCCGCTACCACCCGTTAAAGATTCCAGTTTGTCTGCCTTCGTTGTCATAAGTATCTTGATGTCAAGATACTTTACTTCGAGTGGTCTGTCAAGTGAGAGAGTATCGACTGCGCCTCGCTCCGCGTAAGCCGTTTACTCTCTGCCAAGACCTCGACGGGAACCCACTGGGGAAACTCGGTCACGCGTAGCTCGTGCTTACCGCCGGGCAAATGTTCCTCCCGAATTGCGCCGAGCCTGGCCGTATCCAACTCACTAGACAATCTGACGAGGGCGGGCCACAGCCGGCGGTGAATGTAAGTGATTTTGTTATCGATAAAACGGCACGTGAGAACGTCAGGTGAATCGCGCATAGCGCGGGTGAGGGTGAAGATCAGTTGGCCTTTCGGGTGACCCCACCAACGAGTCACTCGTTCCCCGGCGACAAAATCCGCGAACGCCGGCACTCGCCCGTGGGCGCTTTCCAACACGATCCCATTTGCCTCTACGAAACTCAGCGCTTCTTCGAGTGATGTTTTCATATCCACAGATTACACCGATTGATTTATAGAATCTGCGTAATCTGTGGATAAGTTTTCTTGACTTCCAGCGCGCTCGAAAATTATGCTGAGGCTCCTCCCTTCGTTCTTCCCCCAACAAAAAGGTGAACACCTTCACTCATCCAGCCCTGTGTTAGTAAAAGGAGATACAGATGAAACACATAGGTTTGCTTTTGGGATCCCTCATTCTCATCGCCTCGTCAGCGCTACTCGCAACGGCGCAACGGCTCGTTGCAGAACCGCTTAAAGTCACGACCCCGGCCATTGATGCGCGTAAGGGTTTGGCAACTCAAACGATCGCACAGGTTGAGAACATTACAAACAAACCGATCAAATACCTGACAATCGAAGTCAAGCTGCCGGGGGTGACAGATCCGTTCATGCTTGCTTACGGTGAACAACCGGGGAAACCCGCGGCTAACGGCGTCAAGGCGCTCCAACCCGGTGCAAAGGTCAATCTCAGCGTGGACCAACACGCATGCGAGGTAACCCAAAAACGTCTACTCGCAGTCAAGGCCCGTTCGCGGGCAGGCAATCACGCGACCACCATGATCAACGGCGTCATATTCAATGATCAGACCGCATGGTTTGATGGTCTGCCGCATGTGATGGAGCCAAACAATCCTTTACATTGGAACGTCGTGCAGGACACAAGTCAGAATGACTCGCCGATGCTCAGTTTTCTCAAGGCAGGGTTTCGGGAAAACAACAACGCCACTCCCGACCTGTGCTGGAAAAGGATAGGAACGCAATTTGTTGACTGCTGCGGTCTTCAGCAAGCCTCAGCAATCCTGGTCCAGGTATTTGGCGGAATCTTGGAACCATTCCAAATGGAAACCGAATGCTGTTCATGGACAAAAGCAGTTGGCTGCTCCAACCCGCCTTTCTAATACCAGACAGTTGTCCGGAAGGCGCGACTCGACCGCGTCTTCCGGCCCTGGCCAGGTTCGTCCGGCAATCTGCCGTACATGTGCTATCATGGCTCAGTCCGAATGGATGAGTATTTATGACGATAGCTAAGACCAAAAAGAAGAGTATCCGAGCAGCGCGACTGGAAATACGCCTCAATCCCAAAGCTAAAGAGAAGATTGAGCAGGCTGCAGTAGTGTCACATCAGACTGTTACAGACTTTGTAGTGACCAGTCTCATGCGAGCGTCGGAGGAGGCTTTAGAGCGACAACAAATAATTCGCCTCACCAATCGTGATCGCGATCTCTTTCTCGCTGCGTTAGAGGCTGATGTTCGGCCGAATCGAGCTTTGCGCAAAGCTGCCGATAGGTTCAAGCGTTTTTATAAGTAGCGGACCTCAGAGCCCGCGGTCATTTTCAAACGACTACCATCCCACCCGTTAGGTGTTTTTACTCGTCCCCGGAAAACTCTGTAGGCAGGTTGATCTGATTATAATGATCATTATTGAAAGACTATCTCCTCATCACCACCGTCACGATTTTGATTGCGGTGTACAAGAATTGAATTCATACCTCCAGAGATATTCTGGTCAACACGAACGCAAGGGAATCG
>Ga0134124_10002572_pt1 | contig 14665 bp, 9 predicted proteins | sample KB304_FD_96880 | JGI IMG/M metagenome (GOLD analysis project Ga0134124, IMG submission 96880) | Terrestrial soil microbial communities without Nitrogen fertilizer from Kellogg Biological Station, Michigan, USA - KB3-0-4 | ecosystem: Environmental > Terrestrial > Soil > Unclassified ... | reverse complement strand
CTTGATCTCCTTCCCAGGTGAGAGGACGGAAGTGGCACCGATAGCCAAGCCAGCCGCATTCATCCCGATGCTGATCCACAGGCCGGGAAACCCATAGGTAATCAACTGCGGTCCTTCCCTGCGATTCCATTGAATCAAGTGGGACTGAGTGGGTCCGAAAAAGTCGTAGGTCTCGGCAATGAATGAGTCGCCTGTGGTGTCTGGCGGACCCACCGCGACCGCATGGCAATGCTCGGTCGCTGGCAGCAACCCGCCCTGCCAAAGTTCTTCGTGACAGGCGAGCATCAAGATTTCTTCCAGACTGCGACCGGCTCCTTCGGCGACGCCTTGCAGTTCCTCGCTCACGGCAGGGGCGTATGTTCTTACTTCCTGGCCACAGGCGGCGGCAAAACGAAACAGCTCGTCCGGCTTTTCACTCTTGCGCCTGGCCAGAGTGTCCGCTAGCCAGAGCGTGATGCCGTCTTTGAATCGCCTGCCGTATTGCTTGCCCCGTTCGCGTGGTGAGCCAGCAATCACCGTCAGAGTATGGACGCCTGCGGGTGGCTTCTCGCTCTTAAGCCTCGGCAAGGCAAGCCCGCCCAAGGCCATCGCGATGGTTTTGACAAAACGACGCCGCTTGATCGCGCCCCGCGGCCTCAGTAGCACTCTTTCGTCTCCCATAAGATTTGTTCCCGGTTTAATGGTGGCGACAAAGGTGATGCCTTCGGAAACGAGCGTTGATCCAGCGCACGCGGAATTCTCTGGCCTTGGAAAATCCGCTTTGCCCCAACCTCAAGATCGATTGCCCGCGCCTCTTCACGGCTGACAACGAAACACCGTGGCAGCATGCGTCTCCAAATGGCTGTGCTTTCAAGGTGGGGCGTGGTGGTGACGGCAACATCTATTGGCCGGTACTCGTCGGGCATTGGTTAACCGGAGAGCCGGACTCATGAGTTTGATTTACGCCAGTCCGAGGGGCATGACAAGCCCCTTTTGTTACGGTCTTTGTTCGAGTGGATTTGGCGAATGCCTGATGCTTGCGCGCGATTTTTTGGGATGGCCAGCCGGCGGGGAAAAGACAAACTGAGTTTGTCTTTTTTTCCAATCATGGCGAGGCACAGGCCGCCGAATCGAGCAAGGACTTCGTCCACAAACTAAAAATCTGCCAGGGGAAGCGGTTGAGAGCCTGATTAAGATCAGGATTAAGATTAAGAAATCGGAAGTTACCAAACTTCGCTTGGCCCGCGCGCCGCGGGGCTGGTCAGGATTCAGCGATAAGCGGCAAAAAGTTAAGGTTGCATCAGTTAAGCGAGGAGATCGGAAATTCGTCGGAAAATGTTCGCGCCCGGAAAAGGAGTTCCGATTTGGGAAAACGATCACACCTCATGCCGTCTGCATCTCGACTGGCACTTTGACCAACGGCTGGCCATACGGCAGCGGCTCCGGCAATTCGGCAAACTCGCGGATCTCGGCCCACAGCCGGGAAAAATCCTTGTTCACATCGCCGCTTAAACAATCCGTCACGTCACCGGCCGAGTCAGGATATTTGTCGGTTAACTCGCGGAAACTGAAGTTGGGATCGTAAAACGCATACACAAGTTTGCGCATGTTTTCGACGCCTTGGCGCAACGTCGCTCCGTATTCGGAAAACCGCGACGGTGAAAAATCCTGCGCCTCCAGCGACGCATGGACAGCGTCGCCCGCCATCACGCCGCTCTTGAGCGCGAACATCAGGCCGGATGAAAACACCGGATCGAGAAAGCAAAAGGCGTCGCCGACCAGCAGCAACCCTTCGGCCCCGCAGAACCGCGAGTGAAACGAGTATTCGTTGGTGATGTAATACGGGCCGGTTTGAGCGCCCGCCGCGAGATGATCCTTGATCCACAAGTTCTGCTCGACTTCGCGATGGAAGATTTGCTTGAGGTCGCGCACGCCGTCGCGCGTCAAATATTTGCCTTCCGCCACCACGCCCACGCTTACCATGTCGCGGTGTTGCGGAATGTACCAGAACCAGCCTTTTTCCGGGACGAACGCGACGGTGGTCGCGCCGGCGTCAATGCCTTCGTCGCGCCTGGCGCCACGGTAATAAGTCCAGACGGCGACCTTGTTGAGTTTGGGATCTTTGATCCGCCAGGAGTTTCGCACCGCGACAAACGATTCTTTGCCCGAGCAGTCGAGTGTCATCGGCGCACGGTATTCGACGACTTCGCCATGCTTGTGCTCGACACGGACACCGACGACGCGCTCGCCGTCTTTGAGCAGGTCTTTCACGGTGACTTCTTCGTGAATGACGGCTCCTTTGGCGCGGGCATTTTCCATGAGCATGAGATCGAATTCCGAGCGAAGCACCTGCCAGGTTTGCGCCACGTCCTGTTCGTAGCGGCTGGAAAAATAAAACGGTTGCGAGGCTTTGCCGGACTGGGAAATGAATTGCACGCTGTATTTTTTTACGAAAGCGGACTGGCGCATCCGGTCGATCAAGCCCAGGCGCTGCAGCGGATGAAACGTAAACGGCAGCATCGATTCGCCGATGTGATAGCGCGGGAATTTTTCCCGCTCCAACACCAGGACGCGGTGGCCGAATTCGGCGAGGATCGCGGCGGCGGCGCAGCCTGCCGGGCCGGCGCCGATGATCAACGTGTCGTAATCCGATGAAGTTGCAATCATAGATGGAAGTGGGAAAGCGGAAAATGACAATGGACGGATGACGAATGACAAAAGAATGACGAAGCACTAACGACCAATAGCCTGCCAGCGATGAGCGTCTCATTTGGGCATTTGGTCATTGGAAATTCTTTAGTCATTCGGCTTTCGTCCTTCGTCATTTGCTCGCCGGCGGCAGGATTTCCAGAATTTCCGCCAGCGGCCGCTCTTGCGCGTCGAACAGCGTGTTGCGCCGGCCATAGAGCAAATGTTCGCCGGACAATTTCAAGGATTGATTGATGAAATCATCGGATTGTACGCGCAGGAAGCCCTTGGGCCGGCTGGTGTGCGGAACGGCGCACGATTGCAAAATGTGGCCCAACGGCACGTGTTCTTCCAAAATCTGGCGGCGCGCGGCGGGGGAACAGAGCGCGAGATTGATTTTGATGGCGCCGAACTCGACCGGCTGTTCGTTGCTGTCCAAGACCAGCGCCACTTCGCGAAAGTAAAAGTCGCCGCGGTATTCCCGGCGAAAGACGAGCAAATGGAGGTTCTCATGATAGAACTGTTCCAAGGTCGGCGTCATGTCATGGTTGTGAACCAACAAAGTTTTGTAAGGCTCAGGCACGTCCCCCCCCTGGACCTGTTCGATGGGCGGCAGTGTCATCCCCATTTGCGCGTAAAACTCGTCGAGCGGATGCGCAATGGGCAGCGCGGCAGGCGCCGGTGGCGTGGAAGAATTGAGCGGGGAAGAATTCATGGTTTTCAGGCGTACCGAGCGTGCCGGTGTTCCGGCAGGAAAAACTCGTGCAGCAACCGGTCCACTTGCAACAACCCGTCGCGATTGAGCAACACCTGATCGCCGTCGATGGTCAGGAATCCCCAGTCCTTGAGGCGTTGCAGCGGCTCGGCGAATCGCTTTTCCGGAGCGACGCCAAACTTGTTCCGGAAATACGCCAGGCTGAGGTGGCCGAGCTTGAGTTGTAAAATGAATTCGCGGATAAACCGTTCCTCGTCGTTTGGCGTGAGCGCGCGGTAGATTGGGAATTGGCCTTGCTGAATTTGCGCGACGTAAGGATCGAAATCGGCGTGGTTCTGGTAATGCACGCCGCCGATGTGGCCGAAGCTCGCCACGCCTACCGACAACAAATCCGCCCCCGCCCACAGCTTGTCACGATAAATGAATTTCGTTCGTTGCGGATTCTTCACCGCGGTGTAGGCACTGGCGACGGTGTACCCCGCTTTCTCCAAATCCGCGAATGCGTGTGCGACCCACGCCCGTTTCGTGTCCCAATCGGCGACCGGTGCGACGAGTTTGCCCTCGGCTTTCATCCGTTGATAAATCGTGGTGTTGAACGGAATTTCCATCTCGTAAATGGTCACGCTGTCGGGCGACATCTCGATGGTCTTGCGGACGCACTCCCGCCAGTTCTCCCAGGTCTCTTCGACCATGCCGGCGATGAGGTCGATGTTGATCTGCGGAAAACCGATTTCGCGCGCGAACGCGTAGGCGCGGGCGATTTCTTTGCTGTGATGGGCGCGTCCATTGATTTCGAGGATGTGGTCGTCGAAGTTTTCCACCCCGAGGCTCAAGCGCGTGACGCCCATTTCGCGAATCGCTTTGAGCTTGTGATCGGTGAGCGTGCCCGGCTCGCACTCGAAAGTGACTTCCTCGGCTTCGTCCCACGGCAGCAGCGCCTTCATGCCGTTGGTCAAATGCTTGAGTTGATCGACGGAGAGATAAGACGGAGTGCCGCCGCCGAAGTAAATGAAGGCCGGCTGGCGACCGCCGATGAACGGTTTCGCGGCGTAAAGCGCCAGTTCCTTGAGCACCGCGTCGAGATAGCTTCTGATCGCGGCCGAATCCTTGTCCGTATAAACTTTGAAGTAGCAAAAGTGGCAGCGCTTCCGGCAAAAGGGAATGTGGACGTAAATGCCGAGAGGGGTTTCGAGTTTCGAGTTTCGAGTTTCGAGTTGAGAAGGCGTGCGCTCTAAAGCGGCAAGAATCTCCGGCACGAGTTCCGGTTTCCAGAAGGAAAACGGCGGATAATTCGAGACAAAGTAATTGCCGACCGTCGTTTGCTTTTCCAGCGGCGGAGCATTAGTCCTCGGGGCGGGCGCAATGGTTTCAGTTGTCACGGCTTCTTGCTCCCAAAACAGTAAACGATTCCATCATCCGACCCGATGACGATTCTGCCTTCCAGCACCGCCGGCGAACTGCCGATAGGCTGGCCGATTTCGTGCGACCAAATTTCTTTTCCGCCGGCCAGCGAAACCATATATAGCCAGCCATCATCCGAGCCGACGACCACTTTGCCGCCGCACACGACCGGCGAGCTGTCCACTTTGCCACGCGTGGCAAAGGCCCAGACTAACTCACCGTTCTCCCGCTTGACGCAATGCAAGCGCTTGTCCCGGCCACCGAAAATCACGCGGTCCTTCGTGACCGCAGGTGAGGAGTAATACGGAAAAGCCCGATCTCTGTAGGTCCAGACAATGTTGGTGGCCGCGAGATCAATGCATACGAAGGCGTTGTCGTAATGGCCCACATAGGCGCGGTTGTCCACCAGCGCCGCCGAGCCGATCATGTAAGCGCCGGCTTCGACTTCCTTCACTTGTTTGCCCTCAGCCAGCGAAATGACGTGAATCAACGCGTCGCAGCCGCCGAAGGTCGTTTGCCCATTGGCCACCGCGGGCGAGCCGTTGATGTAATTGCTGCTTTCATAAACCCAGTTGCTTTTGCCAGTCGTGGCGTCGAGGCAATACAATTTGAAATCATAACTGCCGGACAAGATCCACGTGGCATCGCCTTTCGGGGATTTTACCCAGTTGGGCGAACCGAGAATTTTGTCGCCCGTCTGAAATTTCCACGCCAGCTTGCCAGTCGCGGCATCCAAGGCGTAAAGAAAACCATCCTCAGAACCGACAAAAACTCTCCCGTCCAACACCAGCGGCGAGGATTGCACGGCCCCGCCGGTTTTGTAGGCCCAAACTTTTTTCCCATTGGCAAATTCGAGGCCATAAAGGTGGCCATCATCGGACCCGATGAAAACTTTTCCTTCCACAATTGCGGCGGACGATTTGACAGGTCCCTGTGTCTTAAAGGACCAAACCTTCACCAAAGAGTTGGAGAGCGTGTCGGAGCCGACACCCGTCAGGGCCGGTGAACCGCGAAACATCGGCCAGGCGCTGGCTTTAACACTGGCCACGGCCGTCGCCGACGCGCTGGCCGCAACCGGTGAACCGGAGGCCGGAAGCATCGCGGCCATCGCCACGGCGAGAATTGTCACGAACATCGATTTCATTGAGCGTGCGTTATCCGCATCGTGATTGAGTCACCGGCGCCAAACCGCGCTAGTGAGCATGGGCATTATCCGGTAATAGCCTGGCTTTTGCAAACTTATAATACTTACACGTATTATTTTCTCGGCGACGGCTGCGCTGGGAACTGTGCCTGAATCAGGGTTGAGTGCTTGTGCCAGTTCGGCGGCCAGGGAGTGCGAGCCGCCCCCGGCTCGCACCGCGTCCGCAACCCTGGCCATAGAGGGTGGGATGCGCTCAGAGGATTGGGGCCACTGCGAGCCGGGGACGGCTCGCGCTCCGGTGGTAGTGGAAGATGCCCCCTCGGCCCACCTCAAAAGCGGAACTTCAACTTGCCACGATTCCATCAGCGCACTAACCTTTAGTCGTCTCAACCTCAACACGGCGAGCCGTCATTTTAAACGCGCAGAATTGTGCGCCAGAAATGGGTTCGAGATTAAAGGAAAGTGGAATTAACAAACCAGGTTTTGTTGTGAGCCGCGCCCGTTAAAAATTTTCCCTGGGCCGAGCTGCGCAGTTTCGTAAGTGAGTTGGCAATTTAAAGGACCAATGACCGAACGAATTCAGAAGGAGGGCGCCTTTACGCTGATCGAGTTGCTGGTGGTCATTGCCATCATTGCCATCCTGGCGGGAATACTGTTGCCCGCGCTGAGTACTGCCAAAGCCAAAGCGCAAAGCATTTCCTGTTTAAATAATCTCAAGCAATGGGGCCTGGCCACCTATCTTTATGCGTCGGATCACGAGGATTTTCTCCCCACGGACGGCACGCCGAATCCGTCCGACACCGCGACCAATAATGGCTGGTACATCCAGTTGCCGCGCGAACTGGGTTTGCCGCGCTACCATGACCAGCCGTGGCGCACCAATGAATTTGCCAGTCCGGGCCGCACCGTCTGGATTTGCCCGTCCAACCGGCGCCGCAGCAATGGCAACAATTTGTTCCACTATTGCCTCAACGAAAACGTCAGCGGCACTGGCAGCGACAACAAGCCGGTGCGGCTCTCGACGATCAGCCGGCCTGTCGCGGTCATCTGGATGTTTGACTCCAAAAATTTGCCGGCCGTTGGAGGCTGGTCTTTCGTTCACACCAATCTGCACACGCGTGGCGCGCAATTTGTTTTTCTGGACGCGCACGTGGTGCGCCTCAAGAACACGACGTATTGGGATTTCTCCATTAACAAGGCCCGCACCAATGACGTGAATCTGGTGTGGATTCCGTAAGACCTGCCAAATGCCTCAACTTGGTTCCAAACGGTTAAATTGGTTACATGGGTTAAATGAGTTACATCGTTACACAAGCCTCGTGCTCACCTCCTAAAACTTTTTTTAATCTTGTACCCCAGGTAACTTTTCCAGGAACATGAACTGTGCCGTATTTCTCGACCGCGACGGAACTCTCATCATGGAGATGGAATATCTTCATCGTCCCGAGGAAGTCGTCATTTTTCCCGGAGCCGGAAAGGCGTTGAAGCGACTCCAGGACGCGGGCTTTAAACTTTTCATCATCACGAATCAATCGGGCGTTGGCCGCGGGTTCTTCACGCTCGCAGACGTGGAAAAAGTTCACGCGCGTCTCACGAAGGACCTGGCGAAAGAAGGCGTGCGCTTTGAAAAAATCTACCTCGCCCCCGAAGCGCCAGACCAACCCAGCCGGGGGCGCAAACCGTCTCCGCAATTTCTTTTCGACGCGCGCGACGAGTTTGGCATTGATCTCGCGCAAAGCTACCTGGTCGGCGACAAGCTGACTGACTTGGAATGCGGCTGGAACGCGGGAGTGAAGAAGAGCATTCTCGTGAGAACCGGATACGGCGCCGGCGTGGAAAAGGAGGCAGGGGAAATTATTCATCAGGCAATGGTCGTGAATGACCTGTCGTCAGTCGCCACATGGATCCTGGGAAACCGAGAAGCCCGGAGAGCTGTCTTGTGAAAAAAGCGGGGTGGCGTGGCGTGATTTGGACCGTCAGCTTGTTGTTCGCTGGCTGCCGATCCGCTTTGCCGCCGTCCGCGCCATCAGGATCAAAACCGCCCGGCGCGATTCAGCCTGGAACAAATTCCGCGCTCGCTACCACGAATGCGGTTGAACAGCGCGGCACGTGGCACAGCGTCAAAGTCACACCGCGTCCTGGGCAGCCGAAGATTCATTTCTGCGACAAGCTCAACCCGATCTGGTGGTTTAAGAATCTCGACGATCCGGTTCCACCCGCCTCGTACCGCCCGGATGACAAACGGCGAGTGACGAAATGGTACTTTCGCAATCCGCTCCACAACTTCAATTTTTACGTCATCGGCATCGCCGACAAAGAATTCGTGCGGAGCGGCCGGTATCCGGAGAGAAATTCAAATCCGAACGGCGGATGGACTTTCGCAGTCTCCAGGCGCAAATGTCTGTTGCTGCCGTTCATTTCCTACAACCGGCGACGGTTTCATTTCTACTTTGGCTGGCGCGAGAGGGGCAACTTCGGCTTCAAGCTCAATCGATCTACCCCTCACGCCAAACCCAAAAATGAAGAGTGATTCGGGCGCGTGATCAAATCCGTGTTTCGATCCAAGCGGTCCAAACCCTGATTCGGCAGGCGGTCGAGCCCTGCAAACTGACGAGTTCCTTGAGTGAAATTCCACTGCCGCAGACACGCACATGGCGAACTTGGCAACAGAAGTTTTCATTGCTTGCGGACGGAACCCTGTCGCCGGAAACTTCGGCAGTGTCCTAATTTCAGGAGCGCGGCTCTGTGAGCCGCAGCATGTCGTCCTGCACATCAACCTGCTGCGGGTCACAGACCCGCGCTCCTTTTTCAAATTAGGACACTGCCGAAACTTCTCACGGCTTGCGGACGCCAGGCCACTGCGATATGAACAACGCCATGAGCACGAACGCGCTGAAAGCTCATTACGATGGCAAACAGGTTTGTCTCGATGAGCCTTGTGATTTACCGCCCGATACCAAACTGCTGGTTCTCGTCGTACCGGAATCCGAAGAGGCTTTCCGAAAGGATTGGTTTGCTTTGGGCCAGCAAAGTTTGGCGCGAGCTTACGGCGATGATGAGCCGGATTACTCTCATTGCATTGGCAATCCGCCTCCCTCCGAGTGAAACCGGGGTTCGTCATCCTCGCGGTGCTGACGCAGGCTGACGGACAAGTGAAGCCGCGTCCCGCGCTGGTGCTGCACGTCTTGGAGCCATTCGGCGACCTGCTCGTTTGCGGCATCAGTACACAGTTGCGCCATTTTGTGCCTGAGTTGGATGATTTCATCCGCCAATCGGACGCCGATTTTCCAAGCAGCAGGTTGAGCGGAGATTCTTTAATTCGGACCGGATATTTGGCTACGCTCCCGGCCGCCAAAGTAATTGGCTATGTTGGGCGCATCAGTGATGAACGATTGGCCCGGCTGCTATTCCGACTCAGCGCTTTTGTGCGGCCCAAGACCATCGCAATCAAGCGAATTCTCGGACTCATCCCCGCCCGCTTCGCCTCGAGCCGCTTCCCCGGCAAGCCCCTTCATCCCATCGCCGGCAAGCCGCTCATTCAACACGTCGTCGAGCGATGCAAGCTGGCGAAGTCGCTGAGCGAAATCATCGTGGCAACGGATGATTCGCGCATTGCGGAAGTCGCGCAAAAATTCTGCCGCGTGGAAATGACTCGGGCGGATCATCCGACCGGCTCCGACCGAATCGCAGAGGTCGCCGCGCGTTGCGAGTGCGATGCGGTCGTGAACATCCAGGGCGACGAGCCGTTGATCGACGCGGCGGTGATCGATGCCGTGGCCGGCGCGCTGGCGAATAACGAGATGTCCACCGCCGGCACGCCGATCAAAGATCTGCGCGAATACGACAATCCCAACGTCGTAAAAGTCGTTGTCAATTCCGCCGGGCGCGCTTTATATTTCTCGCGGCGTACGATTCCGTATGTCCGAGACGCCGCCAATCGTCCGGTTGACGAGCAGTTGGCGGCGTTTCCTTTTTTGAAACACCTGGGCATTTACGGCTATCGGCGCGAGACGTTGTTGCGGCTGGTGCAATGTCCTATTTCGCCGCTGGAAGCCGCGGAAAAACTGGAACAGTTGCGCGCGTTGGAAAACGGGATTCACATCGGTGTCGTGAAAGTAAATTACGACAGCGTTGGAGTCGATACACCGGAAGATGTGGCGCGGGCGGAGCGGCTTTTGAAAGAAAAAGATTGAGATTAAGATAACGATCATGATTAAGATGCCGTGCGCGGTTTCTTAATCTTTCTGTTAATCGTAATCTTAATCTCCGTTCAAATCGTTTTTGCTTTGAAATGAAATACATCTTTGTCACCGGCGGCGTGGTCAGTTCGCTCGGCAAAGGCATCACGGCGGCGGCGCTGGGCACGCTGCTGGAAAATCGCGGGCTGAAAATCACGCTGCAAAAATTTGATCCCTACCTCAACGTCGATCCCGGCACGATGAGTCCGTTCCAGCACGGCGAAGTCTATGTGCTGGACGATGGCGCCGAGACGGATCTCGACCTGGGCCACTACGAACGGTTTACCAATTGCAAGCTCACCCGCGTCAACAACCTCACCAGCGGCCAGGTTTATCAGACGGTCCTGAACAACGAGCGCGAAGGAAAATATCTCGGCAAGACCGTGCAAGTCATTCCGCACGTTACCGACGAAATCCAGAATCGCATCCACCAACTCGCCGAGCAATCCAAGCCCGACGTTGTCATCACGGAGATCGGCGGCACCACCGGCGACATCGAAGGTTTGCCGTTCCTGGAAGCCATCCGCGAATTCGCGTTGGAAGTCGGCTTTACCAACGCGCTGTTTCTGCACGTCACCTACGTGCCGTTCATCAAGGCGGCCGGCGAACTCAAGACCAAGCCCACGCAGCAATCCGTCGCCAAGCTGCGTGAAATCGGTATTACGCCGCACATCCTGGTTTGCCGCTGCGAACGGCCGCTCGACAAAGAACTGCGCCAGAAAATTTCCCTGTTCTGCAACGTCCCGTTCGAAGCCGTTATCGAGGAGAAAGACGTTGATCATAGCATTTACGAAGTGCCGCTCATGCTCCAGCGCGAGCGGCTGGACGATTTGGTTTGCCGTTTGCTCCATCTCGACACTCCACAGCCGAACATGGCGCACTGGCAGGAAATCATCCGCAAACTCATCGCCCCGCAGCATCGTGTCCGCATCGGCGTCGTCGGCAAATACATCGAATTACAGGACGCCTATAAATCCGTCTATGAAGCGATTATCCACGGCGGCGTGGCCAATGATTGCGGCGTCGAAATCGTCAAGGTCGATGCCGAGCAAATCGAGCGTGAAGGCCCGGACAAAATTTTGAAAGGGCTGGGCGGCATTCTTGTGCCGGGCGGTTTTGGCGAGCGCGGCATCGAAGGAAAAATCGTGGCGGCCAAATATGCCCGCGAAAACAAATTGCCGTATCTCGGCCTGTGTCTGGGGATGCAGATCGCGACGATCGAGTTCGCGCGCAACGTCCTCAAATTGGCCGGGGCGCACTCGACCGAGTTTGACCCTCACACGGCGCATCCAGTCATCTGCCTGCTCGACGAACAAAAGAAAGTCACCAAGAAAGGCGGCACCATGCGGCTGGGCGCGCAGCCCTGCCAATTGGTTGTCGGCTCGCTCGCGGGAAAACTGTACGGCGCGTTCGTCGTCAACGAGCGGCATCGCCACCGATTCGAGTTCAACAACGCCTATCGCGACAAATTTGAGAAAGCCGACTTCCAGTTCAGCGGCACGTCGCCCGACGGCAAGCTGGTTGAAGTCATCGAACTGGCGAACCACCCGTTTTTCGTGGCCAGCCAGTTTCATCCCGAATTCCGCAGCAAACCGCACCAGCCGCATCCGTTGTTCCGAGGCTTCATTGCGGCAGCGCACGCGCATATTCATCATCGGCCGCTGTGAAACTATGAGCCTCGAATTCTTGCCGGCAACTGAAATTGAAAAACGACGCTCTGCCTATTTTGCAAAACACGCCAAGCCCGGCATGACGAGTTCTGGCGGCTGAATGAAGAAGTTTTCCAATTGTTTCCGACAACGGCCGAGGACGTCAGCAGAAGTTTGAAAGACTAAAGGACATTCCAGAGTTTGTGCTTTGATTGCGAAACTTTGGCACTTTGCGCTGGAATCGCCAATGCCGCAGGTCGAGGACAAAGTCTTTTACGCAAGGCGCGAAGCCAAATCAAAGCCCTGAAAGTCTTTTACCCAAGGTGCGAAACCAAATCAAAGCCCTGAAAGGGCAAAAGAAAATAGCCCAGGGCAAAGCGAGTCCGCGAGCGACGCCCTGGGTCGATCGTCAGAAGAAATTCCAAGCCCTGAAAGGGCGGCAGAAATTCTCAATCCTTCGACACGCCTCGCACGATCTTGATTTCATCCGCCGTCAGGCCGTAAAGCTGGAATACAATCTCGTCAATCAAATCGTCGGTAAACGGATTTGCGCTTCGAGCGAGAGCAGCGCGGCTTTGGGTTTCTGGAAAGGGTCGCGGATTCCTTCTTCGTCGGAATCTTTGAGGCGGATGTTTTGGGCGGCGAGCGTTTTGGCGTTGGCGCGCAATGGGCGAACATCTCGGCCGCCACCGGACTTGGGGATTTGAACTGATTCCCAGAGAATCGCCGACCGCTTGCTTCAAGCCACTTTGCTGCCGTCCACCGAAACCAACGACGCCCTCATTCTTGCCGAATCTGCCGCGCTCGGCAGTTTTATCCTGCTGACGAACGAGCACCGATTGACGAAACTTTCACGGACCAGACCGGGGACTCGTTTTTCATCGCCTGCCAGTTCCACCGGCAATGTCAGAGCAAACCGCATTAGCATGCACCAGCCGCATCGACTTCGGTTTTTGTTGAAGAAACTGTTCCGATCGGATTAGACTTTCCAGCGACACGCCGAGCCGAGGGTCTAATGAAAAAGCGTTGGCCCCTTGATCTTGTCATTCCGCTCGCGGCTCGATAGCAGCGTGAGGATCGAACCACGCCAATGAACGGATAACTGGACGGAGAAGCCCATGAAACACACGCTAATAATTTTGTTAGCTTCGAGCATGGTGGCTTACAGCCAGGTCCAGTACGCCTTCACCAATTTCGCCGGCATGCCTGGCGGCCCCGGCAATGTGGACGGCACCGGGGTCGCGGCGCGGTTTTTCGGCCCCACCGGCGTGGCGGTGGACAGCGCGGGCAACGTCTATGTGGCGGATACATGGAACTCCACGATTCGGAAGATCATTCCCGGTAGAGAGGTGACGACGCTGGCCGGAAGCGCCGGGCAGATTGGCCGTGTGGACGGCACCGGGAGCGCGGCACGGTTCAGCACGCCCTACGGCGTAGCAGTGGACAGCTCGAGCAATGTGTATGTCGCGGATGTCGGCAGCGGGATTCGGAAGATCACGCCCGATGGTGTGGTGACGACGCTGGCAGGCCTCTCGGGACGTGCAGTCGCCGTGGACCGCACGGGCAACCTCTATCTCTCGGTTGGCAGCTCGATCCAGAAGGCTACGCCGGTTGGCACTAATTGGGTCGTGAGCACGCTGGCTGGCAGCGCTGGACAGAGCGGCAGCACCGACGGCACGGGCAGCGAAGCGCGGTTCAACGACCCCACGGGCCTGGCGGTGGACGGCGCGGGCAACGTCTATGTGGCGGATTTTCACAACAGAACGATTCGTAAGATCATACCGGCTGGAGTGGTCACGACGCTAACGTCCGTGTTCTTCGACCCCTTCAGCGTGGCGGTGGACTGTGCGGGCAACGTCTATATGGCGGACACGGGTAACCAGACGATTGGGAAGATCACGCCCGGCGGACTCGTGACGACGCTAGCGGGCAGTCCCTTTCAAACTGGAAATGATGACGGCGTTGGCAGCGTGGCGCGGTTCGGCGCCGGCGGTGTCGGCGCGTTCGCCAATCATGGCCCCTACGGTGTGGCCGCGGACTGCGCAGGCAACGTCTATGTGGGCGATACATACAACCACACGATTCGGAAGATCACGCCTGCCGCAGTTGTGACAACGCTGGCAGGCAGCGCCGGCTATGGCAGCGCGAACGGCATCGGGAGCGCGGCGCGGTTCAACCAGCCCTGGGCCGTAGCGGTGGACAGTGCGGGCAACGTCTATGTCGGCGATTTCAACAACTATACGATTCGGAAAATTTCGCCTGCTGGGGTGGTGGCCACGCTGGCGGGCAGCGCCGGGCAATATGGCAGCGCTGACGGCACTGGGAGCGCGGCGCGGTTCGGCTTTGTCGTCCCCACCGGGGGTGGAGGATTGCCTGAGGGCGCCAGCGGCGTGGCGGTGGACAGCGCGGGCAATGTTTATGTGGCGGATACAGGTAACCACACCATTCGCAAGATCACTGCTGCCGGAGTGGTGACGACCCTGGCCGGCAGCGCCGGACAGAGTGGCAGCGACGACGGCGCCGTGGGCGCAGCGCGGTTCTTCAGTCCCACCGGCGTGGCGGTGGACAGCGCCGGCAACGTTTATGTGGCGGATTCAGACAACCATACGATTCGGAAAATCACGCCTGACGGAGTGGTGACGACGCTGGCTGGCAGCGCCGGGCAGGGTGGGAGCGCCGACGGCATCGGCAGCGCAGCGCGGTTCGGGAGCGGCGTCTTCTCCGTTCCTGTTAGTCCTAACGGCGTGGTGCTGGACAGCGCAGGCAATGTCTATGTGGCGGATTCGGACAACCACACAATTCGGAAAATCACGCCCGCGGGTACAAATTGGATCGTAACGACGTTCGCGGG
>Ga0134124_10002571_pt1 | contig 14668 bp, 12 predicted proteins | sample KB304_FD_96880 | JGI IMG/M metagenome (GOLD analysis project Ga0134124, IMG submission 96880) | Terrestrial soil microbial communities without Nitrogen fertilizer from Kellogg Biological Station, Michigan, USA - KB3-0-4 | ecosystem: Environmental > Terrestrial > Soil > Unclassified ... | reverse complement strand
TCACGCGCTGGCCCGGCTTGAGCGTCTTCACCTTCGCCACGTAGTCCTGGTGCGTGCGGATCGGCGTGCCCTGGATCGAGGTGACGATGTCACCGCCGAGCAGGTATTCCTCGCCCTGGACCACCACCGCCAGGTTGCCGCCGCGAACGCCGGCCTGGTCGGCGGGACTGCCGTCGAAGACCACCTCGACCAGGTAGCCCTGGGTGATCGGCATCCGCACGATCGCGCCGAGCTGAGTCTCCACGGCACGGCCCTGCATGCCGAGCCACGCCCGGACCACGCGCCCCGACTCACGCAGCTCGCGCAGCACGCCCTTGGCCGCGTTGATGGGGACCGCGAAGCCGATCGACTGGGCGTCCTCGGAGATCAGCGTGTTGATGCCGATCACCTGGCCGCAGCGGTCGACGAGGGGGCCGCCGGAGTTGCCGGGATTGATCGGCGCGTCCGTCTGGATCATCGCCTCGTCGGAGACGCCGGGGAGCACCCGGTTGAGGCCGCTCACGATCCCGCGCGTCATCGTCTGATCGAGGCCGATCGGGTTGCCGATGGCGACGACCTCATCGCCGACCTTGGTGATGGACGAGTCGCCGAGCCGGGCCGCGGGCAGCGGGGTGCCCGTCTCCACGCGGACCAGCGCCACGTCGAGCACGGTGTCGAGCCCCACGACCCGGGCCGGCACCTTGCTGCCGGAGTCGAGCGTGATCGTCAGCGAGGCGGCGCCGTCCACGACGTGCGCGTTGGTGAGGACCTGGCCGTCCTTGTCGATGATCACCCCGGAGCCCACGATCGTCTCGAAGCGGCGCTGCGGCTTGATCTTGTTGATCTTCATCGCCTGGATCGAGACGACGGCCGGGGAGACGCGCTCGAAGAGCTGGGCCAGGCTCTCGTTACAGGGCTGAGCGGTCGCCGCGATGGGGAGTGCGAGCACCAGGACGGCGGCGAGCGGTAGTGTGCGAAGGCGCATCACCAGGGGATGATACACGGGTTCGAATGAGGTGGGGGATCTACAGGTCTTTGAAGCGCTCGTTGAGTCCGCGAACCCGGTCGGCCTCGGTCTGCTCACCGCGCCGCCGCTCGTTGCCCTTCCGATGGGCTTCGTTCAGCCAGTTGCGATACCGATCGTTCGCCCCCGTGATCCACTGGTCGATCGACTGCAGAGTCTTCGGCACATCGTCCGGCGTGCTGGTGAACTGCAATTGAACCCCGTGAACGTTCACGGCCCACTGCACGCCGACCGAGGAGCCCTCACCCTGCTCATTCCGGAGAAACTGGAGCCACTCGTCGGGCGGCTGCTTCGAGATCGGGATGATCCAGTCCGTGCCATTGCGAGTGGTGGGAGGGCCTGATCTCTGGACGTCGGTGAAGCGAGCCGGTTGAAATGACATAGGCCCAGAGTTTACACCGGGTTCCCCGCCTGCGCTCGGCTCCATGGCCCGCGCGTGGTCGCGTGGTGCACCGTGCTACACTGGCAACGCCGCACCCCGGCCTTCATGGCTGACGCTTCTGGCGTCGAGTCCCCGGTGATAGGGCCTGCACCTCGGAATCTTCACCGGGAGACGACCATGAGGCTTCCAGCTCGACCCTCTCCTCCAGTAACGCTGCCACCCGGCGGTCGCCCCGCGATGACGTCGATCGACTTCTGGGGCCAGCTCGACGGCGACGTGCTTCGGTGCCTCGCGGGGACGCGCGAGCGACTGTCCCCGGCGGAGATCGGTGACCGGATCGGCATCTCCGAGGACGCGGCGCGCTCGATCCTGACGATGCTCGCCGAAGAGGGCAAGGTGCGGATCTGCTCCGTCGCCTACGTGACGGAGCGATCGCCGTCCGTCGAGTAGCCCCGCTCCGTCAGAAAGGCGGCTGGTGATCGCTCCGTTATCGATCGAAGACCCGATCCGGGCCGAGCTCTTCGGCATCGAGCGGCTGGAGCAACACGCCGGAACCCTGGCGGAGGCCCAGCGCGTCAGCGCGGACCGGGGGCGACGATTGCTGCCGCGCGTCGAGGACAACGGCCGCGTGCTCCGCGAGTCGTACCGCGTGATCGCCGGCGCGATCCGTGAGGAGCGGGCGATCACCCCGGCGGCGGAGTGGCTCGTGGACAACTTCCACGTCGTGGACGAACAGCTCCGCGAGATCCGCGACGACCTGCCACCCGGCTTCTATCGAGAGCTGCCCAAGCTGGCCGAGGGGCCGCTCGCCGGCTACCCGCGCGTCTACGGGCTCGCCTGGGCCTTCGTGGCCCATACGGACAGCCGGTTCGATCCCGAGCTGCTCCGGCGGTTCGTGCAGGCCTACCAGCGGGTGCAGCCGCTGACGATCGGCGAGCTGTGGGCGGTGGCGATCACGCTGCGCGTCGTGCTCGTCGAGAACCTGCGGCGCCTGGCCGAGCGGATCGTGATCGGGCGGGCGGCGCGCCAGGAGGCGGACGCCCTGGCGGACGAGCTGCTCGGGGTCGGTGACGACGCGGTCGTCCGGCCGACGGCGAAGGGGCTCGCCAGACTGGAGGGCAAGCGGCTGGTGACCGCCTTCGCGGTGCAGCTGGTCCAGCGGCTGCGCGAGCAGGATCGCGCCGCCACCCCGGCGCTGCTCTGGCTCGACCAGCGGCTGGAGGCGCAGGGGACGACGTCCGAGGACATCGTGCGCGTCGAGCATCAACGGCAGGCCGCGATGAACGTGACGGTCCGCAACGTCATCCTGAGCATGAGCCTGATGTCCGCGCTCGACTGGACGGAGTTCTTCGAGAGCGTCAGCCTCGTCGACGAGACCCTTCGCGCGGCCCCGAATTACGCCGCGATGGACTTCACGACCCGCGACGCCTACCGACACGCGATCGAAGAGCTCTCGCGCGGCTCGGGGCGGCCGGAGCTGGACGTCGCGCGCCTGACCATGGCCCGCACGCAGCGCGCGGCCGGAGCGGACGAGGCCCGGTGGCACGATCCCGGCTTTCATCTGATCGGCCGCGGGCGCCCGGACCTCGAGCTCGCCCTCGGCTACCGAGCGCCGATCGTGCGCCGGCTGCTGCGCGCCTACGTCGCGGCGGCGACGCCGGGGTACCTGGGCACGATCGTCGTGCTCAGCGGCGTCATGCTCGCGCTGCCGCTCCTGGCGGCGGGTGCCTCCGGGGTCGGGCCGATGAGCCTGATCGCGCTGGCCCTGCTGGCGGCCGTCCCGGCCTCGGACCTGGCGATCGCGCTGCTGAATCGTAGCGTCGCCGCCCTCGTCCCGCCGACCGTGCTGCCGCGGCTCGAGTTGCGGGAGGGTGTGCCGCCGCATCTCAGAACGATGGTCGTCGTGCCGATGCTGCTGACCGACGGCGCCGAGGCCGAGGAGCAGATCGAGCGCCTCGAGGTGCATTACCTGGCCAATCCGGACGGCGATCTTCGCTTCGCCATCCTCTCGGACTGGCTCGACGCGGCCGCGGAGAGCGTGCCGGGCGACGTCGAGACGCTGGCGGCGGCGCGCGAGGGCATCGCGCGCCTGAACCGACGTCACGGCCGGACGCCGGATGGCGGCGAGCGCTTCCTGCTCTTCCATCGCCGGCGGCTGTGGAACGAGAGCGAAGGGGTCTGGATGGGCTGGGAGCGTAAGCGGGGCAAGCTCCACGAGCTCAATCGCCTCTTGCGCGGGGCGACGGACACGAGCTTCGTGCCCACCGGTGCCGTCGGGCCCGCCGGCGTTCGCTACGTCGTCACCCTCGACGCCGACACGCGGCTGCCCCGCGGTGCGATCGAGCGGCTGGTCGGCACGATGGCGCATCCGCTCAATCGGCCCCGGTTCGATCCCGAGGACCGGCGCGTCGTCGAAGGATACGCGGTGCTGCAGCCTCGCGTGACGCCGCCCCTTCCCGGCCGCGAGGGCTCGCGCTTCCAGCGTCTGTCCTCCGGCCCGGCCGGCATCGATCCGTACGCGGCGGCCGTGTCCGATGTGTACCAGGACCTCTGGGGCGAGGGGTCCTACACCGGCAAGGGCATCTACGACGTGGATGCGTTCGAGGCGGCCCTGGCCGGCCGGGTGCCGGACAACGCGCTGCTGAGCCACGATCTCTACGAGGGGGTGTACGCCCGCGCCGGTCTCGTGACCGACGTCGAGCTGTTCGAGAGCGCCCCCGCGCACTACGGGGTGGCGGCGGCGCGTCAGCACCGGTGGGCGCGAGGCGACTGGCAGCTGGTTCCGTGGATCCTCGGAACCCGGATCCCGGTGATCGGGCGCTGGAAGATGGTGGACAACCTGCGCCGCACGCTCTCGGCGCCGGCCGCGTTTCTGACGCTCGTCGCCGCGTGGACGCTCCCGGGCCCGACCCCCGCGATCTGGAGCGCCTTCATCCTCGTGACCATCGCCCTGCCCTTGCTCTTGCCGGTGCTGAGCGGAATGGTCCCGCGCCGGCGCGGCATCTCGAAGCGGAGCCACGTTCGCGCCGTCGGCCGCGACGTCATCCAGGCGGCCTCGCAGATCGGGCTCACGATCACGATGCTGACGTACCAGGCCTGGCTGATGACCGACGCGATCGCGCGGACGTTCGTGCGCATGTACGTGACGCACCGGCGGCTGCTGGAATGGGTGACGGCGGCGCAGGCCAAGGCCGGTCTGCGTCTCGATCTGCGTGGCTTCTGCCGGCGCATGGCCGGCGGCCTGGCGCTCGCCGCCGCCGCGGCCGTCGTCGTGGCGTGGCGTCGGCCGGAGGCCTGGCCGGCGGCGCTGCCGTTTCTGATCCTGTGGGCGGCGTCCCCGCTGGTGGCGCGCTGGATCAGCCTGCCTCGCAGCCTGGCGCCCACCCAGCCGCTCTCGCTCCCGGATGCGCAGGCGCTGCGGTTGACCGCCCGGCGCACGTGGCGGTTCTTCGAGACGTTCGTCGGTCCCGAGGACCACGCGCTGCCCCCCGACAACTTCCAGGAGACGCCCAGCCCGGTCGTGGCCCATCGCACGTCGCCCACCAACATCGGCCTGTATCTGCTGTCCACGGTGGCGGCGCGGGACTTCGGCTGGCTGGGCACGCTCGACGCCGTCGAGCGGCTGGAGGGCACCCTCGAGACGATGAACGGCCTGGAGCGATTCCGCGGCCATCTCTACAACTGGTACGACACGAGGCACTGCTATCCGCTCGAGCCGAAGTACGTCTCGTCGGTCGACAGCGGAAATCTCGCCGGCCATCTGCTCGCGCTGGCGCACGGCCTCGACGAGATGATCGACCGCCCGCGCCTCGAGCCGGCGGCGCTGGCGGGGATCGAGGACGCGGCGCGCCTGGTCCGCCTGGCGACCCTCGTAGAGACGGAGGGAGCCGAGCCGCGCCCGGCCATCCGCGCGCGCCTGCAGGAGGCTCTCGACGCCATGACGGCGGCGGACCAGGAGGCCGCGCACGACGCGTCCCCATGGGCCTCCCGCCTCGCGATGCTGCGCGCACGCGCGCACACGGTGCTGGGCCTCGCGCGGGCGCTGGTCGAGGCGGAGCCGGCCCAGACGGAGGTGCTGGTCTGGGCGGAGGCGCTGGGCGCCACCCTCGACGGCCACATCCGCGACCTCGACCTGCCGGAGACGCTCCCTCGTCGGGTGCGCGTCCTCGCCGCCAGCGCGCGGGCCCTGGTCGCCGCCATGGACTTCAGCTTTCTCTTCGATCCCCTGCGCAAGCTGTTTGCGATCGGATACCGCGTCACCGACGGCACCCTCGATCCCAGTCGGTACGACCTCCTGGCCTCGGAGGCCCGGCTGGCCAGCTTCGTCGCGATCGCCAAGGGGGACGTCCCCGTCTCGCACTGGTTCCGCATGGGGCGGGCGCTCACGCCGGTGGAGCTGGATTCGGTGCTGGTGTCCTGGTCGGGCTCGATGTTCGAGTACCTGATGCCGGCGCTCGTCATGCGCACACCGGCGGGGAGCCTGCTCGACCAGACCTCACGGCTCGTCGTGGGTCGGCAGATCAGGTACGGCGCCGAGCTGGGCGTGCCGTGGGGGGTGTCGGAGTCCGCCTACAACGTGCGCGATCTCGAGATGACCTACCAGTATTCCAACTTCGGGGTGCCGGGGCTCGGACTGCGCCGCGGACTCAGTGAGGACGTCGTCGTCGCGCCCTACGCGACGGCGCTGGCCGCGATGTTCGATCCGACCGCCGCCGTTCGAAACTTCGAGCGCCTGGCGGCGGTCGGTGCCCGCGGCATCTTCGGGTTCTACGAGGCCCTCGACTACACGGCGGTCCGGCTACCCGAGGGCGCCGAGCTGGCGGTGGTTCGCGCCTACATGGCGCACCACCAGGGCATGGTCGTCGTCGCCATCGGCAACGCGCTGCACGACGGCGCCATGCGGGCCCGCTTCCATGCCGAGCCCAGCGTGCAGGCCACCGAGCTGGTGCTCCAGGAACGGACGCCGCGCGACGTGGCGGTGGCGCGGCCGCGCGCGGAAGAGGTGGAGGCCGTCGGCGACGTGCGCGAGTTCGTTCCGCCGGTCGAGCGGCGCTTCCGCTCCCCCCACGGTGCAACGCCGCGTACCCAGCTGCTCTCGAACGGCCGGTACGCCGTGATGCTGACGACGGCCGGCTCGGGCTACAGCCGCTGGCGCGATCTCGCGATCACGCGGTGGCGGGAAGACGTCACCCGCGACGCGTGGGGAACCTACGTCTTCATCCGCGACGTCGACGGTGGCGAGGGCTGGTCGGCCGGCTACCAGCCGCGCGGCGGCGAGCCGGACAGCTACGAGGTCACGTTCTCCGAGGACCGCGCGGAGTTCGTCAGGCGAGACGGTGCCATCGGCACCACCCTGCAGGTGATCGTGTCGCCGGAGGACGACGCCGAGCTCCGGCGCGTCTCGCTCACGAACCTCGGCGCGAAGAGCCGGGAGCTCGAGCTGACGTCGTACGCCGAAGTCGTGCTGGCGCCGCCGGCGGCGGACGCCGCCCACCCGGCGTTCTCCAATCTGAGCGTCGAGACGGAGTGTGTCCCCGAGCTCGACACGCTGCTGGCGACCCGCCGCCCGCGGTCGCATCGTGAGACGCCGATCTGGCTGGCCCACGTGGCGGTCGTCGACGGCGAGACCGTCGGCGACCTGCAGTGGGAGACGGATCGAGCCGCCTTCCTCGGGCGCGGGCGGGGGATCCGGACACCGGCCGCGGTGATCGAGGGCCGGCCCCTGTCCAACACGACGGGTGCCGTCCTGGACCCGATCGTGAGCCTGCGCCGCCGCGTGCGGATCGCGCCGGGCGCGACCGTGCGCGTCGCGTTCTCGACGCTGGTGGCGCCGTCGCGCGCGGAGGCCTTGAGCCTCGCCGAGAAGTATCGCGATCCGGCGACGTTCGACCGCGCGGCCACGCTGGCGTGGACGCAGGCGCAGGTCCAGCAGCACCACCTCGGCGTCGGTCCCGATGAAGCGCACCTCTTCCAGGGCCTCGCGAGCCGCGTGCTCTACTCGGACCGGGGGCTCCGCCCCTCCGCGGACGTCCTCACGCGGGCGGCGGGTGGCCCCGGCGCGCTGTGGGCGCACGGCATCTCCGGCGACCTTCCGATCGTGCTCGTGCAGATCGACGAGCCCGAGGACGTGGGCATCGTGCGGCAGCTCCTGCGCGCCCACGAGTACTGGCGGATGAAGCAGCTGGCCGTCGACCTGGTCATCCTGAACGAGCGCGCGCCGTCCTACGCTCAGGATCTGCAAGCGTTGCTGGAGGCGCTCCTGCGCCGGAGCCAGTCGGTGGGGCCCCACGAGGGATCCGAGCCGCAGGGCAACGTGTACATCGTGCGGGCCGATCGGGTGACGCCGCCGCAACGCGACGTGCTCCAGTCGGTCGCCCGCGTGGTGCTGTCGAGCCGGCGCGGAACGCTGGCCGAACAGATGGCGCGCGCGCAGCGGCCCGACACGCCTCCGCTCGCCCGGCCCCGACGGCCGGCGCCGACGAAGCCGGCCCCGGCCGAGCCGATCCCGCTGCCCGATCGCGAGTTCTTCAACGGCCTCGGCGGTTTCACGGCGGATGGACGCGAGTACCTGACCGTCCTGTCCGAAGGGCGATGGACGCCGGCGCCGTGGATCAACGTCATCGCGAATCCGAGCTTCGGGTTCCAGGTTTCCGAGTCGGGGTCGGGGTACACGTGGTCGCTCAACAGCCACGAGAACCAGCTGACCGCGTGGTCGAACGACCCGATCAGCGACCCGCCCGGTGAGGCGATCTACGTCCGGGACGAGGAGACGGGTGAGGTCTGGGGGCCCACGGCGCTTCCGATTCGGGAGGGCAGCGCGCCCTACGTCATCCGTCACGGGCAGGGCTACAGCCGCTTCGAGCACGTCTCGCACGGTGTCTCGCTCGAGCTGCTGCAGCTGGTGGCGCTCGACGACCCCATCAAGATCTCGCGCCTGACGCTGACGAACCAGTCGGGGCGAGCACGCCGGCTGTCCGTGACCGCCTACGTGGAATGGGTCCTGGGTGCCTCGCGCGGGGCGGCGGCGCCGTTCGTCGCTACCGAGATCGATGCGACGACGGGGGCGATGTTCGCGCGCAACACGTGGAGGCACGAGTTCGACACGCGCGTGGCCTTCGCCGATCTGGGTGGCAGGCACACGGCGTGGACGGGGGACCGGACGGAGTTTCTCGGGCGTCACGGCTCACCCGATCATCCCGCGGCGCTCGCGCAGGGACATCGGCTCTCGGGCCGGGTGGGGCCCGGCCTCGATCCCTGCGGCGCGCTCCAGGCGGCGGTCGAGCTGCCCGCCGGCGGCCGCACGGAAGTCGTGTTCTTCCTCGGCGAGGCGGCGGGGGCCGAGCAGGCGAGGGGGCTGATCGCTCGCTACCGGAGTCAGGACGTGGAGGCGATCGTACGAGCGGTGGGCGAGCGGTGGGACGAGGTGCTCGGCGTCGTGCAGGTCAAGACGCCGGACCGCTCCCTCGACATCCTGCTGAACCGCTGGCTGCTGTACCAGACGCTGGCGTGTCGCGTGTGGGCGCGGGCGGCGTTCTATCAGGCCGGCGGCGCCTACGGCTTTCGCGATCAGCTGCAAGACGTGGTGGCCCTCGCGGTGGCCGCGCCCGAGCTGGCGCGACAGCACGTGCTGCGGGCCGCCGCGCGGCAGTTCGGCGAGGGCGACGTCCAGCACTGGTGGCATCCGCCCAGCGGCCGCGGCGTTCGGACTCGAATCTCCGATGACCTGATCTGGCTCCCTTACGTCGTCGCCCGGTATGTCGAGGTCGCCGGCGATGGCGCGGTCCTCGACGAGGTCGTTCCCTTCCTCGAGGGACCCCGGCTTTCGGTGGGACAGGCCGAATCGTACTTCGAGCCCCGCGTCTCCGGCGAGCGCGACACGCTGTTCGAGCACTGCGCGCGCGCGCTGGACCTCAGCCTGACCGCCGGGCCCCACGGCCTGCCCCTCATGGGGACGGGCGACTGGAACGACGGGATGAACGGGGTGGGCGCCGCAGGCAAGGGGGAGAGCGTCTGGCTCGGCTGGTTCCTGCACGGCGTGCTGTCCGAGTGGGCGACGCTCGCCGATGCGCGCGGGGAGGGCAAGCGCGCGGCGCGGTGGCGGGAATACGTGAGTGCGCTGAAGGCCTCGCTCGAGCGCGAGGCGTGGGACGGCCAGTGGTATCGGCGCGCGTACTTCGATGACGGCACGCCGCTCGGCGCCGCCGTCAACGACGCCTGCCGCATCGATTCGATCGCGCAGTCCTGGAGTGTGATCTCGGCGGCGGCGGACCCGGCCCGCCAGGTCCGCGCCATGGCCGCCGTCGACGCCTACCTCGTGCGTCACGCCGAGGGCCTCGTGTTGCTCTTCACGCCGCCGTTCGACGACACCGCGCTGGAGCCGGGCTACATCAAGGGCTACGTGCCGGGCGTGCGGGAGAACGGCGGACAGTACACGCACGCGGCGGTCTGGACGGTGATCGCCTTCGCGGCGCTCGGTGACGGCGACAAGGCCACCGAGCTCCTGGCGATGTTGAATCCGATCAACCGCGCCGGCACCGACGCGGGCGTCCAGCGCTATCGGGTCGAGCCCTACGTCGTCGCCGCCGACGTCTACGCGGAGCCGCCGCACGTCGGCCGTGGGGGCTGGACGTGGTACACGGGGTCGGCCGGTTGGATGTATCGGGCGGGACTGGAGTCCATCCTCGGGTTCCGGCTGCGCGGCGACCGGCTCGTGGTCGACCCCTGTATTCCGCGCGGCTGGCCCGGCTTCGAGCTGGTCTTCCGCTATCGCTCCGCGCGCTATGACCTCGTCGTGGAGAACCCGCGGGGGGTGTCGCGGGGAGTGGCGTCAGTCGAGATCGACGGCGTCCTCCTCACCGGCGATCCCAGCATCGGGCTCGCCGACGACCGGACCACCCATCGCGTCCGAATCGTCCTCGGCTGACCGACTCAGAAGCCCTTCCGTCTCATGCAGCTACGAAAGGCGGCCTGATACGCCGCGTTCTTGGCCCCCTCCGCCTCCATGCCGTGGATCTGCGGATCGGAGGACTCGATCACCTTCTCGGTCGCATTCACCGTCGTGGCCTCCCCGCGCGCGCTCTCGGCCCGGGCGTGATCGCCGACGGTCGGGGAGGCGCTTCCGGTCTTCATCACCTCGGGCGCGTGCTCGTTGCAGGCGGCCACGTCAGCCGGGGTGGGGACCTCACCGCCGACCATCTGCGCGGTGGCGAGTGCAAGAAGAAGGGTCAGCGCGAGAACACTCACGACTCTGGACTGGCTGATCATGTCGTACTCCTCACGTCGCTTCCGATTCGGTACAGAACCCAGCCGCTATCGTCCTGGCCTCCGATGCGTTCGGCGCGCGCGAGCAGACTCAGCCTCCGTGGCGCTGGACCCGGCGGATGCTCCGCGAGGACCGCCTGCCGGCCCAGCTGGACCGCCGCCGCTGGTAGCGGTGCCTCGATCGAGTAGTGCGCCAGGATGCCCCGCCGCTCGTTGTAGAACTGCAGCCGCCACTTCATCCCTAGCCCTACTCGGGAGGTGCCGTGTATCCGAGAGGATCGCGGAGGGCCGCCAGCGCGGCAGGTCAGCGTGTCCTGCTCCCGCCGGCGTCATCCAAACACGGTGACAGATGTCGCCGCCGCAAAACCGCTGGGAGGCGTCCCAACATCGTGCGCCACAGATCTCACACCTTGTCATCGCCCGACTCTGCGAGGCGCCGGGTGCCGCCGGCGCCGCGGGTTCCGCGGTCGCTTCGATCCGGTGACTGGGGGGTGCGGCTCCCGACGAGCTTCTCCCACGTCTTCGCCGTGAAGTTGTACTGGTGGATGTGCCCGTCCTCGTCGAGAGCAAAGAGGTCGTTCTGCGAGGCGCAGATCTGGGTGAACCTCGCCCCCCGGGGCCTATCGCTGGGGAGGTTCATGACCTCTCCGGCCTCGTCTCATCCGCCCGGGGTGTCCAGGTCCCCGCCGCGTACTCGCGCAGGGCTTGCCCGAGCACCCAGCGCAGCGTGGTCCCCTCGCTCGCGGCGCGGACGCGCGCGGCCCGTTGAACGCCGTGCGAGAGCCCGCGTAACAGGTAGATACCTGTGGTGGCCAGCCGGGCCAGGGCGCGACTCCGCAGTGGCGTGCTATTCACGCCACGGTCCTGGTCATATCGGACGGTGACGTGGCCCATGCTCGTCATCACCGACCGCCGATGGACACGGGGAAGTGGACGGTCTCCTCGCGGTACGGCGACGTGATGTAGGCGAGGTCCAGGGTGATCTCCTTCAACCGGGCCGCCTTCAGCGCCTCCGCGGGGAAGTCCACGTCCATCGCCTCCGTCGTCTCCTGTCCGGGATCGAGGCGGTCGCTGCTGGACGAGGCGAACCTGAGCGTCGGCTCGGTCCGCGCGTCCTCGAGCTTGATGGGCTGCCCCTGGGCGTCGACGTACCGGATCTTCGCGGCGACGAGCCGGACGGTCTGGTTCGGCGAGGTGTTCTTCAGCCTGATGATGCCGGACAGCTTGGCCAGCGAGACGATACGGTCGGAGCCCTTTTCGACCCGCTCCGTGACCTTCATGTCGGCGACTTCGCCACTGACGATGCCGGATTTCACCCGCACCGACGCCGGCGTCACCACGTAGCTCTTGTCCTCGATCACCGCCGCCGTGGCCGCCGGCTGCTGCGCGGGGCCGAGGTTCATCCAGAGCATCGCGGCGACCAGAGCGGCGCCGAAGCCCCACTTCCACATCGTGCCCTTGTCCTGGCCGGGGCGCTCGGTGGGCCACATCATGCGTTGGACGACGACGGGAATGGCCGCTCCGATGCAGGCCACCACCACGCTGACGAGCATCCCGGCTCCGGAATAGACCAGGCCCCGAAAGATCCAGCTTGCCCCGATGCTCCCGACGAGACCGAGGATGATGTCTGTCTTCAGGCCGTGTCCGCCACGTTTCATGACCAGCCCGGCAACCACGCCGCCGAGAATTCCGATGAGAACCCACGTCACGAACATTGCGAAACTCATGGCTGTTTCTCCTTCATCCGTTGTCGAACTGTCGGCTTCGCGTCACGGCGCGTTCGCGGTCGCTCACGTGGGGCCTCCGGGGCGGCGGGCGCGGCCTCGGATCGACGGGGGCGCGGGCGCGCCGTAGCCGCCGGCCCGGCCCCGTTCGAGTGAACCAGCAGGCCCGCGAGCATCTCGATCGCCCGCTGGTCGAGCGCTCGGTCGTCGAGGATCATCCGCACCGCGGGGCCGGCGAGCTTCCGGACCCGATCGGCGGCCGAGGTCGAGCAGACGATGACGTCGACGTTCCGCACCAGGCGGTTCAGCGCCGCCCCCTCCGCGGGGCATGCCCCGACCAGCGTGATGTTCGGCAGGCCGGCGTTCGCGATCGAGTGCTCCAGGTTGTGAGCCGTCTCGACGGCCGCGGACACCACGCCGACCCGCGTGCCCGGCGGGAACTGGGCCAGCTGGTGGAGGGTCTCCAGATGGGCCTCGGCCAGGAGCGCGATCACCGGGATCCCCCTCAGGCTCAGCAGCCGCTCGACCTCGGGGAGATGGCAAAAGCTCGTCACCGCCGCCCTCCAGCGTCCGGGTTGCTTCGGGCGCCGCGCGATCGTCGCCAGCTCGCCGAGGAGCACCTTGTCGACGCGGACCGGGAGCTGGGCCTCGAGCTGCGCGGCAAAGAAGTCGAGCTCCGGTGGGCTGCATTCCACGAGGAGGACTTCGACGGCGCCCTGCACGGCGGCGGGTCGCACGCCGGCCAGGCTGAGGACGCCCACGGCCAGGTCGTCGGCGGTCATGCCGAGGGCCGCCGCCCGGATCACCGTGTCTTGCAGAAAGGTCTCGCGCAGTCGCGGGGCGGGGCGGGCGGGCGGCGCCGGGGCCACGAACACGCCGCTGCCCCGGCGAGCCTCCACGTATCCACTGCGCTTCAGATCCTCGACGACGCGCGCGACGGTATTCGGATTGATGCCGAGGAAGCCGGCCAGCTCCCGAATGCTGGGCAGGGCTTGGTCGCGCGGGACGCCGCCGGTGTCGATGACGTGCTTGAGTTGCTCCGTCAGCTGCCGGCGGATCGGGATCGGACTGTGCACGTCTACGCGGAGGTCGATGGCCAAGGTCATACTGTACTACTACAGTAGTACACTAGGCCAATTCTGTCAAGACCGCACCGGGAGTTCATCAGGCGATCCCTCCCGCCAACGCGTCGGCGCATCGCGCTCGCACCGGATGGCGTAGTGGCTGGCGGCGGCGTTCCGGTCGTCGTACTCGACGACGACGTCGATGTAGGGGTCGAGCTCGCTATCGGTTCGCCGGATCCGCAGCCGAGCCCCGTCGGGCTCGAGGCCGATCGAGCGACGCAGCAGGGCGATGTACCGCTCGCACTCGGAGAACGCGATCTCCGCGTATCCACTGTCGCCGACCCGCGCGCAGGATTCGGCGGCCGGTCCCGGTCGCAGCGTGATGACGGCGGGCGCCGTGCCGGCGTTCATGCGCTATCCCTCGCCGCCGTCCTCGCGGTCGTCGCGCTGCGAATAAGAGGCCGGGCTCGAGGCGTCACCCTTGAGCCCCTCGCCATCGACCGTGATGAAGACCGTGGCCTGCGGCCACGCGAGCCGATTTACCCAGACCGCGGAGGCCACCACTCCCGTGCTCGGATTGATGCCCTGCCACACCCCTCCGGCCGGCCGGCTATCGCGCCGGCTCGTCGTCACCTCGCGCTTGCACTCCTCGAAGCCATCCCTCGACAGGGCGCTCACGATCTCCTCCGGCACCGCGACCCAGCCCTGCTCCGCTTCGATCCAGGTCATCCGGCCGTGCCCGCGCAGCTCGTCGAGTCCGTTCATCTCCCGCGACCTTTCTCATCGGCCCGGCCGCTCGTCCACGCGATCGCGAACGAGTGGCGAATCGTAGCCCCACAGGCGAGCGCGCAGCGCGGCGATATCCTGCTCGCGCTCGCGGACCTGGACTTCCAGTCTCCGAACCCGCTCGACGTAGATCCTCCGTTGCGACTCGAGGACGGCGTCCCTGTCCGCGAGCTGGTGGTAGAGATACGACTGGTGGGCCGCGTCCTCGTTGGCTCGGCGGTGGCCGTCCGCGCTGACGCTCAACGCTCGGGCGCCGGTCACGAGGGTGAGTGTCGCCATGCACCCCAGCGCGAGGACGACGGCGCCGCGGCGCACGGTCATCTCGGGTCGCGGCGGTGGGACGGCCTCATGCGGCGGCTCCGACGCGACGCCAACCCCGCCGCTGCGCGAGGAGCAGCAGGGCAGCGCCCCCGCATCCGGTCAGGAACATCGTCGCCATTCCGGCGCC
>Ga0134124_10002570_pt1 | contig 14668 bp, 9 predicted proteins | sample KB304_FD_96880 | JGI IMG/M metagenome (GOLD analysis project Ga0134124, IMG submission 96880) | Terrestrial soil microbial communities without Nitrogen fertilizer from Kellogg Biological Station, Michigan, USA - KB3-0-4 | ecosystem: Environmental > Terrestrial > Soil > Unclassified ... | reverse complement strand
GTCGGTCGGGGCGAGGCGGTCGATGTCGGCGAAATAGGCCTGGGTCTGGAACAGCATGTTGCGGTGGGTGAGCACCGCCCCCTTCGGAACGCCGGTGGTGCCGCTGGTGTAGAAAAGCCAGGCCGGGTCGTCCGGCGCGACTTCCGCGGGAACCGCCTCGTCCGCCAACAGGTCCTCGCCCATTGCAATCCCGCTCGGTATCGCCGCGGCGAGGTCCCGGCTCACGAAGCACAGCTTCGCGCCCGAGTTCTCGAGGATGTAGCCGAACTCCTTCGCGTGCAGCTTGGCGTTCATCGGCACCGCGGTCATGCCGGCGTGCCAGCAGGCGAACAGCAGCTCGTAGAACTCCGGGCAGTTCTTCATCGCCAGCGCGACGCGATCGCCGCGCTTCAAACCTAATCTGGAAATGAGTCCGGATGACAGTCTGGAAACTCTCGCTGCCATTTCCCGGTACGAGCGCACCGGCACGGCGCCGAGCGCGAGGGCGGGCCGCTCAGGCAGCCAGCGGGCGCTGCGCAGGAGAAGCTGTGCCAGATTCATGCAGACGGAAGAGGCGGCAGGCGTTGCGCGTCGTGTCGGCGGCGAGCTCCTCGATCGGACGGCCGAGCGCGCGCGCCACGGCGTGCGCGACGTGCGGCAGGAAGGCGGGCTCGTTGCGGCGCGCCTTGGGCTGCGGCCGCAGATCGCGCGGGGTGAGATAGGGGGCGTCGGTTTCGAGGACCAGCCGCTCGCGGGGAATTTCCCTGACGAGGTCGAGCAGGTGGCGCCCGCGGCGCTCGTCGCAGATCCAGCCGGTGATGCCCACGTAGAGGTCGAGCTCGAGATACGCGCGCAATTCGTCGCGCTCGCCCGTGAAGCAGTGCGCCACCGCCTGCCTCACGGCGTGGTGTTTCAGGATCTCGTAGAAGCGCGGGTGCGCGTCGCGCGAGTGCAGGAAAAGAGGCTTGTTCAAGGACAAGCCGAGCTCGAGCTGCGCGACGAACCACCTTTCCTGGTCGGGGTGAGGAGAGTAGTTGCGGTTGTAGTCCAGGCCGCACTCGCCGATCGCGACGACGCGGGGGTGGGCGGCGAGGCTGCGCAGCGCGGGAATGGTCTGCGGGCCGCAGTCGCGCGCATGGTGCGGGTGCACGCCGGCGGTCGCGTGGAAGCCGAACTCCTCGGCGATACGGATCGCGGCCATCGATTCGTCCACCGTGGTGCCGGTGACGACGATGCGCGTCACGCCCGCCTGCCGCGCCCGCTCGACGGTCTGCGGGAGATCCTGCGAAAACGCCGAATGCGAGAGGTTCGCGCCGATATCGAAGAAGCGCACCTACTCCCTCATGTCCAGGCGCAGGGCCAGCTTGAAATAAAGCTCGAACTGCGCGCGCACGAACGCCTCGGTCTCGGCCGGGCTGCGCACCGCCGGCACGCCGGCGAGCTTTTCGTTTCCGGCGAGCCAGCCCGCATCGCGGGAAAGCTGCGTCATGACCTGGCTCCAGCGCTCCACGACCTCGCGCGGCAGGGCGCGCGGCCCCGCGAGCGCCGACCAGCCTGCGAAATTCTCCATCTGCGGCCAGCCAAGACTGCGTGCTGTCGGCACGCCGGGCATGTCCCGCAGCGGCCGGCGCGTGGTGGTCATGAGCACGCGCAGCGTCCCCGATTTGAAGTGGCTGAGAAGGGTCCCGGCGTTGCTGCAGGCGAACTGCACCTCGCCGGCGAGCAGTGCGGCGATCAACTCCCCGGAGCCCTTGTACGGAATGCCCACCGCGGCGTCCCTGGGCAGGCCGACGAGCGAAAAGAGGTATTGCGGTCCGAAGTTCTGGATCGTGCCGGCTCCCACGGTGGCGAAGTTGAGCTTGCCGGGCTGCTTGTGAATGTCGTCGAGCAAGGCCCGCATCGTCCCGTACGGCGAGTCGCTCCGCACGGCGCAGACGAACGGATTGATCTCCATCACCGAGAGCAGCGTGAAGTCGCTCCACTGGTAGGGAGCCTTGCGGTCGGTCGCGGGCAGGATGACCAGCGAAGCGGTGCGCGCGAGGAGCAGGGTATAGCCGTCCGGGGATGCGTTTCGCACTGCCTGGGTGCCGATGGCGCCGGAGGCGCCCGGCTGGTTCATCACCAGGATCCTCTGGTTGTTCAGATAGCGTGGCGCATGCTCCGCCAGGTTGCGCGCGGCGAGGTCGGCGTCGCTGCCCGCGGTGTAGGGAACGACGAGCGTGATCGGCCGCGAGGGGTACTGCGCATGAGCCACCCCTGTCAAAAGAATGAGGAACACGAGGGGCAGCGAAGCAAAGGAAAAAGAAAGCGCCCGAGTCATTCGCTCCCCGGCGGCAGGCCGAGTCCCATGCGGATCTTCAGGCCCTTGATCGTCTCCTTGACCGTGCCGGCAAGCGGCAGGCTCACGCGTGCGAGATCGGCCTCGTGCAGCACGATGCTCATGTCCTTTTCCGCCCACGGCATGCCGGAGCGCTCCGCGCCGTGGTCCATCGCCCAGTTCTGCGCGCTGCCGTGGTGAAGCGCGGCCTGCAGGCGCGCGCGGTCGACGCCGAGCGCCTCGCCCAGGGCGAGGCCTTCGTCGTTCGCCACGATGCACGACCAGAGGATCAGGTTGTTCACCATCTTGCCGACCTGCCCGGCGCCGGCGGGGCCGAGGTGGAAGATGTCCGAGGCAAAGGCGCCGAACGCGCTCCGGCAGGCTGCGAACGCCGCTTCGTCGCCGGCGCCGTAGACGAGGAGCTTGCCGGCGAGGGCGGCGGCTTCGCCGCGCGCGAGCGGGATGTCGAGCAGCACGACGCCGAGGCTGCGCAGGCGCTCGGCGAGGCGCCGCGCGTAGCGGGGCGCGACCGTCGAGCCGAGCGCGACGATGAGCCCGGGGCGGGCCGCCTGAGCGATGCCGTCGGCGCCGAACAGCACGGCTTCGACCTCGTGATCGAAGCCGACCACGATGATCGCGAGCTCGCTCGCGCGCGCCACTTCGCGCGGCGAGCCGAGCACGGTCACCCCGAGCGCCCGGGCGTTGCTGCGCGCGGCCTCCAGCGGATCGTAGCCGGCGACGTCGTAGCCGCGCTCGAGGAGATGCCGCGCCATGGGCGCGCCCATCTTCCCGAGGCCGAGCATTCCGATTTTGCTGATTGCAGCCATGGCGTTGTCTCGGCAGTATAGTAAACACCATGAAATTCATCGCTCGCAGGATTTTTTCCACAACGGTCTTTTCCACAGCGGCTTTTTGCACGGTTGCGCTTTTCGCTGCAACCTCGGCCTTCGCGCAAAGCTGGCCGCAGCGCCCGGTCAAATTCATCCTTTCGCTCGGTCCCGGCTCGGGCGCCGATATCGGCGCGCGCCTCTACGCGGACCGGCTGACCAAGATGTGGGGCCAGCCGGTGGTGGTGGAGAATCGTCCCGGCGGCGACGGCGTCATCGCCATCAACGCGGTCATCCAGGCGAAGGACGATCACACGCTGCTGTGGGGTCCGACGGCGAACTTCGTCGGCCACCCGTACAGCCTGGAGAGCATGCCCTACGACCCGAAGGAGCTGGTGCCCGTCGCGCGCGTCTCCGGCACCGTGGTCACCCTCGGCGTGCCCTCGAGCATGAACGTCGGCTCGCTGAAGGAGCTGCTCGAGACCGCGAAGCAGAAGAAGGGCTGGCTCAACTGGACCACCGCGGTGACGATGACCGACATCATCCTCGAGGGCTTCCTCAAGAGTCAGGACATCGACGCGGCGCAAATCCGCTACAAGCAGCCGGCCGAGGCGGTGAACGACCTCGTCAGCGAGCGCATCCAGCTCTACAGCTCGGCGTACGCGATCGTGCGGCCGCAGGTGCAATCGGGCAAGGTCAAGCTCCTCGCGGTCCAGGCGCGCAACCGCGTCCCGGGGCTCGACCTGCCGACGGTGGCGGAAGCCGGCTTCCCGGGGCTCAACTTCGAGGGGCTGGTCGGCATCATCGCCGCGCGCTCGAGCAACCTGCCGAACGCGGCGCGCGACCGGATCGGCGCCGACATCAAGACGGTGTCGAAGGATCCGCTCGTCGCGGAGCGCCTCGCCTCGACCGCCCAGCTCAATACCCCGGGTACCGCGGCCGAGTTCGCCGCCTCGATCGACGAACAGGTGAAGCAGCTCGCCGACTCGGCGAAGCTGCTCGGCATGAAGCCGAAGCAGTAGAGCTCACTCGCTGAACTTCGGTCCTTTCGGAACCGAGAGGTCGAGCAGCCGCGCCGGAAGCCAGGTGGCGAGATCCGGCAGCGCGGCCACAGCGAGCAGGACGAGGAGCTGCAGGGCAACATAGGGCATGGCGCCTCGCCAGACCTCAGCCAGGGACACTGCGCCGCGGCTGGCGCCGTGGACCAGGAACAGCGCATAGCCGAAGGGCGGCGTGAGGAACGAGGTCTGCAGCGCGATCGCGAACAGGGCGCCGATCCAGCAGCCCGCGAGCTGCGCGTTGCCCAGGTCGCGGCCCACGCCGGCCGAGACCAGCGCCGCCGCGAGCACCGGCAGCGCGATCACGACGATTTCCAGCCAGTCGAGGAACAGGCCGAGCGCGAAGACCAGGAGCAGCGCGGCGCCAAGCGGAGCGTAGCCGCCGCTTCCCAGCGCTTGCGCACCTGCGGCAACCATCTCGGCGCCGCCCAGCAGCCGGAACACGAGCGAGAAAACGTTGGCGCCGACGAAGATGAAGAACACCATCGCGCTCAGGAGCGCCGTCTGGCGGATGGCCGCGTCCAGGACGCGCCGGTTCAGGCTGCGGTGCAGGAGAGCGGCCAGCACTGCGCCTGCCGCCGCGAGCGCCGCCGCTTCGGAGAGCGTCGCGAGGCCGAGGACGACCAGCGCGACGAGCCCGACCATCAGCCCCGCCGTCAGGAGCGCACCGCCGAGGCCTTCAGAGCTCGCGTCTTCGCCTCCAGGCTGCGAGCCTCGTGCGAGCGCAAACGCCAGGTAGAACGCCAGCAGAAGGGCGAGCGGCGCGAGCATGGCGAGGAACAGCGCCGGCACCTGCACGCCGATGGCGTCGGCGACGAAGAACAGCATGATCCCCGGCGGCGCGACCGCGCCGAGGGAGCCGGCGGCTGCCACCAGGCCCGCCGCGTCGGCGCCGCGGTAGCCGTGGCGCCTCAAGGCCGGCAGTGCATAGAGCGCGAGGGCGCCGGTCGAGGCGCCGATCATGCCGGCGGCCGGCGCCTGGATGGCACCGACTGCGAGGGTGGCCAAGGCAGGACCGCCGCGCACGCGTCCGAATGCCCGGGCGCAGGCCGAGAGGAGGCTGGCCGCGAGCCCCGTCTCGTGCAGCACCGCGCCCATGAAGAGCAGCATCGGAACCGCTGCATAGACGACCTCGTCGCGATCCGACAGCGTGCCGTAGAGGCGGTGAAAGATCGCGCCGAGCTCCTCGGTCCGCATCGCGCCCGTGACGAGCGCGATGCTCGCGAACAGCAAGGCAACTCCGATCAGCACCACGGCGACCGGCAGCCCGGAGAGCAGCGCCAGGCCGAGCGCGAGAAGCATCGACGCCGGCAGGACCAGCCTCACCTGCGGGTGAGCGCGAGCAAGGCGCGCAAGGCGCCCGCAAGCCCGGCGGCCATGAGAAGCGCGAAGCCGAGCGGCATCCACAGGCGCACGATCCACTGCGCCGCCCAGGCGGTGTCGGCCCAGCGCTCGCCCTGAAGAAAGGAGCGCCACGCCGAGTCGAGGCCGTCCACCACGATGAGTGCGCAGAGCGGCAGGACGATGCCGAGCGTGCCGGCGAGCTCGATCGCCGCGGCGATCCGCGGCGGGAAGCGCCGGCTGACGAGGTCGAGGCGCACATGGGCGCCGGCGGCGTAGGCGTAGCCGAACGACGCCATGGTGGTGGCGAGGAACGCGACCGTCGAGACGTCGCTGAACGGCACGTCGGTCCGCCAGCCGGTCCAGCGCGCGACCGGCGCGACCGCGGCGGCCAGGATCATGAGCGGGATGCCGAGCCATGCGACCGCGCTGCCGATCCGCACCGAGACGGCTTCGAGCAAGCGCGCCGCGCGGTCCACGTTCTAGATTTTTTTCAGCCGGTAGAGCAGCTCGAGCGCCTCGCGCGGGCTGAGCTCGTCGGGATTGAGCCGCGCCATCTCTTCGCGCAGCGGATCGACGGCGGCCTCTTTTTCCACCTCGAGGGTCTTCGCGAACAGATCGGACTGGTTGCCGCGCGTGACGCTCGACTCCTCGAGGAGCTGCAGGTACCTCTTCGCCTGCCGGATGACGGCCTTCGGCACGCCGGCGAGCCCGGCGACCTGCAGCCCGTAGCTCTGGCTCGCGGGGCCTTCCTCGACCGCGTGCAGGAACACCACCGTGTCCTTGTGCTCGACCGCGTCGAGGTGCACGTTGGCCACTTCCTTGTACTCGAGCGCCAGGCGCGTGAGCTCGAAGTAGTGCGTGGCGAAAAGGCTCATGCTCCTGTTCTTCTCGACCAGATGCCGGGAGATCGACCACGCGAGGGCCAGGCCGTCGAAGGTGGAGGTGCCGCGCCCGACCTCGTCCATCAGCACCAGGCTCTTCTCGGTGGCGTTGTGCAGGATCGCGGCGCTTTCGGTCATCTCCACCATGAAGGTGGAGCGGCCCCCGGCGAGATCGTCGGCCGCGCCGATGCGAGTGAAGATCTGGTCGATCGGGCCGATGCGCGCCGCTCCCGCCGGCACGTACGCGCCGATGTGCGCCATCAGCGCGATCAGCGCGACCTGGCGCATGTAGGTCGACTTGCCGCCCATGTTCGGCCCGGTGATGAGGAGCAGCTTGCGCGTCGGCCCGAGGCGGCAGTCGTTCGCGATGAACGTTTCGCTCATTTGTCCGCTCATCTGCCCGAACTGGCCCTCGACCACCGGGTGGCGCCCGCCCTCGATCTCGATCACCTGCTCGTCGACGAACTGCGGGCGCACGTAATTGCGCTTCATCCCAATCAAGGAAAAACTGGACAGGACGTCGGTGAGCGCCAGGGCTTTCGCGATCTTCTGCAACGTTCCAAGATGAGACTGCAGCGACTCGACGAGCCGGTCGTAGAGAGACTTCTCCAGGGCCAGCGCGCGGTCGCGCGCCGAGAGCGCCTTGTCCTCGAAGGCCTTGAGCTCGGGCGTGATGTAGCGCTCGGCGTTCTTCAGCGTCTGGCGGCGGCGGTAGTCGGGCGGGATCTTCTCGGCGTGCGAATTGGTGACCTCGATGTAGTAGCCGTGCACCGAGTTGTAGGCCACGCGCAGGTTGGGAATCCCGGTCCGTGCTCGCTCCTTCGCCTCCAGCGCGACCAGGAATTCGCCCGCGTTCGACTGCAGGCCGCGCAGCTCGTCGAGCTCCGCGCTGTGCCCGTCGGCGATCACCCCGCCGTCCTGCACGCGCGCGGCCGGCTCTTCCTTCAAGGATTTCTCAAGACGAGTCAGGCACTCGGCCGGGATGGCCAGGTCGATCCGCATCTGGACGAGCAAAGGCGAGAGCTCGGGCAGCGCCTTCACGACCTCGGGCAGGAGCTTCAGCGTCTCGCGCAGGCCGGAGAGCTCGCGCGGGCGCACGCTCTTCAGCGCGAGGCGCGCGCTGATTCTTTCCACATCGGACACGCGCCTGAGGACGACCTGAAGCTGCGGCGAGTGCTTTTCGAGGCAGGCGAGCGCCTCGTGCCGCGCCACCAGCGCCGAGCGGTCGCGTAACGGATGGTGCAGCCAGTGCCGCAGCAAACGGCTGCCCATCCCGGTGGCGCATTCGTCGAGCAGCGAGAACAGCGTCGGCGCGGGCTCGCCGCGCAGCGTTTCGGTGAGCTCGAGGTTGCGGCGCGTCGCGGCATCGAGCCGCACGTATTCGCCGGCGCGCTCCGCGGTCACGGCCGTGACGTGCGCGAGCGCCTGCCCCTGGGTCTTGCCGGCGTATTCGAGCAGCGCGCCGCAGGCGCCGATCGCGAGCGTCAGGTCCTCGCAGCCAAAGCCCGCGAGCGTGGCCGCGCCGAGCTGCTTGAGCAGCTTCTTCCGCCCGCTCTCGACGTCGAACTGCCACGGCGCCAGGCGCGTCACGAAGTAGCCGTCCAGATGCGCGTCTTCCGCGACCAGGACCTCGGCGGGGTCGATGCGGCGCAGCTCGTTCGCCAGCGCCTGCGGCGCGATTTCGGCGACGCGCAGCGTGCCGCTCGCGAGCGAGAGCCAGGCGAGGCCCACGGTTGTCTTATCTCTATGAAGGGAAAGCAGAACGTTGTCGGCTTTGTCCTCAAGGAGCGCCGGGTCGGTCAGCGTGCCCGGGGTGACGATGCGCGTGACCTGCCGGTCGACCGGACCCTTCGCCAGCGCCGGATCGCCGATCTGCTCCGCGATCGCCACCGATTGGCCGAGCTTCACCAGCTTGGCGAGGTACTGCTCGACCGAATGCACCGGCACGCCCGCCATCTTCACCGGCACGCCTGCCGAGGCGCCGCGCTGCGTCAGCGTGAGGTCGAGCAGCCGCGAGGCTTTTTCGGCGTCGTCGTAGAAGAGCTCGTAGAAGTCGCCCATCCGGTAGAACACCAGGATGTCGGGATGCTCGCCCTTGATGCGAAAGTACTGCTGCATCATGGGCGTGTGCTCTTGTGGTGTCACCGCGGCGATTATCGCCGACTTCAGTACTCCACTTGGTACAGCAAGCCGATGCGTGTGCCCGGGTCGTTGTCCGGCGTTGCGCCTTGCAGCGTGCCACCGCCGCTGCCCACGCTCGTCTCGACTTTCAGGCGTCGGGTGAGATCGACCTGGACGCGCGCCTGCGTGGCTCCGGAAGTGCTCTGGCGCGCCCCGACGTAGACGCGCTGCGAGACGTAGCGTCCGGCCTCCACGCTCGGGCCGCTCTTGCCGTCGCCTCCGCTGACCGAGAGCCTGTCCAGGCCGAGGCGCTTCTGCGCGGTGGCAAGCGGATTCGGTCCGCCGCCCCCCTTGCCGGCAACCGTGGCCACCGCTCTTGCGATCTGCACGAGTTGCAGCGGACTGAGCTCTTTGACGCTCACGCCGAAGAGGAGGTGGGCGAGGACTTCGTCTTGCGGCAGCTCCGGCGTGCTGGCGAGCGCGATGTTCGGTGCGCTGGCCGAACCCGTCACGGCCAGCTTCGCCGTGACGTTGGCGGCCGTGGTTTCCGCGGCGAAATCGAGGCTCGGGTCGAGCTTGCCCTGCAGGCCCGTGCCGGTGAAGCCGACCTGGCCGCGGACGAACTTGAGGCTCGCTCCCGCGAGATCGAAGGTACCGCGGCGCAGCTCGAAGCCGCCGCTGATTTCGGGTGCCGCGGCCGTGCCGGCGATTTGAAGCTTGCCGCCCATCTCCGCGTCGAGGCCCCGGCCGCGGACGAACACCGCGCGCGGCGCGTCCACCGCCACATCGAGGCCCACGACCAGGGCCGGCTTCGCCGGCGGCGGCGCGGGTTTTTCCCCCGGCCGGCGCACTTCGAGGACCGCGACCTCGGGCGGCATGCCGCCCGGGATGTTGACGTCGGCGTGCTTGACCCGCACGGTTCCAGCGGTATCGATGCGCGTTGCCACGGCGCCGTGCACCTGGATATCCGCGTCCAGATCTGCGGTGATGAGGTCGCTGGCGAGGGGCCGTGCATCGCGCGCGGCAATGGTGATGTCGACCGGAATGTCGGGCTTAAGCACGCCAACTTCGCCCTTCGCCGTGATCGTGCCGCGGCCCGCGCGTCCGCTGAAGCTCGAGATCCTCAGCGTGTCGCCGTCGAGGCGCAGCACGGAGGCGACGTTGGTCAGGCGGGCTCCGCGTGCGACGTCCTGCAGGTCGCCCTCGGTGATGTTGACCGTGCCGCTCACCTGCGGCGCCGCGTACGTCCCCTTCAGGCCGATGTCCACGGCGGCGCTGCCCTGCGCGCGACGGCCATCCGCCGCGATCAGCGGGTTGGCCAAGGCGAGATCGAGCGTGCCAGTCGCGCGCAGGTTCATGGACTCGCTCGCCGCCAGGGGCGCTTTCCCGTTCAGCGCGAGCTGGGCGCGCTGGCCGGCGTCGAGCCGCGCGCGGATCTGCGCCGCGCTGCCGTCGAGCTCGGCGGTGGCCTGCAGGTTCGTCGCCGGCAGCCCCTGCGCCGGTCCGCTGCGCATCCGGAGGCCGGCGAGGTCGACGCGGATCCTTCCCTTTGGCGCGTCCATGCTTCCTGCCAGCTTCGCGTCCATTGCGAGCGTGCCGAGGGCATCGAGCTGCGGCAAGTACGGCTTCAGGAGCGCCGGGGTCACGCCGCGCAGCGACGCGTCCAGGCTCAGCGACGGAGTGAGACGACCCGCGACCTCGAGCACGGCCTGTTGCACGCCGACGCGCAGACGATCGACCGCGATGCCGTCGGCAAGCTTGAACACCGCCGGCTGCAGGAGCCGCGCGTTCTGCCCTCGATAGTTGACCGCGAGAGATTCGACGCGTGCCCTTTTCGCCATGCCGTCCAGGTTTGCCGTTCCGGACAGGCTAGCGTCGTACCCGTCCGCGTCTTTCAGGTGAGACGAGACCTTCACCGCCAGGGCGTCTTGCGGACCGTTGACGTCCACGCGCGCACTGCCCGTCAGGCCCTTGGCGGCGATGCCGTCGGCGACGAGCGCGAGCGCCGCGGTGGGACGCGATGGCAGCGCGCTGACCTGGCCCGACACCGTCATGCGCTCGACCGTGGCATCGGGCACGCCGACGCCGCGGCCCTCGATCCGCACGAGCGCCGCGCCGCTTCCTCCTTGCGGCACGAACTCCACGTTCGCCGCCAGGCTTCCGCTCAACGCCTGGCCAACCAGCGGCCGCAGGTCGTCGAGCTGCGCCATGCGCAGCGAGATGCGGCCGCGCGGTACGCCGTCCGCTGTGGGGACGGCGACCTGGCCCTCGGCGTGCACGCTCTTCCAATCGGCGCGATCGATGGCGAGCCGCGGTGTCCCGTCGCGATCATGCTGCAGCCGCGCCGCGAGCTCGAGCGGCGCGCCCAGCAATCGACCGCGCGCGCGGAGGGTGCCGGAGGGGGCCGCAGGCGACCCCTTCGCGCTCATGTTTGCCTCGATGGTCTCGGGCGCGATTTCCGGCGTACCGATCTGCCCCCGCGCACGCGCCTCGAGCGCGATCTCGCGCGGCGTGCCGTGCGCTTGCCCGTCCGCTGAGAGCGAACCCTTCAGCGCCGGTGCGAGCGCAGCGAGATCGGATAGCGCTGCCTTCCACTTGACGTCGAACGCTTCGCCGCGCCGCGAACCGCTCGCGGAGAGGCGCAGGGTTGCCGGCGATCGGCCCGCGCCGCCGGTGAGCCCGAACGCGCCGTCGACCTCCATCCGGGTGACGTCAGCTTTCGTCGCGAAGCGGATGGCAATGCTCGCGCGTCCCGCCAGATCCATGCCCGCCGCCGCGGCGAGCGCAGCGAGATCGGGAAGCATGACGCTCGCCGTGCCGCTCGGGCCTGCGGCCGTAGTCGCCCGTGCTTCGACGACCAACGACGGATGGCGAAGCGCGAACTCGACCGGCCTCGCCGGATCGTCGAGCCGCGCGGTGGCCTCCACGCGCATGGGCGCGGCGAAAAAATCGGGCGGCGCGCCCGGGATGCGCAAGCCTTCGAGGATCGCGCGTAGCGCGATCGCGCCTCCGGTACCCGAAAGGTCGGCTTCCAGGTTGCGCAATCCGCTTTCCCCGGCCTGCATACCGCGAATGCGCAACTGCACGTTCGCGTCGGGCGCGGCGTACGGCCCCTTCACGTAACCGTCCATCGAGGCGCTCTCCCACGCGAGCTCGGCGCTCGGCTGCATGGCGGGTGCCCGGGCGCCGATTCTCAGGTCCAGCGTTTGGCCATCGAGGTCGACGGTTCCCCGCGCGGTTCCGTGCGCAGGACCGGCCGCGAAAACAAGCTCCACCTGTTCCGCGCTGCGCGGCCCGTCGAGGCTTCCTTTGACCGACAACGCGCCGAGATCCGGGAGCCCGGCCACGCGCGCGAGAAGACCGCCCGCGGGCTCCGAGAGATCGACGCGCGCCGCGAGGCGCGACGCGTCGGCGCCGCTTTCCAGCCGATAGCTGCCTGGAGCATCGAGCCGATCGACCTTGAGGGCGACATCGAATTGCGACAGGGAAACGAGGTGCCCCCGTGCATGGACGGCAACGGTGCTCGCCACGCCGGCGATCGGCGCCCCAAGCTCGAGCGCCGCGATGTCCAGCGCGTCGATGTCCAGCCGGACCGGCAGCCGGGTCGTTCCTTTGCGCTTTGGCGCGGCGGGTTCCTCGTTCGCCGCGGGCAGCCGATAGAGCGTGAGACGAGCGAGCTCGAGTTGCGCCACGTGGGCGTGGAGGCGGAGCAGGTGGGTGGGCGACCAGTCCAGCGCGAGATCGTCCGCAATGCCCCAGGTACCGTCGCGATCGCGCAACGCGATGTGCCCGACCCGCAGCCGATCCGGGAAGCGCCCCGTGAGGCCCTGGAGCAGCACCTGCCCGCCGCTCGCCCGCGCCACCACGCGCTCGAGCGCGCGGCGTCCGGCGTCGGTGTTCGCGATCGCGACGACAAGTGCGACGACCAGAAAAGGCACGACGACCAGCGCCGCCACGATCCAGCCCGAAATCCGCGCGGCGCGGCGCATCAGAAGGCCTGCCCCAGGCCGATGTAGACCTGGTAGTGATCGTTGCCGGGCACGCTGGTCAGCGGTACGGCGAGGTCCACGCGCAGCGGACCGATCGCCGTGTAGTAGCGCACGCCGACACCGGCGCCGACCTCCGCCTTGCCGTGGAACGGCCCGCCGCTCGCGCTGACCCGACCGGCGTCGACGAAGGCCACCGCGCCGAAGTCGCCGACGAGCCGTTGCCGCAGCTCGACGGAGTAGGCATCGATGGCGGTGCCGCCCGCGGGCTTGCCGTCCGGGAAGCGGGGCCCGATCGACTGGTAGCGAAAGCCGCGCACGGTCGCGCTGCCGCCGCCGTAGAAGCGCTGGTCCGGCGGCAAGTCGAACTGCGAGGCGCCGAGCGCGGCTCCGGCCAGCGCGCGCATCGCGATGACGCTGCGTCCTGGCTCGAGGCCGATGCGAGCGAGATCGACGTACGTTGCCGCGCTTACCTGCAGCAGCGTGAAGAACTCGTTCGCTGTATCGCCGGCGGCGAGCGAATAGGTCGGTGTCACCGTGGCATTACCCACGATGCCGCGCGCGGGATCCGCGAGCGGGTTGGCGCGCCCGGTGCTGTCGTAGCGAAGGCTCGCCGGGAGTCCGAGCAGCGTAAAGTCGCGCGTGACACCCTGCTGCGTGATCTGTTCCTGGATCGCGGACACGCCGAGGCTGCCGGTCCACCTGGGGGTGAGCTTGCGGCTAAGGGACGCTCCGGCGAGGACCGCCGTCTGGTCGTAGGCGTCCAGGCTCTGCTTCAGGGCGCCGAGCTTGAGCTCGAGCGACTGATCCCGGCGGCCGAAGTCCGGCTTGATGAACTGCGCGCTCACGTCGTAGCCGATGCCCGTCGCCGCGGTGCCGCCGAGGTTGATCAAGGAAGCGGAAAGGTTGAGCTGCTCGGCATTGCCGAAAAGATTGCGATGCGACCACTTCGCGCCGACGCTGGCGCCGAGGTCCGTGGAGTAGGCCGCCGAAAGGCCGAGCACGCGGCCCGGCCGCTCCTGCGCCTCGAAGGTGAGCGGAAGGCGCCCGGAAGCGTCGAGCTGCTCGCCCGGGCGCACCGTCACCCCCGAGAAAACCCCGATCGAGAGCAGGTCCTGCCGCGCGCGCTCGATGCTGCTCCGGCTGAACCGGTCTCCGGTGCGCACGAGCAGCCGGTTGCGCACGAACGCTTCATTGACCGCCTTCAGCCCGCTGACGCGAATCTCTCCCAGGTCGACGCGCGGTCCGGCGTCGACCTGGAACGTGACGTCGAGCACTTGTCGCGCCGGGTCTTCGTCGGCCACGGGTGGCTCGACTTGCGCCAGCGCATGACCCTCATCGAGCAGCGCGCCGAGCAGTCGGCCGCGGCCGGCGAGGATGTCCGCGGCGACCGCGGGCGCGCCGGGCGCAACTCCGTGCGTATCGCGCAGGCCTTCCGGTATGTCGCCTTCGACGCGTACCCGTCCCACCCGGTAGAGCGGACCAAGCTCTGCCGTGACCGTGACCGCGGCCTTCGTTCCCGACGGCAGGTCGGCAATGTGATCCGGCAAGGCCGGATCGTCGAGCGGGCGCTCGTCTATGGTTACCTCGATGCGGCCCTGGTAGTAGCCAAAGCTCTCCAGCACCGTCTTGAGCCGCGGCACGTCGTGCTGCGCCCGTAATATCAGCGCCAGCGCCTCCATGGGCCCTTTTTCCCGCAGCGCCTCGAGCTGCGAGCTCGCGCGCAGCGCCGCATCCAGCGCGCGGTTGCCGGTCTTGGGAAACGCGACGTGATAGGAGCGAGGATCGGTGGGGGCGGCTGCAAGCGCTATCTGGAGTGTCATGAGCGCGAAGACGAGGGATGCAGCCGCCTCTAGCCACCGCCAGCGGGCGCGCTCGGGCCCCGTTTGCGGCATCCGGACTTACCGTGTGCAGTGGCGATAGGGCAAAGCAGCCTCGCACTTGCTTGGTAGCAAAGCGCAGGCCCGGACCCGTGAGCTGTTGGAGCTACTGTCGTTCGAGCCGTTTTTCTCGGCTGTCGGACGGAGGGATGGTAGTGGCGCGGCGCCGGAGAGGTGGCGTTTTCACGCGTTTGTCCGAAGAATGGCCGGGCACACCGCTTGCCTACCTCTACGCTTCGAACTCGAAAATATGGCCAAGTCCCCCCCTCGCGGCG
>Ga0134124_10002567_pt1 | contig 14676 bp, 13 predicted proteins | sample KB304_FD_96880 | JGI IMG/M metagenome (GOLD analysis project Ga0134124, IMG submission 96880) | Terrestrial soil microbial communities without Nitrogen fertilizer from Kellogg Biological Station, Michigan, USA - KB3-0-4 | ecosystem: Environmental > Terrestrial > Soil > Unclassified ... | reverse complement strand
TCGGGCGAGGCCAGGCCCGTCCGGTGGAGGCCCGGATCCACCTCCACGAGCACGGTCAGCGGCCGGCCGCCGGCGACCGCAGCGGCCAGGTGCCCGGCACCGCCCGCGGAATCGATCCCGACCCGCAGCCGCGCCGCCTCGTGGACTGCCCGGAGGCGCTCGGCCTTTGGTCCGGTCGCCCAGATCGGGTACGCGAGGAACACGTCGTCGATGCCGGCTGCGACGAACACCTCCGCCTCGCCGAGCGTCCCGACCGTCATCCCGACCGCGCCGGCGTCCAGCTGCATCCGGGCGACCGCCACGCTCTTGTGGGTCTTGGCGTGCGGCCGGAGGGCGATCCCACGACGGTCCATCTCGCCCTGGAGGCGCTCGATGTTCGCCGACATGCGCGCCAGATCGACGACGACCCGCGGCGTGTCGAGGCCGGGCGGCAGCGCCGGGAACGACAGCTCGCGATCGGAGGTCATTCGTCGACGCTCCCATCGATCGTCGGTCGGGGATCGGTCCAGCCCTGGCTCGTGACCGCATAGATCGCCGCGATCGCCATGTACAGCGCGAGGGCGAGCAGCGGTGCCACGAGCGAGACCGCGGTCGCAGCTGCGTAGATCGGCAGGCCCAGCGTGCCGCGCCGGAGCTCGGTCTGCGCATGACCCGCGTCGTAGCCCTGCTCGAGCAGCTCCGGGTGGTCACGCAGGTGTCGCCAGAAGAAGCCCCACGGCAGCGCCATGAACGTGGCGGTGAGGCCGTAGGCCGCCGCCGCGACCGAGGCGTTCCAGCCCGGCGCCGCGACGTAGTCGGCAAGGAGGGCGGTCGGGAACGGCAGGGTGGCCACGCCGAGGAGCAGGGTCAGGTTGAGCCAGTGGAGCCGCCCGTCGAACCGCGCGATCCTCGACAGCATCGTGTGGTGATTGAGCCAGACGATGCCGATCGTGAGGAACGCGGCGAGATAGGCGACATACGACGGCCAGCGGGCGAGAAGGGTGTCGAGCAGCTGGCCGTCCCTGATCTCGTCGGGAGCAGGGACCTTCAGCTCGAGGACGAGGAGCGTGATCGCGATGGCCATGACTCCGTCGCTGAACGCTTCGACACGGTTCGTCGGCGACAGGCGACCGTGGCGATGGTCGTCTCCGTCGGCTGCGGGAGCGCCTCGCCGCGCCCGAACGGGCTCACTCATCCTGGGCGCGTCACGATCGGGGTCCGGAGGGCGCCCAGCCGCTCGATCCGCAGGACGACCTCGTCGCCCGGCTCCAGGTAGCGCCCGATGGTGCTGTCGCGGACCTCGAGCAGACAGCCGGTCCCGACCGTCCCGGAGCCGAGCAGGTCGCCCGGGCGGAGCCGCGCGTCGGCGGAGGCGCGGGCGACCATCGCCCCGAACGAGAACCGGGCGTCGGACCAGCGACCGCGCGACGTCTCGTGGCCGTTGACCTCGGCCGTCATCGCGAGGTCCGGACCGGTCGCACCGGGCGCGCGCGCCGTCATCAGCTCGTCCGGGGTCACGAGCCACGGCCCGATCGACGACGCGAAATCCTTGCCCTTGGCCGGCCCGAGCCGGACGACGGTCTCGTCGCGCTGGAGGTCGCGGGCCGACCAGTCGTTGAAGATCGTGTAGCCGCCGATCGCCTCCTCGCCGCGCTCCTCGGCCAGGTCGATCACCGGCGTGTCGATCAGCGCGGCGAGCTCGAGCTCGTAGTCGAGCTCGTGCGACGCGGCCGGCGACCAGACCGGATCGTCCGGCCCGCGGATCTCCGAGACATTGCTGAAGTAGAAGATCGGCAGGCGGTACCACGCCTCCGGCACATCGCCGCCGCGCCGCTCCCACATCGTCCGGACGTGGCCCTCGAAGGCGTAGAAGTCGCGGACGGTCGGCGGCCGCAGGATCGGCGGGCCGAAGGAGAGGTCGGTTGTGTCGAGGACGGCATCGTCATCGTCGGGTTCGTCGCGCGGGCTGAAGGCGTCGACCAGATCGGTCAACGCCTCGACGCGCAGGCCGCGGGCGAGGTGGTCGTCCAGCGTCGTCACCGGCTCGCGGTGCAGCGCGCTGTCGTGGGCGAGGTTCCGATCGGCGGCCACGGCGCGCCGGCGGGCGACGTCGAGGTCGATCCAGCGGCGCGGATCGGGATCGCCGCCGGGGTTGCTCGGTGCTCCGAGCTCCACGCCCGGATCGGCGGTCCGGGGCAGGGCGGCGACGAGGCGCCACGGCGCCCCGGCGGGCGCGTGTCGCTCGCGGACGTGGGCGAGCTTCATCGATCGGCCGGTGTCCGCGGAATCATGGCGGCGAGTGTAGGCCACCATCCGATCGGCCACGGGCCGTGCGTCATTCGGGGGATGACGGGCCGGGACGTTCGGTGCGAGCCTGACGGAGCATGAGCCAGATTCCGCCCGCGGCGCCGCCGAGCGAACCGCCCGTCGCCGTGCCAACCTCGCCGATCGCGGTCCAGAAACCGGGAACGGGCGCAGTCCGGGGCGTCCGGTCCCAGGTGTCCGCATCGACGGCCAGTGACGTCGCGGTGCTCGTCGCCCTCGTCCGATTGATCGCCGTGGTCGGGCTGCTGATCGGCCTGACGGAGACGGTCGTCGGGGCCATCGCCCGGGAACCCCGCGCGATCGCCCTCGGCGCGACTGCGGTCCTCTATGGGGTCTGGGTCGCGACCCGGGTGGCGAGCCTGTCCGGATCGTCGCGCGAGCGCGCCATCACCCGGATCGCGGTCGCGACGCTTGCCCTGATCGCGCTCGCTGCGGCCCTGCAGCCGTCGCTGGCGACGCCGATGGCAATCGCGTCGCTGCTGCCGGCCGTCATCGTGACCCCGATCGTCAGCAGCCGGACCGTGCTCCGCCTCCTCGTCCTGAGCGGGGTCGTCGGGGCCTGGTCAGTGGTCGTCACCCGTCTCGTCCCGGACAACGGGCTGCCCGACGGCGCACAGTCGGCGCTCGCGTTCTTCGTGCTCGTGTTTGCCTATGCCTTCCTGATCATCTTCCTGTGGGAGGTCAGCCGGCGGCTGAAGGACACGGCGGCCGACCTGCGGAGCGTCGTCACGATGTCGGGCGACCTCGCCGAGACCCTCGATCCGCGACTCGTCGGCGACCGCATCGCCGTGCACATCGCCCGGGCGGTCGGCGCCGACGACTGCGCCCTGAGCTACTGGGAACGGGCCACGGATCGGGTCGTCACCCTCGGCTACGACCCGCCGGAGCGCCGCGCGGCTCTCAGCGACAGCTACCACCTCGACGACTTCCCGGCCACGCGCAACGTCCTCGTGAGCCAGCGTCCGACGCTCGTCTCGATCGACGACCCCGCGGCGGATCCGGCCGAGGCACGCTATCTCGCCTCGATCGGCCAGCGGACGATGGCGATGATCCCGCTCGTCGCAGCCGGCCGGACCGTCGGCCTGATCGAGGTGACGTCGATCCGCCGGGACGCCTTCGACGCCCGGGCAGTGGAGCTCGCGGTCATGCTCGCCGGCGAGGCGGCCATGGCCCTCGAGAATGCCCGGCTGTACGACGAGATCCGCCACCAGGCCCTCCACGACGGCCTGACCGGCCTTGCCAATCGGGTCCTGTTCCGGGATCGGGTCGAGGTCGCGGTCGCGCGCAGCCGGCGGACCGGGACCCGGATCGCGGTCCTCTTCCTCGACTTCGACGACTTCAAGGCCCTCAACGACACGCACGGCCACGCCCGCGGCGACGAGGTCCTCGTCGTCGCGGCTCAACGCGTGAGCGAGGTCCTCCGGCCCTCGGATACGGCAGCCCGGCACGGCGGCGACGAGTTCGCGATCCTCGTCGAGGACATCGTCGACGAGGCCGACGCCCTGACGGTGGCGACCCGGTTGGCCGAGGCGCTCCGCCAGCCGATGCCGATCGGCCAGACCGAGGTGCGGATCGCGGCGAGCATCGGGGTCGCGATCGGAGGGGCCGGTCACGAGACCGCCGACGACCTGCTCCGCAACGCCGACGTCGCGATGTACGCGGCCAAGGGCTCGTCGCGGGGCGGCGCGGAGATCTTCCGGCCGTCCCTGCGCGACGGCGCCGCCGAGCGCGCCGACCGGGCGGCCCGGCTGCGTGGCGTCGAGGAGCGCAACGAGCTTCGCCTCGACTACCAGCCGATCGTCGAGCTGGCCACGCACCGGATCGACGGCCTCGAGGCCCTCGTTCGCTGGCAGCCGCCCGACGGCCCGGTCCTGATGCCGGGCGACTGGATCGATCTCGCCGAGGAGAGCGGCGACATCGTCCCGATCGGTCGCTGGATCCTGCGCGAGGCCTGCCGCCAGGCGCGCGACTGGCAGATCCGCCTCTCCCGTCCGGATCTCCGGGTCAGCGTCAACCTGTCGGCTCGGCAATTCCGCGAGCACGACATCGTGGCGACCGTCGCGGCGATCCTCGAGGAGACCGGCCTGCCCCCGCAGACGCTGACGCTCGAGATCACCGAGAGCGGCCTGATGCGACGCACGGAGGCGACGATCGCCGGGCTGGACGCCCTGCGCGAGCTCGGCGTCCACCTCGCGATCGACGACTTCGGGACCGGCTACTCGTCGCTGAGCTACCTCGAGCGCTTCCCGATCGACATCCTGAAGATCGACCGGACGTTCGTGTCATCGGTCGGCGACGACGTCTCGCCGATCGCCCGGGCGATCGTCGACCTCGGCCGGACCCTCGGGCTCGAGGTCATCGCCGAGGGCATCGAGCACATCGAGCAGGCCCGCTGGCTGGCCGATCTCGGCTGTCGCTACGGCCAGGGCTACCTGTACGCCCGGCCGATGGGCGCGGCCGCCGTCGAGGCCCTCCTGGCCGAGGGCGAGGGCCTCGCCCGGCCGCTCGAGCCGGACCGGGCCGCCGGTTCGACCGACGCCGGTCCGTTCCTGCGCGTCGTCGGCGAGGACTGACCGTCAGAAGGGCTTGACGACCATCAGCCAGAGGATGATCAACAGGCCGCCCACGCCGACCGCGCTCAGGATCGCGACGGGACTGCGGGCGGCGATCGCGGCGATCTCCGTGTCACTGAGCGGGACCGGGTCCGGGGCGTCGCTCGGCATGCCCATGACCCGCTGACCCACGGCGAGGCGCAGCTCCTTGAAGTACGGCGTTGCCACGAGGTACATCGCCACGGTGATCGCGACGAGCAGGATGAGCGCCGTCCAGATCCAGCCGAACCGGAACCAGCTCCGGTCGATTCCGGCCCAGATCCCGCCGACCAGCAGCAGGAGCAGGCCGACGTAGAGCCCGTTGAGGCTCGCCGACGAGAGGTCGAGCAGGGCGGCGATCCGCTTCGGATCACGCTGCCGTGGCAGCTCGACGGCCATCCAGATCGCGACCCCATGCGACGCGACGAAGATGAAGGCTCCAGCGATGTGGAGCAGGACGATCCATTCGTACATCACGATCCTCCGTCCAGGGGCGAGTCGGAGCTCAGCTGGCGCAACGACGCGAGATCAGGCCATCGCGGCGCGCCAGGTCCGGCGGGCGTACCAGACGGCGAGCGCGAACAGGAACAACGCGTTGACCGGGTGGAGCGCGGCGATCCACGGGGCCGAGGTTCGCGCGCCTGGAAGCATCGTCTGGACGACGTACAGGACGAAGATTGCGGCCACGATCCCAACGTCGCGACGCGGCCGGCGGGCGACGAGCGCCGTCACGAGCAGGGCCAGCGCGACAATCCCGATCCAGGTGTACCCGAACTCCATGTGGGTCGAGAAGTTCCCGGATCCACCGAGGTTCGCCAGGGCGGCGCCGGCGAGGAAGACCTGGACGACGATCGCGACGACGAAGAGCCCGGCCACAGCCGCGTGCACACGTTCGAGGACCATCCGACACCTCCATCCCTCGCGAGCGGGCGCCGTCGGGTGACGGCCGCCGGCGCCTCCGTTCGCCCACAGCCCCGGACTGTCCCGCACATCATGGGATCGCGACCGGCGCCGTCAAGAGGGCGTGCCGTCACGGTCGCCGGCAAGCCTCCCGATCGGCCGGCGTCGTCCGGCCCGGCTCAGCGGTGATGCGGGGCGCGCTGCCAGGTCTCGATCGCGACCGCGACGACGTGCGGGCACAGCCCGCTGGCCGCCGGCGCGTCGCAGTCGCACGAGGCGTGAAGCCCGGTCGTCGTCGACTCGAGGATGACGAACCGGACCCGGATGTCGTCGACCGTGGCGGTCACGCGCAGCGGACCGAACTCGATGATGTGCACCTGGCCGTGCTCGCGGAGAACCTCGCCGGCGCGCTGGAGATACTCGCCGGCTCGAACCTGGAGCTCCTCGGGCTCGACCAGGTCGGCCACGGACGCCATGACTACAGATTCCCTCGCCGGGCCTGCTCGATCTCGATCGCCTCGAAGAGCGCCTTGAAGTTGCCGACGCCGAAGCCGCGCGAGCCGTGCCGCTCGATGATCTCGAAGAAGAACGTCGGACGGTCCTGGATCGGCCGGGTGAAGATCTGGAGGAGATAGCCCTCCTCGTCGCGGTCGGCCTCGATCCCGAGCTCCTCGAGCGTGTCGATCGGCACGCCGACGTCGCCGACCCGGGCGCCGAGCTGCTCGTAATAGGCGTGGGGCATCCCGAGGAACTCGACTCCCAGGCCGCGCAGGGTCCGGACGGTCCCGACGATGTCCTCGGTCCGCAGGGCGATGTGCTGCGTCCCCGCGTCGAGGTAGTAGTCGAGGAACTCCTGGATCTGGCTCTTCTTCTTGCCGGCCGCGGGCTCGTTGATCGGGAACTTGACCCGGCCGTTGCCGTTGGTCATGACCTTCGACATCAGCGCGCTGTATTCGGTGTGGATCACCTTGTCGTCGTAATGGATCAGCTGCGCGAAGCCGAAGACGTCGCGGTAGTAGTCGACGAACCGGTTCATGTCGCCGAGCCCGACGTTGCCGACGCAGTGATCGATCTCGAGGAGGCTCATCCCGGTCGCCGCGGCGGCCGGCTTCTTCACCTTGCGGAAGCCCGGCGCGAACACCCCGTGGTAGTCGGTCCGGTCGATGAAGCTGTGGCGGACCTCGCCGTACGTGAAGACCGCGGATCGACGCAGGATCCCGTCCTCCCCGCCGTCGAGCTCGACCGGTTCGATGGCCGGCCGGGCGCCACGCTTCGTCGTCTCGACGAAGGACTGACGGGCGTCGTCGACGAGGAAGGCGATGTCCTTGACGCCGTCGCCGTGGCGCTGGACGTGCTCGGCGATCTCGCCGTCCGGCGACAGGGCACCGGTCAGGACGAACGTGATGTCGTTGCGGCGCATCACGTAGCTGGTCCGGTCGCGGACCCCGGTCTCGAGCCCGGCGTAGGCGACCGGCGTGAAGCCCCACAGCGTCCGGAAGTAGTGGGCGGCCTGCTTCGCGTTGCCGACCCAGAACTCGACGTGGTCGATGCCCCTGAGCGGCAGGAAGTCCTGGGCCTCGTCGTAGGCGCTCTTGTTGACGATGGCACCGGCCTGGTTGGCGGCGCCGCGGTCGATCGTGTCGGTCATCCGGCCGTTCTCCGTGCGGTTCGCGTGGCGGCGGGACGAGCGGGAACGCCTCGGCCGTGCCACGGAACGGCGACCCGGCACGCGGCCGGGATGGTCTGGCCACCCATGCTACGCCGCTCGTGCGAGACTGGGGCCATGGACGATCTTGCCGGCCGGCTCCGCGACGCCGGCACCGCGCTCCTCGGTCTCCGGGGGACGCTCGTCGCGGGTGAGCCATGGCCGCTCAGCGCCGCCTACGGAACCGAGCCGGAGGCCGACTGGGGCCCGCGCGAGGTCCTCGCCCACGTGGCCGAGATGCTCGCCTACTGGCCGCGCGAGCTGGAGCGCGTCCTGGCGGGCGATCCGGCCACGGCCGTCCCCTTCGGACGGATCTCGACGAATCCCGCCCGGATCGACGCGATCGCCGCCGGTCGGGTGCGTCCGGCGGGCGAGCTGCTGGACGAGATCGATACGGTCCTTGCTCCCGCGATCGCGTTCCTCGACGGCCTGACGCCGGCCGACCTCGAACGTCGGGGCGCTCACCCCACGCGCGGCGACGTCACGGTCGAAACGGGCGTCGAGACCTTCCTGACCGGTCACCTCGAGGGCCACGTCGAACAGATGCGGGAGATCCTCGCCCGTTCCGCGCCCGCCTGACCCCCGCGGACCAGGACCACCGGCCGCGTGGTCCTGGTACTGATGGGCTATTCCAGTCGTCCCCAACCGACCGTACCTTCCAGATCCGCGCGACGACCCAGACTCGCGGAAGAGGAAGGAACCGTCCGTTGTTGCAGAAGTTCAAGTCGCAGGGGTTCAGGATCGTCATGATCCTGTCAGCGCTCGCCAGCTCCGCGCTCGTGCTCGAAGCCGGACAGCGCTGGAAGTAACCCATACCGTCCTGTCGACGAAGCACTCATCCCGGCGGGCCTCCGACCGCCTCCGCGCTCCGCGCTCCGACGAGCCGCCCGGTTATCGGGCGGCTCTTCGATTCCCGTGACTGGACTTCCGGCTGTCGCACCGGAACGGCGCCCCAGCGCGACGAACGCGGTTGCGGCTTCGCGGCGCTTGATCAGCGACCCTCGCGCAGGATGCTCCGCAGGATGAACGCGACGTTGGCCGGTCGCTCGGCCAGGCGGCGCATGAAGTACGGATACCACTCGGTTCCGAACGGGACGTAGACCCGGACGCCGAAGCCCGCCCGGAGCAGTCGGTCCTGGAGGTCGCGCCGGACCCCGTACAGCATCTGGAACTCGAAGCGATCGCGGGCGATGCCGGCTTCCCGGACGAGGGCCACGGCCCGCCCGATCATCCGCTCGTCGTGGGTCGCGAGCCCCGGGAAGTTGCCGTCGCGCAGGAGGCGGGCCATCAGGTCCGCGTACGCGGCGTCGACGTCGGCCTTGTCCGGGAAGGCGACGGCGGCCGGCTCGACGTAGGCGCCCTTGCAGAGCCGGATCCGTGCGCGCTCCGCGACCAGCGCGTCGACGTCCTCGGGACTCCGCCGGAGCGCGGCCTGGATCACGACTCCGGAATCGCCGCGACCCGCGTTCAGCGGCCGGAGCTCGCGCCAGAGATCGAGCGTGGCGTCCGTCGTCGTGTGGTCTTCCATGTCGATCCGGACGAACGCCTCGACCTCGGCCGCGCGGCCGAAGATCCGGGCGACGTTGTCGCGACAGAGGGCCGGATCGAGCTTGAGCCCCATCTGGCTGAGCTTGAGGCTGACGTTCCGGTCGAGGTCGTTGGCCGCGAGCGCGTCGAGGGTCGCGAGATACAGGTCCGCCGCGGCCGTCGCGGCTTCGACGGAGCTCACCGCCTCGCCGAGGACGTCGACGGTGGTCCGGAATCCGGCGGCCTGGAGTCGCTTGAGGGCGGGGATGACCTCGTCGAGGGTCTCGCCGGCGACGAAGCGGGCGACCATCGAGCGGGTGATCGGCAGGCGGGTCGCGAGGCGGCCGAGGGAGCGCCGTCGCGAGAGCCACACGAGGGACGACCGCATCGCCCGCTCGGGCACGGCACGGAGGGCGGGGAGGGCCGGCACGGATCGATGGTAGCGGCTGGGTCGGTGGGCTAGCATCGCCCGGTGACGATCCCCGATCTCGGCTCGGATCTCCTCGGTGTCGCGCTCCGGACGGCGATCGTCTACATCTGCCTCGTCCTCGGCTTCCGGTTCCTGGGCAAGCGCGAGGCGGGCCAGCTCTCGACGCTGGATCTCGTCGTCCTGCTCGTCATCTCGAACGCCGTCCAGAACGCGATGGTCGGGGAGAACACGTCGCTGCTCGGCGGGCTGCTCGCGGCGCTCGTCATCCTGGTCCTCGACCTTCTGTTGCATGCCGCGGCGGATCGCTGGCGACCGCTCCGCGATGCCCTCGACGGCGAGCCCACGATCCTCGTCGATCACGGGCGGATCCTCTTCGAGAACCTGCGCCGTGAAGGGATCAGCGACCGCGAGCTTGCCGTCGCCCTCCGTCAGAACCAGCTCCTGACCGCCGACGAGGCCCTCTACGTCTTCCTCGAGACGAACGGCCAGATCAGCGTCATCCCCCGGCGCGGCGACGGCGAGGACCCGCCCGGCCCGCCCGATCTCGACGGCGCGGCCCAGGATCCGGATGGCCAGGGTGCCCCGGCCGGCGGGGGCGTCGGCCGCGCGATGACGCGCCGTCGGTTCCGGCGTCGCGGCCGCCTGTCCGGAGGGTCCGGCTGAAAGTCGGCCGCCGGCGGGCGAACGTCCGAAACCGAACGCTCCCGGAACTCACGTCCGTCCCGGCGCCGGTCCGCCGAAATCGGATTCCGGGATCGGACGAAGGCGCCCAAAACCCGGGGTGGTTCTCGACGGCGTTCGGTTTCGGACAATGGCGCATCGCCCGGCGCGGGCGCACCGCCCGACGCGGGCGGCCACGAAGCCGTCAGCCCGGGCCGCGGTCGGCCGCCCCCTTCGAATCGGTGCCGTCGGGCATCGTCGCGTCGAGATCGTCCATCAGGTGGCGGCGCAGGAACGCCCGGATCCGGGCGAATGCGTCGCGCTTGTTCTCGCGACGCTCCCAGCCGTGGCCCTCGTCGTCGTACCAGTGGACCTCGTGGAACTTGCCCTCGATCGCGAGCGCCTCCACCATCTTCTCGGTCATCAGCGGCACGACCCGCTTGTCCTTGCGGCCGTGCAGGATCAGGAGCGGCGCCTCGATCCGCTCTGCGCGGTACAGGGGCGAGCCGCGCCGGTAGATCTCGGCCCGGGCCGGGTCGTCGGGCGAGCCCATCATCCGGCCGAGATCGAGCCGGCCGGGCCGATCGCCGTGCCGGAAGCTCTCGGCGATCTCCGAGTCGCCGTACAGGTCGACACCGGCCTGCCACAGGCCTGGCTCCTCGACCAGGGCGCACAGGACCAGGTAGCCGCCGTACGACCCCCCGTAGATGCCGAGCCGGCCGTTCGACCACGACTGGTCGGCGGCCCACCGGCCCGCGTCGATCATGTCGAACGCGTCGGCATGGCCCCATTCGCCGTGGTTGGCGGTGCGGAAGTCCCGGCCGTAGCCCGTCGAGCCCCGGAAGTCGACGTCGAGGAACGCGAAGCCCTCGCGGGCGAGGAGCTGCTTGAACGGCACCCAGGCGCGGTAGGACTGCCACGTCGGGCCGCCGTGCGGATAGACGACGGTCGGGACCCGCGCCGCGCCGCGCTTGCCGGTCGCCGTCGCCGGCCGCCAGAGCGTGCCCTCGATCCGCTTGCCGTCGCGGGCCTTGAACGAGATCCGCTCGCCCATGATCGTCCGATCCGGCCGGAACGCGGCCTCGAGGACCGCGGGCAACGAGTTCGTGACCTGACGTGCCCGGGCCCCGCTCGGCGCCGCGCCGGGCACCGGCAGGAGCCACAGGTCCTGCGGCCGTGTCTCGCTCTCGCCGATCGCGGCCAGCCACGCACCGTCGGCGAGGAAGCCGACCGAGCGCCAGACCCCCGGCCAGGGATTGACGATCGCGCCGGCGCCGGCCGCCACGGCCGGCGGCGGGTTCTTCGGCGGGCGCCCGCGACCGCGCTTGACCGGGGTGGCGCCGCCGATCGGGGCGACGATCAGGTCGATGAGCGCGTCGTGGATCTCGCCGTGGGCGAACCGGATCCCGTCGCCCGAGGGCAGGGCGGCGTAGCCGAAGCCACCGCTCGGCTCGCCGTGCTCGCGCCGGCCCGTCGTCAGGACGGTCCGGTCGCGGCCGTCGGCGGAGACGCGGACGACCTGGAACCATCCGTCGGCGTCGGACAGGTACAGAAAGCCGCCACCGGGCACCGGCCGCGGGCCCGCCGCCCATTCCTTGCCGCCGCCCGCGATCCGTCGCTCCTCGCCGCTCGCGACATCGACGAGATGGATCTCGCTCACGGCGAAGGCCGGGGCGCGGAACGTCGAAACCGCGATCGTCGTCCCGTCGGCCGACCAGACGAACTCCTCCACGTCGTAGCCGATCGCGGTCAGCGTCCGCGGCTCCGGCGGGTGCGGGTCGCGGGCCGGGCGGCCGCGCCGCGGCACCGGCGCATCGACGACATTGACCTGCGACCAGCCGCGGCGCCGGGAGCGAAAGGCGATCCGCAGCCCGTCCGGCGACCACTGCGCCATCGACACGCCGGCCGGATGGCTCGCCACGAGGACGTCCCGGCCACCGTCGACGTCGACGATCCGGATCTCCTCGCCGCGGGTGTAGGCGATCCGGCGGCCGTCGGGCGACCACTGCGGTTCGGTGACGTCCTTGTCCGATGCCGTGATGACGGTCGGGCTGCCTCCCCGGAGCGGCAGGACGACGAGCTGACGCGCGCCGGCGATCTCCTGCGTGCAGGCGACGACGCGGTCGCGGGGGTGGAGGCGGAACTCGCGCGGGCTGTCGACCGCGACGAGACGCTCGATGGACAGCCCGCCGGTCGCGGCCGCCACCGTCGCACCCGTTGAACGAGCCCCGGGCCCGACTCCCTGCTTCATCGATCCCTCCTCGGCGCGCGCCAACTCGGACGCGTCCGCGATGTCATCTGGCGCTGGCTGCGGCCGCTCCGGCGGGTGACGGCCAGCCGCGCCGGGCGGCCCACGGCCCGATCATGGCGTGGTGGGCCCGGACGTGCCCGTGGAGGTCCTCGTACGCCCAGCTGAACCCCTCGGGATCGAGCCACTCGTCGTCCGTCATCGCCTCGATCGCCGCGCGGAGCCTGGCCGCTCCGTCCGCGTAGGCCCTGCGCAGGTCGGCCGGCGCGGTCCCGCGAGCAGCCCGGACCTGGCGGTCGTTGAAGGCATCGAGCCCCTCCGCCGGGAGCTCCGCCCACGGACGGCCGGCGCGATGCGCCTCGAGGGCTCGTGCACCCTCGACGAACCAGCCGCCGAGATGGGCGACGTGATCGGCGAACGTCCACGGGTCACCGGTCGGGTCGGTCCAGGCCTCGTCCGGCGTGATCGCCATCGTCCGCTCGAATTCGGCCATGACCGACGCGGCGGTCACCCAGAACCGCTGGATTCCCTCGGCGAGGCTCGCCCGGAGCGGCTGCGGGTCCGGCCCGAACGGGTCGTTGCCGGTCTGGCGGACCCGCAGGGCATCGGCCCACGGCTCGAGCACCGAGAGGTGGTCGATCGCATGGCCGTGCAGAACCTGGTGGATCCAGCCCCAGGCGGCGTCGCTGCGGATCGTCTCCATCGGCAGGCCGCGCGCGATCGCGACGACGCGCTCGTGGGCGACGGCGCCGCGCTCCCGGAGATCCGCCGGAGCGATGTCCGCGAACCGGGCCCGTCGCCCCTCGTTGAAGCGATCGAAGTCGCCGCCCTCGTAGTCGTCGTCGCTCGGCCAGCTCGAGCCGACGATGACGCCGGACACGTAGCCGGCGGCGAGCTCCCACCAGTCGACGACATGACCGACGTGATCGAGGAACGACCAATCGGAACCGTCCGCGTCCGACGGCGCGGCGCCCGGCAACCGCCAGGCGGCGTCGTCCAGACCAGCCCAGGCCGCCACGAATCGATCGTGGATCGCGGCTTCGTCGGCCCAGTAGTCGCGGGCTGGCGATCGGAAGTCGATCGCCCGGAGATCGGTCAGGGCCGCCCGCCGCAGGTCGACGAGACGGTCCGTCGCCGGAGCCGTCACGATCGGGTCGGCGGCTCGGTCGCCGGTTGCCGATCGGTCGCAGCGGGCGTCGCGCTCGCGACACTGGCCTCGAGCTGGTCGCCGAGCTCAACCGTCCGCCGGAAGGCGGCCCAGACTGCCTCGGACAAGACCGTTCGGAGCCGGCCGGACTCGAGCTCGTGGAGGGCCGCCGCCGACGTGCCGCCCGGCGACGTCACCATGTTGCGCAGCTCGGCAGGATGCATCTGGGACTGCTTCGCGAAGAGCGTGCTCCCCTCGAGCGTCTCGACGACGAGGTCGTGGGCGAGATGGCGCGGGAAGCCGAGATGGACCGCGGCGTCGATCAGCGCTTCCATGACGAGGAACACGTAGGTCGGACCGGTGCCCGAGACGGCCGTGGCCATCGCCACCATCTTCTCGTCGTCGACCTCGATCTGCGTCCCGAGCGCGCCGAGCAGGGCGGCGGCCTGCTCGCGCTGCTCGACGGTCGTGGCCGGCGTTGCGTACCAGACGGTCACGCCCTTGCCCAGGCGCGCCGGGGTGTTGGGCATCGCCCGGATCAGCTGGTCGTGGCCGAGCGTCCCGATCAGTGCCTTCGTCGTCGCTCCGGCCAGGACCGACAGCACGACCTGGCCGCGGCGCAGCCCGGGTCCGATCTCGCGACCCACCCGGGCGAGCATCTGGGGCTTGATCCCGAGCAGGACGACGTCGGCGCCGTCGATTGCCTCGAGGTTGTCGCCGACGACCCGGATCCCGTATTCCGAGCGAAGCTGGTCACGGCGCTCCGGGCGCGGGTGGCTGGCGACGATCTGGTCGGGCGACACGAGCTCGCCCCGGAGGAGGCCGGCGATCATCGCCTCGGCCATCACCCCGGATCCGACGGTCGCGATCGTCTTGCCGCTGAGTGGCGTCATCGGGCCGGAGTATCGCACGCGATTCGGGGTCCGAGCGTGGCGCCGCGCCGCCCAGCGCAACGCCCGCCGGGCCAATCGCGAAGGGTCCCGGGCCAAGCCACCCGCACGACCGCCGGGCCCCCGCCGCCCGATCTACGCCGCCGTCGTGGCGGCGCGCCGACAGGCGAGCCTCAGCCGCGCCGACCCGTCGCGAGGACGAAGAAGCGGCCGGTGGTCGTGACCTCGACGTCGCGGAAGCCCGCGCCAGTCAGGGCGGCCGCGACCTCGTCGG
>Ga0134124_10002566_pt1 | contig 14678 bp, 12 predicted proteins | sample KB304_FD_96880 | JGI IMG/M metagenome (GOLD analysis project Ga0134124, IMG submission 96880) | Terrestrial soil microbial communities without Nitrogen fertilizer from Kellogg Biological Station, Michigan, USA - KB3-0-4 | ecosystem: Environmental > Terrestrial > Soil > Unclassified ... | reverse complement strand
CCCAGGCGCTGGCTCTGGCGGACACTCTCTTTCTCACCGAGATCCAGCAGGATGTCGAGGGGGATACGTATTTCCCTGAATTCGACAAGCACGCGTGGCAGGAGATATCACGCGAGGTGCGTTCCCAGGAAAACCCGCAGCCGCTCGACTTCCACTTCGTTACCTACCGCCGGAAATAACCGGCTTCCCCCTCCCGGCAAATCAGGCTTTACATACATATCCCGCGCCATCCTGCCGTCCCCCATTGAGCAGCACTGTCCTGCCAAGGCCCACGCCGCAGTTTTTCCAGAAGCTTGGATTGCACATGGCCGAAGAGCAGGAAATTTACGCAATCGTAACCATGTCACAACCGGATCTTAATAATTTCCTGATAGAGTGACATGAAACAGGATAAGTGGATAAGTGAGGAGAAAATGTACCATGTGGAAAGAAGATAGTATTGACCTGAGGTTAACCCGTTTTTTCGAGATGTCTGCCCGTGTCGTCCTGTCGTTGTTAATTGTTGCCATCTTGATGGCAATCGTCGCAGGAATCGGCTGCACCTTTTACGATATGAGACTTGTTTTTCAACAAAGTTTTCACGATGCCTTCAAAACAATCATGGTGGATATGTTGACGGTGCTTGCCATCGTTGAGGTGTTGCGCACCGCGCTGGCCTATTTTACGGAAGGCAGGGTCAAGGTCACGTACATCATCGATACGGTCATCGTCACGGTATTAACGGAGGTAATGGCTTTCTGGTACAAGGAGATGGAGTGGCAGGAGGTTGCGATGATTATCTTACTGGTTCTTTCCCTGGCCTGCATCAGGATCATTGCCGTCAGGTTTTCTCCGCGCCGCATAAGGGAAGAGTTGTGATTTTAATTACGAATTCAGTAAGTTAAAGTTTCGTATGAAAAATGATCTCCAGCTTCTTGTCTTGATTGCAAGCGCCGATGGCGTTCGGCAGCCAACTATCGCTGGGGCCTCGTGGATGAGTTCGTTGTTCTCAAGGGCCTCGACCATAAAGAGGGCAAAGTCCACCCGGCGCGTGATGTTGCTCGCGAGGACGGGGTCGCCTACATGCCTGCTCCATACAGCGCATGCTGCACCATGTATTGCCCGAGTTTTCCGGATGCACCCACAATACAAACCTTTTTCATATTCTTCCTTATTTACAGAAGGGATTTCAGGCTTGAAAGGCTTTCAAGGTTCCCGTCACGTGATCGCTTCGATCTCCCTGTAAAGAGCAACATATTCCCCGGTCAATTTGTGTTTCGGATAAAGATAGATCATAGGTTTTGCCATTTGGTGGGATTCCCTTATCTTTACGGAAGGAGAAAGATGGGATGATAAAATAGGCAGTCCTTCGGCTCTCAAAGCTTCGACAATTTCCTTGTGTTGCCTGGTTCTGGGCATGAACTGATTGACCACGATACCTTCCACTCGAAGATCATGGTTATGGTCGTTCCGGACATCGCCGATATGGACCCCCACTTCATAGATGGCGTCCCGCGAGAATGCATCGCAGTCAAAGGGAATCAGGCATCTTGAGGCGGCGATCAACGCCGATTGGCTGAAAAAATTCAACGCCGGGGGGGTATCGATGAACACGGCGTCGAAGTTGTTCAATGCATCCAGTGCGTCCCTCAACTTGAAAATCTTATGTTTGCTGGCAAGCTGATGCTCGATGTTGGTAAGGTCCGGATGGGATGGAACGATCCATAGATTCCTGAATTCCGTTTTGTGGATAAACTCTTGGATATTATTATCGGAACCGGCCGAATTCGAAAAAAACGGATTGTACATGAAGGGATTGACCGGCTCGATTGAGGCTTTGAAATAGTCGTAGATCGTCTTGCGGTTTTCCGTGGAGTCATCGAACCGGCCATTCATCAAATAATGGCTGGTATTTCCTTGGGGATCAAGATCGACCACAAGGGTCTTTCTCCCGTTTTCGGCGCTGATAGCGGCAAGATTGCACGTAATGGTCGTTTTTCCGACACCCCCCTTTTTGTTAAAGATCACGCGACGAATCATGGTTCCCCTCCCTGCTGGAATAAATGCATATATCGATGGCTCAGATAGGCTGAGGGGTCTTGAAAGTGGAAAAACAGGTCTTCATCGCTAAATTGCCCTTTGCAGGGGACCCCATGTCTTCTCTCAACTCCTTGTTGACCGGTTCACGCGCGTACGCGCGTGAACCGGTGATCCCACCCAGATGGTATATTTAGTCTGTGCTAATGCAATATGCAACAAATAATCACCCGATTGCCGCACTTTATCTCGATCGGCATCAGTGCGGTACTCTGCTCGACAATAACGTCAACTTTATGCAAATTGCCAAAAGCTTTTACAAATTGCATAGAAATTATTGCGAGCCGGCGGGAGGTCTAGTGCTGTCGGGTTATGGAGCTGTTTGTTTTACAAAGCCTTCCACCGCAGTCCGAATCTGATCCCTGATCCTGCGGGTTTTCTCCAGTTTCTCCTCGTGCGAACCCTCTGTTGCGGCCGGGTCTTCGAAACTCCAATTGAGCCTCCCGGCGGTGCCGGGAAAAACGGGGCATTTCTCGGCGCTGGCGCCGTCGCAGACGGTTACGACATAATCGAAGACCGCATCGCCCTTGAGAAGATCAAAGACGCTCCTGGTCTGATTGGCGGAGATGTCGGTCCCCTCCTCCTTCATGACCTCGACGGCCAAGGGGTTGAGCGTGCCCGGCTCAAGGCCCGCGCTGCGGGCTTCAAAACGTTCGCCGCCGATCTTCTTCAGCAGCGCCTCGGCCATCTGGCTGCGGGCGCTGTTATGAATACAGACAAACAGCACCCTGATTTTTCTTTCCATGGACTTACCCCCTTTCCGTTACAGACTCTGTGCCGAATTTCCGTCGGCGAACATCCGCTTTTGAAACCAGAATGCCACGTTGACCAGGCCGATCATGACAGGCACTTCTACCAGCGGCCCTATTACAGCGGCAAAGGCGGCTCCGGAGTTGATTCCGAAGACCGCCACCGCAACGGCGATGGCCAGCTCGAAGTTGTTGCTGGCCGCGGTAAAGGCCAGGGTAGTGGTTTTGCTGTAGTCGGCGCCCAGCCGCTTCCCCATCCAGAACGAGACCAGGAACATCACCACGAAGTAGACCAGCAGCGGCAGGGCGATGCGCAGCACATCCAACGGCAGCTGCACAATCAGATTGCCTTTCAGGCTGAACATGACCACGATGGTGAACAGCAGCGCGATCAGGGTCAACGGGCCTATCTTCGGCACGAACTCGCGGTGGTAGCGCTCCCGGCCCATGACCTTGACCCCGATCAGGCGGGTCAGGGCCCCGGCGATGCAGGGAATGCCCAGGTAGATGAAGACGCTCTTGGCTATCTGGCTGATACTGACATCGACCACCATTCCCTTCAGCCCCACCAGCGGCGGCAGGACGGTGATGAAGAACCAGGCATAGACGCTGTAGAACAGTACCTGGAAGATGCTGTTGAAGGCCACCAGCCCGGCGGCATACTCGGTGTTCCCCTTGGCCAGTTCATTCCAGACAATTACCATGGCGATACAGCGGGCAAGACCGATCATGATAAGGCCCACCAGGTACTCCGGCTTGTCCGGCAGCAGCAGCGCCGCCAGCACAAACATCAGCACCGGGCCGATCAGCCAGTTCTGAATCAGCGACAGCCCCAGTATTTTCTTGTTCCGGAAGACCTCGGGCATCTCCTCGTACCGTACCTTGGCAAAAGGAGGGTACATCATCAGGATCAGGCCGGCGGCAATGGGGATGTTGGTGGTGCCGGCCTGGAAGGTATTGATGAAGGATTCCGTGCCGGGGATGAAATAGCCAAGACCGACCCCCAGCGCCATGGCGGCGAAGATCCACAGGGTCAGCCAGCGATCGAGGAAAGAGAGCTTGCGGGAAAAATTTCCGGACATAACGAACCTCACAAATTTGGATGTGAAGCCATTATATCCGCTTTGGCGGATATATCAAGTTACATCAATGTTACGGGCAGCCCGGATTATCCTTGGCTTTCCGGAAGGCGGCCAATGCGCTCCGGTCCGATTCCGCCTCGGGAAGGTTACCGGTATGCTGCTTGAGGATCAGGAGCATTTCATTGCAAATGTCGCAGCTTTCCCGGCTGAGCTTGTAGTACATCCAGAGTCCCTGACGGCGGATATCAACCCAGCAGCTGCGCTTGAGGTAGGCCAGGTGGCGCGACACCGTGGATTGGGGCAGTTTGAGCACCGCAATCAGGTCGCAGACGCACAGTTCCCCCTCGGCTTGCAGCAGGAGGATGATGCGCAGGCGGATCGGGTCGGAGAGGGCTTTCAAGGTTTGCGCGAGATGTTTCATGGATACACATAGTAATGCAGTTGCCGGGAGCGGTCAAGAGAACCGGATGCATGTGAACATATGTCCTTTCATCATACTTGCGATGAACAGATCACCTTTCCTTGCCTGTCACACACAATTTATCAATACGGCACACTGTTGTAACCAACGCTTTGCTACTATTCCAACACATGAATCGTAATGGTTGAGGAAGGGGGGCCGTATGAATTGTCCAAAGTGCAAGGCTGAAATTGGAGTTGTGCAGCAGCATTCCGCGTATAACCGGCATAACAGGGTCAGCCGGAGGTTCGCGCCATGAAAATCAGTTCAAGACTCTACCTGAGTTCCACCATCAGCGTTCTCGGCATCATCGGAATTGCCGCCTTCAGCCTGATCACTATCCTGATGGTCAAGGAAAAGATCACGCTGCTTACCTCCCGGTCGGCGCCGCTTCAGGTCAAAACCGTACAGTTTCAGCAGGCGGTGGAAAAACTTTCCGCTGACCTGCTGCAGCTCGGCCTGGCACACGACCCCCAGGATGTGAAACAGATTTCAACGTCCATTTCCCACAGCAGGGAAAATCTTGAGCGGATCAACGGCGAGATCGGCAGTCTCAAGAATACATCAATGGACATCGGGATATTTTCGGAGTTGCACGGCCAGGTGTTGAAGGCTGCCGACGAGAAGTTCAGGAGCATGGCCGTGTTCAAGGAGGAAGCCTCCAAGGTCAACGGTGCAATGGCGCGTGTCGATAAATCGCTGCTCAGTCTCAAGGAGATAATCGCCAATCTGGTACTGGCTGCAAGCCGAAGGGCAAACGCCGCAACACAGACCTTGAACGTGGGGCTGAAGGAAAAAACAACAAACCCTGAAATTCTGGAAAGCATTCAGGATTACCGCTATGAGGTCGAAACCGATCTCACCATGCACAAAAGGATCAATACGTTAAACGACATCGTCTATGCCATCGGCGTTGATGCCAAGCTTCTCGACGCAAAAGCCCGCATGATAATGCTCAGTGAGACGCCGGCTGAACTGGACAAGGCAAGCGCCGAGGTGCAGGCGATCCAGGCACGCATTGCCCGGAACGTGTCTCAGGCCGGCAAGGGGATCAAGGAGATCAAGAGTTCCGGTTTCGTCGATGACGCGGTTGCATCCATCAACAGTGCGGTTACCAGTGCGGGCGCTTCGTTGCGCACCATCAGCGCCTCGCAGCGCAAGGTGCTGGAAAACATGGTGCTGGTCGACAGCTCGGTAAAAAAAGTCAAGATGGTCGCCCTTGAACAGGGACAGAAGAGCGAGGCCAACGTCCAGTCCACGGCACAGGAACAGCAGAAATTCGTGACCGTCGTCACCCAGAGGGTCGACCTGTTCAAAAAGCTGCTGATCGGCATCTCCCTGGCAGTCATCATGCTGGTGTTGTTCCTGACCATATCTACTACGGTCTGCATCGTTCGCTCGCTGGCGCGACTGAACGGTTCCATCGTGACTATTGCCGAGACCGGGGATTTCACGCACACCGCCGAGATCAGAAACGACGACGAATTTGCCGTGACGATCAATGCCTTCAACAAGCTGCTTGACTCATTTTCGAGAATCCTGGCCAAGGTGTCCGACTCATCCGGAAAACTTACCGGAACGTCGCGTGAGTTGACTCACACTGCTCAGGGAATCCATGCCAAGGTAACGGAGCAATCGACCAGTGTCGGCCAGGTTGCCGCTGCAGCGGTGGAAATGTCCCAGACCATCGCGATGATATCCCAAAACACCTCCCGGATCGCCCAATCCGCCACCGAGGCCCGTCAGCTGGCCGCTTGCGGGGCGGACGTAGTAAGCCAGACCGGACTGGAGGTGCAGGAGATCGCCCGGGCGGTGCACGAGTCCACCCTGGTGATGCAGACCCTTAACGACCGCTCCCAGCAGGTCGGCGAGATCGTCGATGTCATTATCGAGATTACCGACCAGACGAATCTTCTGGCGCTCAACGCCGCCATCGAAGCGGCCCGGGCCGGTGAGCACGGCCGCGGTTTCGCCGTGGTGGCCGATGAGGTGCGCAAGCTGGCCACCAGCACCGCCGAGGCGACCGTCGGCATCACCGAGCGGGTCAAGGCCATCCAGGTCGATGCCGGCCAGGCGGTCGCCGCCATGAACAAGAGTCTGGAGCGCGTCAAGCTGGGTGTCGAGCATGCGGGGCAGGCGGGAGACTCGCTCAGGCAGATCGTCGAGAGCGTCACTTCCCTGCAGGGGATGGCGAGCGAGATCGCGACCGCTACGGTTGAACTGTCAACAACGGCAGAGCAGATCAGCACGGACATTGTGGCGGTCGAGCGGGTCTCCGAAGGAACAGTGAAGGCCGCTGCCGCGATAACGATGGAATCGGACGCCCTGTCGGGGCTTTCCCTTGAACTGAAGGACGAGATCAGCCGGTTCACCCATAACCGGCAGCAGGTTCCGGTTGCCGGTACCCCCGCCATTGTGGATCACACGGAAGATCTGGGCCGGTTGACCTGGCTGAAACCGAGTACCGGTTACGCGTCGTAATTATGCTGATCCGTCACTTGAAACCGCGCGTGCTTGTGCTACGCTGAAAGTTGGAGGGAGCAGCCATGGATGTTAATAAAGCGTATGAAGAAATAGCGCGTAAAATAAGAGAAATCCCTGCGGACGAGCCTGTTTCGAGCTACGAATGGGAGGAACTGGTGCAAAAGATGTGTGACTCGGACGATGCCGGTCTGCATGATATCGGCATCAAGGAACTGGGGGAACTGAAGCGGAGGCACCCGGATAACAAGAAGCAGGACCTGAAAGAGTAATTACCTCGCTGTTTGCCGGTTCAATTGCCGGGTTTCACCAGCCGGCTTTCCGTTCAAATCCCACACCCGATCCGGTTATGGTATGCACAACCGTTCCCCGCCTTTTTTCGGGGCCGCTATCTGAACATGCCGCTGTTCCAGGGGCGGGGCCTGATAGGAGTCACGCAACATGCGGAACTTGTCGATCTGCAGATCCAGCTCGGAAAATCCGCCCCGCACCGGTCCGCGAAACCATCCGGACAGAGACGCCAGCCACCGGCGCATGGCTAGCACAGCCCCGCTGCTATCGAGCTGTTAATAACAACGCCATTCATCACGGGCAGGTTCATCGGGCGGTGACAAGCGCCGCATGTGGTGCCGTCCTGCAGTTTTGTCCAGAGCACCAGATTTTCCGAATCGCACCAGTCGCAGCACCAGAAGTAATAGTCTTCATTGAGTCTTATTTTCATGTCGAATTCCTCCTCTGATTTTTCTCCAGTATATACGATCAGTATTACAAACGTGTGGAGGTCTGATAAAATCTTTGTGAATTTTATAGTAAGTTTCAAATTGTTTTCTGCGTTTTTCTTGGCAGAAAATGATTTGCCAAACGCACTACCCTGCTTACCGGGATGGGCGCAATTTCACATCCTGTTGCAATTTCTACAAAATCTTTATATGTCTGCAACACGATTGTAACAATTGTATGTTACAACTGATCGAGAACGTTTGATCTTATGCGCATCAAGAGCGGGAGCATGCATGAAGAAAGTGCTGATCATCGAGGACGAAAAGGACCTGGCAGAATTACTGGCTTTCAATCTCGAAAAGGAAGGGTATGCCGCTACCTGCGTCCATGACGGCAAACTGGGGCTGGAACAGGCCGGTGCGGATCTGCCCGACCTGATCCTGCTGGACCTGATGCTGCCCGGCCTGCTCGGGACCGAGGTCTGCAAGGCGCTGCGCAAGGATCAGCGTACCGCCCACATCCCGATCATCATGATTACTGCAAAGGGTGACGAAATTGACCGCGTGGTCGGATTCGAGGTCGGCGCCGACGACTACATCGTAAAACCGTTCTCCATGCGCGAAGTAGCCTTGCGGGTCAAGGCAGTCATGAGACGCTCCGAACATGAAGCGAAAATTCCGACACCCGAACATCTTGCCATCGGTGATATCGTTATCGATAAACAGCGCCATACGGTGGTGAGCGCCGGCTCCGAGATCGAGTTGACCAGCACCGAGTTCAAGCTGTTGCTCTACCTGGCCGAGAAAAAGGGGTGCGTGCAGAGCCGTGAACAGTTGCTGCAGAGGGTCTGGAGCTACAACAACGCCGGGGACACCAGGACCGTCGACACTCATGTCACACGCCTGCGCGGCAAGCTGGGCGCGCCTGGGGACATCATCAAGACCGTACGCGGTTTCGGCTACAAGATCGAGGAGTAACAGATGGGATTCCGAACCAAGCTGGTGCTGTCCTACATCGTTCTGATCGCGTTGATCACGGGAAGCTTCTATCTCTATTTCAATCATTCCCTGCAGCAGGAGATGATCGAGGAGAGCCGGGCCAATCTGGCCAGCCAGACGCAACTGGCCCGTCTGCTGGTGATGAGCGACAAACAACCCAGATCTCCGCAGCAGCTTGCGGCAACGATCGGAACCGTCGTCAAGGCCAGGGTCACACTGATTTCGCCAACCGGCACGGTTATCGGCGATTCGGATGTTGCACCGGAACGCCTGGCACAACTGGAGAACCATCTGCAGCGTCCCGAGGTTCGGGAGGCGCTCAAGAGCGGCAGCGGCAGCTCGGTACGCTATTCGGACACCCTGCGGACCTCTATGCTCTACTCGGCTGCGACGTACGGCAGCGGAGCGACAGGCGGCATCATTCGCCTTGCGATGCCTCTGGAATACCTGGCTTCCGCCAGAAAGACCCTGCACGGAGTCGTTGGCGGAGCAACCGGGGTAACCATACTGATCGCGCTCCTGTTCAGCTATATCCTCTCCAACCTGACGACCAAACCGCTGCGCGACATGGCCGATGCTGCCGCCCGCATCGGCCATGGGGAAATAAAAACTAAAATTCCGGTACACTCCAACGATGAAATCGGCACGCTGGCCACGGTTCTGAATGACATGTCGGAAAGGATCGACGACCAGGTGCGACGCCTTTCAACCGAGAAACAGCGTCTCGACACCATCCTGCGCAGCATGGGTGAAGGGGTCATGGTGACGGCTCCGGGTGGCGTCATCACCCTGGTCAACCCGGCTTTTCGAAGTCTCTTCTCAATCGCCGGTAACGTGGAAGGCAGACAGCTGGTGGAAATCTCGCGTCACCCCGATCTGCTGGAGTCTTATAACGACCTTGCCACACCGGGTGTGAACGAGCTGGTACGGGAAATTGTCATCAAGCCGGACGATGTCACGCTCCTGACGCACTGGGTTCCGCTCAATGTCGATGGTGTCAGGCAGGGGATCGTTGCGGTCTTCCACGACATCAGCGACCTGAAGAAAGCGGAAAACATGCGCAGGGATTTTGTCGCCAATGTCTCCCATGAACTGCGCACACCGGTGACGATCATCAAGGGGTACGCCGAGACCCTGCTGGACGGCGCTCTGGAATCCGACCCGGCCCGTGCCGTCCGCTTTGTCGAGATCATCGCCAGCCATTCGGACCGGCTGACTAACCTGATCAACGATATCCTCACGCTGTCGAGTCTTGAAGCCAAGGATGCGCTTATCGAACTCAACCCGCTCGATGTTTCAGGGACGATAGCCAAGGCGTGCATGCTGCTGCAGGAGCGTGCGGTTCAGAAGAATATTGCAATAATCAATGAAACAGCCGCCGGCGCCGTACCGCGTGTCATGGCCGATCAGGGGCGTCTCGAACAGGTGGTGGTCAACCTGCTTGAGAACGCCATAAAATACACTCCAGACCGCGGCAAGGTCCGCCTGTTTACCGAAGATGACGGAGAGCGGGTCAGGGTGTCGGTGGCGGATACCGGCATCGGCATCCCCTTCAAGGATCTGCCGCGCATCTTCGAACGCTTCTACCGTGTCGATGAAGCGAGAACCCGCGAGCAGGGGGGGACCGGACTCGGCCTGGCCATTGTAAAACATATCGTGCAGCTTCACGGCGGTACCGTTTCCGTAACAAGCGAGCCGGGCCAGGGGTCGATCTTCTCGTTCACGCTGAAGAAGGCGTAATCGGCAGCAAGATTTAACCCACCTTTTTCCTCCCTGTAACACTGCTGTAACAATAGTCTGTTATGTTAGCAAATATTCTGTAACAAACCAAAAGGAGGAACATTCAATGTTCAAGAAGTCAATCCTGACCGCGCTGCTCGTGACGGTTACCGCAGTAGCGGCTCACGCCGCGCCGACCGCAGTCGATGCCAAGATCGCCAAGTATAAACCGGTGTCCGGTGTTGCCGGCAACCTGGGGAGCATCGGCTCCGACACCCTCAACAACCTGATGACTTACTGGGCCGAAGGGTTCAAGAAGAAGTATCCCAATGTCAACATCCAGATCGAAGGCAAGGGGTCAAGTACTGCACCTCCCGCACTGATCGCCGGAACCTCACAGCTGGGACCGATGTCCCGCGAGATGAAACCGACCGAGATCGAGCAGTTCGAAAAGAAATACGGCTACAAACCGACCAAGATCGGCGTGGCGCTCGATTCGCTGGCGGTGTACGTCAACAAGGACAACCCGATAAAGAACCTGTCCCTTGACGAGGTTGACGCCATATTTTCAAAAACCCGCAAGCGCGGCCTTGCCGAGATCACCACCTGGGGACAACTGGGTGTAACCGGCAAACTGGCCGCCATGCCGATCAGCCTCTACGGTCGTAACTCCGCTTCCGGCACCTACGGTTATTTCAAGGAGCATTCCCTGAAGGGTGGCGATTACAAGAATAGCGTCAAGGAACAGCCCGGTTCCGCTTCGGTTGTTGAGGGTGTCGCCCATGATATCGCCGGCATCGGCTACTCCGGTATCGGCTACGCCACCTCCGGTGTTCGCGCCCTGCCGCTCTCCGACAAGAAGGGTGGTCCTGTCGAGGCCGCCAACTACCAGAACGTTCTTTCCGGCAAGTATCCCCTGGCCAGAATGCTCTACATCTATGTCGCCAAAAAGCCGGGCGAGCCGCTGCCCAAGGTTGTGGAAGAGTTCCTGAAATTCGCCCTCTCCAAGGAAGGGCAGGAGATCGTCGTGAAGGACGGCTATGATCCGCTGACGGCCAAGATGGTGGAAACCCAGTTGAAGGCTCTCAAGTAAGTGGTATTTTTTTATCGAAGGGGCGAAGCAAGCGTCTTGTTTGCTTCGCCCGCTAGTTATGAGGCTGCCAACAAGGACCCAAACAACGGGCCTAAAGACACAAAAACGGGCCTAAATGCGAAGCAGAAACCATTGCTTCGCCCCTACTGTTCAGGTTGTGACTATTCATGATGAAATTATTTGTCGATAAATCCCGGCGCAACGACCGGATCGCCGAACTGCTGATCCGCGGTGGCGGGCTCCTGGTCATCGTTTCGGTTATATGGATCCTGGTAATGATCTCCCGGGTCGCCCTGCCGCTCTTCTACCCCGCTTCCGCGAGAATTGCCGCCACGGTGAAGGTGCCTGCCGCCATCCCGGCCGGGACGGTCCTGGCGGTCGGGTCGGATGAGGAACAGCAGGGAGCCTTCATTCTTGACGACACCGGAACCTTTCATTTTCTGAAGAGTGCCGACGGTTCCATCTCCGCCAGCATCAAGGCGCCGGTCATCCCGGCGGGTGCCGTGCGCGTGGTTTTCGCGGAATATGCCGGCAAGTCAGCCTATAACCTGCTCTGGAACAGCGGCGCCATCACGTCGGTCACGGTGGCGCTTGCTGCTGTCAAGGCTCCGGACGGCACGATTTCCCTCACCCATGACGTTATCCCGCGGGAGGATCTGGCCTTTGCCGCATCCGCAGATGTCGTGCAGTCATTTGTCCGGCTGATCGAGGACAAGGGGTCGATGCGGATCGACCGTCTGACCGGGGACCGCCTGCGGGTAACGGAACAGCTGGTGGAAAAGGACCTGGAAGGCAATGAAAAGCGGAGGACCGTCAGCGCCGAGAGCACCGAACCGCTGCCGGGGCGGCTGTCTGCGATTACCGTCGACTCCAAGGGACATTTTCTCTACGTCGGTACCGACAACGGCATGCTGCTGCGTTGGGATGTGTCGGAACCGGGTCAGATGCGCCTGCTCGATACGGTTCAGGTCTCAAGAAACAGGGCCATTACCGCCGTTTCCCTTGTTCTGGGCGATGTGTCGGTTGCCGTCGGTGACGCCGATGGCGGGCTCTCAACATGGTTTCCCGTCACGTCTCCGGGGAGCAGCGGGGACAAGAGCCTGGTACGCATTCATACCCTGCGTCCTAACGGCGGCAAGGTCTCGGCTATCATCACCTCGCCGCGGGACAAGACCATCCTGTCGCTGGCCGGCTCGGAGATTCATGCCGATCACATGACTTCGGAGCGTAACCTGCTGACCCTCAAGAGTGCGGCTCCGATCGCTCTGGCCGCCCTGTCACCCAAGGGGAACACGTTCTGCGCCCTCGACACTGCACAGACGCTGACACTCTGGAAATTGCACATCCCGCACCCGGAGATTACGTTCGGCACCCTGTTCGGCAAGGTCTGGTATGAAGGGTACGACAAACCCGAATACGCCTGGCAGTCCTCCTCGGCAAGCGATGATTACGAACCGAAGCTGAGCCTGGTGCCGCTGGTGTTCGGCACCATCAAGGCGACGCTGTTCGCCATGCTGTTTGCCGTGCCGCTGGCGCTTCTGGCGGCGCTCTATACCAGCCAGTTCATGTCGCCGAAGCTGAAAGGACGCATCAAGCCGATAGTCGAGATCATGGCCGCCATTCCGTCGGTGGTGATCGGTTTCCTGGCCGGGCTCTGGCTGGCACCGCTGATCGACAAGAGTGTCCCGACCATTTTTTTGAGCATCGTTATCGTGCCGCTCATGCTGCTTTTCACCATCTTCTTCTGGAAACGGATCAAGACCGCTTCCCTGCTGCAGAGGGCGGTGCGCGGCCACGAATTCATCGCCATGATCCCGGTGGTGATCCTCGGTATCTACGCGGCTTTTCTGTTAAGCGGATTGGCCGAGGCGCACCTGTTCGCCGGCGACTTCAAACAGTGGCTGTTCAGCACGCTCGGTGTCCGCTACGATCAGCGCAACAGCATCATCATCGCCATCGCACTGGGCTTCGCCGTGATCCCGATCATCTTTACCATCGCCGAGGATGCCATCTCCAACGTGCCGCGCAACCTGACGGCTGCCTCGCTGGCCCTGGGCGCCAGCCGCTGGCAGACCGCCTGGCGGGTGGTGCTTCCCTCGGCGCTGCCGGGCGTGTTCTCCGCGGTCATGATCGGCTTCGGACGCGCCATCGGCGAGACCATGATCGTGCTGATGGCCACAGGCAATACGCCGATCATGAGCTGGAGCCTGTTCAACGGCCTCCGCTCCCTGTCGGCCAACATCGCGGTCGAGATACCGGAAGCGCCCTTCAACAGCTCGCTCTACCGGGTCCTCTTCCTCTCGGCGGTGCTGCTGTTCATCTTCACCTTTATCATCAACACCGTGGCCGAGGCGCTGCGGCAGCGGTTCAGGAAAAAATACGGACGGTATTAGAGGGCATGCAACCATGAAACTGTTCTGGAAAACAGGCGAACCATATGTGCTGGCAACCGGTGCCGCCCTGGCTATCATACTGGTCATGAGCCTTGCTCTGGTCGGGGTGGTCATGTCGAACGGCCTCGGCTACTTCTGGCCGCAAGCTCTCGTCAGGTTCGAGCTGAAAGATGGTTCCGTTGCGCTCGGACAGATCACGCAGCAGGAGAAAAACCCGATCAGCGGCGCCCGCCGTATCCAGCTGAAAGTCGGCAACCGTGATATCTTCGGTCAGGATTTCCGCTGGATCGATGAAAAAGATATCGCTTCCCGCACCCGGCCTGCCGATGCGGTACTGCTGGAACGCCGGGAACACGGCAATTTTTTCGGTTTTCTGACGGGCGTTACTGCGGAAGGGCTTAACCTGACCGCCGCATCACCCTATGAGGCGCTGCAACAGGCGTTGAAGATGGTGGCGGGCAAGCTGGATGATACCGGCAAGATAAAGCGGCAGATGTCGAAGCTGAACAACAGCGCCGAGCGGCTCCGGTTGAAGCTGCTGAAACTCGAATATGGCGGCAAGGAAAAGAACGCCGCCGAAATCGGTGAGATGACCACTGTCCGCGAAACGGTCCTGGCCGGATTCACCCGCCTGAACGAGCAGGCTACAGCAACCCAGGCTGAAATCGGCCGGATAAGCGCCCGGTTCAGCGATGCTGCCGGCGGCAGTAAAGATATCGCCCTGGTGGATATCGTTGCCCTGCAGCGTCCCAACAGCATGTCGTTCTTCGCCAAATGCGGGGCGTATCTCGAACGGGTCCGCGAACTGCTGCTGGATGACCCGCGCGAATCAAATACCGAAGGAGGGCTCTTTCCGGCCATCTTCGGCACGGTCATGATGGTGCTGCTGATGAGTGTCTTCTCGCTG
>Ga0134124_10002565_pt1 | contig 14689 bp, 11 predicted proteins | sample KB304_FD_96880 | JGI IMG/M metagenome (GOLD analysis project Ga0134124, IMG submission 96880) | Terrestrial soil microbial communities without Nitrogen fertilizer from Kellogg Biological Station, Michigan, USA - KB3-0-4 | ecosystem: Environmental > Terrestrial > Soil > Unclassified ... | reverse complement strand
CTGGTGCTCGGAGTCAACGAAGTCAATGAGATGGCATTCATTGCACGGATGGGCGCGATAGGGATAACCGTAATTAATGCAAGTCAGGGAGTCCTGAAAGGTTGACGTCTGCTTCCACGGAGTGCGGACCGAACGACCGTATCCGCCTTGCTCGATGAAGCTGAGTTCATCTTTGAGAAGTTCGAGGATGTCGCGATCGTCGTTAGCCATATCAACCTCCCAGCCTCCCTGACTGTCACGCAGCCTGTTGCTGCATTTCGGGGGATAAAACTTAGCTTCCAACCGTTCTTCATGCTGAGCAACGCATGTGCCTCGACAAAACCGGCGACATCTCGCGAATACGTGGCGCTCAGCCCTGCAAACACTGCGCAATCTTTCGCAAGCGGCTGGGCGAAAGTTCTCAACCGCTTTTTCGGCAACAATCGATCAAGATCTTTTCTTCACATAATTCGCAATCAGGATACTTTTCCACCGAGGCATAAACATTGCTGCGCGAAATGCAAGGTCGGGAAGGATCTAAAGCCTTGACACGATTTAGGAAATCGGTATTCTTCCAGATGTCCCGTTTCTCAAGGTCTTCTCGCCCAATGCGCTCGGTTCTTTCGAGAGCCTAATCTGTCGATCCGTTAGACATGCTCATTCCCTTATTTTGAGCAGCTAGAAGTATACCCGGGGTTCATGCTCGCGCGATTGTTGTGCAATCGCATGGAAAGTGAGGTCGGTGAGGTGAGTGTAAACAGAATCATTAAGGCGCTGCTGCTTTGTATTTCTTTGATTGCAGCGACGATGTGGCTGGCCTCGGGCACGTCTTCGCAAACAACGAAGCCAGGCCAAACAAAGCCGGCTGCCTACAATAAAGACGACTACGTCGGCAGCGATGCCTGCAAAGATTGCCACGAAGATCAGTTCAAGGCTTTCTCGCACACGTCTCACGCCCAGCTCACGAAGATCAGCAGTTGGAACAACAAAGTGACTGGCTGTGAATCGTGTCATGGACCAGGCAAGGCGCACATCGAAGAAGGTGATCCGAAAAAGATCATTTCTTTCAAAGGCAAGTCGCCGAAGGAAACCTCCGAAACCTGTCTTGCGTGTCACGCGGGAAAGGAAGAGCACAATAACTTCCGGCGCGGCGAGCACTGGCGAAACGACGTCGGCTGTACCGACTGTCACACCCCGCATTCCATGCAAACGGGACAAAATCTAGCCAGCTCGAACGTCTTTGTCTCCAGCGCAAACGCGCAGAAACCTGGGTTCTCGACCGTGCGGCTACTCAAAATGAATGAGCCGCAGCTCTGTCTTGGTTGTCACTCGGAGGTCAAGCATCAGTTCACTCAGCCGTTCCATCACAAGGTGCTGGAAGGCGCCATGAAGTGTAGCGATTGCCACAATCCGCATGGTGGGTTCGAGTTGAAGCAAACCAGGCTGGCAACCGGCGCTGACGCAACCTGCATTAAGTGTCACGCCGATAAACAAGGACCATTTGTCTACGAACATGCGCCCGTGAAGACCGAAGGGTGTGTCGCCTGCCATACGCCACATGGTTCCGCAAACCCGCGACTCTTAGTAACCAGCCGCGTGTCGCAACTCTGTCTGACGTGTCATAGCCTGGCCCATGACGTCGGCGCAGTTGAACCGGCGGGCCCACAGCACAACCTGAACGCCCAATACGGTAATTGCACAAACTGCCACGTAAAGATTCACGGGTCCCGGTCCAGTCCCGTGTTTTTCAGATGACGAACGCGAGGGACGATGTTGGTTGAACACGACTGAGCCTTGCGAGGGCGATCATGAAAAAGCATTCTACTTACCTGGTACTTATCTTCGCAGCGATAGTTTTGGTGGCCGTCACCATTCAGGCACAACAACCCACGGCAAGCCCGAGCCCCGCGGGAGGCGGAGTGACTAGCGAAACTCCCGATGGCCTTGGAAAATACGACGTAATATCGAGTATTGAGTTTGGCTATCGCGGGCTAATAGTGGACGGTGACCACAAGAAGTATCAAAGCGACCTCAACTACAAAGCAGGACCGAGGATCTTTGACAGCAGTTTTCTGATGCGATCCAGAGACGGCGACGGCGGCCTGTTTAAGACTATGCTCGTGACTTCCACGGGCTGGGGAGCCGATCCTCAGGGAACGCTGCGTATCAGTGCTGAAAATCCGAAATGGTATCGCTTTGACGGTTTCTATCGTCGTCTCAAATACTTCCGTTATCTCAACACCTTTGCCAACCCGAATTGGGTGTTCAGTCCCGCGAACTTCAGTGTGCCGCCGAAGGTGGACACAGGTGAACACGGCACCGACGCGAGAATGAAGATCGGAGACTTCGACCTCACCATTCTGCCGAAGAACGAAAAGATCCGGTTCAACGTCGGTTATTCACCAGAAAGATTCAGTGGCCCACAGTTCACCAATTACCACGTCGGTGGAAACGACTTTAATCTGGTCAATAACCTGAACTCGAGGGCCAACGATTTTCGTTTTGGCGCGGACGGAAAACTTGGACCAATTGATTACTCATTCCTGCAGGGATTTCGAAACTTTCGCGACGATAGCTTCATTAACCAGGCGTCGCCTCCCATCAATCTGAATCCGACTGCGGCATTCCTCACGACGTATCATCGCGATGAGCCGTCGCGTGGTGATGTGAATTTCACCCGTTTCAGCCTGCACTCGATGGTGGCTCAACAACTCGACATAACCGCGCGCATCATCTATAGCAAAGCTACCCAAAGTTACAACTTCGTGGAGAACTTCACCGGGCGCAACTGGAACCCGAGAATCACCGGCTGGCCTCCGGGACCGCTTGCAGCAACGCCAAACATTCTCAACCTTGGGCAATACAATATCTCTGGCTCAACTGAACGCCCGAACACGTTAGGTGACGTCGGCATTACCTGGCTTGCAACCAGCAAGCTGCGAATCTCGAATACGTTCCGCGTAGAAGATTTCAAGATCGACGGCGACGGTGTCTTCGCGGACTTCTTCTCGATCACCAGAGGATCAGGATCGTCGTTACGCACCGATGCGCTCGGTTTTAGCAATCTCGACGCTCATACAAACACGAACTATCGCAAGTACCAAAACACTTTCGAAGGCGATTACCAATTCAACAATCGTTATTCGATACACCTCGGTTATCGCTATGGCAAGCGTCACGTTGAAGAAAGTTTTGAAGGATTCAACTTTGGTTCCAATGGATCGCTGAGCCCTCCAAATGCGCGCTCGTCTTCCTTCGAATCCGACGAGAACCACACGCATGCGATCCTCGGCGGTTTTAAGGCCCGGCCCGCCCAAAACTGGACGATTTATTTCGACGCTGAACACGGCACAGCCGATAACGTGTTCACGCGCATCGGCAATTACGACTACACAAACATTCGCGCGAAGAGCAAGTATTCACCGCGCAAGACATTGTCTTTTAACGTCGCAGTGATTTCGAAAAACAACGCAAACCCATCGGAAATAGCCGGTGTCTCGCTGAACGATTTCGGGGTCTCGAGCAAGTCCAGAATCTTTACCTCGTCAATCGATTGGACCGCAAACTCCAATATCTCATTCAACACCGGTTACAACTATCAGTGGGTCAACAGCGACGCCGTGGTTGAGTATTTCTTCAACAGCATACGGCACCCATTCGGACGTAGTCTGAATTACATTCGAAACAACTACTTCTTCTTCGATACGGTTGCGCGGCTACATCCGCGAGCGACGCTCTACGCGTCGTATCGAATCAACAAAGACAACGGGCAGGGCAGCCGTTTGGCAGACCCCACCGGTAATCCAGGGTTTTTGGTTGCGTCATATCCGATGAGCTTCCAAACGCCGGAAGCGCGCCTGGCGATTAAAGTGAGTCGATGGCTGGATTGGAACATCGGTTATCAGTACTACAATTATGAAGAGAGTGAGGTGATCGGCCCGCGGCCCCAGAACTATCACTCTCACATGCCATACACATCTTTGCGCTTCTATTTCGGGCGAAAAGAGTAGCTGGTGACGACCAACTTCGCTCGGCAGCCTTCTGTGTCTCCCCGGTATTCATTGCGTGGAGTGCACCACGCAGTCACGCATCGAACTTGCACGGAGAAGCGCATAACGACCCTTTCGGTGTAAAGCCTGGCTGCATCATGAATTCAACGTACTCGCGGGGGTTAGAAATTCCTGGTAGTTGCATCCGCAGTGGGAGGATGGAGCATGGGAAATATAACAACGCGACGTAAATTCCTGGATTATCTTCTCGGAACCAGCGTCGTCGCTACCTTGGGTGCGATCTTTTATCCCATCATTCGATTCATGGCTCCGCCTCATATCGTCGAGGCGATGCAAAACTCTGTCGTGGCCGCTAAACTCAGTGAAGTCCCACCCAACTCAGGCAAGATCTTCAAATTCGGCAGCAAGCCCGGCATTCTGGTGCGCACTGCTTCCGGAGAATTAAAAGCCTTCTCAGCAGTCTGCACGCATCTCGATTGCATCGTGCAGTACAGCCCCGAAAAGAAACAGATCTGGTGCGCCTGTCATAACGGCCAATACAATCTCAACGGTGAAAACATTGGCGGACCACCACCACGACCCCTCGAACAATATCCGGTGAACAAGCGCGGCGACGATATCGTCGTTAACAGAGCTTGAGAGCGGCCATGACAACTGAAACTCTCAAAAACTGGCTTGACGAACGATTATCCATAAGCGCGCTGGCGAAGACGGCGCAGAAGAAACAAGTTCCGCTCCATCGTCAGTCAATCTGGTATTACTTCGGCGGCATGACGCTGTTTTTGTTTGTGGTCCAGGTAGTGACGGGCATCTTGTTGTTGCTCTACTACCGGCCAAGTTCCGAGAACGCCTTCGAGAGCGTTCAATTCATCATGACGGAGGTGCAATTTGGCTGGCTGATCCGATCGATTCACAGTTGGTCCGCCAACCTGATGATCCTTACCTTGTTCATCCACATGTTCAGCGTCTATTTCATGCAGGCTTACGATCGGCCTCGGGAGCTAACGTGGGTGAGTGGAGTCGCACTGCTTTTGCTTTGCGTCACTTTTGGGTTCAGTGGCTATTTACTGCCGTGGAATGAAGTCTCCTTTTTCGCGACCAAGGTCGGAACGGACATCGCCGGCGTGGTGCCGGTAGTAGGTCACACAATTCTTCGATTTTTGCGCGGCGGTGATGAGGTGACCGGCGCTACCCTGACGCGCTTCTTCGGCTTTCATGTGGCAGTCCTGCCTGCGCTGGCAACAGTCTTCATTGGCGGACACGTGCTATTGGTCCAGCTTCACGGCATGCACGTGCCGCATCGTTATCAACAGAACCATCGACAAATGAAGTTCTTCCCGAACTTCCTCATGCGTGATCTGATTGGTTGGATTCTCGCGATCGGCGTGCTTGCCGCACTGGCGGCGTTGTTCCCGTGGGAGTTAGGAGTCAAGGCTGATGCTTTTGCTCCCGCGCCGGCAGGGATAAAGCCTGAGTGGTATTTCCTCTTCATGTTTCAGACGCTGAAATACATTCCCGCGCGGATCCTGATCTTTGATGGTGAAGTAATCGGAATTCTGTTTTTTATGTTCGCGGGTGCGGCGCTCTTAGTGATTCCCTTTATCAATCGGTCGCCGGAAAAGCACCCGCGCCGCCGCATGGTTTTTACAGTCCTGGGAGTGGTTGCAATTCTCTATATCATGGTTATGACAATCGTCGGTTATCTCGCCTGAGGAGCGAGAGATGCATAAAGAACGCGCGACACTGTTGCTTTTCGTAACTGCGCTGATCCTGCTTGCGGCTTTTACCACAAAAGCCCAGCAGAAGAGCTCGTGTATCGAATGCCATATCAAGTTGGAGGGAAAGATCGGCGATCCGGCGCGCTCAATCAAAGACGACATCCATCTTTCGAGAGGGCTCTCGTGCAACGATTGTCACGGCGGTGATCCGACGCAAAGCGACAAAGTTGCTGCCAAAGATCCACGGAAGGGATACCTTGGGCGTCCCAGGATGGCGGACATACCGGCGTTCTGTGGCAAGTGTCATAACGATGCCAGTTTTATGAAGAAGTTTAATCCGTCTCTGCGGGTGGACCAGGAGAAGGAATACTCAACCAGCGTGCATGGCAGGTTGTTAAAGACCGGAAACACCAAAGTTGCCACCTGTATCAGTTGCCACGGCGTACATGGAATTCGCGCCGTCAACGACGCGTTATCTTCCGTCTATCCATTGAACGTCGCCGAAACGTGCGCGAAGTGCCATGGGCAGCCGGAGCATATGGCTGAATTCAAGATACCAACGGATCAATACGCGAAGTATAAAAAGAGCGTTCACGCGAAGGCCTTGTACGATCGCCAGGACCTTTCCGCGCCCACGTGCAACGATTGTCATGGCAATCATGGCGCTGCACCTCCGGGCATCGCATCGGTGGCCAATGTCTGTGGCCAGTGCCATGCACGACAGGCGGAACTCTTCCAGGCAAGTGTCCACAAACACGCTTTCGACGACGCCGGTCTCGCCGAGTGCATTACGTGTCATAATAATCATGAAATCGCAGCGCCGACTGATGCGTTGCTGGGGACGGCAGAAGGATCCGTCTGTATCTCGTGTCATAAACAGGGGGAGAAGGGGTTCATAGCTGCGGGTGAACTCCGTTCAAAGATTGATGGCCTCCTGGGACGAATTGCTAAATCCAAAGAAATACTCGATCGGGCTGAACGCGCAGGCATGGAAGTCAGCAAACCAAAGTTTGATCTGCGTGAAGCGATTGATGGGGTAACTCATGCTCGTGTTCTGATCCATACTTCATCCCCGCCTGAGGTGGATAAAGTTATTGCGCCGGCAGTTGGTGTGGCCGGAAAAGCTTACCAGGCGGGTATAGATGCGCTGGTTGAATTGAATTTCAGACGTAAGGGATTAGTAGTTTCTCTCTTTTTTATTTTATTTCTGGCTGTTCTGGTTTATTTAAAGCTGCGAGATATTGAAAAACGACAACCGGCTTAGCGGGAGGTCCGCCACCAAAACGCACAGCATGCACAGAACAGTTGGGAAAAGCTATGTGTGCCTTTTGTGCCTCCTGGCGGCATTCTTCGTACTTTTCCTCGCTTCCAATTTCGATGCGGGCGCGCAACGACGTCAGAATCGGCGGCGCACACCTGCGCAACGACAGCCGCCAAAGCCGCGTGTTGATTACGCGAAGTTCACGCATCACACGCACGTCGAACAGAAAAAATTAGCGTGCGACTCGTGTCACAAGTTCCCCTCAAAGAATTGGAAAGCAGTGCGGAAAGGTGATGATGCCTTTGCGGATGTTACCGACTTTCCCGAACACGCTGCCTGTCTCGAGTGTCATAGGACGCAGTTTTTCGCACGCGAACGTCCGGCGCCGGTGATCTGTTCGAACTGTCACGTCGCGGTGACGCCGAAAAATACTGTTCGCTATCCGTTTCCGAGCCTGGGCGAACCTTTCCTCGCCTCAAAGCAGGGGCAAAACTTTGTGTCGGAATTCAAAGTCGCGTTTCCTCACGATAAGCACGTCGACGTGGTGGGCTGGATGCCTCGGCGTCCGCGCCAGGATTTCGCGTTTACGCTGATCCATGCGTCTTTCAACACGACCGCGCAGGACGCGAAGTCGAAAAGTTGTGTCGTGTGTCATCAGACCTACCAAGCCCAGGGAAAATCGACCGAGGAATATGTCACTAAGCGGCCCTCGAATCTTGCCGAAGAAGCATTCTGGTTGAAAAAGGGTGCGTTCAAGACGACGCCAACGTCACACGCGGCGTGCTCGGCTTGCCACAACAAGGACGCCGGCATACCTCCGGATCCATCCGATTGTGCAACGTGTCATAAATTAGCTCCCTCGTCGCCGGCCGCCCCGTTACGCGATTTCGATCCCAAATTGGCGCAAACGATGGGCGTGAACGATTGGCTGATGTTGAGAAAATGGTCGCGACGGAGCGCCGGACGTTATCAGCACGATTTCGACGTACACAAAGAACTCAGTTGCGTCGATTGTCACAACCCGGCCGTCATGAATACGCTCGACGAGAGGACCTTCGTCACAGTTAAATCATGCGGTGGCAGTGGTGGTTGTCACATCGAAGCGACCACTGAAGGAATTCTGAATTACGAAATAGCGGAGAAGCGCAAAAACCCGAATTTCCAATGCGCCAAATGTCATATCTTTCTGGGAAAGAACCCGGTGCCGCAAAACCATTTGGACGCGATTCCGAAACCGGCGTCGAAGTGATGAGACAGGTCAGCCACAGATTAACGTTGATTGGACCACGGCTGGTCTTTGTCTGCCTGTTCGTGGTCATCTGTGCAGGCAAAGCAACGGCACAGGACGCCACGACAGACTACTCGAAATTTCTGCATTCAAGTCCCAACCATCAGCGCATGCCATGTTTGTTGTGTCATCGTCGCGAGAACTCCTCGCCACGGCCAACTCTGCCCGGCTCGTCGTCACACACTCCATGCGTCGGCTGTCATGCTCAGCAGTTTGCGAATACCGAGAGCCCGATCTGCACGATCTGCCATACTGACGTACGTTCAGGCGCAGTCAAGCCATTTCCGCCGCTGACGAGTTTCCGCATGGTTTTTGATCATTCACGTCACTTGAACATGGGCAACGTGAATTGTGCGACCTGTCATCGTCCGGCAAGAGGTGGCGTTGCGCTGTCGATTCCCGTTGGTTTCAACGCCCATTCGACCTGTTTTAATTGTCATTCACCGCGCGCAAAATCAGGCGACCGAGACATTTCCTCGTGCGGCACCTGTCACAAACTCGGGGACTACTCGCGAACTCCACAATGGACCACAGCGTTTCGAATGAGCTTTAGTCACGCCAAACACGGACCATCGCAGAAGCTCGGCTGCAATGACTGTCATCAGATCAGGGCAGGTCTACCGCAACGGCGGCAGGTCACAGAGCCCCAAGCCGCTAATCACCATGCGTCCCCTCGCACCCTGAGCTGTATGACTTGTCACGATGGCAAACGTGCGTTCGGAGGGGATGATTTTTCCGCCTGCAAACGTTGTCACACGGGTGCTGCATGGCGGTTTTAAACCAAGGTGCTTTTGAAGGAGGTAACAATGAGAGTTTTATTGATATTCACGGCTATGGTCTTTGCAGTCGCGCTGGTCTATCGTGCGCCAGTGTCGGTTGCGGACCGAGCAGTTCAGGACGTCAAGAAACCGCCGGAGGTCATCACTCTCGGCGCTGAGGCTAAACTCGGACCGGTTAAGTTTAACCACGCCGATCACTTCACTAAGAACCGTAGTGCAGATGGTACGAAGCCAATTGCGTGTGTCGAGTGCCATCACACTGCCCAACCTGCCTCGGAAGCCGCCAAGCATCCACCGCACAAGACTGTGTGGCCGGCTGACCGGACCACTACTTTGACGGCGGAGCTGGCTGAAAAGGATCCGAACGCATTGGGAGCAGCCTGCCACGATTGTCATGCGCGCACCGATGCGAAGCCAAAGCTCGTGCCGGCGCTGCCGCAGATTAAATCCGATAGCGGAGAGATGATTGTGCTCAACAATCAACAGGCGTTTCATCGCAACTGTGCAGGCTGTCACGACGAGGCGGTGAAGGCTCAGCCCAGCTTGTCACCGGCGCCGCCAACATCGAAGAAATGCACGGCTTGTCACAAGAAGGCGGCAGCCTAACGGCACCGATAAGGCTGGGGAATTTTTCATTCTTTTGGGCAAAACAGCCCAAATAGAGACATTCCAGATAGCATTTTCCGTCGACTTTTGGCGGCACAATCATTGCCCAAGCCAAGTGATGTTTTGACAAACTCTGCCGGGCTGACCGAAGAGGGGGCAATGATGAAGGCTTCAATTAACCGACGAACGAAAGTTATGACCGTCGCGGGAGGCGTTGTGTTCGCGGCTACGATGATGATGGCCGGCGTTCCCGCGCGCACTGCTACTGACGACGACGCCGGGGCTCTATATAAATCCAAGTGTTTCGCCTGCCATGGCGCAACCGCGGAAAAGAAATTCGACGCTGCCAAGGCCGATGACGACCTTGTTCAGACAGTTCTAAAAGGAAAAAAATTAGAGAAACCACCGAATATGCCCGCCTTTGAAGAGAAAGGCATCACAGCGGACCAGGCGAAGGCGCTGGTCGCGTTTATGAAGTCGCAAAAACACTGACGTGGCTCGGAATAGCGAGACCGAACACGACCACAAAAGAGCACAAATCTCCTACAGTGCTTTAGCAAAGGTATTTGTGCTTCTTTGTGGGATTGTGTCTTTCGGCGCATTTAACTCCGCCCACGCACAAACCGCTCAGCCCTCGCCTTCGCCCCCGACGCTTTCCTGCCAGGGATGTCATGGCCCAGGCAAGAACCTTCCATATCTCGGCGGCGCGCGTTTCCACACCGGACCACATGCTGATTACGAGCGCGGCTTTCACGCGAGGGCCATTCAGAACGGCGCGAAAGCCGCGGCCTGCCTGGATTGTCATACCAGGAATGGCGACGGCACGACGATACAGCCCGCAACTGAGTCGACTTCCACAATTAACCGGGCAAACATTGCCGAAACCTGTGGTCGCTGTCATGGTGACAAATCGGTGATGAGAGGAAGTGGCATCAGCGATCGACCGTTTTTGTCTTACCGCGAAAGCGTCCACGCCAAGGCGATCGCGCGCGGCAACACTGCCGCAGCGGTTTGCACTGACTGCCATAAGAGTCACGACATTCTGCCGGCATCGAATGCACAGTCGTCGATTGCCAAAATTAACGTGCCCGCAACTTGCGGCAAGTGTCACCAGATGGAGAGCGCACAGTTTGTTCAGAGTGTTCACGGACAGGCTGTAGCGCGGGGCGTATCTCGATCCCCCGTTTGCACAGACTGCCACGGCATCCACAAGATCGAGGCGCCGATTGATGCTTCAACGGCAGCAGTGTCGACTGCAATTGCAACCGATAGCTGCGCGAAGTGTCATGAGGGCGTGGCGCTTACACAGGAATTCGGCGTTGCCGGCGAACGCGTCAGCAGTTACAAGGACAGTTACCACGGACTCGCATCGCGCCTTGGATCCAAGGTCGTGGCTAACTGTGCCAGTTGCCATGGCGTCCACAACATCCTGCCATCGATGGATCCCAAGTCGATGATCAATAGCGCCAACCTCACGCAGACGTGTGGCCAGTGTCACGTCGGCGCTGGAGTTAATTTTACGAGAGGCCGAATTCACTTTGCTTCAACGCTCACAGCCGCCGATCGTTCGAGTGACAACCGCGGCATCGTGGGAACCAGGATCGTACGCTGGATATATATTCCATTGATCATTCTGGTCATCGGCGCAATGGTTGTGCACAACGCAGCTATTTGGTTGAAGAAAGCCGCTGCGAAGCGAAAACTGGAACGCCGCGCCATCGTGCGCCTGACGCTAAATCAGCGCGTCCAACATTGGTTGCTCTTAGTGAGTTTCATACTCCTCGTGTTATCGGGTTTTGCCTTGCAATATCCGGATTCGTGGCTGGCGTGGTTGCTTGGGGCCAGCGAGGGCTTTAGAAGAACGCTTCATCGCATTGCCGCCGTAGTCATGCTTGTGACCGGCGCCTACCACATTCTCTATCTTGTGCTAACAGCGCAGGGACGCCAGTGGGTCAAAGACATGCGGCCGCGGTTCAAGGATCTCCAGGACGGATTGCAAAACCTCGCTTACTACTTCGGCCTGAAAGATTCTAAGCCGCGAATCGGACGTTTTGGCTATACTGAGAAGGCAGAATATTGGGCTGTCATTTGGGGCACACTGATCATGGGTCTGACCGGATTAATGATCTGGTTCAAGATCTCTGTGTTCGGATTCCTGCAAAGGTGGTGGATAGACGTTGCCCTGGCAATTCACTTTTACGAAGCGGTGCTGGCCACGCTTGCGATTATCGTGTGGCACTTCTATCACGTCATCTTCGATCCCGACGTATACCCGGTTAACTTTGCCTTTCTCGACGGCCGGATGTCTGAAGAACTCTACAAAGAGGAGCATGAACTGGATTACGATCGAGCCAAAGAGCCGGAACGGATAACCCCAGAACCGCCAGCTCACGAGGAGTCACCCGGCGTCGCCCAACCGGAAAACTAGATCAAAGAACCCAGTACCAATCACTATGAGTGCCGAAGCAGCAGCACCCAAGCCTCCGAGTCTGATTCGCAACTACATAAGTTTTGTCGGCGCGGCCATCACCATTGCCGCCCTGGTAAGCACGTTCCTCCTGTTTCTGATGGAGATAACGTCGAGGGTGGAACATCCGTACCTCGGAATCCTCACTTACATAGTCTTCCCTGCGATTCTTATCTTTGGTATCGGCATTGTCATTCTCGGCATGGTCCTGGAGCGGCGCCGGCGCCGGCGTGCTTCACCGGGAGAAGTGCTCGCCTATCCGAGGCTCGATTTGAACGATGCCCACGCGCGGCGCGCCTTCTTTGTCTTTCTGTTTGTAGTGTTTCTATTTATTTCGGCCAGCGCGTTCGGGAGTTATAAAGCTTACGAATACAGCGACTCGGTCGGTTTCTGCGGCAAGACTTGCCACGAACCGATGAAGCCGGAATACGTTGCGTATCTGGCTTCACCTCACGCGCGCGTGCGTTGTGTGGATTGTCATGTTGGCCCAGGAGCGGAGTGGTACGTACGATCTAAACTGTCGGGGGCTTACCAGCTATATTCGGTGACGTTTAATAAGTTTCCTCGCCCTATTACCACGCCCGTACACAATTTGAGACCGGCACAGCAGACTTGTGAACAGTGTCATTGGCCTGAGAAATTCTTCGGCGCCCAGCTCAAGACTTTCAATCGCTATGCGTACGACGAACAGAATTCATTGCGTCAGACCAAGATGCTGCTCAACGTCGGCGGCGGCAGCCCTGCGAGTGGGCAGGTAGCTGGTATTCACTGGCACATGAACATCGGTAACGAAGTTACTTTCGTCGCCACGGACGAACATCGGCAAACGATTCCGTGGGTGCGCATTAAAGATCGACAAGGCAACGTTACTGAGTTTTCCGATCGAAATCGTCCGCTGAGCGATGCAGAAATACAAGCAGCGCCAAAACGGCTTATGGATTGTATCGAGTGTCACAATCGTCCGGCGCACGTCTATCAACCTCCCGATCAATCTGTGGACCAGGCGTTTGCTGCCGGAAAGCTTGACCCGTCGTTACCTTATTTGAAGCGCGAAGCGATTGCTGTGCTCACGAAACAATACAAAACAGAAAATGAGGCGCTCCAAGCGATCAGCACGGGCCTGCATCAGTTCTATCGCAACAATTACGGGGCCCTTTACTGGAGCAGGACCGCGGACATCAGCAAAGCCATTACTGAATTACAAAGAATTTTTCAGACCTACACCTTTCCGGAGATGAAGACTGACTGGCAAACGCATCCCAACAACATCGGGCACTTGTACTTTTCAGGGTGCTTCAGGTGTCACGACGGAGAGCACGTCAGCAAGAGCGGGAAGGTGATTCGGAACGATTGCGATATCTGTCACACCGTGATCTTCGATTCGGCGGCGCCGCCCGAACGGAACGCCAAAATGGGATCGTACCAACATCCGGTAGAGTTGGGAGATTTGGCTAGTCTCGACTGTAAGACTTGTCACACTGGAAAAGGCCCATTCAAACATCCTGTGAATCTCGGCGACATCTCGCAGTTCAGTTGTATTGAATGCCACTCGACCGGCAAACTAAAACCGCGCCAGGGCACGCTGAATACCAAATAGAGCCACAAAAAGGCACAAAAGATCAGAGGCCTGCTGCGGCTCTGATCTGTTCTGCCTTTGGTGCCTTTTTGTGGCTGCCTAAGCCGACCCTGGCGAGCGCGCGCGGCAGCTCGGGGTTTGCCATGAACCAGCGCCAGATGTTGCCGGTGCGGGCGTTCTCAGCGCTCAGGAGAATTATGCCGGCATTAATGCCGATAACGTCTGTATCGGTCCAACCGGTTTGAGGGTTGAAGGCGTCGACGAAACCGTACTTGCCGTAGATCTTCGGACCATACTTCTCGTGCATCGCGATGAGGGCGCGTGTCGAGAGTTCCGGTGTGAACATTAATGAACCCCCGGCGGCCGACGGAACGACGGTCCCATCGATGTCGCGGTCGCGTGGCGGGCCACCCCACGCGAGATAGCCTTTCGCGCTGTCAGACGCGGTGATACCCCACATGTCTGGACCAAAGGCCGGAAAGTCGTGCCGGAGGTTTACGCAAAAGGCGCGGTGTGCGAGCGTTGCCGCGACCGAGTTTTGAAAGTAGTCGATACGGTCGCCTTTGATTTCACGCCGGTTTCGATAATCGATCCAGGCATGCGAGTACTGATGCATAAAGAGAGGCACGCCGATGGTCGTGAAATAAGTGTGTCCTTCGTAGCGGTAACGATCGCGCCACAGCGCGTACCACGAATCAGCGGAGATCGGATAAGTGGGTGAGCCGATGGCGAGCAGGTAAAGGATCGTGTCCTCGCTGTACGTGTCCCAGCGCGTCTTTAGAAAACCTGACTCCGGTTTCCAGCCGTGCGACAAAAGCAACGGGTGACCGTCGAGCATCCAGCGAAAGTCAACGCGCCGGTAAATGCGTGTGGCCAGTCGAACGACCTCTGGATCTTGGCCGAAACATTGCCGTACTGTCAGCACTCCCGCCAGCAGCAACGCAGTATCGATTGAAGAGACTTCACTGTTCCAACGCCGCTCTCCAGTCCTGGCGTCGAGCCAGT
>Ga0134124_10002564_pt1 | contig 14698 bp, 8 predicted proteins | sample KB304_FD_96880 | JGI IMG/M metagenome (GOLD analysis project Ga0134124, IMG submission 96880) | Terrestrial soil microbial communities without Nitrogen fertilizer from Kellogg Biological Station, Michigan, USA - KB3-0-4 | ecosystem: Environmental > Terrestrial > Soil > Unclassified ... | reverse complement strand
CGTCCGTAGTGGACCGCCGTGCTCGACTGCTGGATGAGCCGTGGGGTCAGCGTCGGGCCGGTTGCCCAGGCGCCGGGGTTTCCGTTGGTGTCGACAGCGCTCACCTGGAACCGGACCGTGCCCGACGTGGCCACGAAGAGATCCACCGTCCGCCCGATCGGGCTCGCGACGAGCGTCCAGGCGGCTCCGTTGGTGCTGCGCCGCAGGATGTAGTGGTCGATCCCCGGGCCGCCGACGTCGGACCCGCTCCAGGTCAGATGGACGGGGGCGGAGCTCCCGGAAAGGGTTGCGGCGGTCCGCAGGCTAGCGACCGGCGCGGTGACCCTTGGCAGGACGGGCGCAACGGGCGTCGCCTGGACGTTGGCGGAGATCATGTTGCCGGCGACGTGGAAGCCCCAGCGCGAGATCGATCCCGCCATGACGATCCGGGTCGACGGGATCTGGGCGGCGATCGCGACCCGGGACCTGCCCGCCACGAGGGCGGCCGGCGGTGTCGCTGGGGCCGCCAGCGCGAAGACGCCGTTTCGAAAGTCGTGAGCCCACCAGTTGCTGCTGAGGAGCGGGGCGGATGCCGGTGCGTCGAAGTCGAGGGTGACCGGGTCGAGGACCATCACGCCGACATCGCCCATCGCGACGACCACGCCCGTGTCGCTGGCAAGGATCGAGTACCCGGCGCTCCACCAGCCGAAGACCTGGAACCAGGGCGAGACCGCGGCATCCGTCGGTCGGAGCAGCGTGCCGGTTTCCGTCGAGAAGACCAGGAGGGGAGAGATGCAGCTGCCCGCGCCGCCTCCTCCGGGACTGGGGTGGAGCGAGCAGAAGATTCCCCCGACGATCAGCTGGCCGTGAAGGACCGCCAGAGAGTGCGGTTCGAGCTGCCAGAGGTAGCTGCCGGCCGCCATCGGGACGACGCCGAGCAGGTCGGCGGACCACGAATCGAGCTGGCCGCCGGCATCGAGCCGGGCGAGGCCACGCCGGACCTGACCGTCGACCGCCCCGAACGCGCCGGCCAGGTAGAGGCCGCCTCCGGGTTCGTAGGCGAGCACCCGGACCTCGGTGCCGTTGTAGCTGACAGCTCCGCAGGTGGGCTGCATCGTGTATGGACCACCCGCGTCGAGGCAGGTCAGGGACGGCACCGCCAGGGGCGTCGCGCCCTCCGTGGGAGAGGTGAAGTGGAGGAGCGGGGTGCCGGGATGGTTGCCCTGTGGAGCCGACGTGCCCCCGATCCAGAACCGGCCGTCGGCAGGGTTGACGGCGATCGTGTAGACGGTTCCGGGACGAGCCGCGGGCGGACCCCAATCGATCAATCGTCCAGACGTCGGATCCAGGGCCAGGATCGACCGGTTGTCAGCTTCGGCGTCCGGCGTCGCCGGCATCTGGATGTTCCCGCCGACGAGGAGCCAGCCCTGATCGAGGGCGAGGGCGCGGACGTCCGGCGGCCAGGCCGTGCCGAGCGGTGACGTGAATGCCGGATCCGGGCTCAGGCTCGTGGTCAGCGCGACGACGCCGGGCGAGCGGTGGCCGCGGACAAAGGTGAAGTCGCCGGCGAGGACGAACCCGTCAGCGGTGTGTGCGATCGAGGTTGGTCGGGCGCTCAGCGGAGTGCCAGGATCGGGATGCCAGCCGGCGCGGATCCCCGCGTCGAGATCGACCGCCATGTGCGGCCCCACGAGATAGGCCGATCCGTCGGGAGCCGTGTACTGGACCGTCGGCATCGGCTCGAAGCCGTCGTTGGCGATGGTGAAGTCGCCGACCTGCGAGGCGACCACCGTCTCGCCGGTCGTGTCGTATCGGCAGAGCATGCTTCGCTCGAGATCGGCGTGCCACTCGGCGGGCGCCCCGTCAAGGTCGAAGAGGAGTCCCGAGGTTCGCAGGCCTGCCAGGCAGGGTGACACGGTCCCGGGATCGAGGATCGATCCGTCGGCCAGGCTCTGCTCACCCGCGCCGGACCAGCGCTGGGCGATCGCCCCGCTTCCGGCGTCGATCGAAAGCAGCCCGGAGTCGGTGTCGTGCCCGGAGTCGAGCGGGAACCAGCCTCGGACGAGGACCTTCTGGTGCCCGGCGCTCAGGCCTGTCACATTTGCCCGCCAGTCGTGGGCCTCGGGCGGCGCCTCAGATTGGAGGGCAGTGACCCAAAGGCGGCCGGCGCCCCCCGGGTTCAGGTCGTAGCTCGCCAGGCTCTCCTCCATCTTGGAGTCGATGGACGTGGGTCCGACGATCGTCATGTAGCCGACGACCAGCCGGTTGGAGGCCGCGTCCCAGGCAAGCTGGTCGGCTGTGGCGTAGCAATAGTCCAGGGCCTCGCACGACGCGAGGGCCGGCAGCGGCGTGGTCACGGACGGGAGCGAGTTCGTGCAGATGCCGGTCCCCCGATTGATGATCGTGAGACCCGTCCTGTTCCAGGCGCCGACATAGGCTCCCGCAATCAGGTATTCCGAGGTGGCGATCCAGGATCGGGCGCGGCCGAAGGACGAGCAGCCGTCGGCGACCGTCGAGGCGGACCAGGTCGGGTCGATGACCCACCTGGTTCCGCCTGCGTCGAGGTGCATCCGGACGACCGGCGTCTGCGGGACGGGTTGCCCGTTGACCGCGATGAGCTCGCCGACCACGAAGAAACCGGGGTCGCCGGCCCGATCGTCGGCGAAAACCTGGTTGACGGTCCCGAGGATCTCCGGGCTGGCCGCCTGCAAGTGGCCGTCGCCCACGTCGGGCGGGTCGACGACCGCGACCGGACCGGTCCGCAGGCCGACCTCGCTGAAGTCTCCCCCGAGATACGTCCGGCCGGTGGTGGCGTCGGCGACCACCGCGCGCACGGTCCCGTTCACCGCGTATTTGCCGAGGTCGACGCCCTGCGGCACCGCCTCCACGCTCATCGATGCCTCGACGGGCGGTGCCGCCAGGAACACGCTGTCCCCCGGCTGCGTGGCCCGTACGGTGCAGGTTCCCTGGCTGTCCAGCGCGAGCGTCGTCCCCGCCACCGTGCATTTGGTCGGCGTGACCGACGCGTACGCGATCGCCAGTCCGGAGCCGGCAACGCCCGCCAGCCGGATGGTCGAGCCGACGAACGCGGATGCGGGCAGCGAGAACGTGATCGTCTGGGCCTCCGGATCCGGCGGTGCAACGGTGACGATCACCGACGCCGTCACATCGGGCGCCGGGGTATGGCCATCGTCGCCGGCCTGCGAGGCCGTCACCGTGCAGGTTCCGGCCGCGTTGAGCGCGAGGGTCGTGCCGTCGATCGAGCAGATGTCCGGCGTCGACGTCGCATAGCTGACCGGGAGGCCGGAATCGGCGAAGCCGTCGAGGACGACCGTCGAGGCCACGAAGCCCGACGCGGGCAGGGCGAACGTGATCACCTGGGCGACCGGATCGGGCGGCGGCGCCGCCTCGACGATGACCGACGCGTCGACGTCGGCCGCGGGGTCGTACGTCTCGTCACCCGGCTGGGAGGCCGTGACGGTGCACGTCCCCGGCGCGACGAGCGTGAGGCTCGCCCCGTCGATCGTGCACACGTCGGGCGTCGGCATGGCGTAGAGCACCGTCAGTCCCGAGTCGGCGCTCGCCACGAGATCGACCGTCGAGCCGACGAAGCCCGACGCGGGCAGGCTGAACGTGATCGCCTGGGGCGTCTGAGCGGCGACGACGGGCGCCGCGACCAGCTGCGCCGCGAGCGCCACGAGGATCGCGCCTGCAAGCGATGCGTTGCGTGATCGGAGGCGCCGGGTGGCGCCCGGTCGCTGGTTCGGCTGCATGGATCGGCCTCGCACTGGATCTCACGTCGGTTTGGAGTGGATCGGGACGCGTCGTCGGCCAATCACAGGTGCTTCGCCGCGAACGCGAGGCATCGGGAACCGGACCAGGTCGGAACGATCCCGATCATCCGAGGCTCGGCCCCGGTGCGGCTATGGCCCGGTCGGCGAGCGGATAGCCCGGATGGGCTACGACGGTCTACGGCGAACGGGCGTCCGTTTGCTGATGCAGGCCCCGTTCGCGGCACCGTCCGCCCGGCCACCGGGCTACCATGGGTCCTCCGTGACGACCCTCGCCCCGAACGACTTCACGCACCTCCATACCCACTCCGAGTTCAGCCTGCTCGACGGGCTCGGGCGGATCACCGACCTGGTCGAATCGGCCGCGATCCAGGGCTTCGACAGCCTCGCGATCACGGACCACGGCGCGCTCTACGGCGCGGTCGCGTTCTACCAGGCGGCAAAGGCCAAGGGAATCAAGCCGATCATCGGCGTCGAGACGTACGTCGCGCGCCGCTCGATGACCGAGAAGGAGGGCAAGGCCGACGCCCAGCCCTTCCACCTCATCCTTCTCGCCAAGGATCTCGTCGGCTATCGCAATCTCTGCCGGCTCGTCACCGACGCCCACGTCGACGGCTTCTACTACAAGCCGCGGATCGATCGGGAGCACCTGGCGCGGTACAGCGAGGGCCTGGTCGGGCTGTCGGCCTGCCTCGGCGGCGAGATCCCGCGCGCGCTCGAGATCGAGGATTGGGACAGTGCCCGCCGCCTCACCGCCGAGTACCGCGACATCCTCGGCGACGGCAACTTCTTCCTCGAGCTCCAGGACCATGGCCTGCCGGAGCAGCGCGTCCTGAACGAGAAGCTGCTCCGCCTGGCGCCTGAGAGCGGCGTCCCGCTCGTCGTGACGAACGACCTCCACTACGTCCACGAGCGCCAGAGCGAGGCCCAGGACGTCCTCCTGTGCATCGGCACCGGCAACAACATCGACACGCCGGGCCGGATGAAGTTCGAGACGAACGAGTTCTGGTTGAAGTCCGCGGCCCAGATGGCGGCGCTCTTCCCGGACCAGCGCGAGGCGATCCTGAACACGCGCCGGATCGCCGAGATGACCGACATCGAGCTGCCCCTCGGCCAGCTCCGGATCCCGCATTTCCCGGTGCCGGACGGCGAGACGGCCGAGACGTGGCTGCGCAAGGAGTGCGAGCGCGGGCTCCGCGAGCGCTACGGGACGGTCACGCCGGAGCTCCAGGAGCGCCTCGACTACGAGCTCGGCGTGATCCTCTCGATGGGCTACGCGGGGTACTTCCTGATCGTCGCCGACTTCGTCCGGTTCGCCCGCGAGCAGCGGATCCAGACGACCTGCCGCGGGTCGGCGCCCGGCTCGATCGTGACCTACACGCTGTACATCACCCCGGTCGACCCGATCGCCTACGCGCTCCCGTTCGAACGGTTCCTGAACCCGGACCGGGTGACGATGCCGGACATCGACGTGGACTTCGAGGACGAGCGGCGCGACGAGGTCATCAACTACGTCTCGCGCAAATACGGCTCCGACCACGTGGCCCAGATCATCACGTTCGGGACGATGCTCGCCCGGGCCGCGATCCGCGACGTCGGGCGGGTCCTCGGCCACAGCTACGGCGAGGTCGACCGGATCGCGAAGGCCGTCCCGAACCAGCTCGGGATCAGGCTCGACGAGGCGATCCAGATCTCCCCGGAGCTCCACGCCATGGTCGCGACCGACCCGGCGGTCAAGCGGATCACCGACTTCGCCCGGCAGCTCGAGGGGGTGGCCCGCAACGCGTCGACCCACGCCGCGGGGGTCGTCATCAGTCGCGAGCCGCTGACCGAGCTGATGCCGCTCCAGAAGGCGACGAACTCGGACGCCCTGATGAGCCAGTACGAGATGCATGGCATCGAGGCGCTCGGCCTGCTGAAATTCGACTTCCTCGGCCTCTCGAACCTGACGATCCTGCGCCATGCCGTCGACCTCGTCCGCCAGGAGCGCGGAATCGAGATCGACCTCGACCGGATCCCGCTCGACGACGCGACGACCTTCGCCCTGCTCGCGTCGGGCGAGACGACCGGGATCTTCCAGCTCGAGTCGGCCGGGATGCGCCGCTATATCCGCGAGCTGAAGCCGACCTCGGTCTTCGACCTGGCGGCGATGGTCGCCCTTTTCCGCCCCGGCCCGATGGACAACATCCCGGCCTACATCCGCCGGAAGCACGGCCAGGAGAAGGTCACCTACCTCCACCCGCTCCTCGAGCCCTACCTGAACAAGACCTACGGGATCTTCGTCTACCAGGAGGACATCATGGCCGCCGCGATCGCGCTCGGCGGCTTCACCGGCCCCGAGGCGGACACGCTCGGCTACGCGATCCGCAAGAAGAAGTCGTCGGTCCTCCGCGCCCAGAAGGAGAAGTTCGTCACCCAGGCGGCCGAGCGCGGCGTCGCCCCGCACACGATCGACGCCGTGTTCACCGCGTTCGAGCCGTTCGAGCGCTACGGCTTCAACAAGGCCCACGCGACCTGCTACGGGCTGATCGCGTACCAGACGGCCTACCTCAAGGCGAACTACACGGTCGAGTACATGACCGCGGTGCTCACGGCCTTCCGCTCGAACGAGGAGAAGGTCGCCGCGGCCATCGCCGAGTGCCGCCGGATGGGGATCGAGATCAAGCTGCCCGACGTCCACCGGTCCGACGTCGAGTTCACCGTGGAGGGGCCGGCGATCCGGTTCGGGCTGCTCGCGGTCAAGAACGTCGGGCAGAGCGCGATCGAGTCGATCGTCGCGGCGCGCAAGGAGGGCGGCCCGTTCAAGTCGCTCACCGACCTCTGCTCGCGGATCGACCTCCGACTGGTCAACCGCAAGGTCCTCGAGGCCCTGGCCAAGGTCGGCGCCCTCAACGAGCTGGGCCATCCCGCCCAGGTCCTGCTCGGCCTCGACGACGCGATCAATGCCGGCCAATCCGCCCAGCGCGACCGGATCAGCGGGCAGACGTCGCTGTTCGATCTCGTCGCGGACGACACGACGGTTCTCGAGCGGCCCCTGCCGAAGGCCACCGAGGTCCCGGTCCGCGAGCGCCTGCGCTGGGAGAAGGAGCTGCTCGGCCTGTACCTGTCCGAGCATCCGATGGGCGAGGTCGCCGAGCAGGTCGGGCAGTACGTGACGGCGTTCAGCAGCGATCTCAAGGACGAGTCGCTCGACGGCCAGCGCGTCGTCATCGGCGGGATCGTGACCGGCTTCCGGCGGGTGATCACGAAGGCCGGAGCGACGATGGGGGTCGCGACCCTCGAGGACCTCCAGGGCACGATCGAGGTCGTCGTGTTCCCCAAGATGTACGAGCAGACCGCGGCGACCTGGACGGAGGGCACGATCCTCCTCGTTGCCGGCCGGATCGACCATCGGGGCGACGAGGTGTCACTCCTCGCCGATCTTGCCGTCGACTGGGACGGCGCGGTCAGCCGCGGGCCCGAGGCGTTCGGCCGCGAGGTCGCGGCCGGGGACCGCGGGCGTGGCGGCCGGCGCGGCGGACCGGGCGGCAACGGCAACGGCTGGTCCGGAGCGCGAAGTGGCGACGCCGAGCGTCCCGCGCCCGTGCCCGTGATGGCCGTGGGCGTGACGGCCGGCGGGCTCGGCGAGCCGGTTCCGGTCGGGCCGGGCGGCACGGGCGGGCTCGGCGAGTTCGCGGGCGAGACCGCGGCTGAGACGCCCGGCGGCGCCGGACTCGATCCGACGCCCCGGCAGACCCAGGCAGCGACCTCCCCGCAGCCGACGAACGCCGATGAGATCCGGCCCGGGGTTCCGCGCGTGTCCCCGCTCCGGGCCGAGGCTCAGGTCGGTGGCGGACTGCCCCGGATCGCCCCCGCCGAGCCGATCTCCGCCTACACGGAACCGGCCGGCCTCGCCGCCCCTGACGGCGACGACCGTGCCGAGGCGGACGACGAGCCGGCCCTCCCCGACGAGGCGCGGGCGCGGGCGGCGCATGCCTCCCAGGCGCCGACCTCCCAGATCGAGAGCCAGCCGGACCAGGTCCTCCACGTTCGGTTCGGAGGCGCGACCTCGGACCGGCTCGTCCTGGCCATGGAAACGTTCAAGAATCTGCTCCGCGAGCGACCCGGCGGAACGCGCGTCGTGCTCCACGTCCCGGCGCCGACGGGCGGCGGATCCCTGCCGATGGAGCTGAGTCGCCGCGTCGCGTACGACGCGGAGCTCCTGTCGGAGGTCCGCCGCAGGCTGGGCGAGGGGCTCGTCGACCTGACCCTCGGCTGACGAACCGAACTAGTCTGTGGCCGTGAGCGAGCTCGTCGGCGCGATCCTGACCCGCCCATCGACCGGCATCGAGCAGGCGGCCGCCCTCCTCCGACGCCACTGGGCCATCGACGGCGAGCTCCGCTCGATGCCGAGCGAGCGCGATCGCAACTTCGCCGTTGCCGTCGATGGGGTGGATCGGTTCGTCCTGAAGATCTCGAACGCCGGCGAGGACCCGGGCTTCCTCGAGCTCCAGCACCTCGTCATGCGCCGGCTCGCGGCGGGAGGCGTTCCGAGCCCGCTGCCCGTGGCCGGCCGCGACGGGCGCGAGACCGTCGATGCCGGCTCGCCGGACGCTCCGCAGCTCGTCCGCCTGCTGACGTGGCTGCCGGGCCGCCCCCTCGCCACGATCCCGATCGCCGACCGGCCGGAGGCGCTCCTCGCCGATCTCGGACGTACGATGGCCCGGACGGTTGTCGCCCTCGATGGCCTCGACCATCCAGCTGCCCATCGCCCGTTCCAGTGGTCTGCGGAGGACGGATCGGCCGTCGTCGCAACTCACGCCGGGGCCGTGACGGATCGGAAGCGGGCGGCCCTGCTCGGCCGGTGGCAACGACGGTTGGCGCGCCTCGTCGCGATCCTCCCCGACCTCCGCCACGGGCTGATCCACAACGACGCGAACGATCACAACGTCCTCGTGGCCGACGATGGCGCATCGATCAGCGGCGTGCTCGACCTGGGCGATTCGACGTGGTCGGTCACCGTCAACGAGCTCGCGGTCGCCGCGGCCTACGCCGCGCTCGACACCCCCGACCCCCTGGCGACGATCGAGACCGTCCGGCTCGGCTTCGAGGCGGTCCTCCGACTCGAGGATCGGGAGCGCGCGATCCTCCTCGAGCTCATCGCCCTTCGCCTCGCGACGAGCGTCGCCCTGAGCGCCCACCAGGCGCGGCTCGACCCGGACGATGCGTACCTCACGGTCTCGGAGGCGCCGGCGTGGGCGCTCCTCGAGCGGCTGATCGCGATCGAGCCCGAGCCGTGACGACGGCGGAGGGCCGCCCGACGATGACGGCCGGCGAGATCCTGGCCGCCCGCCACGACCGGCTCGGGCCGTCGCTGTCGCTGAGCTACCGGACGCCCCTCCACATCGTTCGCGGCGAGGGCGCCCACCTGTTCGACGCGGACGGCCGGGCCTACCTCGACTGCGTGAACAACGTCGCCCATGTCGGCCACGCCCATCCGCGCGTGGTCGAGGCAGGCGTCGCCCAGATGCGGGTCCTCAACACGAACACCCGGTACCTCCACGAGAACGTCGTCCGTTACGCCGAACGGCTGACCGCCCTCCTGGCCGAGCACCTCGAGGTCTGCTTCTTCACGAACTCCGGCAGCGAGGCGAACGAGCTGGCCCTGCGCCTCGCCCGGGCGGCGACGGGCCGGGCCGACGTCGCGACCGTCGACGTCGCCTATCACGGCAACACCCAGCGGCTCATCGAGATCAGCCCGTACAAGTTCAACGGGCCCGGTGGCGTGGGCCAGCGCCCCGACGTCCAGGTCGTCCCGCTGCCCGATCCGTACCACGGCCGTCATCGCGGTGGCGGACCGGAGACGGGCGCGGCCTACGTCGCGGACGCGGCCGAGGTCCTCGATGCGGCGGCCGCTTCCGGACACCCCGCCGGCGCGCTGATCGCGGAGGCGATCCCGGGCACGGCCGGCCAGGTCGTGCCGCCGCCCGGGTGGCTCGCCGGCCTGTTCGACGCGGCGCGCGCGGTCGGGGCCGTCCCGATCGCCGACGAGGTCCAGGTCGGGTTCGGACGTGTCGGCACCGCCACGTGGGCGTTCGCCGCGCAGGATGCCCAGCCGGACATCGTGACGATGGGCAAGCCGATCGGCAACGGCCACCCGCTCGGCGCGGTCGTGACGACCCGGGCGATCGCCGATGCGTTCGCCAACGGCATGGAGTACTTCAACACGTTCGGCGGCAACCCCGTATCCGCGGCGATCGGCCTGGCGGTGCTCGACGTCATCGAGGACGAAGGGCTCCAGGAGCGCGCCCGGGTCACCGGCGAGCGACTCCTCGGCGGCCTCGGCGAGCTCACGACGCGGCACGAGGCGATCGGCGACGTCCGCGGCCGGGGCCTGTTCGTCGGCATCGAGCTCGTCCGCGACCGAGCCACTCGCGAGCCCGACGGGACGGCCGCCGCCGAGCTCGTCAACCGTGCTGCGGAGCGCGGCGTGCTCCTGAGCACGGATGGACTCGACCACAACGTGATCAAGGTCAAGCCGCCGATGGTCTTCTCGGCGGCCGACGCGGACCGCCTCGTCGAGACGGTCGACGCGATCCTGGGCGAGCTCGCTCGATCCTGAGCGGCGACGGTCGACGGTCGGGTCGAGCGGTGCCTGGCGGTCGGGCCGGCCCTACGTCCCGGCGCGGCGCAGGGCCTGGACGGCCGACAGCTGCTCGTGGAACTCCGCCCGGACCGCATTGATGTCGGCCGGCTCGAGGTCCAGCTCGCGCGCGATCTCGTTGATCGTCCCCGCCTCGGGCGCGGAGATCGTGCCGTCGACGGCACCGACCGCGAAGCAGCAGCGGAGCAGGGCGAGGCGCTGCTCGGGTGTCGAGATCGATCGGAACTCGCGGGTCACGACGAAGTCCTCGGTCCCGCCGTTGACCCGAGCCTGGACCTTGGCCATCTGGACGACGAGGACGGCCTGGGCGGTGTCCAGCCCGCCGTACTCGACCGCGAACCGCTCCATGAGCGCGGTCTCCTCGTCGCTGATGTCGAAGTCGGCGTTGGCCGTGCGGCTCATCACGTACGCGAAGCAGGCGAGGTAGCGGGCCTCGGCAGGCGGGAGCGCCTCCAGGCGGGCGACGATCCGCCGAGCGGTCGCGGTCTCGGCCGCCGAGTCGGGCAGGGGAGCGGCCGTGTCGCCGACCGGCAGGCGCGGATCGGTCTGCTGGCGATCGAGGCCGAGGAAGCGTCGGAACATGCGAAGAGGCTCCTACCAGCGGTCGTATGCGGGGTGATCGGGCCGGACGGCGACGAACGTGCCGCGCCCCGTGGCGGTGACGGTGTCCCCGGACGAGATCTCGGCCTCGACCGTGGCTCGGTCGTCGCTCGACTCCACGACCCACGCCCGGAGCTCGATCGGCCGATCCGACGGGGTCGGCCGGCGCATCCGGATCGCGTAGTCGAGGGTGACGGTCGTCGGCGGACGGTCGACGCCGCGCGCTCGCATGAGGTGCCAGGCCGCGGTCCAGTTGGCGTGGCAGTCGAGCAGCGTCCCGAGGATTCCGCCGTTGACGACGCCGGTGAAGGCTTCGTGCTCCGGGAGTGGCACGAACCGGGCGACAAGGATCGCGGGATCGCCGTCGCTCGGCCGGCTCGCGACGTGGAGTCCGACCGGGTTCGCCGGCCCGCAGCCGAAGCATCGGCCCGCCGGGGCGAATCGCTCCTGGAGGCTCTGGCCGGCGGCGTCGGGTGTCGCCGCCGCGGTGGTCGGTGGGTGCGGCCGCGACATCGTCGAGCGAGTATCGCAGCGTTTGGGCCGGCGGGCCGTCGCGCGGTCAGACGGGCGCCCTGACGCGCGCGGGCTCGATCACCGGCCGGAGCAACAGCGCCCCGATCGCGAAGCAGACCGGCGCGAGGAGGAAGACCGCCCGGGGCCCGAGCTCCGGAACCCCGGCCCGGCTGAACGCATCGATGATCAGCCCGCCGACGAGGATCGCGGCAAGCCCGTTCGTCGCCGTGGCCACGTTCGAGACGCCCATGTACCGGCCGGACGAGGCGCGCGGAATGATCTCCGTCATCAGCGCCCAGTCGACCGCGAGGAAGCTGCCCGCGCCGACGCCGATGAAGATCGCGCCGACGAGCACGACAGCCGGGCTCGGTGCCAGCGCCCCGATCGTCATGCCGATCGCGCTGATGGCGGCGGCCGCGTAGATCACGCGCTTCCGTCCGGCACCCTCCGAGATCCGCGCCGCGGGAACGGTCGCGCCGATCGTGCTCAGCGCGGCCACGACGCTGATCGCGAGGAGCCAGATCGCTCGATCGTTGCTCGCCGTCACGCCGAGCGACCGCTCGAGGTAGGGAACGGCGAGGACGATGAAGAACGCGCTCCCGCCGAGGATGAAGAACCGCGACCCGACGAGCAGCAGGAAGCTTCGCTCGCGGAGGATGTCGGTCCCCCAGGTGAGAGCCGCGATCGCGCCCCACCCCCGGCCGCCCCGGGTATTGGCCGGCCGACCCTCGTCGAGCCGGAAGAACATGGACACCATCGTCGCGAAATGGAGCACCCCGAGCGCGATCGTCGGAAGGAGGAAGTTGCCGATCGCGAGCCCGAGCGTCGCAAACGCCGTCCCGATGACGGCGCCCAGGACCGTGAACATTCCGACCATCGCGCTCGCCAGCCCGACCTGGGCCGCCGGCACGAGGTCCGGGACATAGCCCTGGAACGGCCCCTGGGCAAAGTTCGAGCTGAACTGGAGGAGGGTCACGAACGCGGCGAGGCTGAGGACCGTGTTCGACGTCGCGACGCCGACGAGGAAGACGAAGTCGAGCGTCGTCCCGATCAGGATGTACGGCTTGCGCCGGCCGAACCGGCTGACCGTGTAGTCGCTGATCGAGCCGACCGTCGGCTGGACGACGATCGCGACGACGATTCCGATGACCTGGACGATGCCGAGCGTCGTGTACTGGACGTCCGGATCCGGAACGATCGTCTTGATCCGTTCCTGGAGGATGATCCCGATCCCGTTGATGACGGCCACCAGCCCGAGCCAGTAGATCGAGAGCCGGACGAGATGGCTGATCGGCAGCAGCGCGGTCGGCCGATCTGGGCTGCGTTCCACGGATCTGACCTCGTGACCAGCCTGGCCGGCCGGACCTGCGGCGACGTCGCCGGCGTGGTACCGAAGGTGGGATTCGAACCCACACGAGGTTGCCCTCAGCGGTGTTTGAGACCGCCGCGTCTGCCATTCCGCCACTTCGGCACTGGCCAGATCGTAGCGGACGGTGCCGCCGGTCAACGACGCATCGGATCTCCCGGAACCGTCCCACGGGCACCGGCGTCTGGCGGCAGGACCGATGCTAGACTCGCCCCGCCTCAGAATCGCCGTCCGGAGGGACCCCCTGATCGTGGAGGACCTTCGCTCGACGACGGTCCCCGACGACCCCGTCCAGCGCCGTGACCTCATCCTTCTCGAGACCGCCCGCGATGGCGATCTCGATGCCTTCAACGACCTCGTCGTCTGCTATCAGGATCAGCTCTTCGCCCTGATCGTGCGGATGGTGCCGGATCGCGACCAGGCGTCGGACTGCGTCCAGGAGGCCTTCTTCTCGGCCTTCCGGAACCTCGCGAAGTTCCGCGGCGGCAGCGTGAAGTCGTGGCTCCACCGGATCGCGATCAATGCCGCGATGGACACCCAGCGCGCCCGCAAGCGCCGTCCCGTCCAGCCCTATCCGGAGCTCGACGACGAGAGCTGGCAGCCGCCGGCGGGCAAGGACGCCGACCCGGTCACGACGGCCCTCACGACCGAGCGCCACCGGGCGATCAACGAGGCCCTGGCCACGATCACCGACGACCAGCGAGCGGCGATCATCCTGTTCGACGTCGAGGGCTACGACTATGCCGAGATCGCCGACATGACCGGCGTGTCGCTCGGTACCGTGAAGTCGCGGATCCATCGCGGACGGCTGGCCCTGCGCGACCGTCTCGCGAACCGAATGGAGCTCTTTCGTGGCTGATCGGCGCACGACCGATCGGGGGTCCGGGAACCGCATGCGAGTGGAGGTCGTCTGACGGGCATGCCACACGTCTCCGACGTCCACGCGACGTCCCACGATCGCCACGACCCGATGCTCGTGGCCGCGCTCGCTGCCGGCGATCTCGCCGCCACCGACCGCGACCAGGCCATCGCCCTCACCCGCTCCTGTGCCGAATGCGCCACGCTCCACGACGACCTCCTCGCCCTGGCCCGCGCGACCGCGTCCGCGCCACCGCCGATCACGACCCGGCCGCGCGACTTCACCCTGACCCCGGCAGATGCCGCCCGGCTCCGGCCGAGCGGCTGGCGGCGGCTCGTCGGCGCGCTGTCCGCGCCGCGCTCGGTGGTCTCCCGTCCTCTCGGTATCGGGCTGGCGACGCTCGGCCTCGTCGGCCTCCTGGTCGGGAACGTGTCGCTGACGAGCAGCAGCGCCGGCGCCGCGCCGACGAAGGAGGTCATGACCGGGGGCGCAGCGGGGCAACCAGCCGCGCCGCCGGCGAACGCGTCATCGGGCGACACCAGTGGGCGCATGCTCTCGGGCTCGACGCCCGATCAGGTGCCGGCGGCGTCGGACGCCTACGCCGCGGCTGCGGCGGCGAGCCGGGCCCCCGTCTACGGCAACTTCGATCACCAGGGGACGTCGATCCCCTCGGGCCTGCCGGAGGACCTCCGCGCCGCACCCTTTGCGCCGTACGCGAACACGCCCGGCCCGACCGCGCAGGCCGCCGCCGACCTCGCGTCGCGCGACGCCGGGGGCGAACCGCTCCGGCCGCTGAACATGCTCTTCGGGTCGGCGATCGTCATCGGCCTCGGGCTGCTCGTCGCCTCGTGGCTGCGGAGCCGGCGCACCGCCTGACCGGCGTCTGACGATCGCCCGATCGCCGCCGAAGCTCACCGCCCGGACCGGCGCCGCGGGCGGCCGGGACG
>Ga0134124_10002563_pt1 | contig 14698 bp, 12 predicted proteins | sample KB304_FD_96880 | JGI IMG/M metagenome (GOLD analysis project Ga0134124, IMG submission 96880) | Terrestrial soil microbial communities without Nitrogen fertilizer from Kellogg Biological Station, Michigan, USA - KB3-0-4 | ecosystem: Environmental > Terrestrial > Soil > Unclassified ... | reverse complement strand
TTTGCCCGCGGCGTACGTCTTTTCGACGTACTCACAGGTCAACGGGAAGAAGTCGAGGCCTGGACGCTCTTCGCTCGACACCGCGGTGACGAGCACGACGCTCTCACCGAAAGTAACGAGCACTGCGCCGTGGGCGAGCTTGGCCAGGCGACCTGTCTCAAACGTGAGCAGACGGCCGCCGATATTAACGGATTCACGAACAAACATGGGTTTTAGCGCCCCCTGGCGCATGGGTGCCGCTGCGTGCGGTTAACGCCGAAGGCGAGCGCCCGATCTTCAGCCTCGATTCCTGGCTCGAACGCCGCGGGGCGCGTTCGGGACACGAAGCGAAGTCGAAGGAGAGCTCCTCGCGTTCGGAAACAAAAGACGAAAGCCCCCTCACCTACGCGACTTGTTTCGCGTAGAGAGAGGGCTTTCCGACTACTTGCGTAGGTTCAGCGAACTCACGACCGTGCGGTAGCGCTCGATGTTCGAGCGCTTCAGGTAGTCGAGAAGGCGGCGCCGTTGCCCGACGAGCTTGAGCAGCCCGCGGCGCGAATGGTGATCCTTCTTGTGGGTCTTGAAATGCTCCGTCAGATACTCAATCCGCTGACTGAGCAGAGCAACCTGCACTTCCGACGAACCGGTGTCAGAGTCGTGCAAACGATACTTGGAAATTACGTCTTTTTTGACGTCCGCGTCCTGAGGCATCTTTCTAACTTTCTTCGAATAGCCGTCTCTGGTGAGGCGGCGGGCGACACTATACGCGCAGCCTTTCCTTGGTCAACCCTCCCCGGCCCGGGTTCGGGGGCGATGGGCCAGCTGGCCGCTCATCACGATTCAAGCAGGAATTACCGCGGAAGCCTCGAGCTGGATGGGTCGAATTGGGCCCACCGGCCGCTTGTCGACCAAATCAGTGGAACTGAAAAGTAATCCGCTGGTCACGCAGTTGGCTGGGCTCAAGGCAGGGCAAGGTCGAGCCCGCGCAACTAGGGAGCGCAGCCACGGAGTCGAGCACTACGCCGAGCGGGTCGAGTTCGAGCGCTTGTCGAGCGCTGGCTTCGGTCAAGAGTTCGAAGCCGCTGCCGCCATCGGCCAGGTACACACTAGTCACCAGCGTGTACGCCTCCGTGGCGACGAGTTCACGGCCCGAGCTCAGCGTGCGTGCGACCGCGCTCGACCCGGCGCCTGAACATTTGAACGCGAGACTGAACCCTGAGATTTGAATCGGGGTCTGGCAATCGCGATCACTGGCCACGCGCGCTTGCTGATTGAACAGGGCGCGCAATTGCGCCCCGCTGAACGTCAACAGGGTCAGTGCGTCGTCGAACGGCAGTGCCGCGACGAACGCTGCGCGCGAGAGCTCGCCGGGCGGAAGATCCGCACGAATCCCGGTCGAGTTTAGCAGCGCCAAGTCGGCGCCGCTGCGGGTGCGAATCGCGTCCGCGACCAAGTCCCCGAGCGCGGAATCAGTCCCGTCGGAAGCGTAGCGCTCGATGGGAGCCGACGCGAACGCCAGCGGCGCATCGTAACCCGCCGCCGCGAGTCGTTCGCGATACGGGTCGAGGAGCGCGGCCAAGGCGGGCTCTTCAGTGAGCTCCGCCGAGACGGGGATCAACGAGTGGTTTGCTGCGGCGACGACGAGCGAGTTGGGGCCATTGCCGGCACCATCGGTGTCGGGAACGAGCTCGAGATCGAGCTCCCCGACGTAACGCCCCAACGCGCCGGAATGCACGAGGACGACCGTGCGCGGAGCACAGCCCCGCTCGGCCTGAAGCGCGGCCGCACAATCAGTGCGCTCGAGCGTGGCGTCGAGCGCCAAGTGTTGGTGCCCGCCGAGTACGACGTCCAAGCCGCTCGTGCTGGCGATCAGCCGTTGATCTCCGTCGAGACCGAGGTGACTGAGCGCGACCAGCACGTCGACCTGCGGGCGCAAGCGGTCGATTTCGGATTGCACTGCGCTGGCAGTGGGCAGAAGGTCTATCCCATAAGGGTTATCGGCTCGAGTCAGCCCGCTCGGACTCGAGGGGTTGGCCACGCCGATCACCCCGACCCGCACGCCTTGCGCGTCGAGCACGACGCTCGGTCTCAGCGCCGAAGAAAGCTCGGAACCGTTGTCCGCGAAGTTGCAGGCGAGCACTGGGAAATCAGCGAACTCTCGGTGCAGATTGGCAAACGCCTCGGCGCCCGCGGACAAGTCGTGATTGCCGAGCGCCGCCGCGTTCAGGCCCAGCGCGCTCAACGCCCGCAATTCGGGCTCTCCGCCGAACTCGTTGAAAGCAGCCGTGCCTTCGACCAGATCGCCACTGTCGAGGTACAGGCTGTGGCGCGCACCCGCGCGAATTGCCCCAATCGCGCTGGCGACACGCGCCAACCCACCGACCTCCGAAAGCTCGCCGGATTGACCCAAACCACGCGCCGCGTCGACTCGCTCGATCACTTGGCGTTCCGGAAAGAGATGCGAGTGCAGATCCGCCGTATGAATCAGCACCAACGTGGTCGGTCCTAGCTCGGCCGGCCCAGCGCTGTGCGGCGCCGTACACGCGAGCAGCAAAGCGGCGCACCCACAAATCCAGGCCAACCAGCGCAACATCTGACTCTTATCGGTCGGCACGCGCGCCAGTTTCGTGATCAAGCGCCGCGCAGCGTTCAGCCCGACCGCCCCGAGGATCAACGGGCGTTGCTAGCGGTCCATCGGGGTATTTTTTTGATGGTCACAGTGCGCGTCGTGGGGCGGCGTAGCCTTCGGCGGCTGATTGCGAATGCGACGTCAATGACGCCGAAGGCTGGGTGCAGCTGCGATGCTCTCGGTGACCATCAACCCATCAGCCTCACCACGGAGCCAGCGGCGAGGTCCTGGCCAAACAGCGTCAATCCGAACTGGCTCGGTCTCGAAAGCGCCTGACGCTCCCCTACCCGACGTCCAAGCGTTCAGCGAACCGCTCGTGCAATATGCGCTCGATCTCGCCCGCGCTCTCCGCACCGAAGCAGGTGCGGGCGACTTCTTCGGCTTCGCTCACGGTCACGCTGCCGATGGCCTCGCGGATTTCCGGGATCGCAGCGGCTTCCATGCTGAGCTCGCGCAGGCCCATGCCGACGAGCAAGATGGCGGCGAGCGGATCGCTGGCCATCGCGCCGCAGACGAGGACTGGGCGTGAGCGCGCCTTGCCCGCTTGAATCACCATGCGCACGAGCCGCAAAATCGCCGGATCGTAGAACGATGCCAGGTACGCGAGCTCTGGACTCGAGCGATCCACCGCGAGGGTGTATTGCACCAGATCATTGGTGCCGATGCTCATGAACTCGGTCTCGATCGCGAATTCATCGGCCAGCACGGCCGCGGACGGGACCTCGACCATCATGCCGAGTGGGATGTGGGCGCTGTGAGCTTGACCTTGCGCCTCGACCTCGCGAATCGCCTGCGCAAACAGCGCCTTGACCTGGCGCCATTCGCCCATGGAGGCGATCATCGGCACCATCACGCGCATTTTGCCGTGCGCGGAGGCGCGCACCATGGCACGTAGTTGAGTCAGGAAAATGTCCTGCCGCGCCAAACCCAGGCGCACCGCGCGCAAGCCGAGCGCGGGGTTCATTTCCGCGGGAACTTGGAACACCGACGCGAACTTGTCGCCGCCAATATCGAACGTCCGCAAAGTGACGGGCAGCGGAGCGAGCACCTCGACCACGCGCCGGTACGTTTCATACTGCTCGTCCTCGCTCGGCGGTTCGCTGCGATCGAGGTACAGGAATTCGGTTCGGTACAGGCCAATGCCGCGGGCGCCTTGTTCGAGCGCGCCTTCGGCTTCCGACGGCAACTCGATGTTTGCCCGGAGCTCGACGGTTTGCCCGCAGCGCGTGCGGATCGGCCGATCGCGCGCTTCGCGGCGATGTCGCGCGATCTCGCCGAAGCGCAGCGAGCGCGCGTTCGTGTCGGCGATCAGCGCTGCACTGGGGGTGATCGCGACTTGGCCGTGCACGCCGTCGACGACGATCACGTCTCCCGTGCCGACGCGCGACAGCAGGTTGGGCACGCCGACGACGGCTGGGATCTCCAGCGCGCGCGCCAAGATCGCGGTGTGACTCGTGCGCGTGCCGACCTCCGTGACGATCGCGAGCACTCGCTCTTTGGTCAGACCGGCCGTTTCGGCGGGCGAAAGGTCGTGTGCGACGAGCACGCTGGGCGTGCCGTCCTTGGGCAGCACTACCGCGCCCTGCTGACCTGCCATCGTCCGCAGCAAGCGGTCTTCGACGAATTCGAAGTCGTGGCTCCGCTCGGCCAGGTACGGATCGCCGCTTTGACGGAGCAACGCGGCCATCTCCGCCACCGCCAGATCCAGCGCCCATTCTGCGCAAATCAGCGAGCTCTTGATCTTGTTGTCGACGGCCTCGCGCAGCGTCTCGTCTTCGAGCATCAGCACGTAGGCCTCGAGGATCGACGTTTCGGCGCGGCTGGCAGCGCCTTGCTTGGCGGCCAGCACCAGCCGCAGCTCACCGGCAGAAAGCGACACAGCGTCGTCGAAGCGCGCGAGTTCATCCGCGATGGCGTCGGCCACGATGTGACGGCGGACGATGCCCGAGCGCCGCGTGTCGACGATCACGACATGGCCGATGGCATAGCCGGCCGAACCGGCAATACCGTCGAGCACCAGAGCGGCACCGCCCTGGAGCATGCTCGAGCCGTCTAGTCTCATGGGCGCTATTCGTCTTCTCCGAAGCGGTTGTTGATCAGTTCGCCGAGCTTGCGTACGGCTTCTGCCGCGTCCTCACCGGTAGCCTCGATATCGAGCTTGGTGCCTTTCGACCCGCACAACAGCAGCACGCCCATCACGCTCTTGGCGTTGGCTGCCTGCCCTGCGCGACTGACCAAGATATCACACGGATACTTCGAAGCGAGCTGTACCAATTTGGTCGCTGCCCGGGCGTGCAGGCCAAGCTTGTTACGCACTTCGAAGGTTCCGCGCGAGCTACTCGGGCTATTGCTATCCATGGCGCAAACTTGCTCCAGCTTTCGATTGGGGGGCTTGGGTTGTCGCCGGCGCCGGGGCCTGGGCACCGGTGGACGAATGATCCGGGTCGGCTCCCGGGCCCGTCATCCGAACGCGATCGATGTCACGGTGCACGACGTCGATCGAAACGCCGTCGCGCTGGCGAAGCTGCGACGCTAGCTCGTCGGCAATCACCACCGAACGGTGCCTGCCACCGGTGCAGCCGATGGCGACGGTGAGGTAACTTTTCCCTTCACGCTCGAAACGAGGCAGACAGAACTCGAGCAGCGACGCGACGCGCTCCATGAAGCCTCGGCAATCGGCCTGCGACAGGACGAAGTCCTTGACGGCTTGCGTGCTGCCGGAGAGGTCTCGCAGTTCCGGCACGAAGTATGGATTGTCCAAAAAGCGTACGTCGAACAGGAGATCGGCGTCGACCGGAGTGCCGAACTTGAACCCGAACGACACGAAGCGCGTGCGCATGTGCGGCATGCGACCCGCACCAGGGCCGAAGTGCGTGGTCACCTCGCGGCGCAGCTCGTGCACGCTGAGTCGAGTGGTATCGAGCACCAGCGTCGCACGACTGCGCAGCGGCATGAGCAGTTCACGCTCGATGCGAATGCCGTCCAAAACCGCGGTGGCGGCGCGTTCCCCGCCCGGTTCCAGCGAGGTGCTGAGCGGATGCGGGCGGCGCGTGCTGGAGAAGCGGCGCAGCAGCGCTTCGTCCGAAGCATCCAAGAACAGCACCTCGAGCTCTCGCTCTCCGGGGACTTGCAGTGATTCGAGCGCCGACGCGGCCGCGTCCAGAAAGCCGCGCACGCGGACGTCGATACCGATCGCGATCCGCCGAACACCGACGGCGGCGAATGCGTCGAGCGTGCTTTTCATCACCGGCGTCGGCAGGTTGTCGACGCAGAAGAAACCGAGGTCCTCGAGCGCATGCACGGCGGTCGACTTACCCGCGCCGCTGACGCCGGTAACGACCACGACCAAGGTGCGCGTCGAATCACTCATCGACGCTCCGGGCTGATCACGGGCGGCGGCGCCGAGCTTTCGTTGGGCGTCGGGGTGATGAAGCGAAACGAGCCGCTGGGCGAGCGATGCATGCGCTCTTCCGGCTCCTCCGGCCGGAGCAAGCCCTTCTCGACGCGCTCCACGAACTCACGCGCGGGGTGATGCCCGGCCTGGCGAAGCAGCTCGTTGCGCGCGGCGATCTCGATGATCGAGCTCATATTTCGGCCCGGTCGCACCGGCAGCACGACCTCGCGAATCGGCACGCCGAGCAGCTCGCGGTGCCGGTCCTCCAGGCCGATGCGGTCGTACGGCGCGTCCGACTGCCAAAGCTGGAGCTCGACGATCAGATCCAGCCGCTTGCGTTCGCGAATTGCGGTCACGCCGAACAGATCTTTGATGTTGAGGATGCCTAGGCCGCGCACCTCGATGTGATGGCGAAGCAGCGCCGCGGGCTGACCGAAGACCATGCTCGGCGGTCGAAAATCACACTCGATCACGTCGTCGGCCACGAGGCGATGGCCGCGCATCACGAGCTCGAGCGCGCACTCGCTCTTGCCGATGCCGCTCTTGCCGAGCAGCAGCACGCCGACCTCGAACACGTCGACCAGCACGCCGTGGATGCGCGAGCGCGGCGCCAACTGCTCGTCCAGCAACGTGTGCACGGAGGTGATGACTTGCGAGGAGCGCTCCGCACAAACCACCAGCGGCGTGGCGGTGCGCTCGGCGGCCTCACAAAAAGCGCGCGGCGGATCGACCCCTCGCGTGACCATCACGCAGCACACGCCCAGCGAGAAGAACACCTCGGCGGCGCGCACCTGCTGCTCGGGCGAGAGCGACTCGGCGTAGCTGAGCTCGGTTTCGCCGAGCACCTGAATCCGACTCGGGACGACGCCGTGAACGTGCCCGACCAATGCTAGCCCCGACTTCTGAATCCGCGGGTGCCGTATCTCTCGTCCCAAGCCGGCAGCGCCGCCGACCAAGCGCACGTTCAAGCCGAGCGCGGAATCGTCGAGCAGAGCTCGGACGCTCACCCCCTGCGGCAGCAGTGACGGGGGCTCCGAGTACACGGCTATTTCTCGCTCGCGTCGTGAGCTGCGATGAGTCCGTACACTTCTTCACGGCTGGCCGCGGCGATCATACGCGCGCGCGTATGATCGTCGCGAAGCAAACGCGAGATGCGGGCGAGCGTACGCAGATGCTCGCCCGTCGCGCGTTTCGGGCCAACCACGCCGAACACGATGTGCACGCGCTTACCGTCGATGGCGTCGAACTCCACACCGCGCGTACACAAAATCAACGCGGAGGCCTGCTGCTCCGCGTGATCGAGTGCCGTGTGAGGAATCGCCACGCCATCGCCGATGCCGGTACTTTGTAGGCGTTCGCGCTCCATCAGCAGATCTTCCACCTCCGCTTGTGGAACGGAGACCGCCGGGGACAGTAGCTCAGCGAGCTTCTTCAGCGCCGCGTCCTTGTTCGGGATCTGCGAGCCGTCCGCATCGACGATGATGCGATCGATCGTAAGGATGTCACAGAGTCGCATGGGGCGTCCGTGCTGCGCTCAGCGCTTGGCTTTCGCCAAGCGCTTCTTGGCAGCCTTCTTCACGACCTTGGCGGCACTCTTCACGCGCGGCGCGTCGATCTCGAGATCGGGCACGCGAGTGGCGGGTGCCTTGCGCACGCTCTCGCCGCCTTTGGCTTTGGCTTTGGCCGCGCCGTGCTGACTGCGGATCTGGCGCTCGAGCTTGCCGAGCACGACGTCGATCGAAGCGTACATGTCGTTGGTCGCTTCTTTGGCCTCGTGGTGCTCGCCACCGCTCGAGATGCGAACCTCCGCCATCTGCTTCAAGCGGTCTACCGATAGGGTCACCTTCGCTGTCATGGGCTGTCGAAGAAACTTCTGCAGCTTCTGGATCTTCTCCTCAGAGTAGCGTTTGAGGGCGTCGCTCGAATCCACGTGGCGAAAAGTGATGCTGATCATGTCTCTCCTGGGCTTTGGGGGCCTTCAGCACCAGTTTAGCCGAACTGTCACACCGGAAGCGAGGGGCTAACGCGCCGCATTTCGCGCTTTCTTTCAAGGCCGCGAGTCGGAAAGACTCGACCCGAGTCACTTCCGAGCGCCAAGCAGCGACAGTCGAGCCACCAAAATAGATTTTGGAAACTTAAGTCCCGAGCCCCAGAAATCTCAAAATAGGCGTTTGCGCTTGGACGACGCCAAAATGCCGAGCATCTCGCGATACTTCGCGACGGTGCGGCGCGCGATCTTGATGCCCTCGTTCTTCTCGAGCATCTCCACGATCGCCTGGTCGCTGACCGGGTTCGTCTTGTCCTCTTGATCGATCAAGGTCTTGATCGCCTGCTTCACGCTCTCGCTGGCGATGTCCTCGTTGGCCACGCGACGGATGCTGGAGTTGAAGAAGTACTTGAGTTCGAACAGGCCTTGCGGGGTGTGCATGTACTTGTTCGTGGTCACGCGCGAGATGGTGGACTCGTGCATGCCCACTGCCTCGGCCACGTCACGCAAGATCATCGGCTTCAAGTGGGCCACGCCCTTCTCGAAGAAATCTCGTTGCTTTTCGACGATGCACTCGGCAACGCGGATGATCGTCTTGCGCCGTTGCTCGATGGCGCGAATCAACCACTGAGCGTTGCGCAGCTTCTCGCCGATGAACTCTTTGGCCGTCGGATCTTTCATCAGGCGCTTGGTCAGCGCCTCGTTGATGAACAAACGTTGCACCCCGCGGTCGTTGTCGAGCACGACGAACTCGCTCTCGTCCTTGATCACGTAAACGTCCGGCGTGATGCCGATCGTGCGGTCGTCGGTGTCCGTGAAATTGCGGGCTGGACGACTCTCGAACTCCTGAATCGTCTTGGCGGCCTCGTACACCTCCTCGAGCGAGATCTTCATCTCGCGCACGATCGCTTGATAGTTGTGCTTCTCGAGGTGATGCAGGTGATGCTTGATGATCTCGAGCTCCGGGTCGCCGTCTTCGTAGCCCGCGACCTTGGCTTGAATCAGCAAACACTCGCGCAGATCACGGGCGGCCACGCCGATCGGATCGAAGGCCTGGATCATTTCCAGAACCAGCGGGGCATCCTCCGGGTTCAGTTCGGCTTCCGCGGCGAGGTCCTCGATGGTGAGATCGGGCGTGCGCGTGCCATCCGGGCGCTCGATGCCTTCTAGATCCAGATAGCCTTTTTCATCGAGATTTCCGATGATGAGCTCCGCGAAACGCCGCTCCGATTCGGCGAAGTCACTCATCTGCAGCTGCCACAACAAGTGGTCTTGCAGATTGCCTGGCTTGGTCAGGTTCTGCTCGATCGGCGGCAGATCCTCGAAGCCGCTACGACCCGTGGCGGAGGGCGCTTGCTGCTGCGTGCGGTTCTCGAGAAACTTCTCCCAATCTACCTCGCGGGTGGCCTTCTCGGTGGCCTTGGCTTCGGGGCGTTGGTACTCCGGGACCTCGATCCCGCCACCGTGCTCGGTGATCGTGCGCACTTCGCCGGGCGAGTTCCGGATGCGCTCCGCGGGCTCTTCGTCGGACAGGACCGGGTTGTTGTCGAGTTCCTTGCGAACTTCGTCGACGAGCTCCAATCGGGAGAGCTGGAGCAGGCGGATCGCCTGCTGCAGCTGTGGCGTCATTACGAGGCTCTGCGATAGGCGGAGTTGCTGCTTGATTTCCATGGCGTCCTACCGGAGTTGGTCTCCAGAAACCCCAGTCAAGGACAGCCTAGCACTGAAAGCAAAAAACGGGCCTCCTAAAAAAGGAGGCCACACCGCCCAAAAAAGCGATGGTTCCGACTTGCCACAGTCGCCGGGAGGGCGTTTTTGACCCCTGCCCCGCAAAAGAACGGCGATCGTTGCGCTTTTGCCCTGCGCCCTTCAAGCACGCGAGCGGCAACGCACTCAGCGCTCGGGGGCTTGGACCGGAATCGAGCCTTTGACGTCTTCGAGTGTGACTTTGCGGGTGTTGATGTCGATGGCGGCGGTGTCGGCGGTTACCCAGCCGCGGCCGCGACTCAACTTGACCCCTCCGCCCAGCTTGATCGAGCGATGGGCCACGTCCACCTCGAAGGTGGCGGCGGTGGCCTCGATGCCTTTCAGCTTGGCGGTGACGCCGCCGCTGCCTTTGGCCCATTTGACCTTTGGCGCTTCGTCGTACTTGAGCTCGATGCGGGCGCAGTCCACGTGCATGTCGCCCAAGGTCGCGGCGACGTGGCCCTCGAGCGTGGCAGTGCCCTTCTCGATATCGACGTTTAGCTTATCGGCGCCGACGTCCAGGGTTTGGCCTTCAATCACGCCGAGGGTGCCGGCGTTGGCGGGGACGGGCCGCTCGAGCAGCACCGCGGCGGTCAGCGCAAGCGCAACACCGGTGAGTGCGGTTCGGTTCCGTTTTGTAGACCCAGTTCGAGACATGCCTTCACTCACTATAGCACCAGGGTGATGATTTGCTTCCCTCGAACTGCGTAGAAAACGAGCGAAAAGAGCCTACGCACCCCTTGAGATACCGTGGGGCCATCACTCACTGTAAGCCGGCACCTTGCCGAATTGTCACTGAAACGGTAGCGGAATCAAGCACGGGCCTCGCCTACACCCACTCCTCGCCCGCTGCCATGATTTCCTGCGAAAGCCGGCTGCTTGACGGCTGTTAGCAACGGACTACGCTGGAGTTAACGTGCAACGTCGTGAGGGAAGCCGGGGAGAAACCACCGCCTCGCGGCTCAAGAGCCTGTACGCGTACGTCCAGAGCGAACATGGGCCAGCGGAGGCCGACGCGTTTTTGGCGCGCACGAAGCTCGATCGTGAGTACCTGAGCGACGAGACGCGCTTGGTGCCGATCGAGCTTTGGCACAACGCGTTGGTCACGTTCGCGGCGCGCTGGGGACGCGATGCGATCGCAAAGACGGCGCCGCATGTCGTTGGCCCAGAGAACCTGGGCGTGTGGACGCACGTGTTGCGAGGGGCGGACGGTCCTGCCCAGGCCTTCCTCCGGCTCGATCATTTCGGGGGCGACCAAATCTGGACCGAGCGCTGGCGCACGTTGCACACCGCCCCAGGCGTGTGGCGCGGGAGCATTCGAATCAAAGACGACGCGCCCCACGAGCAGGACGGCTTGTGTGCTCTCGCGCGCCAGGCCGATCTGAGCGCGCTTCCCCTGCTGTTCGGCTTGCCTTTGGGCAGCGTGTCGCGCTTGCCGGCCAACGATACGCGGGATCAACGCGTGTTCGAGGTGCGCTTTCGCGAGCCCAGCATGCAACCGTCGCTGATCGGCGCGTTCCTCGGCTGCCTCGGGGCCAGCGGCGCATTCTGGTTGATTGATGGGATGCAGCAGCTCCCGCTGCACCTGATCGTCGGGGCGAGTCTCGGCACGGTCGCCGGCACTTTGTACGCGCACGAGCTGCGACGGCGCACTCAGTCGCGTGCTCAGTTGGTGCGCATCCACACCCTCGAACGCACGGCCACGCTGCGCGAGCGGCGCGAACGCGGGTCGATCGCGTTCCAGGCGGGCTTGGTGCTGGCAGGCCAGTATCGCCTGACCGAAAAGCTCGGCATCGGCGCCAATGGCACGATCTGGGAGGCCGAGCGGCTCGCCAACGGTGAGCTCGTCGCGATCAAGATGCTGCGCGCGGCCGTCGCACACGACACGATTGCGGCGGACCGCTTACGGCGCGAGGCCGCTGCCCTCGGCTTGGCCTGGCACCCCAACGTCGTCGAGGTCTACGAGGACGGCCATTTGCCAGACGGCACCAGCTACCTCGTCATGGAACGACTGCACGGCGAGTCACTCGCCGAACGGCTGCATCGCATCGGCGCAATGACTCCCGCCGAGCTGCTGCCGGTCGCGCTTCAGCTGTGTGACGCCTTGGGCGCCGTGCACGCGGCCGGCATCGTTCATCGCGACGTGAAGCCGAGCAACATCTTCTTGGCGCAAGTCCCGGGCAATCCCGTGCCGCACGTGAAAGTGTTGGATTTCGGGATCGCGCGCGTGGAATGGGCTGAAACGCGCTTGACCAACGCCAACGCGCCGCTCGGCACGCCCGGCTACATGTCACCCGAACAAGAGCAGGGTGAAGAGATTGATCAGCGCAGTGACTTGTTCGCGATGGGCGGCGTGCTGTACGAGTGCCTGACCGGTTTTGCGCCGCCGCTCAAGCCGAGCGAACTGTGGACCACCCCACCGGCTGCCGAGCCCGGGCTCGACACCGAGTCCGAAAGCGGCGTGCAACGCGCCCTGCGCAAAATCCCGCCTGACTTCCTAGTGGTAATCGAGAAGGCCATGGCGCCCTTGGCTCGCGATCGCTTTGCCGATGCGCGCGCGCTGCGTGATGCGCTGCTCGAGGTCGGTCGGCGGCGCAGCGTGGAACCGAATGCCGAGAAGGTCGGCTCTTAGCGCTCGGCGCTCGGTTCGAACACGACGTAAGTTTGATCGCCGAGCGCGAGCTGCGTGCGAACTCGGAATTCCGGCGCGATCAGCCTAGCGACTCGTTGCTCGACGGCGCGCGCGAACACGCTGTCTTCGAACGGAGTCGACAGCTCCGTACCGCGCGCCAAGAGCAGCACGACCGCGCTCGGCTTTCGCGCGAACAGCCAAGGGCCGGGGATCCGCTTCGACGTGTGGCCGCCGGGGAACAGCGCCACGTCCGGGTCGGTCACGCCCGCGAGATCGATCACGTCCGCGTCGCTCGCGGCGCCCACCCAGCCCACGTCGAGCGTCGCAATGCGCGCATCCTGCGCGAACACGGGCCGCGCGTCCGCGATCAGCCGAGTGCGCTCGCCCCCCACGCTTCGCGCGCTGGGGCCGAGCCCGATCGCGAGCAGCAGCGTGCCCGCGAGAGCCAGCAGCCAGCGCGAGAGCGCCCAGGCGAGCCGCGCGTGCTCCGCGAGATGTGCCGCCGCTAGCGCGCACGCAGGCAATGCGGGCACTGCCAAGCGAAAGAACGCCATCCAATCGCCCCCGCACAAGACCAGCGCGCCGCCATGCACGAACACTGCCGCGATTAGCGGGCGAGCCGCGCGCGGCAAACGCAGGAATTCACGCGGGGTCGAAAGCACGAGCCAGGGCAGGCCCGTGAACGCAAAGGCGCCCAGCGCGTAGCGCAAACCGTGCGCAAAATCAGAGGGCTTGGCGTAAAACGACAGCGGTAGCGCGCGTCCGAAATACTGCAGTCGCAGCACGACAACGACCAACGTCGGCACGAGCGTGCACGCGGCGAGCAGTAGCGTGGAGCGCAAACCCAAGCGATCGACCAGCGCGCGACCCGCGAACAACGCACACGCGAAGGGCAACAGCTCCGGCCGCAGCGCGGCCGCGACTCCGAGTGACGCCGCTCCGACGACTCCGCCGAATAACCCCACCGTGGTCAGCAACGTCACGAGCCCCGTTTCCATCCCGGACACGGCCCAGGCGGCGAGCGGCGCGCTGAGCGCGACGATCGACAGCGGCGTGAAGCGCGCGGCGCGTTCGCCGACGCGCGCCATCAAGTGCCCGAGCAAGCCAGCCGCGGCGAGCCAGGCGCCCAGCCCGAGCCACTTGGCGGCCATGAACGTTCGAAGCACCTCGGCTTGTCCGAATAGAGACAGCAGCTGCGCATACCCGAGGGGTGTGACGGCATCGGCCGACGGACCGTGCGGGTTGAAGCGAGGCCCCAACCCTTGGACGATGTGGGTCGCCACGCGGGCCGTGATCAGGGCGTCGTCGACGGTGTAGCCCCAGAACCAGACGCAACCAGGCAAAGCGACCAAAACCCCGAGCCCGGCCAGCCAGATCGGATTTCTTGACCGGGGAGGCCGTAAATGATCACCCGGATTGTCCACGAAATCGGCCGACATTGGCTCGATCTCAGGTCCCGGGTGGCAACGCAGCGCTCACGCCTTCGCCCCTAGCGGGCCCGACGCTGGCTGTCCACTCTTGTGCGATCGCCGCGCAAAAGTGTCGTTCTTCGCTCGAGATTCATACGATTGCGCGCACTGGATGTCGGCAATACAGGTCGTTGTTCGCCCCCGCCCCGAAACCGCCCCCACGACGGCGCTCGCGCCGTTGTACGGACTGTTCGACGTGATCGTCGACGGTGTGAACATCACGGCACGGCTCGGGGATGGTCAGGCGCTGGCTCTTCTCTCGGATCTCGGCACGGCCGTGTCCTCGCTCGCGCGCGGTAAGCGCGATCGCGAGACCTTGCAGCTGTACACGGACGACGAAGCTTGGGAAATCGGGCTCGAAGCTGACGGCGCAGACGTGCTCGTCAGCGTGTTTCGCTCGGGCCCGTCGCCCCAGGTCGCGGTCCACGAGCGGCGCGTCGAGCTGCTGGAGCTGCGGCGGGCGATCCTCTCTGCGTTGGACGAAGCGCCCGTGCGCCAGGCTCCACCGGCGATCGTCGCCTCGCTCAGCAGCGCGCGCCGGCTGCTCGACACGCCTTGGCCGAGCTTCGGCCGCAGGCCCGTCACCCGTGAGCACGCGGCGATCGCCCCGCGCGCCCTGGGTGGGCTGAATTTTTCGGCTTCGGTGAGCCTGCGTTGTGCGGTGCCTGGCGCGGCTGGCAGCCACAATGGCGAGCTGGAGCGAGCGGACCTGCATTCGTTGCTCGCGCGTGGACCGTTTGGTTTGTCTTGCCGCAATCGCAGTGTGCCACTCGGTGAAGCGTGTTTGTTCTTGCTGGCCGAGCGCCTAGTGATGCTGGGCGACGATGTGTTCGATGCCTGGCGCGCACAACGCGCCGTGTTC
>Ga0134124_10002562_pt1 | contig 14705 bp, 17 predicted proteins | sample KB304_FD_96880 | JGI IMG/M metagenome (GOLD analysis project Ga0134124, IMG submission 96880) | Terrestrial soil microbial communities without Nitrogen fertilizer from Kellogg Biological Station, Michigan, USA - KB3-0-4 | ecosystem: Environmental > Terrestrial > Soil > Unclassified ... | reverse complement strand
CGGCAAGAGCGAGCACATTGCGCGCTACGTCGCGTCGCTTCTGTCGAGCACCGGAACGCCCGCGTATTTTTTGCACGCGACCGAATGCATTCACGGCTCCGCCGGACAGGTTTGCCCGGCTGATGTGGTGATCGCAATTTCGAACAGCGGCGGAACGCCGGAGCTGTTATCAGCAGTAGAAATCCTGCGCGAGTTCGGCATCAAAATTGTGGGTGTTTCTGGAAATCGCGAGTCTGACCTCGCTCGAATGTCGGATGTGCTTTTGGACTCAGGAGTCGAGAACGAAGGCGGCGCGTTGAATCTTGTACCGCGAGCGAGCATTCTCGCAAAGATCTATGTGCTGTGTTCGCTGTCGGTAGCGCTTGAAGCTCACAAGGGCCTGACTCGAGAACAGTACGCGCGCTGGCATCCGGGCGGCGCACTGGGAAGACTCGCGCGTGGCGAATAATCACGCATCACGGTTCACCTATCACGCCATCACTTTTCGGTTACGGATGAGCCACAATATCAAACGAGAACTTCAGCTCGTCTTTGACTTTGATGGTTCCCCCCGCCACTGAAACCGGCTTGATCTCGAAGCTGGATTGCTTTACCGCAAACCCGCCGCGCGCGCGCAAGGTCTTGTCGCCGAATTCAAGCTGCGCGTTTATGGTGAGCGGCCTTGTCACTCCGTGCAGGGTAAGCTCGCCGGAGATTCTTGCCTGATATTGCCCGTCACCGGTTTTGTTAGCGGCGACTCCGGAGCTCTTGAAGACAATGTCCGGATATTTTGTAATCTCCAGCACTTCATCGCGCATCGTCCCCTCGATCTTCTGCCGGTCGGCTGAGCTGACTTTGTCCGTCAGTGATAATGAGCCGGCCTTGATCGTTATTCTCAGCGACGCCGGCTGGACGGTCCCATAAGTGAAGTCGGCCTCGCCGCTGAAGTCGCGAATCGCGATATTGTGATCGTGAGCGAACGCTGACAGGAACCCACCGGCGAAAGCCTTCACTGTAAAGCGGCTCTCTCCGGCGTCGATCCTATATCGAGCGGCATCGGCGCGCGGCTCAGCAATCAGAAGAGGGTGTTCGGGTATTGAGAGATCAACTGCCGGACTCGAAGCGTTAGTATGCTGAAGAGCGGCCCGATCCGACAACGATACAAGCGCCATTAGCGCCGCGAAGACCGCCGCGAAGAAGACTCCACGCTCGTGGCGATTTGTCATACAGTTCATACCTCCTGCAAGTAACCTCTGCGTGCTTTGCGGTCCTTTGCGTCTTTGCGCTGAGTATCGGGACTTGCTCCTTCAATACACAATACTCGGCGCAAAGACGCAAAGGACCGCAAAGCACGCGAAGGACTGACCGGCCCGCTCAAGGTTTAACTCCTGTCACGATTAACACCTGACCGGGAAACTTCATCCGCCCCGATGCGAAGAACCGTTCCCCGGCCTCCGCGACTTCCTGCTCCACGCGGAGTAGCTGATCCCGCGAAAGCTGTGCGACCTTTGCCCTGAGCGTGTCGCTTAACTCGACTCGAAGAGCCCAGAACTCCGCCGGCGTAAGGGGCGCGTCGAGCTCAAAGTCCAAAAGCTGCTCTGTAACATCGATCGCTCCCGCGTCGGCGAGCAATCGCGCGAGTGTTCCACTCTCGGCAAATCGAAACGCGCCCGGCGCATTCGGATCTTCGGTGGGCGACTCGATGTAACGAGAAACGACATCCATCACGATGTGAAAAAATGGATTTGAATCTCTGGTTGACCAGACCGCGTACGAAACCGAGCCCCGCGAGTTCGCTACTCTCAACGCCTCGTGGATAGCGGCGACCGGATCTGGAAACAACATGACTCCCAGCCTGCAAACAACCGCGTCGAAGGTATTGCTCGAGAACGGCACTGACTCGGCTATGCACTGGCTGAACTCGATGTTTGTTATCCCACGATCGCGCGCTTCAGCCCGGGCTGTTGTGATCATCTCAGCGACTGCGTCCGTGAAGATAACCGAACCCGACGCGCCTACGACCGATGAAAGAGAAATCGAGGGCTCGCCCGCGCCACCTGCTACGTCGAGCAGAAAGTGGCCTTCGCTGATTGTGCCGGCTTCAATCAGCGCGCGAGTGATTGGAGCGAACATCGAGCGGACTACGCCGGCGTGTTTCGCCCAAAACGGAGCGGACTCCCGCCACTCTCGCAAGACGTCTTTCTTGTGTTGTTCGGATGACCGCATAAACCAACTACAAACGAAAACTCCTGATACGTTTCATTCGCTTTTCTGTCATAGGTGCTTTGTGAAGTCGGACCCAGCTTTGGATGTGGTAGTTAGAAGGTTCCTTTCTGGGCACAATCCGACCTGCAGAACCATTGAAATCTCGGCTGGAGCACGCACCGCGCGCGCTTAACCTGAATGGACTCATACGGCTATGGGCGTAAGGGTGAATACTCGGCTGTGCTGTGCTGCGAATTTAACATCGCCCCGGCGTAGCGCATCCCTGATATCATCGAGTTTGTAAGCGTCGTCCAGTGATAGATACGGAGACCATTCGTCTCCAGTCTCCAGTAGCTCAACATCAACCTCGGCTACATACTCTCCTTCATGTACCAGTTTGGTCCGAACTCGCTTTTTCATTTCTTTCTCCTCAAGGATCCCTCTTCCCACAACTCCGGGTCCGGTCTGTATGCAGTCACCAGAACCGCCGGACTTGTCTTACCCTTTGGTATCCCCCAAACGGCATGTATGAGCCTGTTTCCGCTATCTTTTTCCAATACCAGGACACACGGACCTTTCTGATACTCCGGGTAGTCCTCTACAAGAATCGCGTCTGCAATCCCGACTATCATCACGAGCAAAGATAACATCGGCCGACAACTCGTCATACCCATGTTCAGAAACTCGGACCTTGCCTTCCTGAACCAGGCGCCGAATACGTTCAAGTGTGATGCTCAACTTTGTCCCTCTTGCTCACGTCTGCAGCCATCTTCTCGTCAACGTAAAACTAGTTTGAGGATTCGGTCTTAGGCCTCACCCGACTCAAACTTCTTGAACACCAGCGCCGAGTTCTTCGAGCCAAACGCGATGCAGTTGCAGAGCGCGGTATCGATGCGAACTTCGCGGCCGGTGTTCGGGACATAATCAAGGTCACATTCGGGATCAGGAGTCTGAATGTTGATCGTCGGAGGCGCGTAGTTGTGCTTCATCGCCATCAGCGTCGCCACTACGCTGGCGGCTCCCGATGCGCCTTGCGGATGACCGATCATCGACTTGGTTGAGCTCGCCGGGATCTTTCTCGCCCGGTCGCCAAAGGCCATTCGCACCGCCGCCGATTCCGTCCGATCGTTTATCTTGGTAGCCGTGCCGTGCAAATTCAGGTAGTCGATATCGTCAATGGTGAGTCCCGCGCCTTCGACTGCCATGCGCATCGCTCGCGCGGCATCGTGCCCGGTCGGCGCAATCTGGACGCGGTGATAAGCGTCACAAGTCGAAGCGTATCCTACAAGCTCGGCATAGATCGGCGCACCGCGGTTCAGCGCGTGTTCGAGTTCTTCGAGGATAACGATCCAGGCGCCTTCGCCAAGCACGAACCCATCGCGATCCGCATTGAACGGCCGCGACGCGCGCGAGGGATCGTCGTTTGACTTTGTAGTGACGGTTCCCATTCGACAGAAGGCAGTCATCAGCCCGAATGTAATGCAGGCTTCAACACCGCCCGACACCACGGTGTCGATCTGGCCGAGGCGGATGGCGTTCCACGCGTAGCCCATCGCGTCGGTGGAGCTGGTGCAGCCGGTCGAAACCACATGGCTCATCCCATGGAGCCTGTAATTCATGTTTATTTCGCTCGATAGCATCCCGACGAATGACGCGACGATCGAATACGGGCTGACTCGCCGGTAAGCCGCGTCGTGATCGGCGCGATCGTAATATTGCTTATATTGTCGCTCGGCGAATTCAATGCCGCCGGCGCCGGTGCCGATGATGACTCCAATGTTCTCGCGCTCGGTCTCCCTCATGGATTCGAAATTCAGCCCCGCCTCCTGCGCGGCCTCGTCGGTGGCGAAGAAAGCCATGGGCACCGCGCGTTGCACGCGGTCACGGTCCTTCTTTGAAACGTAGCGATCGAAGTCGAAGTCTTTGACTTCGGCCGCAACCTTGCACGAGAGCTTCGATGCATCGAATAAAGTGATTGGCCCGGTGCCGCTCACGCCTCCCGCGGTCGCCTGCCAATAAGCATCGCGGCCGATCCCGTTGGGACTGACGGCTCCCATACCGGTTATGACGACGCGCCTTAAACCCATGAACTCTCCTCCCTGATATTGTGGATGCTTCGGCCGAGCCTTTGTGTTGGTTTATTGTACGACACGCCCGCAGTCTTATCCATGTCCGGTTAGACTGCGGCAAGCACTCGAACTGTCCGTATTGGTTCAGTGTGTCGCGCCGACGCAATCAACCGCTGATCTGCGCCGCCGTCGGTACGCTGATCTGCGCAGATCTGCGAAACCTGGTCAGCGAAAATCAGCGGTTGATGCTTCCTTGTAATTGAAAGAGTCAGTTGAACCACTACCAACTTTTCCTCATGCGATCACGCTCAACGTCAGTCTGCCGCAGACTGGACGGCTACAGTACTTTCGAAGGAAGTCGCGCGAGCATTTGACGAGCAAGTTCCCGGTCGCGAATGTTTTCGAATTCCCAATCGGGATCGATTGATGATTCGAGAATCCGTTGAAGAAGCGACGTTGCACGTTCACGCTCTTTTGCGTCCAACGCCAGCTCGGCCGCATACAGGAGCGTGACGCTGTTGCATGGCGCAATCGCAAGCGCGCGATCAAAAAGCTCGCGACTTCGTTTAAGACTTCCGCCAAGCAGCCTTGGACTCTTGTGTTCAAGCCTTGCGAGTACCCGCAGTGGACCTGCGTCGTGATATTTATCGCTGATGCTGACCGCTCGCTTCAATTCGATCCTGGCAAAACGCTGGGCTCGCAGTGCTCTCAAGCCACCGCCGCTCACAGCAAACAAGGCAAGATTCACACCGACCCAAAAATGGCCTTCCACGCGTTCGGAATTGAGCGCAACCGCGCGTTCGCCTGCGCCGATGCCGGCCGCGTGGAATTGGCGGGCGGATTGACGCGAGCTCGCCTGCTGGCCCAGAAAGAAGAATGCCCGAGCGAGGCGCCACTGTACCTCGTAACGATCGCTGCCGCCGCGCGCGCCTGACAGCACCATGATCGATTCTCTCACCGACTCGGCCTGGCTGCGATGCTTATACAGCTCATCGGCGCGACCAACAACAGCGAGTAGATCGTCGGTAGGCATATTGCTCGCTCGTCAGCGTGACGCAAGCTTCTTCAAATGCTCACGGGTGAAAACCGAGTCGCTCAGGTTTTGGTCATACTTCACATCGATCGTCTCAAAGTCGATCTTCTTTTGCCGTGCGCGATTGTCGATCGACCATGCGGTTCGCGTCCAGTGGCCGGCCAGTTGATCCGACTTGCTCACCGTAAGTCGTCGCGCAAGCTCGTTGTGGTTGTCATAGAAGTCCGCCTGGAGCGCCACGAAACTCTGCTTGGAGATAAGCAGCTCCAACCGCGGGAACTTTGACTCGGCGCCTGCTTTGAGCTTTCCGTTCATGCGATAGACCGGTGTGCCGTTGTATGCGTCATCACCGATCAATGAGAAATCATACTTCTCGGGCTGGCCTTCAGCGAGTTCCTGCAGCGTCATGCCGAAGAGCGAGTCTTCACCTGCCGGATCGCTGACAGCTACAAAGCTATCGGTGCTCTGAACGTAGCGAAGTCCTTCGATACGGCCGTCGGGAAATGCGGTGATCAGCCCGTCACGATCGCGCTCCTCGGGCGGTGAGGTGAACTCGATCAACATCATTAAACGCCCGTCGGGTTCGTGCTTTCGATTAATCGTGAACTGAATCTGGCGAGGCGCTGCGAGCTCCTCCGAGATGGAGCCGGAGATTCGCGCCCGCATCTTGGTCGTCGAGTCGCGGCTGTTGTCCAGCGCTCGATATCGCTCGATGATGTAGGCCGCATCGGGACCCGATGAACTCTTCGCCTTATTCTCGTTGGCCGCGTTCGAGTTATTAGAGTTGGATTTGTTACCGCAGGCATCGCATATCAGCAGCAGCGCGCCGATAGCACTCAGCAAAAGTAATCGTCGCCGCCTGGACCTCGGGAGATACGGATTTCCTCCCATCCCATCTTCGTTTATCTGTATCATTTCTTTCGTCCAATGACCTGCTGATAATCTACTTCAGTTCTGGAATGTCTCTTCCAAGCGCAACCCTCGCGAAGATCCTGGACTTCATCAGCACTGGCAGGAGAATCAAGTCACCGCCAAGACATGCGCCGATAGTCAACGCCCACAGGAGTCCCGCTATCCTTACCGGCACGAACGAAGATAGCACGAAGATCAGAAACGCCGCGATCAGCATGACATTAGCAAGCACCATTGGTTTGCCGGTCCTTAGCATAGTCAACCACATCGCCTTTCCTTCGTCGGGTGTCGGAGGAACGCCGGGCTCGGCACGGTTTTCAGCCGAGTGCCGTTTGCATTCCGCGACGCATTGGCGATAGCGGCGAATCATGTGAACCGCATTGTCGACTGCGAGTCCGAGCGCCGCGCTCGCGACAAGGCTGGTTGTTATGTCCAGCGGCGTCCCGCTCCACCCGAGGGCCCCGAAGTACCACACGATCGGAATCAAGTTTGGGATCAGAGCCAGCAACCCGGTCGCAAACGAGCGGAACAAAACGACCATCATCAGATAAATCGTGACCAGCGCTATCATCAGGCTCGAAGACTGGGAAGCCGCGACAGCATCCGAAGCATCGTTGAGCAGAATGATCGAGCCGGTCGCGCGTTGAGTGATTCCCGCTGGAAGATTGACTACAGACCACTCGTCGATCTGCCGGGTCAGATCGCGAAGCTCGTTCGAGCTGAATAGATTCGCGCGGAGTATGATCACCAGTTGTGAGCGATTGGCGCTCACGAGGTGAGAAAGCGACTCGTCTTGCGAAAGATAATCGCGAAATATCGTCGAGAGCCCGGCGTCATCCGGGATCTCTTCGAACGGCTCAACCGCCGCATCATGAGTAGAAGCGTCGCGGCGCGGCAAGACCGCGTTGACGCGCTTTACTATGTCGACCACCGATAGGGCGGAATCGACTCCGGGCTGCTTAAGCGCGAACTGCTCGAGCGTCGCCGCCGCGCGAAAAAAGTCAGCCTGGGCGCCTGACCCTGGCCCTCGAGTGACGACCAACTGAATCGTAGCAGCGCCCGCCAAACGCTCGTGAAGCTTAACGGCATCTTTGACCGTCGCGCTTCCTTTCGGAAATATCTGGAGGTAGTTGGTGTTGACTTGAAGCCACGCGGCCCCGATCCCGATCACAACGGTGATGAGCAGAGTCGCGATCAATACCGCGCGTCTGCGAAAAAGAATCAACGCAGTCAGGCTCACCAGCGCGCGGTTGAGCGACACGGCATAGTCGGCCTGGCGCGGGCCGGTCTTGCCGAGCGCGTCTCGCGGAAGCAGGTGAAGCGTTGCTGGAATAAAGACTACAGTGAGAACGAGCAGCGCCAGCACTCCCAACGCTTCGAATACCCCCATGTCTCGCGCCGTGGGCACCGCGCTCGAGGCCAGCGCGCCAAAGCCAGCCATCGTAGCGGTGCCCGATACGATCACCGCCGGACCTATGAATGACAGCCCCTTAAGCCACGCATCATGTTCGCTTTTCAGATCTGTGTCGGGGCTGAGCGCGGTCATCGACACGCGATACTGATTCAGGACATGAAAGATGTATGAGCCCCCGACCGCCATCAGCATCGTCGGCAGCGGCAACGTTGCGAGCGTAAACGGCCGGCCCAGCAAGCTCATCAATCCGATCGTCCAGATCAGACCGATTATCAACGCCGCCATCGGAAGCAGCGCGCCCCAGAGGCTGCGGAACGCGAGAAGGAAAACTCCGAAGCACAGAGCGGCGGCGATTGGAGATAGAAGCAGCATGTCGCGAAGCATGCTTTTGATGCCGCGGGCGTCGACGATGGCGATCCCGGAAAGAAAGACATCGTCGCCATTGGCTTCGGACGTCGCCAGGCGTTCGAGTTGTTCGGCTACGGCTCGAGTTTGCGATTCACTCAAACTTTTCAGCAACACGTCGATCGCCGCCGTCCGGCCATCAACCGAAACGTAGTGTCGGGCGTATAAGGGGTCGCTCGTGACTTGGTGCTTGAGCTTCTCAAGCTGATCGGCGTCTACAAACCCGGGGCTGCGAAGGTCGATCAGCCGCCCGACGCTGACGCCCGTCTGGTCGCGCCTGATCGCTTTGATATTCGTCAGGCTCAGAGCCTGGTCGACACCCGGTACGGCGGCGAGCCTGTTTGTCAGACGGTCGAGCCGTTCGAGGAATGCCGGTGTGAAGACCGCTTCGGTAGTGATGGCTACGATGATCACTCGATCGTCGCCAAACAGTTTTCGAGTTTCGTTATAAAAGTTAAAAGTCTCGTCTTTACGCGCGAGAGTTTCGGGCGAGCCGTTGAAGCTGATTCCGTAAGTCAAAATGATGGCGACATGGATGATGGTTATCGCAATGGTGGCGGAAATGATGGTCCTCGGATAAGAAACGACAAACTTCGCGGGCTGGATCATAGAGGCGGCTCGCGGGACTTGAATGATTGGAGCGTGCGACTATAAGTGAAGGACGTGGAAAGAGTCAAACGAGAGCTTCTGTTCTGACGGCACGTACCTTCATCGCTCAACGACAATCGCGAGGCGACGCATTTCTTCCCAAGCGGCCTGAAAGTCCTCGATCGGTATTTCTCGCGCGCCCTCTAACGGATCTAGAACCAGGACGCTTTGCTGTTCGATTGCCTCAACTACTAACGAGTGGTATTGCCCACTCAGACCGCCCCGCAGCCGCCATAGATCAACATAAACGATGGGGAACGACCTTTGATCAAGCAAGCGCACAAGATCTTCGACGGATGCAAGCGTGTGTTTGCGAGTAGCGGTGAAGCCTAGCCTTCGTGCCGCCTCGACTAACTGGAACGCCTCTGTTCCAAATGGAGAACAGTCAGAAAGCTGCCGCAACTTGGATTCGTCGACGAGCATGCCAAAGGTGCTCAACACCATCCGCAGGCAAGCAGGTGCGCACGAGTAGCGGGTCTCCTGCTTAAAGAAGAGGGGCTTCGATTTGCTCACGGTGCTGTCGGTAGAGTTCGATTGCCCGATCCTTCATCTCATCGATTGGCGTATGCGTTCTCACGGTGCCGTTCTCATCAACGACTAGCTCACCAGTTGGACCGAGAGGCTCAAGTCCGGGATAGGCGAGCCAAACCGGGATGCGCCAACCGGCAAGGCGGTCGTCGTATTCGGGGATTCCCGCAGCGAAGCGATCGGGGAGATGCGAGATAAGCCACTCGTTTGCAGTGGCCCGAGCTTCCAGGACGGTTGTGATTGCTAAGCTTGACATTCAAATACTCTGATGTTCGTTTGTGGTAACCCCCTAGCGAGTGCTTCCAGCTCAGGATGGGTTTCCATTTCCCACTCATTCTAACACGAGTATGCCGCGAAATTTCACACAACTCGTGAGCAGGGGTTATCGCAGCACATACGCCGTAGGGTTAGCCGTCAATTCCACTTCAGCCCTTTGAGCTGCTGGAGATTCACATTACCGCCGCTGAGAACGCAAACGACTTTTGAACCGCGAGGCGCATTGACCAGGCCGTTCAGAACCGCCGCAACGGGCGCCGCCGCGGCGCCTTCGACTACCAGTTTGCAGTGATGCATGATCCAGATCAGCGCATCGAAGATTTCTGAATCGGGCAGAGCAACCAGCTCGTCTACGAACTGACGGACCGCATCGAACGTCTGCTCGCCCACGCGTTTTACGCGCAGCCCGTCGATGATGCAATCGACCTGATCGAGGGTCACAAGCTCCCCTTTTTCGACGCTCAACTTCATCGCTGGAGCGCCGGACGATTCGACCCCGATGATCCTGACCTTCGGGTTCAAACCCTTGAGAGCCATCGAAACACCCGAGATCAACCCACCGCCTCCAATTGGAACCACGACCACATCAGCCTCGGGAAAGTCTTCGTATATTTCCAACCCAAGTGTTCCCTGGCCGGCTATCAGGTGCGGATCATCAAACGGATGAATGTAAGTCAGGCCACGTTCTTCGCAGAGCTGTTTCGCTTTCTCGTTCGCCTCATCCCAGATCATTCCGTGCAGCACGACTTCCGCGCCGTATGCGCGAGTCGCTTCGATCTTCGACGGCGTAGCGTTCTCGGCCATCACAACGACAGCGCGCATTCTATTCAGCTTCGCCGCGAGCGCGACGCCCTGCGCGTGATTGCCGGCCGATGAACAGATTACCCCGCGGCTGCGTTGCTCGTCGGAGAGATGCGCGAACTTGTTTAGAGGTCCTCGGATTTTGTATGAGCCCGTTCGCTGAAAGATCTCGGCCTTCAGACGAATATCGAAGCCGGACGCTTCGCTCAAGATGCGCGAAGTCAGCAGGGGCGTGTGGTAGACGTGCGGCGCGACTCGGGCTCTCGCTTCGCGGAAAACTCCCGGAGATAGATTTATCATATTGTTTTGCCGGCAGTGATGTTGTCAGTCGAACCGCGCTGATTATTACCAAGCCGAAGGTTCTCTTGCAAACCACATGACCGAGCCTATCGATTGCGCGGCGTCTAATGTTGTTCAGATATCGGTGCTGTGGTAAATTCAGCGCTGAAGACTCCGTTAAGAGCAACTAGATAATGAAGGCGCGGACCAAAATAGAAATGGGCAAGTACGTTGTTGCGGACCCTGAAGTTTGCCACGGGCAACTCACGGTCAGGGGCACCCGAATTCTAATTAAGGATTTGATCTACTACGTCGCCGAAGGAAAGAGCTGGGATTGGATTTGTTCGGCATTCGACCAAAAGATTAACCACGCGGTGATAGGCGAAGCTATTCGTTTGGCAGGAGACGCGCTGGTTGGCGAGCCTTTCAGGCAAAAGGCCGGAAAACGGCAACGCGCGGCGTGAACATCCTCGACGAGAACATCGATTCGGTTGCACGCGAGCGACTGCGCTGGTTGAAGATACCCTTTAGGCATACCGGGAGTGATATCGGGCATTCGGGAATGAAAGACCTGAATGAAGTAATCCCTCTGCTGCACTCATTAAAACACCCAACGTTCTTCACGCGCGACAAGGATTTCTACGCGCGCACTCTGCTTCACGCTCAGTACTGTTTGGTTCATCTCGATGTTCAGCCTGGTGAGTCCGCGGACTACATTGCGCGATTCCTGCGTCATAGACATTTTCGGACAAGGGTCGACACGATCGGCAAGGTCGTTCGCGTTCGCCGCAGTGGGGTGAGTTATTTTGAACGGCATTATGACAGGACGCGACGTGTGAGATGGTGAACACTCGTTCATCAGCAAGAAGGCTCGTCAGCAGAGGCAAGGATTGAAAGTGAACTACATCGATCTGCGAAGCGACACCGTAACGAAGCCCACCGATGAGATGCGAGAAGCAATGGCTCGCGCCGAGGTGGGCGATGATGTTTACGGCGAAGACCCGACGGCTATTCGCCTCCAGGAACGGGCCGCCGAGATCATGGGCACGGAGGCCGCTCTGTTCGTCCCGTCGGGCAGCATGGGCAACCAGATCGCTGTAAGGCTTCATACAGAGCCGGGGCAGGAAGTCATCATCGAAGAGCGGAGCCATATGTTCAATCTCGAGATGGCCGGGATGGCGGTCGTCAGTGGCGCGCTCGCGCATCCGATTCGATGTCAGGACGGAATGATGGATTGGGATTCGATAGCAGCCGCCATCAGGCCAACGAGCTCTTACTACGCCCAGACCGGGCTGGTTGCGGTCGAGAACACCCAGAACCTCGCGGGCGGCACCGTGATGACGTTCGAGAGGATGAAGGAGATTGCCGAGCGAGCTCACGAGCGCGGGCTGCCAATTCATCTCGACGGCGCGAGAATTTTCAACGCGGCGATCGTGCTCAAGCGGAACGTCGCCGAAATCGCTTCGCTGTTTGACTCGGTGATGTTTTGCTTGTCGAAGGGCCTCAGCGCTCCGGTGGGCTCGATCATCGCCGGAACTCGAGAGTTCATCGATCGCGCGGTGCCCGTTCGCCGAATGCTCGGCGGAGGCATGAGACAGGTGGGCGTGATTGCGGCTGCGGGCCTGGTCGCTTTGGAGAAGATGACAGCACGTCTTGAAGAGGACCATGCGAACGCGCGGTTGCTGGCGAAGGGACTGGCGGAGATTCAAGGCGTCCGTATCGATCCGGAGAGAGTGCAGACAAACATCGTTGTGTTCGATATCCGCGACACCGGTCAGACTTCCGAGGAGTTCTCTGCAAAGCTTAAGCAACGCGGGGTGCTTGCGAATGGAATCAACGACAGCGAAGTGCGAATCGTTACTCACAAAGATGTTTCACGCAATGACTGCGAAGCGGCTCTGGGAGCCATTCGTGAGGCGCTAGTTTGATCGGTAAACGCAGGTTGCCGTGCGCAACTCTCGACATGGATGAAGAGATATATCTTGGCGCTGTACGCAATTGAGATAGGGAATAACCCGAAGCACTTACGTACTCGGAGGAAATCCAGGCCTGAAAAGCGCGTCGAGTTGTCGTTCGATACGATCCATACGCTGGTCAAGAAAGTCTATTCTCTGATCGAGACGCTGTTCGATTCCATCGATTCGCTGGTTGAGTGCTTTGAACTCCGCGCCCATGGAATCAAATCTCGCATCAAATTGCTTCACCATTTGCTCGAGGAGCCTTTCGATGTTGCGTTGATTGAGCCAGGACGCACCGAAGATTGCAAACACGAGGGTTACTAATGTGATTGTCCCGGATAGGATCGCGATGTTCGAACTCACGCGAAACGAAGTGTAACATACGAGGTTTGACGCACCAATGCCGAACGTTAACATAGCTATCGACGGACCGTCCGGCTCAGGGAAGAGCACCGTAGGCAAAGCGGTCGCGCGCCGGCTCGATTATCTCTACATTGACTCGGGCGCGATCTATCGAGCCATAGGCCGGAAAGCGATCGATACGGGAACTCGATTGGATGATGCACCGTCGTTGGCGAAACTCGCCCTCGAGTCTGAGGTCCACCTGATCGGTGATCCCGATCACTTGCGAGTCTTGTTGGACGGGCGCGACGTCAGTGATTCGATTCGGCGCCCGGATGCCAGCCACGCATCATCGGTTGTTGCCACGATTCCCGAAGTTCGCGAGGCTGTCGTCGATAAGCTGAGAAAGATGGCAAGCGCCGGCGGCGTCGTGATGGACGGGCGCGACATCGGCACGAAAGTGTTTCCCGACGCTCAAGTGAAAGTGTTTCTCGACGCATCGCTCGACGTGCGCGCGCGCCGCAGATTTGACGAGGAGCGCGAGCGCGGACGGGACGTTTCAGTTGAAGCCATCAGAGCCGAGCTCGAGGAACGCGATCGGCGCGATCGCGAGCGGACCGCAACGCCGTTATTGAAGGCGCCTGACGCGGTTTTCATCGACACATCGGATATGCCGCTCGATGGCGTAATCGACCACGTGCTTGAAATTGTCAGGATGCGAAGCTAGACTCTATCGCGTGTTACCGGACGCCTTGATTGATTATCAAACCTAAGCGACTCGGGTTGACGAATCCAGTGCTCGCCTCACATTCTGAATCAAAGATGGGAATCTTCACCGGACTCATAATAGAAGTCGGCCGAGTGCGTCAGATCAGACGGCGACCCGACGGGGCCTTCATCGTCATCGAAGCGAAGAAGGTTCTGGAGGGCACTCGCATTGGCGACTCGATTTCAATCAACGGCGTCGATCTAACCGTCATCGAGATGAGCAGCGATTCTTTCGCGGCGGACGCGTCTCTCGAGACGCTGAGCCGCTCGACACTGGGTGAGCTGCGGCCGGGAAGCCGAGTGAACCTCGAACGCGCGCTTGCCGTAGGCGAGCGATTGGGCGGTCACATGGTTCAGGGTCACGTGGACGGAACGGGGGCGTTGCTTGCGGCCACACCGGAAGGAAATGCTTATCGAATGCGTTTTGCGTTCCCGTCGGAGCTTGGCCGTTACATTGCGATGAAGGGATCGATTACGGTGGACGGCATAAGCTTGACGGTAGCGGCGCTGGGCGACACCTGGTTCGAAGTAGCAATCATTCCTCACACATGGCGGGAGACGATTCTGAGTGAATTGAAGATCGGCGCTCGAGTTAATCTTGAAGTGGATGTTCTCGCGAAGTATGTGGAGCGGTTGATGAGTCGCGAAGTGGAACCCGCTGAGAGACAGCTTACAATGGAGTACTTGATCGAACGAGGATATTAGCTTTGCGTGCTTTGCGGTTCTTTGCGTCTTTGCGCTGAGAATTCCCATTCGCGTTCAGAATTCTCAGCGCAAAGACGCAAAGAACCGCAAAGCACGCAAAGGTCCGCGAGCCAAAGATCATTCGGAGCATACATGCCATTTGCAACTATCGCAGAAGCGGTCGAAGAGTTCCGAGCGGGACGCGTGGTAATAATCGTCGATGACGAAGACCGCGAGAACGAAGGCGACCTGGCGTGTCCGGCCGAAAAAGTCACGCCCGATATCATCAACTTCATGGCGCGTTACGGCCGCGGGCTGATCTGCCTCCCGTTGACCGAAGACCGTCTGGACGAGCTTCAGATCCCGTTGCAGGTTTCGGAGTCTGACAACACCGCCTCGCGAGG
>Ga0134124_10002561_pt1 | contig 14714 bp, 15 predicted proteins | sample KB304_FD_96880 | JGI IMG/M metagenome (GOLD analysis project Ga0134124, IMG submission 96880) | Terrestrial soil microbial communities without Nitrogen fertilizer from Kellogg Biological Station, Michigan, USA - KB3-0-4 | ecosystem: Environmental > Terrestrial > Soil > Unclassified ... | reverse complement strand
CGGCGCGCTGGATCACCGGCCCGTCGGCGAGCGGGTCGGAGAACGGCACCCCGAGCTCGACCACGTCGGCGCCGCGGCGCTCGGCCTCGATCACCAGCCGCTCGGTCTCGGCCAGCGAGGGATCACCGGCCATGAGATAGGCCACGAGCGCGCGCTCGCCCTTCGCGCGCAGCCGCTCGAACGTCGCGTCGATCCGGCTCACGCCAGCTCCTTGCCGAGCGCCTTCGCCACGACGTGCACGTCCTTGTCGCCGCGGCCGGAGAGGCCGACGACGATCGTCTTGGAGCGCGGCAGCGTCTTGGCCAGCCGCATCGCGTAGGCCACCGCGTGCGCGGACTCGAGCGCCGGCATGATGCCCTCCAGCCGCGTGAGCGCCTGGAAGCCCTCCAGCGCCTCCTCGTCGGTGATGGAGACGAAGTCGAAGCGGCCGGTATCGCGGTAGTAGGCGTGCTCCGGCCCGACCCCGGGATAGTCGAGACCGGCCGAGATCGAGTGGGCGATGGCGACCTGGCCGTCGTCGTTCTGGAGCAGGTAGCTCATGGCCCCGTGCAGCACGCCGACGTGGCCGGCCGTCATGGTGGCACCGTGCCGGCCGGTGGCGATGCCGTCGCCTCCCGGCTCGACGCCGACGATGCGCACCCGCCTGTCTCCGATGAACGGGTGGAACAGACCGATCGCGTTGGACCCACCCCCGACGCAGGCCACGAGCACGTCGGGCAGCCGGCGGAGCGCGCGTCGGGCCTGGCGCTTCGTCTCCTGGCCGATCACGGCGTGGAGGTCGCGCACCATCATCGGGTACGGGTGCGGGCCGAGCGCGGAGCCGAGCAGGTAGTAGGTCGTCCGGACGTTGGTCACCCAGTCGCGCAGCGCCTCGTTGACCGCGTCCTTCAGGGTGCGGCTGCCGGCCTCCACCGGGATGACCCGGGCGCCGAGCAGGCGCATGCGGAAGACGTTGAGCGCCTGGCGCTCGACGTCCTCGGCGCCCATGTAGACCTCGCACTCGAGACCGAGCAGGGCCGCCGCCGTCGCGCTGGCCACGCCGTGCTGGCCCGCGCCGGTCTCGGCGATGATGCGCCGCTTGCCCATGCGCACGGCCAGCAGCGCCTGACCGAGCACGTTGTTGATCTTGTGGGCGCCGGTGTGACAGAGGTCCTCGCGCTTGAGCCAGATGCGGGCGCCGCCGCAGTGCTCGGTGAGCCGGGCGGCGTGGTAGAGCGGCGTGGGGCGGCCGGCGTAGTCCGTGAGCAGCGCCCCCAGGCGAAGCTGAAACTTCCGGTCGCGCCGGGCGGCGCCGTACGCCTTCTCGAGCTCCAGCAGCGGCGCCATCAGGACTTCCGGCACGAAGCGGCCGCCGAACCGGCCGAAGTGCCCGCGCGCGTCGGGCAGCCGCGCCATCAGGCGGCCTTCGCGGCGGCGATGAATCGCCGGACCTTGTCGGGATCCTTCGCGCCGGGCCGCGCTTCCACGCCGGAGTTCACGTCCACCGCGTGCGGCCGCACGATGCCCACCGCCTCCGCCACGTTCTCGGGCGTGAGACCGCCGGACAGGATGATGTGCATCCGGTTGTCGTGCCGGCCGCCCATCATGCGGATCCGCTGCCAGGCCAGCGTCTCGCGCGCCTCGCCCTCGCTCCAGCGCGCCGTCGTGTCGAGGAGCAGCGCGGAGGCGACGTTGCGGAAGTACAGCGCGTCGAGGAACCCGCCGACCCGGTACTCGGGCAGGCCGTCGATCGTCGAGACGGGCGGCAGCTTGATCGTCTTGATGACCGGCAGCGAGTAGCCGGCCAGATCCTCGGGCGTCTCGTCGCCGTGAAACTGCAGCGCCCGCAGCCCGCACGCCTCCGCCACCGCCTTCACGTGACCCGACTTGTGGTCCCAGAAGACGCCGACCGGCGTGACGAAGGGCGGCAGCACGCGCACGATCGACGCCACCTGCTCCGGCGTCACGAACCGCGGTGTGTTCTCGACGAAGATGAAGCCGAGCGCGTCGGCCCCGGCCGCGACGGCCATCCGGGCGTCTTCGATCGAGGTGATGCCGCAGATTTTCACGCGGGTCATGATCGCAGCAGTTGCAACTCCCGGATCTTGGCCGCGACGTCGTCCGCGCGCACGAGGCCCTCGCCGACGAGCACGGCGCGGGCGCCGGCGGTGACGACGCGCTGGACCTGGTCGCCGGTGAAGAAGCCGCTCTCGCTCACGACGATGGGGCCCGGGGGTATCAGCGGCAGCAGCTCCAGCGTCGTCTCGATGCGCGTCTCGAACGTGGCCAGGTCGCGGTTGTTGAGGCCGAGGATCCGACAGCCGACGCCGAGCGCGCGATCGACCTCGGCGGAGGTGTGACACTCCACGAGGGCGGCGAGGCCGAGGCCCTTGGCGGCCGCGAGCAGGTCCCCCAGGAGCGGGCCGTCGAGGATCGACACGATCAGGAGGATCGCGTCGGCGCCGGCCGCGCGCGACTCCCAGAGCTGCCACTCGTCGATCGTGAAGTCCTTGCGGAGCAGCGGCACGGTGACGCGCGCGCGGATGGCGTCGAGCAGGTCGAGATGGCCCTTGAAGTACTTCTCGTCGGTGAGCACCGACATCGCGTGCACACCGTGGCGCCCGTAGGTCTCGGCCAGCGCCACGGGATCGAGGTCGGCGGCCAGCACGCCGCGGGAGGGCGAGGCCTTCTTGACCTCGGCGATCAGGGCGACCGGCGCCCCGGCCGGCCGCAGCGCGGCCTCGAAGTCGCGGGTGGGGGCCAGGCGCTCGCAGCGACGCTCCAGCTCGGCCCGCGGGGCGACGCGCTTGCGCGCAGCCACCTCGTCGCGCTTGTCGGCGACGATGCGCTCGAGAATGGTGGACATCAGCTGCCGCTCAAAAGTCGCGGCGAAGTCCCTGCCGCCGGATCGTCTCCAGCGGCACGCCCGAGAGCTGGTCGAGCACGAAGTCGCGGATCGTGCGGGGCGGCGGCAGATCGCGCGCCACCCGACCCCGCGTGACCAGCGGCTTGAGCATCGGATCCCACGGGCCGCCGGCGGGGACCGGCGAACCGGCCGGCACCACCCGGGTCTCCAGCGTGCCGCGCTTGCGCAGTACGTCCTTGGCCCCCGACCACTTGCCGCGTTTGGCCATCGGCTTGCCCTCGATCTCCATGATGTCGAGCGCGAAGTTCAGCACCGGCGCGTTCGCGATGGAGGTGCCCACGCCGTAGGAGTCGACGACCGGGTTGAGGCGGAGGATCTCGTACTCGTCGACGCCGCCGGAGGCGACGATCTTGACGTGATCGAACCCGCGGAGGTTCAGCTCCCAGCGCACCTCCTCGATGATCCGATAGAGGTCGCCGCGGCGGGACGACGGCGTGTCCAGGCGGACGGCGAACAGGTCCTTGCCGAGGGCCTCGGCCACACGGATCGCCTCGAACTTCTCGTCCTGCAGCGTGTCGATCAGGGCGACCCGACGCACCTTGGGCTCGATCACCTCGTGGAAGGCCTTCAGCGCCTCCACGGTGTCGCCGACCATGAGGACGAGCGCGTGGGGGATCGTGCCCATCGGATCGGCCTCGATCAGCTCCGCCGCCTTGGTCACGGCGACACCGTCGCAGCCGCCGATGAAGGCGTTGCGCTCGATCATCGGGGCCAGGGTGGGGTGCATGCGTCTGGCGCCGAACGAGATCACCTGCCGCTCGCCCGCCGCCCTCTTGCAACGCGCCGCCTTGGTGGCGATGCCGGAGGCCTGGCAGAGCAGGCCGAGCAGCGCGGTCTCGTACTGCGCCCACTCGACGTAGACGCCTTCGAGGGTCAGCACCGGCTGGTAGGGCGCGAAGACGGTGCCCTCGTCCATCGCCCTGACGTCGACCGAGACGCCCTCGAGCAGCGCCGCGGCCTCCTCGATGCCGGCCAGCACGCCCCAGTCCCAGTCCTCGGGGAGCGACTTGAGGTAGACCTCGGCCTTGACGTGCTTGCGATCACCGCGGGCGGCCAGGATCTCCACCGTGCGCTGGAAGTAGACGTCGGCGACCTCGCCGTTCTTGATCTCGGCGTCGGAAGCCGTATGAAACGGTCGCTTACGTGGCGCCATAAGTGTCGGGAATCCTCGGAAAGTGTCGTGAATTCTTGCAGACTTGCCGCGGCAAGTCAATTTCACCGCCTGAGCGCGCCCGGGACCGCGCTACGGGCGCCCGGGCTCGAGCCGGATCTCCTCGTAGGGCAGCGCGAACGACATTCCGGTGATGAGCCCGAAGCCGGACTGCTCGACCCGAGGCCCATGGCCGCTGAGGAACGCGGGCTCGACGATGGGCGCGAACATCGCCCGCTCGCACATGAGCTGCTGGATCCGGTGCAGGAGCGTCAGCCCGTCCTTCGACAGGCTCCAGGACTCGGCCAGGCTCGGGGCCATCGCGTTGCCCGGCATCGGCTTGAGCAGTGCGTCGTGCAACGCGTAGAGGACCATGAACGGCGTGATGACCGACGCCGTCTCGGCGGGATCGAACCAGGTGGGGGCCAGCGAGACGTGGACCGCCCACGTCATCTCGCCCTCCGGCGCCGCGGCGACGGTGCCGACGGAGCCGCCCACGAGCAGCAGCACGGCGAGCACGCGGGCGAGCGGACGGGTCGACATCGCTGGCCTCCCGCGGGAATTATGCGGCCGGAGCGCCGTCGATCGAGCGAAATCGTCGTCGCCGGATCGACCGTCCCGGCAGCCCCGCGCGCCGCCGATGCACTACTTCTTGCATAATCGAATATGAAGATATATGTTTCCTGACCGTGACGGGCAAGTCGTCGCCTTCCGGACCCCTGCAGGCCTTCAAGGCCGAGTTCTTCAAGGCGCTGGGACATCCGGTCCGCATCCGCATCCTCGAGGTGCTCATCAACGGGGAGCGCAGTGTGCAGGAGCTCCAGGAGGCCCTGGATCTGGAGCAGCCCGTCGTCTCCCAGCATCTGGCCATGCTCAGGGCCAAGAACATCGTGAAGGCGCAGAAGGCCGGCACGACGGTGCGGTACACGATCCGCGTCGCTTCGATCGGCGACCTGCTCGCGATCGCCCGCCGGATCTTCGATAGTCAGCTGATCGACAGCCAGACGATGCTCCGCGAGCTCCGCCGAGAGGGGCGACGCCGGTAGTGCGTCTCTTCTCGAAGATCCTGCAGGTCGGCCTCGCCACCGAGCCGCTGCTGGCCGGCGACGAAGACGTCGTGCGCCTCCTCCATGACGTCGACGCGCGGGCCCGGCGTCTGTTCGGACGCGCGCTCGCCATCCGCGAGGTGGACGCGGGGTCGTGCAATGGCTGCGAGCTCGAGATCAGCGGGCTCACGAGCCCCGTGTACGACAGCGAGCGCTTCGGCGTCCACTTCGTGGCCTCGCCCCGTCACGCCGACATGCTGCTGGTGACGGGCCCGGTGACGCGCAACATGGCGGTGCCGCTGCTGAAGACCTACGAGGCGACGCCCGCTCCGAAGCTGGTCGTGGCGATCGGTGACTGCGCGCGGTCCTGCGGGGTCTTCAAGGGCAGCTACGCCGTCGCCGGGAGCGTGGATCAGATCATCCCGGTCGACGTCTTCGTCGACGGCTGCCCCCCGGAGCCGGCCGACATTCTCCGGGGCATCCTCGCCGCCGTCGGTCGCCGATGACCCTCCTGTTCCTCCTCATGCTGGCCGGCTACGCGTTCGGTGCGGTCGCCGCGGTGCTCTCGCCGACCGACGGCGTCGCGCGCCGCGTGTCCGCGCTCGGCGCCGTCGTGGGCGGAGGAGCGGGACTCGGCGTCGCGCTCGCGTTCTTCGCCCTGCAGGTGCCGCTCGTCGTCGAGGTCCCCGCGCTCCTGTCCGTCGCCGACGGTCTCGCGTTCCGGCTGGATGCCCTGGGCGCGTTCTTCCTGGCGCTCGTCGGACTCGTCGCCGTGCCGTGCAGTCTCTACGGCGCCGGCTACTCCGAGGCGTACGACGGCCGCTACTCGCTGCGGTTCCTCGGCGCCATGCTCAATCTCTTCCTCCTCACCATGAGCCTGGTTCCCTGCGCCGGCAACGTGCTGACGTTCCTCCTGATGTGGGAAGGGATGTCGCTCACCTCGTACTTCCTCGTCATGACGGACACCGACGAGCCGGACACGATCCAGGCCGGCGCCTGGTACCTGGCCATGACTCACGGCGGGCTGGCGCTCGTGCTCGCGGCCTTCCTGCTCCTCGCCGGCGGCGCGGCCACGACCGCCTTCGCCGACCTGCGCACGGCGGCGGCCACCCTCTCGCCGGCGACGCGCAATGCCGTGTTCCTCCTGGCGGTCCTCGGCTTCGGCTCGAAGGCGGGGCTCATCCCGCTCCACGTCTGGCTTCCGCGCGCGCACCCCGCCGCGCCGAGCCACGTGTCGGCGCTGATGTCGGGGGTGATGATCAAGCTGGGCGTCTACGGGCTCCTGCGCGTCGGTCTGGACCTGCTGGGCGGCGGGCCGGCCTGGTGGGGAGCGCTCCTGATCGTCCTCGGGGCGGTGTCGGCCGTCCTCGGAGTGCTCTACGCCCTGATGGAAAACGACCTCAAGCGGCTGCTGGCCTACTCGAGCGTCGAGAACATCGGCCTCGTCTTCATCGGCGTCGGGGCCGGCTTCCTCTTCCTGAGCCTCGGGGCGATCCCCGCGGCCACGCTGGCCCTGAGCGCCGGGCTCTATCACGCGCTGAACCACGCCGCGTTCAAGGGGCTGCTGTTCCTCGGCGCCGGATCCGTGCTCCACGCGACCCATACTCGCGACATGAACCGCCTGGGCGGTCTGATCCGCGGGATGCCGTGGAGCGCGCTCTTCTTCCTGATCGGATCCCTGGCCATCGCCGGGCTACCTCCGCTCAACGGCTTCGTCAGCGAGTGGCTCCTCTTCCAGTCCCTGCTGCCCGGCATCGGCAGCTCGGCCACCCTGGTGGCTCCGCTCATGACCCTGGCGGTCGGGATCCTGGCCCTCACCGGCGGTCTCGCCGCCGCGGGCTTCGTGAAGGCCTTCGGCATCACGTTCCTGGCCATCCCCCGCTCGTCGGCGGCCGAACACGCCCACGAATCGCCCCGGTCGATGCGGGTCGGCATGGGAATCCTGGCGGTCGCGTGCCTGGGGCTCGGCCTGGCGGCCGTGCCGATCATGTCGGCGCTGGGCACCGTTCTGGCCGGCCACGCGGGGTTGCCGGCGGCGGCCCCGCCACTGGGTGGCGGCCTGTCGCTCACGACGCCCGGAACGTTCGCGCGGATGTCGCCGACTCTGGTGGCCCTGGGGCTGGTCGTCGTGACTGCCGGCGTGTGGTTGGGCGTTCGGTTCTCGGGGGCGGCGCGGGGCCTCCGGGTGGGCGACACCTGGGGCTGCGGCCGCATCGCCCAGACGGCGCGGATGGAGTACACATCGACCGCCTTTGCCGAGCCCTTGCGCCGCGTGTTCGCCGAGCTCTACCGGCCGACCAAGGATCTCTCCATCGACTTCCACCCGGACTCCCGGTACTTCGTGCAGTCGATCGAGTACCGGAGCGAGATCGTGCCCTGGGTCGAGCGCTACCTCTACGCCCCGGTGATCGAACGGGTGGAGCGGTGGGCCGTCCGCGCGCGCGCCATCCAGTCCGGCTCCGCCCACGCCTACCTGACCTACCTGGTCATCGCGCTGCTGGGACTCCTGACGATCCTGCTCGTGCGAGGGGCGTGAGGTGGTGGGCTACGCGCTGGAGGCGACGCAAGCCGCCCTGGCACTCGGGCTCGCCCCGGGCGTGGTCGGGCTCATCCGATGGATGAAGGCGCGGCTGCAGAATCGGCGCGGCGCGCCGGTGTGGCAGCCGTACTGGGAGCTCGCCAAGCTCTTCCAGAAGGAGGTCGTCGTCTCGAACAACGCCTCCTGGCTCTTCCACGCCGCGCCCTTCGTCGTCTTCGCCAGCGTGGTGACCGCGACGTTCCTCGTGCCGGTCCTCGCCGTCCCGCTGCCGTTCGACGGGATCGGCGACCTGCTGGTCGTCGTCTACCTCCTCCTGCTCGGCACCTTCTTCCTCTCCCTCGCCGGGCTCGACCCGGGCTCGCCGTTCGGCGGCATGGGAGCCAGCCGCGAGATGACCGTCGCCGCCCTCGCGGAGCCCACGGTCGCGCTCGCGATCTTCGCCCTCGCCCTCGGCGCCGGTTCCACGAACCTCGGTCAGATCGTGGCGCGCACGATGACGCAGCCCGGATCGGCCTTGAGCCCCGGCCACCTGCTGGCCTTCGGCGCGCTGTTCATCGTGACCCTCGCGGAGACCGGACGACTGCCGGTCGACAACCCGGCGACGCATCTCGAGCTGACGATGATCCACGAGGCGATGGTCCTCGAGTACTCGGGGCGCTACCTCGCCCTCATCGAGTGGGCGGCCGCGATCAAGCTGCTGATCTTCTTCTCGCTGCTCGGCAACCTGTTCATCCCGTGGGGGGTGTCGATGGCGCTGACGCCCGCCACCCTCGCCATCGCCGCGGTCAGCCTCCTGGTCAAGGTCGTGGTGCTGGCGGCGGCGGTGGCCGTGCTGGAGACGCGGATCGCGAAGCTGCGACTGTTCCGGGTGCCGGAGCTGCTGAGCGTGTCGTTCGTCCTCGCGTTGCTCGCCGTCACGTCGTCCTTTCTCCTGCGATAGCGAATGAGCAGCCTCTTCCCCCAGCTCTGCGTGCTCGGCTCGAGCCTGGTCCTCATCTTCGGTCTCATCCTGCTGTGGCGGCGCAGCGTGGCCGCGTACATCACCGCCTTCCGGTGGCAGTCCCTCGTGCTGTCGGCGCTGACGGCCATCGTGGCCTACTTCGGCGATGACCCCGAGCTGTACTGGGTCGCGGGCGTGCTGGTCGGTCTCAAGGTGCTCGTCATCCCGCGGCTCCTGCGACGCATGCAGCGTCGGTTCGCGCCGGAGCGCGAGCTGACGCCGTACGTGAACACGGCGACGTCCCTGGTCATCGCCGGCCTGCTGGTGCTCTTCGCCTACGCCATCACCCGGCCGCTCGTCGCGCTGAGCCAGCTCCCGACCCGGGCGGGGATGCCCCTGGCGATGGGACTCGTGCTGGTGAGCCTCTTCGTCGTGATCAGCCGCAAGAAGGCGCTGACCCAGGTCGTCGGCTTCCTCATGCTGGAGAACGGCATCGCGCTGCTGGCCGTGCTCGGGACGTACGGGATCCCGTTGATCGTCGAGCTGGGCGTGTTCCTCGACCTCCTCATGGCCTTCCTCGTCATGCAGATCTTCATCTATCAGATCCACGAAACGTTCGAGAGCATCGACGTGGAACAGCTCAACCGTCTGAGGCACTGAGACGGGGTGACCACGTTCGCCCTCCTCCTGGGACCGCCGCTGCTGGCGGCGCTGCTGGCCGCGGTGGTGAGGCCATACCGTCCCGTCGTGGGCTGGGTCGGCGCCGTGCTGTCGCTCGTGTCGCTCGGAGCGGCGGTGGTCCTGTGGCGCGGCGTCCTGGCCGGCGCGGTGCCGACGTCGGGGCCCCACGAGTTCTTGCGGGCCGACGCGCTCTCGACGCTGCTCGCGTTCTGCGTGAGCGTGGTGGGGAGCCTCGCGGCCTGGCTCGGGCCGGGGATGGGCGGCGAGGACGACTACGACGGCGCCCAGGCCCGGCGCTTCCGCATCTTCGGCAGCCTGTTCACGTTCACGATGATGTTCGCCGTGACCTCGAACAACGTCGGGTTCATGTGGATCGCGATCGAGGCCACCACGATCACCTCCGCGCTGCTCATACCGCTGCACGTGACGAAGGCCTCGGTCGAGGCCTCGTGGAAGTACATCCTGATCGGGTCCATCGGCGTCGCGCTGGCGTTCGCGGGGACGGTCCTGGCCTACTTCGACTTCGTCAGCGTGGCCGGCCGGCAGGCGGAGGCGCTGAACTGGACGGTGCTGATGACGTGGGCGCCGCGGCTGCACGCGCCCGTGACCCAGCTCGCGTTCGTGTTCATCCTCATCGGATACGGTACGAAGGCGGGGCTCGCGCCCATGCACACGTGGCTGCCCGACGCCCATTCGGAGGCGCCGGCGCCGCTGTCCGCCATGATGTCGGGCGTGCTGCTCGCGGTCGCCCTGTACGCGGTCATCCGGTGGGAGGCCGTCGTGAACGCGGCCGTGGGGACGGAGTTCACCGACGGCCTGTTCATCGTGCTCGGTGTCCTCTCGATCGCCATCGCGGCGTTCAGCCTGGTCGTCCAGCGCAACTACAAGCGCCTGCTGGCCTACTCGAGCATCGAGCACACCGGGCTGATGTGCGTGGGGCTGGCGCTGGGACCGCTGGGGACCTTCGCCGCCATGCTGCACCTGCTCAACCACACGCTGGCGAAGTCGATGATGTTCTTCCTGGCCGGTCGCGTGCTGCATCGGTACCGGACCACGGAGATCGGCGGCGTGTCCGGCCTGCTGAGGACCATGCCGTGGACGGGCGGCCTGTTCGCGACCGGGGTGCTGGCGGTCGTCGGACTGCCGCCCTTCGGCCTCTTCATCTCCGAGTTCGCGCTCTTCCGCGCCGGGTTCGGCGCGGGCCGCTTCTGGCTGATGGGGCTCGTCCTGGCCCTGCTCGCGGTAGCGTTCGTCTCGATCATCGGCCACCTGAACCGGATGCTCTACGGCGCGCCGGCGGCGGGCACGGCCGTGGGCGAAGGCAGCGGCTGGCCGCTGCTCCCGCTCGGGCTGTGCATGGGGGCCCTGGTGGTCCTCGGACTCACGCTGCCGGCGCCGCTCAGGACACTGCTGGACCGAATCGTGGAGATCGCCGGACGATGACGCGCCTGCCACAGCTCTCGGGGGCGTTGGCCGAAGAGCTCGCGCCGCACGTGGCGGACGTGCGCGTGGTGCGGGGCAATGAGCTGCACTGCTCGGTCCACCCGGCCGCCATCCCGGCCCTGGCCCGCCTGCTTCGTGCGGGGTTCGATGGTGAGCTGATCTTCATGGCTGCCGCCGACCGGCGTCCGGATCGGGGCGCCTTCGAGGTCCACTATCTCTTCGCGCCCTCGCGCGAGGACTGGTTCCTCCACGCCACCGCCCACGTGCCGGCCGAGGCTCCGACGCTCACCTCGCTGGCCACGTTCCACTACCCGGCCTCGCGCTTCGAGCGGGAGATCTACGACCTGTTCGGCATCACCGCCGATGGTCACCCGGACCCGCGGCCCCTCGTCCGCCACGGGTTCTGGCCGTCCGACTACTTCCCGCTGCGCAAGGACGCCGTCCCGCGCGAGTTCAGCGACGACGGACACGCCTTTCCCTTCACCGAGGTGGGCGGAGCTGGCGTGTACGAGATCCCGGTCGGTCCGTAGCACGCCGGGATCATCGTGCCGGGGCACTTCCGGTTCAGTGTGGTGGGCGAGACGATCATCGACATGAAGTCGCGCCTCTACTTCACCCACAAGGGAACCGAGAAGCTCTTCGAGGGACGCGAGCCCGCTGCCGGGGTCGAGCTGGCCGAGCGGATCTCCGGAGACACCACCATCGGGCACTCGCTGGCCTTCTGCCAGGCGCTGGAGTCGGCCGCTGGAATCCGGACGCCGGAGCGGGCGGCCTACGTGCGCGTCATCCTCCTCGAGATGGAGCGTCTCTACAATCACGTGGCCGACTTCGGTGCGATCGCGAACGACACCGGCTACGCGGTGGGACACTCGCACTGCTTGCGGATCCGCGAGCGGCTGCTGCGTCTGAACAAGCGGCTCACCGGCAACCGCCTGCTTCGCGGTGGCCTCGTCCCGGGAGGCGTCGGGATGGACCTTCCGGTAGGGCTGGACCTGCCGGCCGAAGTGGACGCCGCCCTGCGTGACTTCGAGGAGATCGCCGGCCTGGCCGTCGAGAACACGCTCGTCCTGGACCGGCTCGAGGGCACCGGGCGACTGACCACGGCGACCGCCCGCGACCACGGCGTCCTCGGTTACGTCGCTCGCGGCTCCGGCATCGATACCGATGTCCGCCGGGACCACCCGTTCGCCGCCTACGCTCGCCTGTCCTTCGCGGTCCCCGTCTACGACTGGGGAGACGTCAAGGCGCGGACGCTGGTGCGCGTGGACGAGGCGCGTGAGTCGGTCAAGCTGATCCGCCAGGCCGTGGACGGGCTGCCGGCCGGGCCGCTGACCGTCCCGCTGCCCGCGCTCCCCGCGTTCGCCCCGGCCTTCTCGCTGGTGGAGGGGTGGCGGGGCACTATCGTCCACTGGGTGATGGGCGGCCCCGACGGCCGGCTCTACCGCGTGAAGGTGATGGACCCCTCCTTCTTGAACTGGCGGCCGCTCTCGTACGCGCTGCTCAAGAACATCGTTCCCGACTTCCCGCTCTGCAACAAGTCCTTCAACCAGTCCTACTCCGGGAACGACCTTTCGCGTGGACTGGGGGGCCCCGAAACGGCCCCCCAGACCCCCCAATCCCCCGATCACCAATCCCCGCCCCCCCGGTCAATTCACCCCCGTCACACCGAACCATCACGGGCACCCCGATGACTCAGGGCGTCCCGGCGGAGGGTCCGCGTGTCGATTTCCGCAGGCCATCGTCGTCGTAGAGAATGAGTGGTCGCCAGAGACACCGTTCGTAGCGGCCATCAGAGGAGGGTGTATGCGCTACATGCTGCTCATCTGTGCCGACGAGAAGGCCGAGGCCGCCGTGGCGCCGGCCGAGATGACCGCCATGGTGCAGGGCCACATGCGCTTCGCCGAAGAGCTGCGCGCGGCCGGCAAGATGGTCGTGGGCGAGCGCCTGCGGCCGGACGCCGACGCCAGCCGCATCCGCGCGAAGGCCGGACAGCGCCAGGTCACCGATGGCCCCTTCGCCGAGACGAAGGAAGCGCTGGGCGGCTTCTACCTGATCGAGTGCGCCAGCAAGCAGGAAGCCCTCGAGTGGGCGAAGAAGATCCCGCTCCGCGCCGACGGCTTCGTCGACGTACGACCGGTCTGGCAGATGTAGCTTCGAGTACCATCTGCCCGTGGGATCGATTCCCCGCGGGCAGACGGCGGACGGGGGCGTCCCGGCGCGCGTGGCCGAGACGTTCCGGCTGGAGTACGGGCGCGTGGTCGCCTCCGTGCTCCGGATCGTGCGCGACATCGACGCGGCGGAGGAGATCGTCCAGGAGGCGTTCGCCCGGGCGCTCGATCACTGGCCCGCCGGCGGCCCCCCCGAGCGCCCCGGCGCCTGGCTCCTGACGACGGCACGGCGGCGGGCGCTCGACCATCTGCGTCGAGCCCGCCGCGCCGGTGCCCACGCCGACGCCCTCGCCTACGAGTCCGCCCTCGACGCCATCGACGAGGGCCCCGACGTGGCCGATCCCGAGGAGATCCCCGACGACCGTCTCCGGCTGATCTTCACGTGCTGTCATCCGGGGCTGCCGGCCGACAGCCGGGTGGCGCTCACGCTGCGGCTGGTGGGCGGCCTGTCGACGGTGGAGATCGCGCGAGCGTTCCTCGTGCCCGAGCCCACGATCGCCCAGCGGCTCGTGCGCGCCAAGCGGACGATCCGCGAGCGCGCCCTGCCCTACGAGGTGCCGGAGGGGCCCGAGCTCTCCGAGCGACTGCCCGCGGTGCTGGCCGTGGTCTACCTGATCTTCAACGAGGGCTACGCCGCCCACACCGGCGAGGCGCTCGTGCGCCACGACCTCTGCCGCGAGGCCCTTCGTCTCGGACGCATGCTCGCCGAGCTGATGGCCGACGAGCCCGAGGTCCTGGGGCTCCTCGCCCTCATGGAGCTGCAGGCCTCGCGCGGCGCGACGCGTACCGACGCCGAGGGCAATCTCGTCCTGCTCGCCGATCAGGATCGCGCACGGTGGGATCGAGCCGGCATCGCGCGCGGGCTCGCCGCCCTCGAGGGCGCCGCCCCGATCGACGGCGCGGGCTCCTATCAGCTCCAGGCGGCCATCGCCGCCTGCCACGCGCGCGCGGAGTCCTGGGAGGCGACCGACTGGCCCCGGATCGTCGAGCTCTACGACGCGCTGCTCGCGCGCTCGCCCTCGCCGGTGATCGAGCTCAACCGCGCGGCCGCGATCGGCCTGGCCCACGGGCCGGCCGCCGGTCTCACCGCGCTCGACGCCATCGACGACCCGGCGCTGCGCGACTATCACCTGCTGCCGGCCTCGCGCGCGGACTTCCTCCGCCGGCTCGGACGCTGGACGGAGGCGGCCGCCGAGTATCGCCGGGCGCTCGACCTCGCCGACAATGCCCGTGAGCGGTCGTTCCTCGCGGCCAGGCTCGCCACCTGCGAAGCCAGTGGAGAAAGGACCTCGTCATGACCTCCCCGCGACGGCTGTCCCCGATGCTCCTCGGCCTGATGCTCATCACGCTGTCCGGTGGCCCCGCGTCCTCGCAGACGCCGGCGCGCGGTCACGGCGCCGAGGCGCACGACATGGAGCTCGTCGGCCACGACGATCTGCAGGGCCGCCCGGCCTACCAGCCGACGGTCCACGCCCAGCGCGGGCGCGTCATCGTCTACGTCGGTCACCACGGCGGGCGCGCGCGCAATCCGCAGACGGGTACCGAGGAGGACAACGGCACCTCGATCGTCGACGTCACGGATCCGGCGCGGCCCCGCTACCTGGCCCACATCCCCGGCGCGGTCGGCGGTCCCGAGCAGGGTGGCGCCCAGATGGCGCGCGTGTGCGACCGCCAGGGCAAGACCTACCTGCTGCGCACGTTCGGCAACAACGTGCCGAACTCCGGCCACGAGGTGTGGGACGTCACCGACCCGGCCAAGCCACAGAAGACCGTCACGGTCGTGAGCGGGCTCACCTCGACCCACAAGGACTTCTGGGAGTGCGACACCGGCACCGCCTACCT
>Ga0134124_10002559_pt1 | contig 14718 bp, 8 predicted proteins | sample KB304_FD_96880 | JGI IMG/M metagenome (GOLD analysis project Ga0134124, IMG submission 96880) | Terrestrial soil microbial communities without Nitrogen fertilizer from Kellogg Biological Station, Michigan, USA - KB3-0-4 | ecosystem: Environmental > Terrestrial > Soil > Unclassified ... | reverse complement strand
TCCGAGAGCAAGAATAATCTTTCTTTTTGTCTCTACCCTGCACTGCTCCCCACGCTCAATACGGTCGATGGTAATTGCCGAGACACCTGCAAGCCGGGCAAGTTCAGCCTTGCTCATCAGCTTGGCTTCTCGTAACCTCTTGAGATTGTTCTTTTCTTTCATATCGACACGACCTGAATTCTTTAAGAATTTTCACATCATGTCGAGTAATTAACACCCATTAAAGGCTATGTCAAGTAATTTAATACAATTATATTTGAATGATGGAACAAGTCGTGAAATTATTACCGCCACTTCAAAAATAAAAAAGCCGGGAGCCAGATATCCTTTTAGATATTTCGGCAACCCGGCTGTCTGCTTGAGACCCTGTAGGCTTTCCGCCCCACCCTCGCGGGTGGTTGAGTATTATCGTGTATCGGCTATGTAAGTGAAAACAACTTTAATTAATGCTTAGTAAAATGTCAACGCCTTTCAACTCCCCGGTTCCCGATGGTCTATCAATACGCATAAAGAACTGATAGCTGGGATTTTTCCTTCGGATTCACAGCACGCTCGCTCTGCACTTCAATGCGGTAATATGCCGGTCGATGCTGAGGAGTTACAGTTCCAGCAGAACTGGTGACACCACCTCCGGCATCAAGGTAGTCAATGCCACTACCATCAGAATTTGTGCATGGTTGTCCAGCGGCAGTATCACCTCCGCATCGAGTATCAGTTATCTTGGTGTATACCTTGAACCCAACCGGGTCACTGGTAGCTTTAAGATTGAAAGTCATGTCATATGACTGATTAGCAAATAAACTGGTAGGTTGACCGGTGCAAACGAGCGGATCCCAGAGAGCGGTTGACTTAGCAACTTTCTGATTGAAGCAGGCTTCCGCTCCCACAGGAAACGCCATGCTGATTGCAGAAACCATATTTGCCTGATAGGCTGCATCAAAGGTACCCTTTAAAATTGCCGGCATGATATCGCGAGAAACCACATCAACAGCACCATATCCGGCCTCGATTGCTGTTTTATAACTCTTGTTTGCAGCACTGACACGCGTTCCCTGTATTACGATTGTCAGCAGCGCCATGACAATCCCGAGCGATATCAAGGTGAAAAGTAGTGCCGTTACAAGCGCTATACCTTTGTCGTTATGAAGTGTAGCCATAATTTATCCTGCTCACGTTAATTAGTAGTTGATATTCTTGGGGACTACAACCAGCTTGTATGTCTTCCACCGGTAGTGCTTATAGTCATCTGAGCCGACCACGGCCTGCAAATCCAGCGTTCTGCCATTTCCTTCCCCAACAACGAGGTTTTGTGTAGCATAATTGAACCCTGTGTCTTTACCACCTTCATGGCCAACGATGTAAATCTTTATCATCTTGAGTTGCTGCCGTATCTCTTTCGCACTCAATCCCGTCAAACCACCTTGATCGACGTCAACACCATTAACGCCATCCGCAGCCACATTAAACACCACCTGCATGTCCGCAATGCACTCGACCAGCGGATATTGGGTGAACCCCCCCCCGCTGTGGCTCATGACCCCCTTGTAAAGAATCCCTGTGCCGGGGGCACAGCGGGTCGGCATGGAACCAGGCGTCGTTGGCCTCTTGATATAATAATCTACACGATTGTAAGGAACTCTCAGATCGGACGATGGTGAAACACCATATACCACAAAGACATCCGTATCCTGCTGTGGCCGGAAATTCGCCGAGCCGGTGGCAGGCGGGGTCATGTTCGCAGCTGTTATGGTATAGGAAAAGTCAGCAAGAGCCGTACTTGTCCCGATCAAGCTCTTGGTACGGGAATCAATAGTGATCACCCGTTCATTGGCGACAAAATCATTCACACCCCAGGTCTTGATGGTGCTTCCCGTATCGATGCCCTGGACATATGCCCATTTTTTTACTGTATCGCTCATACCGGCCAGTATGGATTTGATCACCAGATAATCCCTGTCTTTTTCAGCAAGATTAGCTGAGGTTGAGGTCCCGGCCTGTATGGCCCTCGGAATTTTCTTCGTATCGGTACTGCTGTTGTATTTATCGTTGAAGCCTTCCGTATTTATTCCAGGAGCAAGCAAGCCGACTGCTGCCTGTGCCTCGTCAAATTCAGCCGTGAAATTGAGCAGCCAGGGAAGGCCGTAACCGGCGTGCTCCAGATCTACGCGCAACATTTCAAGCCCCACCACCCCTTGAGTATCGCTTTCTGCTGACTTTGTCTGCTGCGAAGAGACACTTAAGATCTTGTTAAATGCCTGGGTGCTGATAATTATGATCACCATGAAAATCGCCATTACAACAATTACTTCCACAAGAGTAAACCCTCTGGAAGTTGAACCAGTAACAGCGGCGGCGCTGTCTTTTACAAACTTACGGTTTTTCATTCTGCGCGACTCCTGACAGACATTACCGAATGCGTTGTAGAAACGTTTTTGTACATCCATTTGACGTCGACCTGATACTTCCGCGAAGCCACAGTGCCGGTTGGATTGGGGATGGCCACAATGCTTCTCTTCACGACATATGACCGGTTTATGTTACGCAGTCTCGTCGGGACAACCATTGTCGTCGCTGAAACGGTATCAAAGGGACGGGCACGCATGTCGCTCATTGCATCTTGGGCAACACGAACAACTTCGCTGCGCATCTGGTTTTTGAGGTTGAATTCCGTGGCTATATTCACTGACTGTAGAAGCCCCAGCAGGCCAATCAGCATGATAACCATCGCCGCAAGCAGCTCTACAAGCGTGAAACCTGATTTATTGGGCAACAATATTGCTATCCGCACAGCTTTCCCCTTCATTCTTTTTACCTATTTGCACCCTGGTTGCTGATATCACAACCGAATCAACGGCAGCATTATTTGCACTGGATATGCATACCGATTTGGCTGACACGTTCGCCATACCCTGCGAGTCGTAAACAATATCGGTAGAGTTATTACTTACGACGTTGTGGTTCAGAGTTACCGTCTTAACGGGCGACACCGCAGTATTTGACGATGAATATATCCCGTAGCTTGCTGCAGCGATCTTGAATGTCCAGTTTTTCTTCTCGTACAGCGCCCTGATCCGGTACTCCATCAAATCTCCGTACAACTGCTTGGTCTGGATTTCCATATTCGACTTCGTCGTATACTTTTTAAACTCGAATGTGGCAATGGTCGAAAGGATACCCATAAGGGCGATTACAATCAAGACCTCTGTCAATGTAAAACCACGGTTATTCATTGCTATTTTTCCTGGATATGAAGAATCCGTTTTAGAGGCTTGTTCCCGGCGGCCGAAACAATCGGTGGCGGATCGGTAGGCGGCTTACCAACCATCGGAGTAGACATCTTCCTGTTAAGGCTGTCCGTGAGCGCAGTTGACAGGTCAACCTCTTCGAAAGCTCCGGTGGAGACCTGTACCAGTGCCTTTCCCTTCAACTGGCTGGCCGCTGCCGTGCCGCCATTATCATACTTCATGCCCCACATGAACGACTTCCCGCCATAGTTGCAGATATCGAAGGAAGGCATGAACGAGGTAAAAAATACCACTCCGTTCGGCATGGCTACCGGCTCGGTAATGATCCGTTCCGAGCCGAAGTTATTGACGTTGTCCGCACCGACCAGATCGATAAACCACCCTTTTTTGCCATCCATGGAGTTGATGACAGTGGATTGATTTGCAAAGTCACCGGTGGCAAAAACGATCTCATTGGTACATGGTGGCGACTGCCCGGTAATGGTGCTGACCGTATAGATATCGTCATTTACCTTGTCGTAACAGGGCTCCTTGACAGCCAGTATTTTGCGGCCGGCATCGTTATCGTCACCCTTGAAAAAGTAGCGTCCGGTGCCGGTAAAAAGCCAGAGCTCCTTGAATTTTCTGTCCTGGAGCTTGCTTACGGCGGTAGTAACCGGCCCTATGTTACTGATGAGGGTGCTCAGCGACCAGTTGTCGGGATTGATATTTTCATCCGTCAGAAGCCTCATGATGCCGCCATTCCAGGTCGGGGTCGCAGCCGCCGGAGTGGAGTCGACGGAGTACCCGAAATAAAGGGCATCGTCCGAGTAAAAACCATCGGATAATTTCCTGGCACGATCCGTATCGATCGGCGCCGCAGACATGGCGCCGGCAAAGGCATTATCAATGGCAGTGTTAATTTTTCTCAGCAAGGTTCCGTTCTTCAGGTCGAGCACAAACACGCGAAGAGGATACTCCGATCGCCCCTTGAACTGATGAAAGGTAGTATCGATCGGGCCTGTCGGACCGCTCCCGATAACGGCAAGCCATCTGCCGTTGGTATCTTTGTAGGTTATCCCGCTGTTTACGAACTTATGACCGATACGGGCAACAGCTGCGCCGGTCGTTGCATATCCCAGTTCAGCATGGGAAAACTCCCACAGATACTGGGGATTCGCCGGGTCTGTTATATCGAGCGCAAAATAAGACGAATTTCCTGCTCCTGCGATCGGATTTTTTACGCAATCCGTACAGGTTGCCCCAAGATCGGCCGATGCGCCGCCAATACCCATACTGCCGATCAGAATCGATCGCCAGCTCTTATTGTTGTCAGTTGCCGGATCCGCCTTGCACGCCCAGTAGGCGGAGTGAACGCCAGAACCGGTGGCGTCGCAACCGGCAGCAGAATACGGATCCCGGGAGGCAGCCGGTATGTAGGAGTTATCATTATAGCCGATACTTGCATCGAGCAGCTTCGTGGGACCATCGACCAGATACATGTGGCTGTAAACAGGGTCGGCAAGATATTTCAGGTAGGGGAGTACGTTTCTGGGAATGTATGCCCACTTCTCCTGACCGAGCGGATTTGAGGAATCTGCAACCGGATTAACCAGTGTCGCCTTGGTAAGGCCCGAGCCGATTATGGAAAGCGATCCCAGCTTGAAGGCATGCAGCATGCCGTCATTCGCGCCGGCGTAGGCCATGCCTCTTCCCTTGTAGGAAGTTGAATTGGCATAACCGTTCCCGGCAGCATCGTTTGCATATGTAGTATCTCCATAGCCTGCCGGAGGATCCAGATGGAAATTGTTCAACTTGTTGAAAGACTGGATGCGGGGAGTAGACGTAATGATGTCGCCCAGCTTCCAGACATTCTTGACGCCGCCGCTCTGAACGGAGCGGTTTCTCGGCTTGGTGGCGACCCCCCCGATATTGATCGTACCGGTAATGGAGTTCGCGGTCAGGACCGGGTTTGTAGTATAATCGACATGGTCATATCCCTCGACAAACTTCAGGATAGTCACTGCTTCATCAGCATCGGTCGCCTGCAGCAGTTTACCGACAATGCATTTGTCATTTGTGCCGAGGGAATCCCAATCACCAACGAGGTCAACCAAGCCGGCGCGAGAGAAGCTGCCGGTGCAGCCGGTAGCGCTGACACCATACAGATGGGTGTAAAGTCTCCGTTTTGGAGTATCGTTTGGATTCCTCCCCCAGAGCAGCTTGCCGGCACGCCACAGACTGCCGACACGGTCCGCGTTTACTATACTCTGGAGGACGCAGGTCTCACCGGTCAGACAGCCGGCATCGTTTTGGCATTTCAGGCCCGAAGAGGCAGCAGGGAGAGGGATAGTGCAGTACCCCTGGCTTTCAACGCGTGCATCCATGGCCGGAGTAACGCCCGTATCTCCCATACCGTCGCCGTTCGTGTCCTTCTTCAGGACGGCGATGGTTTCACCCCCCTTGAACTGGAACTCGGTCACATAGTCATTTACCAGATGCAACGACTTGTCACCTACAATAGCGGGTGAAACTGGTGTATCCTCACGCACCGAACTGTTGCCGATGAACGGATCGACATAGTACCACAGGTTCTGCATTTCGCCGATCCAGGTGGCGCTGGTGGGAATCGTCTGGCCGGATTCGGTCTCGAAATCCTTGGTCGGATAGAACACAGCCTGCAGGATGTTGGCGCCGCTCCCCTCGCTATTGCTCAGGATAGATGCTGCCGTACCGGACGCTGTTCCGCCTGCGACCGACTCGAAAGCCTTCCTGAGAGTTGTCAGATATTGTGAGGGAATATCCGTTTTAAGAAGATCAGTTCCGCCGTTATTGGCCGTTTTGGTAAGCAGGGTCGTGTTGTTGCAATCGTCTTCAGTCTCTCCATTGTCAGAGCCATTGAAAACTATGTAGGAGGTGATGAATTCGTTTTTCTTTGCGGGGACCGTAGTGGAAGCAGGCGTAGATGTGCTAAAGGTATTGATGTTGCGATGCCGTGCGATCCAGGCCAAATCATCGAGATCCTTGCTGCCGGCATACTTCGTACAGTTTCCGGTCACATTGCCGGAAACATCTTTATAGACGCCCACAAGAGCTGCCATGTCGCTGTTCTGGTCTGCGGTTGAAGACCCGTCTGTTACGAGCAGGATATTGTTGGCCTGGCAGACATATTCCGATGGATTCATTTCGTTCGGGTAATCCTTGTAAATCTCGCCTGGAGCTATCACCCCATTTAGCAATTCCGTGCCGGTGGAATTAATTCGCAGATTGTTGTAACGGCTGCTCTTGCCGGTTGCATCTGCTGTATCCTTGGCAAAATAGCCGATGGCATTGTAATAAGCCTCGGCAAAGGGCGTCCAGGTGGCGCCCCGCAGGAAATCTATGCTGTTGATCAGACCGGCCTCGGTATGGCTTCCCGGCCCGTCGCCGATACAACCCTGAGTGTTGGAGCAGTGAGCCTGCTTGGTGCATTCGGTGGTGGTCGGCGTCCAGCAGAGGTTGCCGGAGCAGAGCTGGCCGCTGGAACAGTTTGCAGCAGACGTACAGGTCGTAGTCGTAACCGCAGAACAGTGCCCCTTGCCAATCAAACTGAGGACTTTTGCCCCATCCTGGTCCGTTGCAGCGTCACAGCTGTTGCCCGGGCCGCAGTCGATCGGCTGGGTGCAGGTTCTGGTCTGATCATTGGAACAGACCTTGGTTGGAGCCAATTTGCCCGACGGCAGCGGTGTGGTGATTGACGTCTCTGAAAACGATCCATAGGTATTGAAAGCCATCAGCCCGATGCGGATCTTGTTGGCGTATTCCTGGACCAGGCCGGAAGGCGGTGCAGCAGTTTCTACCCGCACCGGAATACTGAGAATCGGCGCCCCCAGCTGGGCCTCGACCCCGACACCGCTGAGGATGGCCGGCAGGTTCTCGGTTTCTATGACTGCGCTGGGCGGGTTGGTCGGGTCGGTCACCGGCGGTGCGTTCATCTGGCTGCAGAATGAGGTATGAATCTTGATTGCGCACTGCTCAACCGAATCGCTCGCCAGGCAGGCTCCCGGCCTTGCGGCAGGCATGGTCGACCGGATTACCCAGGCGTTGGCCGCGTTTTTCTCAAAAAGTTGACCTGCGAAGTTGGCCGAACAGATCAGTCCCGGATTGCCCGGCTGGATTGCGGCCGGACCGTCGAGACAGGTGTTGCCGGCGCCACAGTCGGCACTGACGGTGCAGAGCTGGTAGCCGTTGTTCGAGCAGGTCTTGTAGCTGCCGTAAATATCGGAACATTCGTTCCTGAGACTGATATACTCGTCGTGAGCGATCGGCGTGCTGTTTTTGCGCAGCGCCCAGCACGCCTGCATGGAATGGGTAAAGGATGTCTTGGTCTTGACTGCCGCCGCCTGCGCCGTCAGCACACAGGGGCCGAGATAGCCGCTCGGAGCGGTTACGCATGGTCCGGTATAAAGATCGGAGCCAGACGATGTGCATGTCCCGGCAGTTACCACGCCGCAGGTGCCGTCGCTGTATGGCGGGTCTACACACGTCCCGAAACCGGAACCGCAATCTCCGTTATTGCTGCAGCTTTTGGTCGTCTTCAATGAACAGTAACCTTTCGTCGTCTTCACACAGCTTGTATTGTCGGTGCAGGAGCGGGTGGTGTTCCCCGAGCACCCCATGACGTCGCACTCGCTGTTTGCTGCACAGGAGACTCCGGTCCTGCCGGTAGCACAGGTCTTGGCGCCGATGATCAGGCAGTCGACGGCCTGGTTGGCGACAGTACAGCTCCTGCCGGAGGCGCTCTGACAGTGAGGATTGGGAGAGACCACGGGGAAATCACAGTTCGGCGACGCCGGACCGTAGGATGCTGTACAGCTGTGCGACGTATCCTGCTGGCAAGTACCCAGGGTGGCGCCTGAAGATGCCAGACAGTTGTCTACCGCAGCAGCGACCTGACCGGTGCCCGAGGCAGTGGCAATGGCAGTGATCGCCAGCTGGCATGCTTCGAAGTCAAACGATACGCCCGATTTGGAGAAAACATCAAGGTAGGTCTGTCCCCCGGTTGATGGCGCCACTGCATTGAAGGGGTTCTTCGGCCCCCTGACATGGAAGGTCAGGCCAAGAGAAGTATTCGGGTTTGCAGCGCCGGTGACATAGTTCTGAAAGTCGGCCGTCTTGATGTCCTTGGTGTATCCCATGCCGACGCAGCCGCGCGACTCGGGCTGCAAAAAGGCGGAGACGGCATTGCAGGTATTGCCGACGCCGCAGTCGCCATCAGCAAGACAGGCCTTGTTGCTATCGTTCGAGCAGACCTTGGTGACGTACTTGCCGCCGGTGAGCACCTGCTTTTCAACGTCGAACTTGGAAGCGGCCAGCCAGTTGAGAAATTTGCCAGAGGCGTAAAAATACTTGGTCTGCGTGGGATCGGTCGTATCGATGTTCAGGTGCAAAGTGTTGCTTATGAGTTTGCAATAGACCTGGTTTGCAACGGCTGCCATGGCGCAGCTGGAAGGTATCGAGGCTGCTTCCTGGAACCTGTTTGTCGTGAAATTGAACTGGTATTTCTTGGCAGGGTCAAAATAGCCGACATAACTGTTTGTGCTGCTGAAGGTTTGATCGAAGCAGTAGGACGGGTTACGCGCCTGGGTGCAGGTCTCACCCGACGGGCAGTCGGTATTTACGGCACAGGACTGGGTCGTTGTGGTCGAGCAGCGCTTATACCCTCTGTCGTCATATGCAAGATCGTTCATACTGGCAGAGTTGTCGATGATCATCAGCAGATTCGGCTTGGCGATCTCCTGGATGAACGGCGGCACGATACAGTAGTTGTTCATCGTTGCTGCGCCTGCGTCAACAGACCAGAGAGCCCACCCTATAACCAAGAATCCCAGCACTCGTTTGATGTCTTTCATGATCAACCTCGCTGCTACAGATTAAGTTTTTTCTTAATACAGTGCATCATCTCAATGTTGTTTATGCGCCAGTCAGCGGATTTCAGCCTCATGACGAAACTCCCTGCTACGCCTCGCATAGCAGCAATATTCAGGCCATTTGCACCATACTTATAAACTGCATGAATTACAAGGAGTTAAAAATAATTTACCTGCGCGGCCATCGCTAGCCATGCAATATATGCATAGCTATCAATAAAACCCCGCAATAATTTGCACTTTACTCCAGCCCGTACTCCTTGATTTTGTAGATCAGCGACCGCAGGCTTATCTCCAGCACCTTGGCGGCATGGGTCCGGTTGCCGCCGGTTCTCTCCAGCGCCAGCCGGATCAGCTCCCGCTCCATCGCCTCTCCTGTCTGCCTTATCGATAGCGACTCGCCGGTTAGCTGAAATGCCGAATCAACAGATGCCCGGCCTGTTATCCTTTCCGGCAGCAGGCCCGGTGAAATGACCTCACCTTCACAGAGGATAACCGCTCTCTCAAGGGCATTCTCCAGCTCCCTCACATTACCGGGCCAGACATATGAATTCAGCGCCGCCATGGCATCCGGAGAGATGGATGGCACGGTCTTGCCGAACTTCTGCGAGAACCTGGCAAGGAAGTGCTCCGTCAGCAGCGGCAGGTCGTCAAGCCGCTCACGAAGCGGCGGCAGCGACAGGGCAAAGACATTCAGCCTGAAGAAGAGGTCTTCACGGAAGCGACCGGCAGCAGCATCCTCTTCAAGGTTCCTTGAGGTTGCCGAAACTACCCGGACATCGACCTTTTTCGAAGAGCTCCCCCCGACCCTCTTTATCTCTTCACCCTGAAGCACCCGAAGGAGCTTGACCTGAAGAGAGAGGGGCATCTCGCCGATCTCGTCGAGAAAAAGGGTACCGCCGTCAGCCTGCTCGAACAGACCCGTCTTGTCGGAAACCGCATCAGTGAACGCGCCCTTGACATGTCCGAACAACTCGCTTTCGAGAAGGTTTTCCGGGATGGCGGCGCAGTTGACCGCCACAAAAGCAGCGCTCCTTCTCGCCCCTTCGAAGTGGATGGCACGGGCTATCAGCTCCTTGCCGGTACCGGATTCGCCGGTGATCAGAACGGTTGTCTTGAAATCGCAGACCTTCCTGACAAGAGTGAAGAGCTCCTGCATCCGCCTGTTTCGGCTGACAATATTTGCGAAGCCGAACTCCCGCTGCATCTCCTGCTTCAGCCTTCTATTCTCTTCTTTCAGGCGCTCCCGCTCTTCGGCCTTCTTCAGTACCAGCACGATCTCGTCATTCTTGAACGGTTTGGAAATATAGTCATAAGCTCCGAGCTTCATGCACTCGATTGCCGTATCGATGTTTCCGTATGCGGACATCATGATCACGGTAGTCTCGATCTTTCTGGCGATGATCTCTCCCAGCAGGGCCCTGCCGTCCATCCTCGGCATCAGGATGTCGCTCAGAACAAAGTCGAAGGAGCCGACAGAGAGCTTTTCCAGAGCATCTGCACCGTCTATGGCGCTCTCCGGAGCGTACCCCTGCTTTTTCAGAAGGAGTGAAAGAAGGTGACGCAGATTCTCCTCATCATCGACCACCAGTATCCGCTTTTTCTTCTCACTCTTCATCCTTCACTCCCGGCAGCCTCACCCTGAATGTCGTCCCCCTGCCCGGTTCGCTCTCCACCGCTATCTTCCCGCCGAAAGAGTCAACAAGACGTGCCGATATGGCAAGGCCGAGTCCGGTGCCCCTGCCCGGCTCTTTTGTGGTAAAAAAGGGGTCGAATACCCTGCCCAGGTTCTCGGCTGATATCCCGTCACCGCTGTCTTCAACGTTTATCATCAGGTAGTCATTATCGACGGCAGATGCGCTTATCCTGAGTTTCCCCCCGTCCGGCATCGCATCGCGGGCGTTCATGACCAGATTCATCAGGACCTGCATGAGTTGATGACGATCGAGATAAAGAGTCGGCAGATCGTCTTCGAGGGTCAGAGACGCTTCCAGCCGCTTGAAAACCCCCTGCCGCTCAAGCATGGCATAAAGGTCATCAAAGAACTCCTTCACATCGATCCTCTCAATTTCAGGTTTTACAGGCCTGGCATAGTTGAGCAGATCCCTGACGAGACGGTCTATCCGCCCGGCATCATCCGTTATCCGCCGCAAGCAGTCGCTCTTTTCCGCATCCCCGGAAAGCTCCTCCGACAGGATCCCGCTGTACCCTATGATAGCGGCGAGCGGAGCTCCTATCTCGTGCGCCATCCCTGCCGCAAGAAGACCGACGGAAGCCATCTTTTCCGAGCGGATCGTTTCGAGTCTCGCCTCTTTTAACGCTCTGTTTGCTGCTTCAAGAGAACGAAGATGCGCTTCGACCTGATCACGCCGTTCCCTGAGGGAATACTGCATGAGGTTGAAAGATTCGGCCAGATCCGAGATTTCCAGGCTCGCAGGGATATGGACCGGATGGCTGTAATCCCCGGCGATAACACGTTCAGTCGCCTTTAACAGCCGCCCAAGAGGCGAGACGATGACCCGTCTCAGAATGAACGCACCAAGTCCGAGCAGAAGAATGAAATCGAGGATGAAGTAGCCCATAAAAAGGGTACGTGAGCGGGCAAGACGCGCATGCTCTCCGCCGAGCGACAACCTGAGCCGGGCAGCTCCCGTCACTTTCCCACCCTGCACTATCGGAATGTAACTGCGCAATTGAAGCCCGTTAAGGGTTATCTGGCTTCTGGGTGCCGGATTTCTTATGGTATCCAGAAGCAGTGAATCGACCGGGCTCTCGTCAGCAAGACTGAAAACCGCCTCACCTTTGTCATTGACGAGCAGAAGCCCCGCAAAATCCTTCTCATCCGAGAGTGCCGCAGAGAGAGGTCCAAGTGAATCGGAGTTCATTTCTGGCGGGAGCGTCGAGACGATGATTTTGAGAAGAACAGCCGCATGGGCGCTCTTTGCTGCAAGAAGGTCTTTTTCAGCGGTTTTGAAAGAGATGATGCTTAAGAGAAGCCAGGTCAGAAGAAGCAGGGAAGCCAGGGAAGCCAGGATGGCGAAGGTAAGGCTGAATCTGAAGCGTGAGATCATAATTCAGGTTCGAGGTGCGGGGTTCGAGGTTTATCCCCGTTCCTCGTTCCTTCATCCTCGCTCCTCGCTCCTCGTGCCTCGTGCCACATTCCTTTATCCTCGCCTTTTATCTGCCGATCGACAGATACCAGGTGATTATCTGTCTGCCGTAAAATATATACAGAACTGCACCGAAAGCAAGGAAAGGGCCGAACGGAATCGCAAGCTTACCGTCCTTTTTCTGTATCAGCATGGCTGCCACCCCGATGAAGGAACCGATCAGCGAGGCCGAAAAGATGATGAAAAGTATCGAGCGCCAGCCGAGAAATGCCCCCATCATGGCGAGCAGCTTGATATCCCCGCCTCCCATCCCTTCTTTTCCGGTCAATTTTGCATACCCCCATGCCACCAGAAAAAGAGAGCCGCCCCCGAGCAGGATGCCGAGAAGGGAGTTCAGCCAGCCGTTCCAGGGGAGGAAAAGGGAGAAGATGAACCCGACGGCTATGCCGGGGAGGGAGATTTCATCTGGAATGATCTGGTGGTCCAGGTCGATGAAAGTAATGACGACGAGGCTGGAGCAGAAAAGGAAAAGGGCAAGAAACGTCAAGGAGATGCCGTACTTCATGAAGAGCAGAAGGGTCAGGGTTCCGTTGAGAGCCTCGACAAGCGGATAGCGCCATGATACGGGTGCATGGCAGGCGCGGCACCTGGCACGGAGAAGAAGAAAGCTGACAATAGGGATATTGTCATGCCAGCGTATCCTGCTGCCGCACTTCGGGCAGGCCGAGGGCGGGCTGACAATCGACTTCTCTTCCGGCAGGCGATAGATGCAGACGTTGAGAAAGGAACCGACGACCGCTCCAAGGGTGAATGCGAATATGTAGAAAGAAATTGGAAGGGGCACTGTTTCTCCAGATGCTGATAGAAACTGGTGACTGGTTTAATTCACTTATCACCAGTCACCAGTCACCAGTCACCAGTCACCAGTCACTATTCACGAGTCACCTTTCACCGTTTTATCCAAGCTTCCTGATCTTCTCCAGGCTCTCCTCAAGCAGGGCCTTTTTGGCTGTGACCTCTGCAAGCTTCTCCCGCTCCTTTGCCACGATATCTGCCGGAGCACGATCCACAAAAGCCGGGTTTTCGAGCTTCTTCGAAAACATCTCAATATCCTTGCTGATCTTGCCGATCTCTTTCAGAAGTCGTTCCTCCTCGGCAGCGACATCGACCAGCCCCTTGAGCGGGACATATATCCGGATATCGCCTGCAACCTGGATAGAGGCATCCTCCGGCTTCTCGACTCCGATCCCGATGGCAAGATCGCCGACACGGGCCAGACTCATGATAGAGCCTTCGTTCTGCTTCATGAGCAGTCGGCTCTCCTCGGAGTCACATGAAAGGATGACCGCAATCTCTTTGGACGGCGGCACTTCCATTTCGCCGCGGATGTTCCTGATCCCGCTGATGACTGCCATGACCTGATCCATCTTTCCTGCTGCTTCGGGAAACGAGAGGGACTCGCAAAATTCAGGATATTCCGCCAGCATAATGGAAACGGGTGGTGCTGGGCCGTCAGGCCCCGAGCCCCTGGCCTCGAGCCCCGAACCTGCCTTTGGCAACGCCTGCCAGATCTCTTCGGTAATGAACGGCATGAACGGATGCAGCAGCCGCAGGAGATGGTCAAGTGTATACCAGAGGACATACTGCGCCATGCTTTTTCGTTCCGGATCGCCGCCATACAGATCCCTCTTGGAAAGCTCCAGATACCAGTCGCAGAACTCGCTCCATGTGAACTGGTAAAGTCCCATGGCAGCCTCATTGAAACGGTACTCGGCAAGCGCCTGGTCCGTATCCCTGATCGTCTCGTTCAGCCGGTGGAGTATCCATTTATCGGACTCTGAAAGTTGCAGATCCTCATACCTGATCGTATCGGGATTGAAACCCTCCAGGTTCATCAAGGTGAAACGGGCAGCGTTCCAGACCTTGTTGCAGAAGTTGCGGTAGCCGGCAATCCGCTCTTCCGCAAGCTTAATGTCGCGCCCCTGGGCAGCGAAGGCTGCAAGCGTGAAGCGGAAGGCATCGGTGCCGTACTGATCGATTACGGTCAGCGGGTCGATCACATTCCCCTTGGACTTGCTCATCTTTTGCCCCTGGGCATCGCGGACCAGAGCATGGATGTACACATCGGCAAACGGGACTTCATCCATGAAATGCAGCCCCATCATCATCATTCTGGCCACCCAGAAGAACAGAATGTCAAAGCCGGTCACCAGGCATGATGTCGGATAAAAGGTTTTCAACTCTTCGGTCTTCTCCGGCCACCCCATGGTCGAGAAGGGCCAGAGTGCGGAAGAGAACCAGGTGTCGAGCACATCGGTCTCCTGCCTGATCTCGTCGCTGCCGCATTTCGAACAGTTAGCCGGATCCTCCATCCCGACCGTTATCTCGCCGCAGTGATCGCAGAACCAGGCCGGTATCCGGTGCCCCCACCAGATCTGGCGGGAGATGCACCAGTCGCGGATATTCTCCATCCAG
>Ga0134124_10002557_pt1 | contig 14722 bp, 22 predicted proteins | sample KB304_FD_96880 | JGI IMG/M metagenome (GOLD analysis project Ga0134124, IMG submission 96880) | Terrestrial soil microbial communities without Nitrogen fertilizer from Kellogg Biological Station, Michigan, USA - KB3-0-4 | ecosystem: Environmental > Terrestrial > Soil > Unclassified ... | reverse complement strand
TTTCACCGGCAATCAAGACCATCTCGCCTTTGTGGTAGCCGAGTGTAGTTTCGTCCAGCGAAGGAATCCCGGTTGTGTAGCCAATCGCCTTTATGTTTGGGTCTATGGCCCTTACTCGATCAAACTCCGTCTTAATTTCTTTGACCACTACCGAAGCATGACGCGGGCCGGTTTTACCTTGCCCTTGAATGTCGCATATTTTTCTATCCGCTTCTGCAATCAATTCTTCCGCGTTTGCTCCCGGTTCGTAGGCTTTCTGGATTGATGAATTGCACGTATGGATCAAGGCTCTGAGTTGTGCCTTATCTTTCACTATGGACACATAATTGACGATATTTTTTACTCGCGGAAGTCCATCGGTTAATCCGGTTACGTAAACAACTCCACCTACCATTTCAATCTCGCCATGCTGGCCTAATTTGTCCGTGAGAGTTACGAAGTCTATCGGCTTGCCTTCGGCTATAAGCTCCATCATGCGTCTGTAAATTACGCGATGTGAGTGCAAATGAAAATCATCACACTGCATTGATTCAGTTTGCCACCATGTTTCATTTGAAAGCAGGATGGAACCTAGCACTGCTCTCTCTGCCGGAATACTCTGAGGCATATCTGGCGGTAGATCGAATTCCTTTTCGCGGGTTGGCTTGGTTCCGTTTTTCATTACGCCTGAGTTTCCCTGAAAAACACAATGCCGTCCTGAAATCCGCTGTACTCGCATTTGAGAGACATGTTTTCTTCAATCCATGATTGAAGTTTTTCAGCATGTTTTTCTTCTTGCCCTGCAAGTCCTGAACGAAACGGAACGAATTGCTCAGGAACCTGCTTCAGCATAGTAGTTCCGTTGGTCTTTGTAGATTTTCATGTTCATAGAAAAACTTTCCCTTTGTAAAAAGTATTACCGTAAGACTGTTTGCGGTTGATTCACTTGTAGCGGTTTCGGTTCATAGCGCGGGTCTAACTCGCTTATTTCCCTCATGCCCATCACTAGAGCAATTACCTTGTTGAATCTGAAATGGATTCTTCCGCCACCCGATAAATCAACGATTGAAAATCTATACGGTTCGTTCGTTAGCGCAAACACCTTACGCACATAGTTTCCGTCAATTCGGTAGCCATTGAAAACCATCGGGCTAGACAATAACTCTGGCGGTTCTTGGTAGGCGTTGGAATCCAGGAATGCTTTAAGGTCTTCGGTTGAATATTTTTGTTCTGGGATTTGCAACTCTAGCCACTCGGTAATCATGTCTCTATTCGCACATTTTTCTAGGGTGGCTAATTGCGTTAAATGGCGTTTACCGTATGCCGCAATCAGAACATGACCATTTGTAGCTATCTGCCAATTATCAATCCTGAAAGGTTCCTCTAGCCATTGCGCTGTCGGATGAAATCCTCTCGGAGCGCAGAATTTCCGTAATTGTAGAACTGTCATTTATTCATTTCTCTTTCAAGTAATTCATCCAAGTCCTTACATATCTGCCTGCAATATCCCTTCACTCCTGGCGTTGCTACGAAACCAATCTGGAGTCCACACAGATTGCAAAATATCGGGTGCAGAATTTCTTTTACTTCGTCCTCGCGCATTGACGGGAACAAAGCTTCGTTTGACCCTCGCGTGGTATCTCGCGTTTGTGGATCGCCAGCAACGTGTGCCATGGTGCCTTGAAGTGTTTTCATGGTTTCGCTGCCATTCTTCTTTGCGCCAATCTTTCATCATCCAGCGCCCTACGCCTCTTGATCTCTTCCACGCCCGGTAAGTGGTCTAGTAGGTGACCGGGAGTTCCTGAGCCATTTGTGTGCGATTGCGAACCATTGTGGTGACCGTTGCCGTTGGTCTTTGGCTTGCCGAATTTATCCAGTGGCCCGCCCGCGAAGTCCCCTAGTCTACATATCCATCGGCATGGCTCTTGCGCAAAGTTTTCTTCAGACTTGAAGCGATTGCGGATACAGGTGAATATTTTCTCTTCCGTCCAGTCGTGGGCCTTCAGGAACGAAGAGAGACACCCTGCCTCTTTTACTCCCCATGCCGGATAAATTTTGTTGAAATAGTGGTAGGCTTAAAAGATTTTGTTTTTTACCGGAGTGTGGCGCGGGTCTGGAATGTGTTTCTTTTTTGAATGCGCCTTGCCTTGCGTTTCTTCTTCCATGGATAAGCAGATGTAAACCGTTATCTCGTCTACCGTTGGTAGGGAACTACTTGCGGCATCCGTGTTGCGCTGGCCCTCCATGTAATGCCGGGTGCGTTCCGCTACTCGAATCATCCATGGCTCTGGAGTTTTCCCCATGTATCTTTCTGCCTTGTCTACGTCTGAAAACAAATCTTGTTTCAACATTTTATTAATCTCCCAATAGAAGGGGAATTCCCCTCAGGATTAGCCCTAACAGGAACTCTGGCACAACTTACTCTGCAACTGGCGTTTAAGAATCTTGAAACCAAAACAAACTTATAAGCCCTACGCCCTTGCGGACGAATCCTGTTAGACCGGGACGCATTCCCCTATTGACAGATCAACTACTGTCTCGTTGCCCGGAATTTCATTTGTTTTGGATTCTTCCCTGACCCTGAGCAGGGTATTCTGTGAAGCTGCGGCCCGTTGTTTTTCGGGAGAAAAGGAGTGCCGCGAACCAACCGTATTGAATGAAATCATATTCAATATTCGCCTGTTACTAAGGTTCAACTATATTTGAATCCGGTGAAAATTTTACTGCCTAAGTTGATCTATAGTCAATTCAAAAAATAATGGCCAGAGTGGATTAGTCTCTGGCCAGAACTACTACCTTAGCAACCGGCGATGGTTGTTCAGTCATGATACTAACAACCGCATACACCAGAGTCAAGCACTTTTCAATATTTATTTTAGTCATGGCAAGCGCATCCTTTCGGACAGATAAAAAGAGTGTTCCCGCTAGTAGTAGAAACAGCTTTAACACTCCCGAGGTGGCAGCATTCATGCTTGGTAATGCAGTAGTGGTAGTAATCGTCTACTTGATCCATCAGTTCAAGAAAGTTGAATTCTGGCGTGAGTTGGATTCCGTCAATAATGCAAGGCGTTTCGGATTGTTTTTTCATTCGCTTCCCTCGGCAAAGAGAAAAAGGGTGAGGTCAACGTTGCCGCGTTGACCCCGGAGAAAACCCATTTAGGCTGAGCGCCGTAGCTAGATACTACCAAACCTGTAGTCTATGTCAAGAGTCTTACGGTGAGACTTTTTGGTTGTCGCTTAAAACAGCGGCACTATCTTTGCTGTTTCTACCGCATGGTTTTTCTGTAGCTCCTCCCAAACGACAAGCCGCATAGTAGCTAACGCTTACCGCCGTGTTTAGACATGAACTACTACAAATAAAGTGCGCTCCGTACTTTCTGAAGGGCGGGAGATACCTGCTTTGTTGGCACTCTTTCCGCAAACAAATGCAGCATTGAGGGTGTTCGCATGTCATTTAAAACCTGCTTTCTTGAAGCATAATAGCCCCTTGGTGCTCTCGATAGCCCCTAGGTTGAGGTTAGGGCCATCCGTATACTACCGACGCCTTAAATCAACTTGATAACTTTGCATACGCAAGCATTCTTTTCCATGAAAAATAGCCAATCCGTGAATGGATAATGCAATGTTGCCCTAGTCAACAAGTTGAATTTGTCCTTATAATCTTGCCATTCCATTGCAGCCTTGCTCATTGCGCCTTATCCCTTTTAGTTAACGTTGGCAGTCTTACTGCGAGACTTTTTCTGTACAGGTTCGGCTTCAGCGTCTTCGCTATCGAACAATTCCGCCTGAGTTTCGGAGAACTCCAGCCATTTGTCTGTGCCGAATTCCTCAACACAAAACTGGCCAATTACTTTGTCCATCGGCACCACAATGCGAAACAGCATGAAAATGTCCGCATTCTCTCCGCGCTCCAGCACGATCTTCGCAACGTCAACCGCCGTAATACGCAATGTGGCTTCTGGATTCTCCGGAAGTTGAAACACGTCAATATCCTGCTCCTCTACTTCCTGTAACAACGTGGTCTTTTCAATCGACGCAGCCACGTTCTTGATTGAAGCGTAGGCTTCCTGAATGAACTTCGGAGCGCTCTTGATGTTGCTGCCGGTCAGCTTGAGCCTAAAAAACAAAGTGGCTGTACGCTCCACCGTCTTAGTCTTCAGGCGCTTGAGTTGGACTTTCTCGAAGTGGACTTCTTGGCGCTTACCGTTGAAACATTTCATGCTTTCTTCCATCCTTCCGTTTTACGCTTTACCTCTAACTCTTTGATTGATTCAGGCAGCCCCGCAATTGTAATTAGGCGCTCAACTTTCTTGCCTTCTACCTCTCGATACTCCGTAACTTGCTGCCTTCCAACTGGCCCATTAGGGCATCCGTGATAAGCACGGTTTAAACAGCAAGGAGTATCTGGGCTTCCAGTGTTACGGGAGCCACCGCCGGACATGGGACTCCTATGTTGAAACATTCCCGGTGCCCAGCATTCACGTCCAATACATTGAGCATCGGAAAATGAGTACCGTTCCTTGTCGCCTTTACGTTTGAAGTAAGTCATGGCTATACCCATCGTTCATTACTTCGCACCCCTGACGATAGTCTTCGGAATCTTCTTGGTGATCTTGATTGAACCTTTGCCAATCAATTGCTCTGCACCCATGCCCAAGCGCTTAACCAGTTCCGCAATCTTTTCTTCGTTTGGAACTTTGTGCAGGTACGATTCGTTTACCTTGCCAGCATCTACGATCTCGTATTCCCACGTTACTTTCTTGGTGTACATCCCGGCAGTCGTAGGTATAGCACTAGGCACCGTAATGGTTGCCGTGGTCACCTTGGCTTCAGCCAGAACTTCCTTTGCCCCTTGTTTATCGCCAGCCTCTTTCAGGTCTGCCGCGAGCTGCTTGGCCTCTTCCTGAATGCGCTTGTTTTCGATTGCCTCAAGCCTACGTTCTTCCGCCAATCGCTTACGCTCATCTTCTTGCTCGTATTCGTACTTGAGGCGATTAGCTATAGACTGAGCTTCCTCAATCGTGTCTAGAACTTCTTTTTTCTCGTCCAGCAATTCCTTGTACGGTATACGTGCCGAAGCGATCTTGGGATCATAATGCTCAGTCACCCTCTTGACCGATGACGCCATGCTTTGAATTGAAGCGCATATTTCTTGATACGCTTCAACCGTAGCCAGTTTCGATCCGAACGCAGACACTTGCTGTTTAATCTTCTGCGCTGTGATCTTGAAAATACTTGGTGGATTGGGAGTAGTGATTGATGTGCTCATAATTTATATTCTGAAGCATTAATTGCGGATTCAATTTGTGTAACAACTGAAAATTTTTCTTTCGCCATTGCATCGGTTGCGGCCCGAGTATTGCAAATCCAAGTATTAGCAGCATTGAGAGCGGCAAGGATTTGCTCACGCAATTTCCATAATTCTATTTCGCAATCAGTGGCATCAACTGGCCCAAGTTCCGCCCCGCCCTTGGTTGCAAGCATGAACTTTTCTTCTTTAACTGCATCAATCCTGTACTTGCTCACGGCTTACCTACTTTCTTCGGTTCTGCTGCGGAGATTGCTGCCCGCACTAAATGCAAAGCGTTTGTCGGTTCACCGATTGGAATGCAATTTACTAGCCGACCCTCTGCGGCCTTCAGGGCTGAGAGCATCTGGTCGAATGAGTTGTGCTCGCGAACGATCAACTCCGCGTTGGCTTCTGTGTCACACTGTGCCAATAATTCAGACGTGGAGAATCCCGGCAGGCGGTAGCGAACCTGCTTTCCTTTAGCGAACCACTCGCCCGCCGTGTGCTTAACCGTGCTCTGCTCGCTCATTGGGAACCTCCTGCCTTCCACTTAAAGAACTTTTTCTGGATTAATTTTCCCAGCGTAGCGGTATTCCGCAATGGCCTCACGCAATCCCATACGGCCAGAGAGAAAGGCATTGAAGGCGTTCTCGTACATTGCTGCCTTCTCCGCGTCTCCCTTTTCGCACCAGTTGCAATAGATACTGACTGCCACACCTATGTCGTGCGAGTTCGCTCCGTCACGCTTGCGATCCATTGCCATCCGCAATGTGGGATTAAAAAGTTTCTCGAAATTAGACTTATCGCTCATCTTCCACCCCAGATCATGTAAGCCACCGGCCACCCGTTTTAGATGGCCGGTGGAAAAACTTAAGCAGCAGCTTGCGCGGTCAAGGCTGACCAATCGCGCTGAGGAAGATAGACCAAATCTCCACCAATGCGCTCAAGCTGAGTAGCCTTTTCGTAATTCTTTTCTGAATTGGCGCAAGCGGTAACGGCATTAGCTAAGCCCCAACGGGTATTTCCGATTCCGCCAGAGATAAGATTTTTCGAGAATGTTCGAGCTGTCGCCCTCGGTAAGCTGGTACTTCTTTGATACAACCTCGATTACTTGAGCGATAGGCTGCTCGATTTTCTGCTGCGCACTCTCGATCAATTGCCCTGAAACCTTGCGGAGCTGTTCAGCATTGAAAGCAGCGCGGACAACATCTTGCATCTTCATGAAAAACGCTTTGTCATCCTGCTCCCGAGTGGCATCGCGAAATACTTCGGTTGCCGCATCAAGTTCTTCGGCTGAACGGCCAACATGGTATTTACGTAATGTGGTTGGAGCAATCATGCCATTCAGGCAAATCAGGCGATAGATGAATGGCTCAATCCGGACGCTTCCCTGGCCTGTCTCGGAGTTAGAGAGCACAATGCCAGCCTGAACAACATCGCCCTTGCTGACTTCAAACGTAACGCGCTTCGTGATCGCCTTGATGTACATACGGGATTCGGTTACTTCGCTCGACATGACATCAATATCCATGCCGCCTTGAAGCATTACCGGCAGAGCGGCATGAGCCACATCGTAATTATCAATCGTACGATACTTTCCGCTAAGAAATGCGCGGGCATCGCCATCAAGAGTCCTGACCAAGCGCTGCTCGTTTTCCGAATGCAGCCAATGATTGACGTTCTGAGAGAGTAATTCAGGTGAGTTTTCCAACATCCGGTCATAGTATTGCTGAGGCACCTTCAGATGTGTAGCAAGTTGAGTGTGAGCAATGCGGCGAAGACCAAAGCTCTCAACTTTGTTGCCGCTCAATTCGAGAGCAACCTGATTTTCCTTCGGAACCATCGTGATCTTTTCAGTAGGTGCGATGAAGTCTCTTTTGGATTTGTTTTGGCGGGTAAGTTCAGAGGCTAACTGCTCAAGTGTGCGCCCAGAATTCATTGTTTTAATCTCCCTAACGGCTGATTGCCGTAAACACAATATAATTATTTTGCTAACTTGTGTCAACAGTTATTTTCAATAAAAAATCCTGCCCATTTTCGGCAGGATTGACGCCCCGTAAAAGTCTTGCAGTAAGACTATTTACCGCCACCGTTCCAAATATCGTGCGTGATTGCCAGGGCAGCGGCGAACATTTTTTCATCCTTCGTTCGCGTGTAGCAAACTGGAATTACCTTGCCGTCTTTGAAATGCGCCACGTACCGTAATGGCCTGAGTCCGCGATGCCATAGGTCTTCATTTGCGGCGTACCCTGCCAGTTGATATTTACAGGACGCCTCAACCTTGGTCGTGAATTTCAGGTCAATCACCATTGGGCCAATCTTGGAAGTCCCGAACCTGTCGGGAGTCCCGCAAACCATCATGCCGTTGATTTTCCATGCGGCAGGTTTTTCAATTAGCAGTGGCATAAATCCAAAGTCAATGCGGAATCTAATCCATGCTTCAAGCTGAGTACGCGCCCATGGATGCAGCGGTTCTTCCAGATGTACGGATTCGAACATGTCCACCCATGGCATTCCTGAATTGAGTTCTCCGGAATACTTTTCATCAAACCAGTGCGTTACTTCATGCCCAATCTTCCCGCGCTCTCTTGCTGCTTCCATGTAGTCTTCTGGGCAGTCCTGATAATTACAGAACCCGCGCCTGTCCAATACATACGTAACGCTAGGAACTTTCATTCCTGCTACGCTGTATTCGTGAATAGGCTTGCCTGAGGCGTCGATTTCGCGAAATTGGACTTCGTGAGTCATCTCCTTGCGCGCTCCATTTCCGATTCCTCTTCCAATGGAGTCATTTCACGCACTCCGCAACTAGCGCACATTGCTACAGGAATTTCATGCCCAAAAGCACACGGCCAATTAAATGGCACAAAATTGCTCGGATGATGAGGGCATAACTTGCCGTGTTTGTTTATTTTTGTTCCGCAATTGCACCGTGGATAACGCCTCACAGATAATCCTCGTCTCTAATTTCACTATCGCCAGATTCCGATTCTTCTTTATCCGGCGCTAGGCACTCGCATTGATCGAGCGGGAGTCCGCAGGTTTCGCAGAACTTTTCTTGCCTGACGTAAAAGGGCATAAATTACCTCTGTAACTGCTTATTGGTTATGGACTCGTACAGTTTTAACCTATCCCCTGCTTCGCCCCATGTGATATGGAATTTATTTACCATGACCACCTGGGCAACATAGAAAGGCACTTCGCCTGCAATTAAATCGTCCATGGTCTTGTGGATGGTATTTAATTCGTGCTCAAGCTCGACGGCATTCATAGCCATATTACGACTAACTTCCATGAAGTTTTTTAAATTTCCAGACATTGGCTTCACCCTCACTGCAAGACTGAATTAAAATCGCGGACGGCTACGCATTTCGTTGGTTGCTCAATAGCCTCGATGCGTCATTACCAAAGAGTCGCTCCACCTCTGGCCGTCCGTTTTTTATCCGTTTGCTCCCGGTTCATCCTGAACGTTTTCTTCTGGCGGTTCGGGGGCATGGAAGTGATTCTTGGGATCAACTGAATCCAGAAATACTTTCAAATCTTTGCGCAGCATGTCACGACTGGATTGCAGCGGCTTACCATCCTTGCCTTTAAACTCTGCCTGCAATTTGTCTTTCACTTCAGCATGAGACAGTTTGCATTTGGAAGCTACTACGTACAGAAACTTTTGCTGATCTGCCGTCAGACAATCAGGATCACGCGGCTTTTCCGGTTCCTTTGCTGCCTCAGGTTCAGTCTTGCGCTTGGCACGTGTTGGCCTATCGGAATGATCTTCCCTTGACTCAATGCTGGTATTGTTAAAGTCTTCGCTTGCCTCTTCTGCTGGAGTTCCCGATACTCTCTTCCCGCCCTTGCTTGCCAATACAGGGATGAACTTGAAAATCATGCTCAAGACTTTACTGGACGCCCTGGTTTGCGCCATTGACCGAAGCTGAAAGAGAGGCTTCTTTACTTCCCCTACTTTTACCTTGACGCTTCTCGGAAGTTTTTTCATCTTCCCCTTGATGAGTTTTTCTTCCCAGATTTTCTTGCCTTCGCTATCCAGCACATCTTGCCATTCGTACTTAGGCACTGCGCCCCAATTTTCCTCATCGTCCAGACACATCATGAGCGCCCTGCCTACTACTTGCCCGGTAGACGTAAGCACCGCTTCTGCCTCTGCCTCAAACCCTTTCGCGGTTCCAAATTCCACGTAACTATCTCGCACAATGCGGACAGTCACTCCGTAGAACTTTCCAATAAAGCACCAATCCTCGTTCTCGAAATAAATTTCACCATTGAATGTAACCACTTTGGGCTTGCTCTCGATTACGCCCATGATGGCAGAAGCGGCCTGAGAGGCTTGTTTGATAGCGTTCTCTGGAGCATCGGCCAAACTCAGCAGTGAAACATCTTCGTCTCTTACGTGTACTAAATCTTCAGGCATTGTGTTTTCCTTTTTGTCTCACGGTAAGACTTTGGTGGAGCTAATGAGGTTCGAACTCATATTGTCGGAGTGAAAATCCGATTTCCTGGCCACTTAGAAGATAGCTCCATGTGTTTTAAACCTGCTTCCCTTGCGATTTTCTGCCCATCCTAGCCCCGCGTAGCTCCCGGATGGCCCTAAGCCTACCCCAAGCAGTACCGAAGGCTTAAAAATTAGATGCTAACTCAAATTTAGTGGCTCGTCTTGCGCCCGAGCCTGTCCGGTTATCACCCGGAACGCTTTTCCAGTGGGGAGAATAGCAGGACTTGGGGGACTGCTACTTTTGCACCAGAGAAAGATCAATCACTAAAAACTACTTTGTTCTCCCGTCCGCTGAAATTCCTACCAGCTTCGCCAGTTGAACCATGGTGCTGCGCTTCACTTCCACAAACTTAAACTCAGCATCGAAAATGTCCCCCTCGGCACTCTCTATCAATTCTGCAACCAACTTAAGTAACTGTTTCGGATTCAGGACACGGTTAGGCTGCTCACGCTTCGCTGTCTTGTTCCCGTTGTTCTTTGCTGCCGTGGCCTTCTCGCGCAACTTGTCAACCGCTGCTGCCCCGTTCTGACGCATCTCGCTCAAGGCCAGAGCTGGCGTTACCGTGTGCTCTGACATCATGGCCTTGACTTCATCCGGCGCTTCGGCAAGCTCAATTGCTTCTGAAACAAAACGCGCACTGTATCCGGTACGTTTTGAGATAGAAACATCATCCCATCCGAAGTTGCGGAACCTTTTGAACGCTGCCCCAAGTTCCCACTTACTGAGAGGCTTTCCAGTGTTGGCCGTAACAGCAAGCAACAACCGTTCGCCTTGATTGGTTCCCGGAACCTGAATGGTAGGCACTGCCAGAATTTCAATACCTTCAGCAATCAATTCAAGATTGGCCCTGAGACGGCATTCACCGTCTACCAGTACCGCTGCTTTCAGCGCAGGGTCATAGCGAACAAGTAAAGGCTGAAGGGTGCCGTTCTCTCGAATGTTAGCCTTCAACCAGTCCAGATGTGAACGGTTTTCAGGAAGCGTATAGTCCCTGGGATTGTGACCATCCTCGATCTGGATGGTACGCGGGTCAAGCATGAGCTGATCTCTTGCGCTCAGTTTGAAATCGCGCAGGCGTGTAATTTCTTTGTCTGACATTTTGTTTCTCCCTCTATCGCTTGATAGGCGATTGTTAATTTGTCTTACCGTGAGACTTTTAGTGCTGTAACAATATTGCCCGAGTATCTATCAGGTAGCCCTTGTGACCATTCCGGACTGCCGCCGTTTAATTGGCGCGCAAAATCTATAGCCGTAAATAGGCTATGTCCGAATTCAAAACTAAGCCAAGGTTTTTCATTGCGCCATATTTCCACATAATGCTTGCCGTTAATATGGGTTATTCCGGTCCCGGAATTAACTGCAAATCTGCCTTTCATCTCATCTCCCTAAAACCGTTTGATTAACGGTGACCATACAGTACAATTATTTTGATAACTTTGTCAAGAGTTATTTGCAAATAATTTATTCCGCGCTCTCTTCCTTCCGGGCTGGGGCGGGCTCGGGCTCTAACCATTGATTGCATCGGCAGTTTCGGCAGATGTCGCCACGTTGTGTATTCTCGAACTTATGACTTCGCTTGCCATGGCCACATTCTGGGTTAGCGCATAAAGGCTCGGGTGCATCCTCAAAACACTTACATCCCGTCTTATGCGAGGCGATAAGGCATTGCCTTCTGCCGTCTGCTGCTTCGTAGTAATTCTTGGCCTGCGGCTCCTCTACGGCGCTGCCTGAGAGGGCTGGCTTGCAGGCTTTCTCAAGGTGCCATTCTTCGCAAACGTGGTCGCACAAGGGAGCACCGCATTGGTGGCAGTGACGCACAAATTGTCCTGCTGGTTGATTACATCTTGCACACTTCGCACCCTTCCCGCCTGAGAAGTGGCGGGCCAAAAGGTTTCTTGCTGATTCCATTTCAGATGGGCAGAAATCTTCAATACCCGCATTTTCTATACGAGCAATCAAAGCAGATAGGCTTGCCCTCAGTTCCTGCTCCAGCCCTTCGCTTGGCTGGAAGGAGCCGGACTCAAGTTCATTCTTGCATTCAGAGTAACTCCGATTATGTGTATCACACCACATTACTTGTTTCATAATTGAGTTTGGTTTACAAGACTGCAATCCCGGCGCGGGGCTTGGCTGGCCGGGGAGGGCCGCCCCCAATTCTTCGTCTAAAATATTAAAATCCCATCCCGTTAAGTCAGACACGCAAGACAGCAACCTCATTCCCTCAACCTTGCTATACATGCCGTAGTAATAATCGTCGCTCCCGTGCACTATGCCGAAAAACCTGAATCGCCTCCCCTTAGAATCAGTAAATAATTTCCCGATTTGCGATTCGGACTCGTTGACTATCTGACGCCAATTACCGTTACAGATACAATCCAAAGTGCTCACAGCATGTTCCGCCTCCGCGCTCCGGGGAGATGAAACGCGCTCGGACAGTACTGCCGGGGCCGCTTGCGCTACTCCCGTATGCGCTCCGCACTTTCCGCAGATAAAGCCCTTGTCCATACCTTCTCCACATATATGGCAGCTTGGCTTACTGTCTTGTGAGGCCGATGGAGAGGAGAAGAATTGGGCGAAATCGGCTACATGGCAAATAGGGAAAACGTGTAGATTGACGCACACAGCATTGCGATCTCCTCTCTCCCAAGTTTTTTGATCCATTGGCGCTCCGCATTTTGGGCACTTCGCCTGCGCCACGGATGGAGCTGCGGCGGCGGCCTCAGCTATCGGCTCTGCGGTGGAGGCTTGCTTGTATCCCTGTTCGCGCAGCCCGTGAGAGGCCAGAATTTCTTCACAGACCGCAATCATCAGACTTTTATTTTTGCCGGGTACTTCAGCCCAAGGCTTTGCCGATTCCTTACGGGTTTTATATCCGGCAAGTTCAGCCAGTCGTTCATAAATTTCGTGAAATTGCTGAGCTAACTGCTCCCCCTGAACCTGCGGAGCTGCGGACAGCCGGCGGAGAAGTTCGTCACGCCCTTGATTGCTGCCAAAAATATTACTGGATTTACCTTGCCCAACCCGAGCAGCTTTGTTCATTGTCCAATCTAGCAACTCTTCATTTGTCATCGCCGTCAAATCCCCGATCTTCCCGATCATGGCCCTACCTCCCATCCTGATTTGATGTCCGTGGATATTCCATTTCATATTCCGCATCCGCCATGGCTTTCTGTTCTGGCGTAAGTCTCTCCCACCGCTTCACTTGGTCTTTTGATCTTTCGCAAATATCACACGGCGCGTAAGGATTACTAAAACAAGTACAGTATCCTCCAAATGGGTGTAGGTAAAACTTATCTAACGTCGGTGTACGACTAGCCATTCCCCTGCCCTCCATCCCGCATCACTCTCTCCCCCGCGACAGTTCCCAGATAGCGGCTGCGTCACAGCGAGTACTGCTGGGCTTGTCTCCGCGCCATTCGTGAATCCAATCTCCATTAGGTAGACGTATAGCGGGTTTATACATGCCACCGTCTTTAACGGAACATTCTGCACATAGCTTTCCAGTGATCTGCTCATCCCGGAGCCTGACTTCCTCTGCGGCGAAGGCGGCCATGGCTTCTGGGATTGATTTTTTAGGCTGAGCCAAACCATTGCCCCAAAACTCCATGGCCCGCTCCATCCGCTCCGCGCTCACTTTGTCAAGCTTTTCCATCCGTAACCTCCACATACAGGACAGTTTGGTTCTGGCAGTTTCTTGAGGTAACTTAGCAAGCCGCAAAATATACAACTCCATCTTGGCCGCTCCGCGCTCATGGCTTTACCTCCCGCTTGAATTTTTCTCCGCTTGGGTAGCATTGATGATTGGCGATTCCCCGAAGTATCAGCGATCCACATTCGCTGCACGCAGAAGCGTCAACCTTATCAGGCACAGTGACCACGAATGCTGCTGTATTTGCGGGAAAGTAATTGATTCCTTGCCAGAATTAGGCCTCACGCCGCTTGCGCTCACCCGCCATGCTTCACCCCTTTATGCCTAGGTTGGCCACAAAAATATTCCATCCTGATACGTGGCAGAGATAGCCTATTTTATCGTCGCCATGGAATTGATAAACATACAGATCAGACCCGCGAAAGTAATTATATGTTTTGTTGTGGATTACAGAACTTCCTAGATATTCAGCTTTTTCGTCTACTGCGTTCATCTGGATTCTCCCCGATGCAGTTGATTGCTGCAATATCGGTATCCTAGATTATTTTGATAACTTTGTCAATATTTATTTTCATCTGATTTAAGCCCTCGGATTCCCTTGGGTAGAGTAAGGGCTATGGATGGCCTACGGGCTTCAGGAAAGGGCGTTTTGAGCGATTACGGTACGTTTAAAACAGGAAATGCATCATGGTGTAGAGCGTATATTTGCAGTACTTTATCAGCCCTCTTTGGGTCTGTACTCCATCGCTTTGACACTTCAGTCACAAACGTAAATCCATCCGTAGCCGTCAATGCCGCAAGATACTCCGGAAACTTCAGCGATCCATCCGAATCGGTCACCACGCTCAATCTGCGCAACAGTGCCATGCGATCATCAAAACAGGATTCCCAATCAGGATACTTTACCCACTTCGCCATCACCGGCACCATCTCGCCATGTACCCATTCATGGGTAGGCATTTCGATAAATTCAAAGTGGTTATCTTTCGAGACTTTGCGCCCAAAGAGATTATTAGCTTGTACGGCAAGTTTGCTCTGGCCCCATGCACTCTCCAAAGCTGTTTCGCAGGCTGCATGTTCCGGGAAAATATGCTTCGCTTTCACGGCAGCCTTAAACGCTTTTTGTAGGAACTCGTTAGTGGTCATTTGCCTCGAAAGCCTTACGGTAAGACTTTTTGGGGCTGATTTTTAGGCCAGCCCCGGTAAAAGCGATCTACAGTTTACTTTGAATCGCGTTCAGTATTTGCACGTTTCCATCCCCGAAAGTCGGATGAACGCCATCTGTCGTATATCCGA